>ERZ773065.906-NODE-906-length-15624-cov-4.382362_pt1 | contig 15624 bp, 19 predicted proteins | sample MGYA00580623_ERZ773065 | MGnify/ENA primary metagenome ERZ773065 (study PRJEB29015, sample SAMEA2738017) | human oral metagenome | biome: human oral; feature: human-associated habitat; material: dental | place: China | collected 2047 ... | reverse complement strand
ATGCGAGGTTTGCGGGCTCCAGGAGAATGCGGCAGATTCTCTCGACGTCCGGGGCGTCCGTGGCTGCTGCGGTCAGCGGGGCCGTCAGATCCGTGACCTTCTGGATTTCGCTGTCGGCTGCAACCACCACGGTGGCTTCCTTCGCCATCCCACTGGCCCAGGCGACGGGAAGGTATCCCTTGTCCCGGACCAGGTATGCCGTATCCGCTGCGTTCGCATAGACGAGGTCGGCCCTGTTTTCCTCGAAGGCTGCGTGCAGGTCGGCGAAGTCCGTGTAGGCGGTCGGGTGAAAGGCCTCCTCCGTGATCCGCTGCAGCTTGGTGTTGAAAATGAACCAGTCCGTGACATTCTGAATGTTCACATCGGGACTGATGGCGAACTGCAACGTCATTTCAGCGACCCTCTGCCTTCACCATTTCCGCGTACAGCTTTTCCATTTCGGACACCTTGTCCCGCGACGGTTCGCGTCGCACAGAGGTGTGACCGACGATCTCGTTGCCTCGCACCTTCGGAATCACGGTGGCGTAGACCCAGTAGTAGCCGCCGTCGGCTCGAAGGTTCTTCACGTATCCGCTCCAGCGTTTGCCCTGCTGGACGGTGGACCACAGGTCCGCGTACGCGGCCTTGGGCATGTCCGGGTGGCGCAGGATCGAGTGGGGCGCTCCGATGAGCTCTTCCTTGCTGAAACCTGACATGATCACGAACGCCTCGTTGCACGTCGTGATCACTCCGTCCCGGTCGGTCTGTGACACGATCAACTCTCCTGTCGGGAAACGGGTTTCCACGTCGGTGACCACCACCTGACGGCTGCTGCCGTCGTAGTAGGTCCAGCGCGAGGCTCGTCCCGGACAGGTCATGTCCCCCAGAGTTCTCATGCGAGTTCGCGAGCGAGGTCCTTGGCAGTCGCCTTCATCTCGAAGAGGATCATGCCGAGTTTCGCGTAGCCGTTCGAGATGCCGATCAGGACTGCCTCGGGGCCGGCCGCGATGTGGACGATGTAGCCGTCGCTGCCCTTCACGAGAACCTGTTCCAGCTCGCCGCGTTTCAGCTCGCCGACGGTGCGGGTGCCGGTGGCCAGTGCGGCCGCGCCCATGGCGGCGACGCGGTCCTCGTCCGTGCCTCCTGCAAGGGCCGACGCGATGGGCAGGCCATCGAGAGTGACGAGAAGCGCTCCCTCGAGGTCAGGGGTGAGAGCGACGAGCCTTTGCAGGTGCTGCTGGATCTGTTCAATCCTCGACATGGTCTTCCTTTGGTTTTGCGGTCCGGTGCTGGTCTCCAGCGCCCTGAGCGGTACGGTCATATTAGAAGTTTGGCGATAGAAGTGGATGGTTGTCAAAAGTTTAAAGCTCCGCTTTAGTGGTGCCATCGAAAGTCACTGTCCTTCTCGCGAGAAAGAGGCTTGGTTGGCTCGTGTGAGATGTGCCGAAAAATGTTCCGAGGTGTTGAAAAGTCGGTGACTGGCGAACAAGAGATGTGCACGTTTTCATCTATGTGGAGTTTGTGGTGTTCTTCGTGGTCCATCGAGGATGGTGGACCGGCGGTGACCTCTTGCGGGTACTGACGCGCCGCTCCCGGAGGCTTGACATTTGCGGCAGCGAAGCTTAAATTCGCAGTTGCAAAGACATGGGAGGTGTGCCAATGAACCGATACCACCGCCTGGCGGCGGCCTGCGGGGCCCTGTTGCTGGTTGCCGTGTGTGGCTTCCTGATGTCTGCTGTGTGCGGGGATGATGTCGCGCCCAAGGTGTTGCTGATGCTGGACTCCTCGGGGTCGATGGAGGACGTGGACCCGTCTGGTGAAACCAAAATGGATGTCGCCAAGAATGCTCTCGTTCACGCTTTCGACACCGCGTCCTCGGATGTCGAGGTCGGGCTCAGGGTGTACGGGGCGGACGTTGACGTGAATAGCACATCGGGTTCCTGCGCAGATTCCCGGCTGGCCCATCCCGTTGGGGCCCTGGACAAAACGGTCCTGGCCAATGCGGTTAACCAGTTTCATCCTCGTGGTAGCAGCACGCCCATCGTGTATGCGCTGAAGGAGGGTGCCAAAGACCTGGGAGACAGCGGCAAGCGGCGCATCATCCTCGTCTCGGACGGGGAGGAGACCTGTTCGCCGGATCCCTGTGGTGAGGTGCGGGACCTCGTTGCGGACGGCGTGAGTCCTCAGATCGACATCGTCGGTTTCGGTGTGGGCGACAAGGTGCGTCAGCAGCTGTCCTGTATGGCTGAGGCGGGCGGTGGCAGCTATTACGACGCGAAGGACGCCGATTCGCTGGAGGCGAGTCTTCGGCAGCTCGGGTCCGAAACGGTGCATGGGCACACGGTTGCGGACACCGCGGTGCGGGGTGAGGGAACCCCGGCTGACGCTCCGGAGCTGGAGCAGGGGCGTGAGCAGGCCGGTGGGGTCGCGGGTGATCCAGGGTGGGCCTGGTCGGATCAAGCCACCACATCGGTCGACGTCAAGTCCTTGGCGTTGTTCGGGGGCGGCGGTGCGATTGTCGTGCTCAGTGGCGGAGCTGTGGCCTCCGTGCTGTTGCGGCGGAGAGGCTGAAGCCACACCTGGACCCGAGATGCAGGGTGGTGGCGATCCCGACCGATCGCCGGGGGAGAGTCGCTGCCCGTTCTCGGTCCTCGCTCGGGTGGCGCTGTCCTAGATCACGTACCAGAACACCAACAAGACGACGCCAACGATGAAGGCCACCACGGAGGCTGTGAACAGCACCCAGTCGGAGGTGTGGCGTTTTCCTCTGCCTTTCCGCCGCGGGGCGGGGCTTTCGGCCTGAGAAAGCATTGGCAGTGAATGTGGTGATTGAGCGTGGAGAGGGGTGGCGGAGGGCTGGGCCTGTAGGGCCGTGGAGGTGTGAGGGCTGCGGAACTGGGCGTATCCGGGGTGCGCCTGCTGGAGCTGGCCGGTCGGAGGGGTCGGCTGTGGGATGCGGTCGGTGGTGGGCGTCCGCTGCGGGAATTGCGAGGAGGAAGGCGTCGGGAAGGACGCGACGTACGGGGACAGCAACGTTCCCGAATGTTCGAAGCCCTGTGACGAGGTGTGTGGGCTTGTGGGGTCCAGGGGTTCGAGTTGATGGAACACCTCGACGTACTCGGCGGCGCCCTCCTGCCATGCCAGTTCGGGGGCCTCCAGGCGGTGTAGGGCCTCCGTCATGCACGGACGTGCTTCGGCGTCGGGGTTGATGAGGTCGCGGATCAGGGACCAGAGGCTCTCGGGTATTCCCTCGGGAGTGGGGGTGGTGGAGTCGATGCCGAGATCGCGAGGGCGAGCTCCCGTGAGCATTGCGGCGCCCACCATGCCGGCCGCAAACATGTCCACCGCGGGGGTCACATCCCCGAAATTCTGTAGCTCAGGGGCCAGGTAGCCGGGAGTGCCGTGAACCAGGCCGGTCTCGGTGAGGCGTGGCCCGGTGAGATCGACGGCGATCCCGAAGTCGGTGAGGTAGGCGTGGGGGCGATCTGATCCGGTGGCATCGAGGAGGATGTTCGCCGGTTTGACGTCTCGGTGCACCAGGTGGGCGGCGTGGACCGCTTGGAGGCCGGCCAGGAGCTGTCGCAGGATCTCGGCGGCGAAGCGGGGAGGCAGGGCGCCGTGGTCGCCGATCAATGTCGCCAATGAGCCTCCGGCGACGATGCGCATGGTGAACAGCACCTGGTTGTCCTCGCCGATCCAACCGAGCGGGGCGATCACGTTGGGGTGATTCACCCGGAGCCCCTGCTCCCGGACGAAGCGCAGGAGGGCCGATGCGTCCGACTGGCGCAGCACCTTTGCCGCGACGACCCGGTTCAGCTTCAGGTCGCGGGCGCGCCACACCGCACCCATGCCGCCCTCGCCGAGCAGGTCGATCAGCTCATATCGTCCTCCGAAAACTTCACCCATGCCGGGCCGCAATCCTCAGCAGGCGCGTCAGCTCGGGGGACGTGGTGAGCTCTGCGAGTCGCAGCAGTTCCTCCGGTGGTGCCGCGTTGTGCAGCTCTCGGACGGCGGGATTCAGGGATGTGGAGATCGTGGGTGTGGCTTCCTGGATCTCCTTGAGGCGTTCCGTGCGTTGCGTCGCAGTCAGGGTCGCGGCCTGCCGGGACAGTTCCACGAGGGCCTGCAGGCGCCCCAGAACGGCCGGGTTGCCGATCTTGGCGCGCTGGCCCGACAGCAGCTGGGACATCATGGGGGCGGACAGGCCCAGGATCTGCGCCAGGCCCGCCTGCGTCAGGTTCAGGCTGTTCCGAACGCGTCCTGTGATGTCGGCGAGCGGTTCTCCGTAGAGTTGCCGCTGTCGTGCCAGGTTCTCCTCAGTCGCCATCTCGCCTCCTTGGGCGACATCCTAATGGGGCGAGCAGCCAATGACATGCGTTGGACGATGAACGGTCCCGGGGGTTTTGCACCGGGACCCGGGTGTCCTCCTGGGGTCAGTGGCGGGCGCGGCGGAGGGCCGATGCCGCGACGGGGAACAGCAGCAGCCAGAAACCCGAGGCCGGCATGAGAATCACCCCGGTCAGCGTCAGCAGGCCGAAGAACACGATGAAGGACCACGGGATCGCCTCCCCTGAGCGTTCCAGCTGCGCGGCGAGCAGGCCGGTGGCGATCAACGCGAATCCCGTCACCAGGAACCAGAAGATCCGACCCCGGGCGGGTGGGGCGTCCCAGACCCCGATCAGACCCGCGTCCGCCGCGTCGAGCAGAAGCTGCCACCCGGCGACGAGACCGAAGAGATTGTGGATGATCCCGATGATCACGAGACTCCAGCCCACCAGGGGGAAGGTTTTTGATTTCATGCTCAAAAATTAGCACGGGGCGGGTACGCTTGCTGTCGTGGGCAGGCCGTCGAAGTTCAGCGAGGAGGCGCTGCTGGATGCCGCGCTGGTGGTGGTAGACAGGGACGGGAAGGCGGCCACCACGGCTGGCATCGCGGCTGCTGTGGGGGCCGGGGTCGGGTCGCTCTATTACCGGTTCGCGAACCGCGAGGTGTTGTTGCTGGCTTTGTGGGTGCGCAGCATCAGGCGGTTCCAGATCGACTTCCTGGCCGCCGCCGGGTCCTCCGGGGATCCCGGGGAGGCGCTCGCCGCGGCCGCCGTCGCCATTCCCCGTTACTGTCGCGAGCACCCCGGCGAGGCCAGGTCCTTGACGCTTTTCCGTCACGAGGAGGTGCTGGCGCGTCTGGAGGCCGGCGGCGACGAGCTTGCCGCCTGCCCCGGCGACCTGCGGGAGGCGGCCCGGGGGCTCAACGATGAGGTGGTTGCGGTGATGGCGGATTTGACCCGGCGGCGTTTCGGGTCCCTGGAACCCTTGGAACTGGTGCGGATCGCGGTCCAGCAGACCACCTACGGCCTGGTGCGTCCCTTCCTCGGGTCGGGTGCCGGACCGATCCCCAGCTGGCTGGACGACATGGTGGCGGCCATGGTTCCCGCGGCCCTGGCGGTCGCGGACAGCCCGGGATGGTCCGAGAGACGCGGGTGACGCCGAGCGCCTGTCCAATTGCCGAGCGCTTGTCTTGTGGTCGGACGCTTGCGCTGTAGCGCTGGCGGATGGCCGTAAGGCTGGCGTTTGCGCGGGAAGGCCAGCGGACGAACTCAAGGCTGGCGTTCACATTGGGTGGGCCGGCGGGTCGCGGGAATGCCGGTGAACCTGGGTAGGACGGGCGGTTCTCCGGGAAAGACCGAGCCCCGGTGCGGGCACCGGGGCTCGGGATGATGTGATTCTTGTGGCGGAGGATACGAGATTCGAACTCGTGAGGGCGTGAACCTGCTTTGACAAGGATATTTGAGAACTATGAGAATCGGGTAATGGGCATTAGGGGGGTTAACAAAGGGGGCTAACAGGGTCTACCATGGTCCCATGCCAAGGAAGAGCAGCTGGGGGCTATCCTGCACCATCGAACGCCCAAAAACTTCCCAAGGAACGCGGAGTTTTCGAGCAGTGAGCTGGCCCGGAGGCACTGGGGGGTCGAGGGTCAAGGCCAAGGGCACCACCATCCCCATGGCTGTGGCCCGGTTGGTGCTCAAGCTGGAGGCTCTTGGTCAGCAGGAGGAAGCCGCCAAGCTGCGGGCCAGTGCCGAGGCAGCGCTGGGAGCCTCCTTCATCGATGTTCTTCTGGCACCAAAGGACTCCGCGACACCTCAGGGCGTACTGAAGCCCCTTGGAGAGGCCGTGGAGTCCCTCATCGAGACCCGGCACAAGGCTGGCAAGCTCAGCGGGGGTACGTACCCCCGCTACCGGGGTTTGCTCCGAAACCACATCATGCCTAGCGCCTTGGCCAAGATGCCGATGGATGCCATTTCCCCTAAAGACATCGAAAGGTTTCTCGACCAACTGCGGGCAAAGAAGGGGAAGGACGGTACTCTTCTCCTTGGGACCACCCCGCTAACCACGATAGAAGGGCTCCTGGCGCAGGCCTTCCACAAGCAGTTGGCCGAAGGGAAGCTGGTCATCGACCCCATGGCGTCCATCGAGCGCACCAAGAAGCTGTCCAAAGCCGTTGGAGCGCAGTTCGCGGCCAGGGAAGGGGCGGCGCGATTCATCACCCTGCTGATGCAGGAAATCCCCTATAAGGCCTACTTGACAAGCTTTCTGCTGGGGTTTGGCCTCAGAACCTCGGAGAGACTGGCCATCCGTCACTGCTCCATTGCGACCGCGTTGCGCCATGGGAAGAACCGCCTACCGCAGCCAGTCATTACGGTTGACAGGCAGTTGGCTGAGGACCTCAGCTTGCAGCCCCTCAAGAAGAACTCTGAGCCCAGGAGACTCCCCCTTCCGATGGTGTCAGCACCTCACTTGGATGCCCTCTATCTCCGGCGGGCTATCCACCTCGTGAAGCTGGCTGAGCAAGCCGGAACCATTGGGGAGCTTCGGCGGAAGATGGAAGCCCATGCTCAGCGCTGGGACCGGCCGAACATGGGGCCATCTGGGGCGATGTTTTCCCCGCTCTTTGAGCAGAGCACCTACCTTTACGCCAGCAGCAAGGGGGGACCGCTCCGCCGCCAGAATGTTAATGCCGCCTGGAAGCGCCTCTTGGAAAAATATGGAGATGGCGAGCAGGTGCGGGAACACGACTTGCGACATGTCTGCGCCACCGAGCTGGGCCGTCGAAACTTCCCGGCGGTTGTGATTTCGGCCATTACGGGTCACGCGGTCGACAGGCGAAACACGCTCCAAGCGGTCTACACCCACCCGAGCGCAGGCCAAAAGAAGGAAGCGATGGAGTTCCTCGGAGCCATTTTCGGCAGGCCCGCAGAGCCACCTCAGGAGCCCCTCCCGGATGCGCTGGCAGATTACGCGGGCATGGCACCGCTTTGGAGTCTTTGGAGGGCTGACCGGGAAACCGACTATGCCCTGCCAAGGGATGCCACACCCCATGCTCGAGCAGTACATGCCATGAACCAGCTCTGGATGCCAGAAGCATTCCGAGTTGAGCACTTGAATGAGCCCATCAACCTAGCCTCAATCTGGCCTTTGAATCAGAGTTCCGTCGAGTGGCATCAGAAGCAGGGTATTGATGCTTTGAACTACTTCCCGAGGGGCAAGTAGCCACCCCAGCCCGATACCTGAAATCGCATCCTGGAACACCCCGGGATGCGGCAGGTTCTACCGGCCCCATTCAGGGTCACTTTCGCAGTTTCTGAGAAGATTTCTCAAAAAGTGCTCATCCTAGGCAGAACATCAGGGGCAGGGCTCAGGAAGACTCAGAATCGCTCTCTGTGCGCTCCTCAAGGTCAGGGAGGTCCGGCACGAGTTCGTGGATGGAGCAGCCCAGCGCTTCGGCCATGGTGATTAGCCGCTCGGCAGCGGTGGAGACCTGACCCAGCTCGACCCTCGACAAGTGATGGCGACCCCAGCCCGCCGCTGCTGCGAGACTCTCCTGGCTCAGCCCCAGCGCTAGCCGTCTCTCGCGGATTCGCCTCCCCATCTGCTCCCGGAACCCCATGACTCTCCTCAACGTTTCGGTATCCAAGGGGAGCGAAGTAGGCATCCCCTAAGTCTGACGCCTTGAAGCGGCACGTTCTACCGCTCTAGGGCGGCAAGCATGTGCTATCCTAGCGTGGATGCCGCTCTAAAGCGGCAATACTTGAAGGGATAGTCATGTCATTGGGAGCATTCGCAGGCGGTTTGGCGGCGGGCATAGCCACCGGAGAGGACCCGCGACGGGGAACGAGGCGGCTAGTAGCCCTCTTTTTCATCCTCTTCGCGCTCCTCGGGCTGGTGGTGGCGGTGGCCATGCAACTCGCAACCCAGAACGGTTCCTTCCTTCCCGGCTGGGTCTTCTTCACGCTCTTCTGGGGCTTCACCCTGGCGGCCTCCACTATGAAGTGGGTTACCTTCACTCCTGTATCTGCTTTCAGCATCCTTCCCAGGGCCATCCTGGCGGCAAGGCAGACAACCTCAGGCAAAGTTTGGGCTATCGGCGCAGGAGCGGCTTGGGTCTTGGCCATCATCACCGGAGCCACCAGGGCCACCACCCCCACCATCTTCATTACCTTGGTCTTGGTGGTCTTCGCCTGGGGCATGGGGATATCTGCTGGTAAGGCCGAAGCCCGCGTCATGGTTTGGATGGAAGAGGTTAGGTCGGCGGTGGCCAGGGCCATCCCGTGTGACCCCGGGCAGCTTGAAGGCGGCAACTCCGGGGACCTAAGAAGACCAGAGGTAACTTTGATGTTTCCTTGGGTGCTCTACGGGGAAGCTGGACTGAGGTTTCTCAAAGACTTCAGCGAGCTGACTAGGGGCGCCCGATGGCACATCTTAGGCATGGACGGCACCGGCATCACCATCTGCTTGGACAAGGACAAGGAACACCACCAGAACCGCAAACGCTGACCTGCACTCAGTGACAACCGGTCCAGAACCCCAGGTTCTTTCAGGGGTTTTGGGCTGGCTGCATGGTCCGGCCAGGCGGCATCACGGATGGCGGAGGTGGGTAAGGCCATGGGGCAGCTCGGCCTCCTCTGGAGAAGCCCCCTCAGTATCTGCACGGCAAAAGAGCAGCCAGCATCCCAGCATTGTCCAGGCCTGGGCACAGGACCCAAGGACTCCACTGCCACTCATCTGGAGTCAAAGGGGCAATCATTTGGCTTGCCACCAGACGCCCTGAGCAGACGATAGAAGGTTGCTCGGGATACCCCCAGAGCACGGGCAGCCTCACCCGCAGTAAGGGAGGGATTGCCATGCAACTCTGCTGCTCTGCGAACCAGCGCCTCATTGACGACGCTCGGTCTGCCCCCAGTCTTCCCAAGCTCCGCAGCTCTGGCTCGGCCGATAGCTGTCCGCTCCAGAATCATCTCCCTCTCAAACTCTGCAATGCTAGCTAGGACCCCAAAGAGCAGTCTCCCTTGAGCCGTGCCGGTGTCCAAGCCGTCCAAGGTTCGGAGAGTCGCCCCAGTTTCCTCAATTTCCCTCAATAAACTTGAGAGGTCGGACAGCGAGCGTCCCAGTCTGTCAAGCTTCACTAAGAGTACGACATCATCGGGGCGCAGATGTCCCAACAAAGCCTCCAATCCGGGCCTCTGACGGTCCTTGCCACTCAGGGCATCATCAAACACTCTCGTAGCTCCAGCTGTCTTCAGGCGGTCTTTTTGGTCCTGTAACGAATAGCCCTCACGGGCTTGGGTGGACGTCGAAACCCTCGCGTAGCCAAGAATCGCCATCACTAATCTCCTGTCTCAAATACCCGTGCGTCTCACGAGTTGGAATCAATATCTGTTGAGACGGGGATATGAGACGGCTTCTCTCGCGCCGAGACTGGAACCTCCACCTTGGTCAACACAAACGCGCGCTGTCTCGCAAGGTCATGAGAAAAGAGACGACTCGCAGCTGCGGTAGAGACCAACTGGACGGGCGAAGTGCGGACGCCAGATGGGCTCCGGGCAACCCATCTAAGCTCGATGGTCACCCCTCGACTCAGAAGGGTCGGTGTCTTGCTCTAAGATGGGCAGAGCCGACGGAGGATGGAGGGTAGCAGGATGGCGGCCAGGGCGCCTATCAACCCGGTTGCCCTCAAGTGGGCAAGACAAGTTGGCCAGGTGAGCGTATCGGACCTAGCAAGGGCACTGAACGTGAAGCCCGAGCGCATCGTGGACTTCGAGGGTGGGGACGCGCTTCCAACGTTTCGACAGCTCACGCTCATGGCAAAGAAGCTGGACCGTGCCCTAGGATTCTTCTTCGCGCCGCCTCCAAGTGTTCCGGATGTGCCTGCGACAGCCGACTTTCGTGGCCGCCCAGGCGAGACTTTGACATCCGACTTGGCCAAAGAGATGCGCAGAGCTGAACAGCACCGCAACGCTATGCTCGAACTCGCCGACAGGCAGGTACTCCGTCTTCCAGTGGGGCCGATTCGTTGGGATAACCTCGCCAGCCAAGCAAGGGAGTTTCGAGAAGAGCTGGGACTGACTCAGAACTATGTGCCTAAGTCTGGCCCAAACGCGTCTGTGTTCAGCGACTGGAGGTTGCTTCTAGAAACTCATGGCCTTCTAGTCTTGCAGACGACGGGAATCTCCCTTACAAGCTTTCGAGGGTTTTCCTTACACCATGAGCATCTTCCTGTAATTGTGGTTAACGGAGCCGACAGCCCAGCAGGGAAAACCTTTACATTGTTCCATGAGGTCGCGCACCTGATAAATCGTACTAGCGGCCTATGCACTCTACAGGACAGGGTCTTTGAAGAAGCCCTGGCTAACAACTTCGCCGCTGAGTTCCTGATGCCTCGCGACGAGTTCCTGACGCTTGCGCGTGATTATGCCGATGTCAAAGCGTTTATCGAAGAACTTGCCGCACATTTCCGCGTGAGCACTTTGGCCGTGGCGGTGAGACTTCGCCGATTCGGGCTCATCGATGACGCGAGCCTAGAGGAAGTCAGAATGGCCAGCGATGATGCTTGGGAGCGTGCGCGGGAAACGACCAAGAAGAAGAGTGGTTTCGTGCCCCAATGGAAGCTTCGCTACAGAGACCTGGGAAGCACCTTTATTGGCGTTGTTGCAGGAGCTCTTGAAGACGGGCGGGTCGACCTTGTTGACGCCACGTATCTCCTAAACGCGCGACTTCCAACTGTCGAGCAAATGCTGCAAGAATACTACCGTACCGGCGGCGCGCGGTGAAATTCACCCTGGATACAAACATCCTTGTCGGCCTCGTTCGACGCTATCCACGAGACATCTTCCCAGCTATGTGGGACCGACTGGAAGGTGCGGTCGCAGCAGGAAATAGCTGTATATGTGAGGCAATCCTTCGCGAGGTGCACCGAGGCGGCGACGAACTCCACACCTGGGCAAAGAATCTTCCCGGGTTTGTCTGCCCAGTAACTGACGTCGAGCTCATGACAGTCGCGGAGATTGCATCAGCGCACCCCGGATGGGTACAAGGCCAGGTAAATGAGGCAGACCCATTTATCATTGCGCACGCGAAGGCGGAAAGAGCGACTATCGTGACCGAGGAGACTAAGAAGGGCCCTGGAACTGCTGACCATAACCAAAAGATTCCTAACGTGGCTGCCGAATTCAATGTCTCCACAATAACGTTTCTTGACTACGTGCGCAGGCAGAACTGGAAGTTCTCCTAATTCCAATATGCTCTGTCCCTCACGATAGAACTCATTCGGCACGAGAGTAGATGAGCGCACACCAAGACTAGGGAGACGTGGGTGCAGAAGGAAAGAAGACATAGAGGTATCTATGACCCCACCCTGAAGTGAGGGACTTGGATGGCCGCCCACCCTCCTGACGACACCCCAGAGATTCCCTGGGCCTCCGGTACCCGCGATTTCCCTAAGTGCTGGTTAGCGTTCCAAATATGTCCGCATCCAAGTCAAGTGCGGCCCCATAGGGAAGGGTCCAGGTATCCCTCGACCTGAATGCCATGCTTGGCATCCGTAGGGAATTAGGACCCACTCACCGAAGTGAGCATCTTTTATACCCTGCCATCATGGTCTAGTCCGAGACGGTGCCATGGTTCACCGCTTGGTCAATCTTGGGAATGCCTGAGACAGAGATATCTGTGCCCCACTGCCAGCGTCCATCTGCCCGAAGGCCCTAACACGCGGATGGCCCGAAACCTGGTGGCGCCCAAAAAGCGCCCGGGGGTTGACCCTGGCGCTCTATTCATTCTTTGCTGCTTTCAACATTCTCTCGTCCGCCGGAGTCGCTACTAATATCTGAACAATAAAAATGACCCCCGGAGAAGTCGATTCCTCTGGGGGTCAATGCGTCCTGGCGGGAAAGCATTGGTATGAATATCTAAATGGCTCTAGTCGTGGTGAGGGTTGGGAGGGTGAGGCGGCAGGGAGAGGAGACCTGAAAACCTCGGGCGTAGACGCAATGCCCACAGGGCCATCGACACTGGACGCGCTGTCGTCATACTTGGGTCATTCTTGGCGGCCAACTGCTGGGCCATTGGAGGGAATCCAAGGAAGGATTACGTGGGTTCTGCTGAAGACTTTGTCTAAGCAGAACATCTTTCGCTTTTCCGTCGCCAAAAAACCCTCTTATCTACGAGGCAAAACAGCTCATAATAATGTTCTGGGGTAGGAGTAGGCGGGAATTAGAAGAGGATAGGGAGGGGGATAGGGGAAAGTGTGGCGATATAGAAAACGGGAACACCCCTCAGTGTCAGATTGGAGGCAATCATGCTCGAACCAACCGACTTATTGGCCGAACTGCTAGACGATTCTCCGGAAGAGATGGATTTGATAAAGCCGGTCTCAACACTACTGAAATTACCTGAAAAAGAAGCTGCACATAGCAGACGAATCATATCCAAGAACCGTCGCCAACCAGAAATCTCCCCTGGAAACCTAGAACTCATGGCCTTCCTGGCCAAGTTTCCTGGAGCCACATTGGAAGCGATGAGTATGCTCCAGGTGCGCCAGGCCAACCCCTTCTATGAGGCTGGTGTCCTTAGGGCAATTGGAGGTGTGGAAGCGACTTTGAAGAAGCTGAGGCGCATGGGGATGCTCACCTGGCACAGAGACCCCGCAGCCCAGGAGAACTATTTCTCCATCACTACCGAAGGTATCGAAACCCTGGGCTCCAAGGGGTACGAAACTGGCGCCATGCAAACGCTCCGGGGGGTCGCCAAGACCCGAGCAGCTCATCTTTCCGCTATTGCTCAAGTGGCTGCCCAACTCTACAGCCCCGCTGGCTTCTTCAAGAACCTGCTAGGGATTGCACCCCTAAGTCTGGATGCGCTCATTTCTGAAAAGGAAATGCGCAATGCCTTCGAGCCGGTAAAATCAGCTCTGAGGGAGGCCAAGAAAAGGGGTGAACCGAGCGAATTCGGCCCCCTTCGCGCTGCCACCATGAAGGCGCGATTTGAGCAGGTGGCCCAAGGGACCTTGGTCTACGAGGATGTTGTGGATGCTGAGCCCATGCTTTGGACCTTGGGTTTCAAGCAGCGCGAGGGGAGCATCAGGAAGGCGGTGCACCAGCCTGACTTGGCCGCAAGGGTGCCAGCGCCAGCGGGCGGGGTTCGCTCTCAAAATCTCTTAATTGAAGTGGAGCTAAGCAAGAAGAACTGGAAGGAGTATGAAGCCATCTTGGCCACCTTGGCTGCCGAACTGAAGGAAGGGCTGACCTACGGTAGGGCAATCTATTTCACCATCGGCACCCAGATTCCCACACTACTCAAGAAGGTGGATATCAGTGGAAATCTCGGCCTCATCAACACGGGGAAGCTTTTAATCTTGCCCCTGAAGCATCGGGATGGGACCCCCTACAGCGACAATCGCCGCATCAAACTCGCATGACAAGCCGCACCAGATTGGAGGAACATCATAATGGATAAGCTCTACTCGCTCTACGACGCTTACATTGGCGCGAACCTCTGGGCCATCGGCATCTCACTTACCGGGGCCATCCTTGCCATCCGTATCTTGGTGCCTCTGGTCATCAAGGCGGCCGCCCGCTGGAGGAACTTTGCGGGACGCAGGACCATCAATCCCGGGACTTGGTTTGCCATGCAGAGCAGACCTCTCTTCAAAGCCCAGAGCATGCTTCTGGCCAACTCGGGCCTTCGGGAGCTGTTCGCCCCGGCCAGCAACTTCCTGAAGGAGCTGACGGAAGAAGAGAAGGCGAAGGGCGTCATGAGCTTCGGGGCAGCCTGGCTCAGTCCTTATCCCCGCGCGGTCAAGGCCAGCATCAAGGCCAATCGCGGCGCGGCCAGGGGAAAGAAATTAGATGCTCATGCACAGGTTCGAGAGGTGGCCCGCTGCATCACAGTGGTGCCGCTGGAGCCCCGATATGGAGGCGGAGATGATTCGCAGCACTTCCAGATTTCGATTGACCTGCATGGACACGGGGCTGAGGAAGTAGCCCGCATCGAAGGGAAGATATCATCTCAGCTGGACCTGGTGGAACTCAACCCTATTCCGGGTCACCGAGGGGGTCGAGGAGTAGCTTATGCGGCTCACCGAACGGCACCTATCGACACCTTGATGCAGACCAAAATCGGGGTTGACTTCCTCAGGGCTAATCCTCCAAAGAATCCGTTCTCTCTACCCATGGCGCTGGAAGAGTGTGGGGAGCCTTTCAGCCTACCTACCCATCACACCTTGGTTCTGGGTACCACAGGAAGCGGGAAATCCTCGCCGCTGAACTGCCTAATCTTCCAACAAGCAGAGTTTGTGGAGCAGGGAATTTCAGAGTTCTACGGGATTGACCCAAAACGGTCTGAGCTTAGGCCTTATGAAGACTCATGGCTGTTTAAAGAAGTGGTGTACTCGATGGAAGATGCCGTGCAGCTCATCGGGCACGTTGCAGGCATCCTCGACAAGCGCTCCAAGGCCAACCCCATCGACCTCTCCAAAGGGGAGCTGGGACGGAGCATGACCCCCTCGAAGACCCATCCCATGGTCTTCCTGGTCATTGACGAGATGCTTAGCCTGATTGGAGACTTGCAGACCAATCGTGAGACTGCCACCCTGAATCAACTCACAAAAATCATGGCGATGGGGCGGTCTCTCAACATCCTCATCGTAGGAGCCACCCAGAACGCAGACAAGGCTGTCTTGGGATGGATGCGGCCAAACATCGGCAATCCCGTGGTTCTCAGGCAGCCTTCTTCCTACTACAACGACCTGTTCCTGGGGCCAGATGCAGCCAAGAGGGGTTTCAACTCAACTACGATTGCTCCAGCAAACATAGCTAATGGCTACCGCACCGCAGGCATTGGGTTCACCTTGGGGGCGGACGGTGAGCCTGTGAAGGTGCGCTTCGCACATCTGACAGACAGAGACATCTCCGAGCTGATTCAACGCCACCCTGGCACTGGCTCTGCTCACCAAGCTGCTCCAGCTCCTCAATTCTCCGCGCCCGCTGTCGGTTCCGCTCTGGCCAAGGAAGCGAGCCTTCAAGAGGCCGCTGAAGTCCCCGAGAGGCGCTCTCCCGAGGAATCCCAGGCGGCAGCTCTGATGGCGGCTCTGCGTCGCACACAGGGCCGCTGATGCCCAAGTCTCTGGAGGCAGGTTTCACCCCCCAAAACCTGGACCTCCATCGTCTGCCGGACCAATGGGGGGTTAACAAGGGGGGCTAAAATGTGCAAAAACGACCCTGACCAGAGGTAAACCCCCTAGTCAAAGCCGCTCTTACTCTTTGTGGCGGAGGATACGAGATTCGAACTCGTGAGGGCGTGAACCCAACCCGCTTT
>ERZ773065.898-NODE-898-length-15716-cov-6.477428_pt1 | contig 15716 bp, 14 predicted proteins | sample MGYA00580623_ERZ773065 | MGnify/ENA primary metagenome ERZ773065 (study PRJEB29015, sample SAMEA2738017) | human oral metagenome | biome: human oral; feature: human-associated habitat; material: dental | place: China | collected 2047 ... | reverse complement strand
TCTCGATATTCGTCTATCGATACTCTGACTATCTCTTCCGTATTCAGTTTTCTATTCATTGCAGTCAATTGGACTACAAAGTTAATCGAATTTTGAAAAAAGTAGTAATTTTGAAATCCAAAAAAATCAGAACAATAATGTTTTTACCACATCATCTTTCGAAGCGTTACACAAACGACAATCGTACTGCACTGGAGGCACAGCGAGCTGCTCACGAGATTTCGCAAGCCCCGATAGTATTCCAAGTAAGCCGTCTGATGATAAAATTCGGTATTCTACAGATGCTATCCGACTCACGAGACGGGCTTACGATAGACGAGATTGCCAGTAAGAGCCGACTTTCAGTCTATGCCGTCAAGGTACTGCTCGAGTCGTCGATGTCGATAGGTACGGTATTGTATGCTAACAATAAGTTCGTGTGTTCGAAGACGGGATGGTTCCTTCTGAACGACCCTTCGGTACGAGTGAATATGGATTTCAATCACGATGTCAACTATCTCGGTATGTTCCACTTGGAAGAGGCTTTGCTAAGTGGGAAACCTGCCGGTCTCAGCGTATTCGGCGATTGGAGCACGTTGTACGAAGGTCTGTCGAGCTTGCCCGAGAAGGTACAAAAATCGTGGTTCGGTTTCGACCACTACTACAGCGACGGTTCGTTTGCCGATGCGTTCAAGGTGGTTTTCGAAGACAGACCCAAGCGCCTGCTCGATGTCGGTGGCAATACGGGTAAATGGGCTTTGTATTGCGTCGGACACGATAGCGAGGTAGAGATAACGATAATGGATCTGCCTCAGCAGATAGAGCTTATGAAACGCAATATCGCTTCTGCCGCGGGAGCCGATAGGATACAAGGGTATGGCTGCAATATGCTTAGCGAAGATACGGCGTTTCCGACGGGATTCGATGTCGTGTGGTTCAGTCAGTTTCTCGACTGTTTTTCGGAGACGGAGATAGTAAGTATTCTGAAACGAGCGGCAAAAGCTCTGAGCCCTAACGCCAAAATATACATAATGGAGACCTTATGGGATAGGCAGAAGTTCGAGACGGCTTCGTATGTACTCACTCAGACAAGTGTCTACTTCACTGCAATGGCAAACGGCAATAGCAAAATGTATCATTCGCAAGACTTTATAAATCTTGTAGAGCAGGCAGGTCTCAAAGTCGAGAGAATATACGACAATATCGGCACAGGGCATACTATTCTGCGTTGTAGTGTAAAATAATCCCCCCGACATAAAGCGATGAAATTCGAAGATATAGACGTACGGCAGCTGATACCTCAGAAAGAGCCTTTTGTAATGGTCGATAAGTTGTTGTATTGCGACGAAACTACTACCAAGACCGCTCTTACGATAAAAGCGGATAATATTTTCGTCGATGGCGGCATGCTCTCTCGGGCGGGCATATTGGAGAATGTAGCTCAGACATGTGCCACACGGATAGGGTATCTCACTATCGATAAGCCCGTAAGAATCGGCTTCATAGGTGCAATAAACAATTTCTCGTTCTCTGATGTATATGTCGGTATCGGCGACTGCCTATCGACCGAGATAGTAACTGCCGCAGAAGTAGGAAATATCACACAGGTCGATGCCACGGTGATGTGCCACGACAGGTTGGTAGCAAAAGGCAATATGAAAGTAGCTCTAATGAACGAACAATAAATATCGCGCAATGAACCGCTTGACATGCCAAAAGGAGTTTGATATACGATTCAGTGAAGTAGATTCTATGGGAATCGTATGGCACGGCTCGTACTCGTTGTATTTCGAAGATGCTCGCGAAGAATTCGGGCGGCAGTACAATATCGAATATCTCTATATCTTCGACCAAGGTTTTTATGCTCCAATCGTAGAGTTGCACATCGAGTACAAAAATCCGTTAAGGTACAAAGACCGTGCACGTATCGAAATATCTTACCGCCATACGGAGGCGGCAAAACTCATTTTCGACTATAAAATATTCAATGCCGACAGTGGCAAACTATCGGCTACCGGATATTCGGTACAAGTATTTCTCGATAGAGATTTCAATCTTATGTGGGATGTACCTGCATTTATACGACAATGGAGAGAAAAGTATCTGTAATGCATCGTATAAGTAACAACGCATCGGTATGTACATCGTCGGAACAAACATAATATCTTCGTTGGGATTCGATACGAAAGAAAACTTCAGACATATCGCCGAAGGTCTGTCGGGAGTGAAGCGCTACGAGGCGGGTACGCTCGATATGCCCGAGCCTTTCGTGGCTTCGCTTATCGACCGCCGTAGACTCGAAGACCATTTTTCGGGCATAGACAATAATCATATTGCTCGCGAAGCTACTCTGCTCGAGAAAGCGGCAATAGCCTCTATCACAGACGCTAATACGGAAGCCCGTATCGATCTGTCGAGCAGTAAGACACTGATATTGCTCTCTACGACCAAAGGCAACGTCGACAGCTTGTCGGCACCCGACGGCTGCGGGCATCGTCCTTTTCTTTGGCACTCGGCAAAGGTGATCAATAGTTTTTTCGGCAATCCAAATAAGCCTCTGGTCATATCCAATGCCTGTATATCAGGTGTTGCCGCTCAAATAACGGCAAGCCGCGAACTTGTCGGCGACGACTTCGAACACGTCGTAGTGGTAGGAGTCGATATGTTATCGAAGTTTATAGTATCGGGCTTTGCCTCTTTTAGAGCCTTGTCGGCTGAGTTGTGCCGACCGTTCGATAGGCATCGCTGCGGGCTCAATCTCGGCGAGGCTGCTGCTACTATTATTTTTTCCGCACACAAAGACCACTCACGCCGCACCATACGTTTCGTCGACGGAGCCATACGCAACGATGCTACACACATATCGGCTCCTTCGCGTACTGCCGAAGGGCTAAGTAGAGCCTTGCAATACGTTACCGGTAAGTACTCTATATATGCCGATAGTCTCGCCTTCATCTCTGCACACGGCACTGCTACTCCCTACAACGACTCTATGGAGATAAACGCCGTATATCGGTCGAGGCTCGAATCTGTGCCTATCGGTTCTCTGAAAGCATATTTCGGACATACGCTCGGAGCGGCAGGGATATTGGAGACTATTATATCGTGCGAGGCTCTCGAAGCAGGTGTAGTGATACCCACGCTCAACTGCACCGACGTGGAGTCGATACAGGCCGACGGTCGAACATTCTATCCGAACGTAACAAGCGCGATGCGGCACACCGACAAACGCTATTTCCTCAAGATGATATCGGGATTCGGCGGCGTCAATGCAGTAGCTCTTTTCCACCTCGAGTCCGATACCCCCCCCTCGCTTAAACAATTAAACGCTTAAACATACCTTCATTTTTTTTATTGCTGTCCGATAAGGTTTTTGGATTGGATAAAAAAACAGGTTTTTTTGGGGAAAAAGTACTTTTGTAAACGATTGAATATAAGAAGCTTCGAAAAACATTATTCATCTATAAAAAAAATTTATTGTATTATGGACTACTCATTAACTGTTCGGAAAATGACAATCGGTCCCGCTAAGGGAAAAGAATTGTATGTTGCAAACCCTGTTTGTCAGAAACAGCGTGTTTCATTCGAGAAACTTTGTGTGCGTATGGCGGAAGATACTACTGTCGGTGAGGCGGATATTGCAGCCGTATTCTACAAGTTTCGTAAGGTACTCAACCAACTTTGTTCGGAGGGTTATATAGTCGATGCAGGACCTCTCGGATCGTTCCGCCCATCGTTTACGTCGAAAGCGGTAGAGAAAGAAGAAGATTTCAAGCCCTCGCTCTGTATCACTAAGACACAAGTGCTCTTCACACCTACGCAGGAATTTCGTCAGTTGAAGAATGTCGAGTTCCATCGCGTAGAAAAGCAAAGCAAAGGTAAAGAGAAAAAGAAGAAGTAGGTATACGGATTTACCTGCCAAAACTAATTAAGCGGATAATATTTTAAAAATTTTTCTTTCATGTTGAGCCAGCCCCTCCGAGAGATTCGGCGGGGTTTGCTTTTTTTCCCCGAGTAGCCGTCTACTTCGCCGCCTCGACTGCTTCGGGCAGATACTTCTGCCTTACGATTTTGAAGTTTGGCTCCCTGTCGAGCAGCCGCTCGTACAGTTTTAGGGCTTCGGCGTGCCTGCCCGTCGCTTGGTAACACCTCGCTTCGAGCAGAAGCAGTTTGAGATATATCCAGTTGCGCGACGTCGCCCCCTGCTGCTCTATGACTTCTATGGCGCGTCGGTAGTATTTCAGGGCTTGTCGCTTATCGCCGCCGAAGATGGCGGGCGGGTAAAACAACGAATTACCCTTGTCGAAAAGTATGCGCGGGTTGTTCGAAGCTATCGACAGAGCGCGGTCTATCAGCCGCCGACTGCGTTTGCCGAGCGTAGGAGCCTTGAGCCGATTGAGCGAGACAGCATAGCTCGTGAAGACTCCGCTATAATCGATAGCCTCAGCGTTGTTGGGCTCTTTAGCCAAGACGATGGCGATATAACGTTCGGCTCGAGCGATATTTCGCTCGACGGCATCGTGCTGCTTCTGCTCTACGAGCATCATCGTATAGCCGTAATAGCAGTGAATGAGGCTCATCAGAGAGGCTATGTCGGTGGTGTCGGTCTGTTGTTCACAGCGTCGGGTGAGGTTCTCCCAACGTTTTACGTCGTTCAAGATGTATGCCGTGTAGGTTTCGGTTTTCAGGTCGGTCTGTGCGTCGAGTGTGGTCGTTGCCATTGCGATAGCTGCTATCAGTATGTAAAATCTCTGTTTCATCGCTGTATGTGTATGTTTTATTGATATTGATTTATGATAAAATGTCTGTTTTGTTCGTGTAAAACGATTGTTGTTTTCCTGTAAAATGATTGTTTTTCTTGGGTAAACGGTTGATGTTTTCTGCTAAAACTCTCGTCGTGCTCACCGCCGAAGCACGTAGTAATGCACTAAGCCCATTAATTCCATCGTCAGTGCGATACAGATATGCACGACGACACCTCCCCATATATGCCTCGTCTGGAAGGCCAAAGCCCCCAAGATATATCCGCCGAATACCGACGAAATAGCCTCCACAAGCGGTTTACCGAAGTGTATCGAACAGTAGACAGCCACCATCGGCAACACCGCCGAACGCCCCATTATCACCGCCATTCCTACGACGAGCGTGCCGCGGAAGACAAGTTCTGTCATCACGAAATCGAATGCGTAAGCCACCTCGTACAGTAGCGTGTACTCCCAAGTACTCATCCCGAACACACTCTCGACGTACCAAGGGCGGAACTGCGGATATGCCTCCAAGAAATCGGCTGAGAACGACGTAAGCACAAGAAACGGTATCATCACCACAAACAACGTCAGATACGCCCCGATATGTCGCGGGTGGCGAGCAATGCCGTATATGCCGTTCACACGGCGGTCGATGGTAAGTTTCAACACCGTAAGCGGCAGCAAAAACACTGCGGCACATTTGAGTTGCGATATTATCGATTTCAAGTACCACATCTCGGTGTGCAGAAGCCCTGCCATACTTAGGTTTCGGTACGAATAGAAGCCTATGGCGAAGCCGTAGAGCAATACGAAAAGTCCGCTCTTGGCGTAGAATCGCGGGTTGCGGAGCGTCCGATAGTCGCGCCGAAGATAGAGCGTCGTCGCTGCCGATATAAGATATACGGCGAGATAAAACAGCGGCATCACCCACCACGACGTCCCCGTCGCGTAAGAGCGTGATAGTACCTTTCTGTCGAGTCCGAACTCGTAGTTTATCACGAGTAGCACCACGACGAATACCGCCGTGAAGGCGTATGCACGTCTGTCGAAGTCTTTGCGAACGAAGTCTGCTACTTCCGCCGCCAGCACTCTGAGCGAGTTTTTTATGGAGATATGCATAAATATGGTATTTAGGGTATCTTTCGGTATATATTACGCAAATATACGTTCCCGAAAATTCTCGGCAAAGGTACGAAAATTCCCGTACGCTTGCCACTACAGCCACTGCCGCCGCCGCCGTTGCCTCATATTACCATACAATTTGTATCTTTGTATATTGTAACCGTAAACAATAAACAAAATGACAAGTATCGCACAACGACAACAATTACAGGCTACAATATGGCGAATCGCTAACGAAGTACGCGGTGCCGTAGATGGCTGGGATTTTAAACAATTTGTTTTAGGAACGCTTTTTTATCGTTTCATCAGCGAACATTTCACCAACTTCATAAATGGAGGCGACGAAAATATCGACTATGCAAGTATGTCCGACGATAGTGTTACTCCCGATATAAAAGACGATATTACCAAAACAAAAGGATATTTCATCTATCCCAGTCAACTTTTCCAAAATATCGCTAAGAATGCCAACACCAATGCAAATCTAAATACCGATTTGGCTGCGATTTTTAATGCTATCGAAACCTCTGCCAATGGCTATGAATCGGAGCACGATATCAAGGGGCTTTTCGCCGACTTCGATACCACAAGCGACCGTTTGGGGAAAACTGTGGAGGAGAAAAACAGGCGTTTGGCTGCAGTTATCAAAGGAGTAGAAAGTCTTGATTTTGGAAACTTCGAAGATAACGAAATAGATCTCTTTGGCGATGCCTACGAGTTCCTGATTTCTAACTACGCCGCTAATGCGGGTAAGTCGGGCGGAGAGTTTTTCACGCCACAAAATGTATCTAAACTGATAGCTCAATTAGCTTTGTACGGGCAACCTTCCGTTAATAAAATCTACGACCCTGCTTGCGGTTCGGGCTCTCTGCTTTTGCAAGCCAAAAAGCAATTTGATGAGCATTTGATAGAAGAAGGCTTCTTCGGGCAGGAAATCAATCATACTACCTACAACTTGGCGCGTATGAATATGTTCCTACACAATATCAACTACGACAAGTTCGATATTGCCTTGGGCGATACGCTCCTCAACCCTCAATATGGCAATGAAAAGCCATTTGACGCTATTGTCTCCAATCCTCCTTATTCGGTGAACTGGATAGGCAGCGACGACCCTACCCTTATCAACGACGACCGCTTCGCACCGGCAGGGGTATTGGCTCCCAGATCTAAAGCCGATTTTGCTTTCGTACTGCATTCTCTCAGTTACCTTTCAGCACGGGGAAGGGCGGCTATCGTCTGCTTCCCCGGCATTTTCTACCGCGGAGGTGCCGAGCAGAAAATACGCAAATACTTGGTGGATAATAATTTCGTAGAAACGGTGATTTCTCTACCTGCCAATCTTTTCTATGGCACGAGCATCGCGGTGAATATCTTGGTACTTTCTAAAAACAAAACAGAAAACAAGACACAGTTTATTGATGCCAGCGGCGAAGATTTCTTCAAGAAAGAAACCAATAACAATGTTCTTACCGATGAGCACATTGCTAAAATTATAGATCTTTTTGCGAAAAAAGAAAATGTGGAATATCTCTCATCTTGGGTAGATAATGAGAAAATAGCCGAGAATGATTACAACCTATCGGTAAGTACCTATGTAGAGGCAAAAGACATCCGCGAGATAATCGATATTCGGCAGCTCAACGCCGAAGTAGCGCAGACTGTCATACGTATTAATGAGCTAAGAGCGGATATTGAGGAGATTATCAAAGAAATAGAGGTGTAAGATATGAATAGTGAAATAAAATATCTGATTTATAACACCCCGCAAGAAGCGGTTTCAGTTAAAGCTGTTGTTAAAGGTGAAACCATTTGGCTTACACAAAAGGCAATGGCAGAACTTTTTGATTGCTCTACAGACAATATATCCCTGCATTTGAAAAATATATTTGCAGAAGGAGAACTTGACAGAAATTCAGTTACCGAGAAAATCTCGGCAACTGCAACTGATGGTAAAAACTATCTGACACAGTTCTACAACCTTGATGCCATTATTTCAGTAGGATACCGTGTCAATTCACGCAAAGCAACACAATTCAGAATTTGGGCAACCTCTGTTTTGAAAGAGTATATGATCAAAGGCTTTGCTATGGACGACAAGCGTTTGAAGCAAGGTGAGGGAGCATTTGGGAAAGACTATTTTAGGGAATTGCTGGAACGCGTTCGCTCTATTCGTGCCAGCGAACGAAGAATATGGTTGCAAATAACCGATATTTTTGCCGAATGCAGTATTGATTATGATAAAGAGGCTGATATTACCAAAGAATTTTATGCAATGGTACAAAACAAGTTCCATTATGCTATTACCGGTAAAACAGCGGCAGAAATTATCAACACAGCAGCTGATAAAACAAAAGAGCATATGGGGCTGACCACTTGGAAAAACGCTCCCGATGGCAGAATTCTCAAAAGCGATGTTACTGTGGCAAAAAACTATTTAGAGGAGAAACAAATTCGTCAGTTGGAGCGAGCTGTAACAGGTTATTTCGATTATATCGAAGATCTGATTGAGCGTGAAAACACGTTTACTATGGAAGAGTTTGCTAAAAGCATCAATGAATTTTTAGCCTTTCGGAAATATGACATTCTTAAGGGCAAAGGAAGTATAAGCAAAAAGCAGGCAGAGCACAAAGCCAAAGCAGAGTACGATGAATTTAACAAAACACAAAAGATATTTTCAGATTTCGAAAAATCCTTAAAGAAAAAACAATGACACAAGAACCAAAAATATTCCCCTATATAGAACACCTCCTACAAGGCGCTGAAGTGGTATGGAAGCCGCTGGGAGAGGTAGCTGATTTTCAAAATGGTTTTGCATTTAAAAGTAATTTATTCAGAGATGATGGAGAAGCAATAGTTAGAATAACAAATATTGATGGGAAAAGCGTTGATTTGTCTGATGTTAAATATTTTTCTATTAGTGATTATAGCACTAATATGTCTCCATATAAAATTAACAAAGGAGATATTCTTATTGCAATGTCAGGAGCTACCACTGGAAAAATTGGATTTTATAATTATGAATACACTTCCTATCTTAATCAACGAGTAGGAAAATTTATTCCAAAAACTCACATTTTAAATAATCGATATTTATACCACTATCTATTATCAAAAGTAGAAGAGATCTATATTATTGCTGGTGGCGGAGCCCAACCAAATCTTAGTTCTAACAAATTAATGGAAAAAATCCAAATCCCCCTTCCTCCGCTTTCTGTACAGCAAGAGATTGTTCGTATCCTCGACAAGTTTACGGAGCTGGAAGCGGAGCTGGAAGCGGAGCTGGACTGCCGCAAGCGGCAGTATGAATACTATCGTAATCATTTGCTGAGTTTTGAAGAGAGTGAGGTGGAATGGAAAACGCTGGGAGAAGTTTTTAATTTAAAAAATGGATATACTCCCTCAAAAGCAAATAAAGAGTATTGGGAGAATGGCACTATTCCTTGGTTTAGAATGGAAGACATTCGTGAAAATGGGGGTGTTTTAAATACATCGTTACAAAAGGTTGCAGAAATTGCGGTTAAAGGTGGAAAACTTTTTCCTGCAAATTCAATTATTGTTGCAACATCTGCAACTATTGGCGAACACGCTTTGATTACAGTACCATTTTTATCAAATCAAAGGTTTACAGTTTTATCTTTAAAGCCTGAATATGCTGATAAATTCAATATTTATTTCCTATATTATTATTGCTTTATCCTTGATGATTGGTGCCAGAAAAACACCAGTGTATCTAGTTTTCCTTCTGTTGATATGAATGGTTTTAGGCGGTTTCCAATTCCCATTCCTCCGATAGAAGAGCAGGATCGCATTGCGGGTATATTGGACAAATTCGATACTCTTACTCATTCCATTAGCGAGGGGCTACCGCGAGAGATAGAGCTACGCAAGAAACAATATGAATATTACAGAGAGCAATTATTATCATTTCCGGAGTATAAGGTAACAGCATAAAATATGGGAAAGTCACTAGAAGAAATAGCACAAGAATTAAGTAATAGTGATAAGAAAGTTCAACTAATCTATGCCTTTAATGGTGTAGGTAAAACTCGATTGTCTCGTGTGTTCAAGGATTTAATTATGTCTGAGCAAGAAGACGATGTAGAGCAAGAAGAAACGATGGTAAAGGTTATCTACTACAATGCTTTTACCGAGGATTTGTTTTATTGGGACAATGATTTGGACGAAGATGTAGCTCGAAAAATAAAAATTCGTCCTAATGCTTTTACGCATTGGATTCTTGAGTATGAAGGACAAGCAAATAATATTATCACTCTGTTTCAGAGTTATACAAGCGATAAATTGACTCCACGCTTCAATGAAGAATATACAACAAAAGACAAAGACGGAAAGGATATTATAGTCCCAGCGTATTCTGAAATTATATTCTCTATAGATAGAGGTAATGACGAAAGAATTGATAATATTAAAATTTCAAAAGGAGAAGAAAGCTGCCTTATTTGGTGTGTTTTTTATAGTTTATTAAAAGAAATCGTCGAGACCTTAAACATTCCTGAAGCAGAGGATCGCTCTACAAATCAATTTGACAGTTTAAGGTATATTTTCATTGATGATCCTGTAAGTTCGTTAGATGAAAATCATCTTATAGAATTGGCAGTAAATATCGCAGAAACTATAAAATCAAGCAAATCAGATTTGAAATTCATTATAACAACCCATAATCCACTATTTTATAATGTGCTTTATAACGAATTTAATAACTCAAATAATAATATAGGCTATAGACCCAAAGTATCAGAAAAGAAACGCCTTGAAAAATTAGAAGATGGGACATTCTATATTTCAACTCAAACAGACGATTCTCCCTTTTCCTACCACCTATTTCTTTTATCAGAATTAGAAAAAGCTACCCAATCAGGCAATATCCAAAAATATCATTTCAATTTTCTTCGAAATATATTAGAGAAAACATCTACTTTTCTTGGGTATACAAAATGGCAAGATTTATTACCGGAGCAATCTCGTGATGAGTACTTTAGACGTATAATAAATCTATCAAGTCACGCAAAAGTATCTAGTGAGGAGACGACTTCGCTTAATGACAATGAAAAGAACGTTTTATCTTTTCTTGTTAGAGAAATTAAAAAAAAATACAACTTCAAAATAGCAGAATTAGAAAATGACACAATATAACACCATAGTAGAAACACAAAACTTTATCGTCTTAGACAAGTACGAGAAGATTCCTCAATCCAATACCAACTATCAAAGCGAGGCGGCTTTGGAGCGTGAGCTGATAGAGGATTTGAAGCGTCAAGGCTACGAATACCTGCCACAACTCACTACACCTGAAGCACTCTTGGCTAATGTGCGTGAGCAACTGCAAAACTTCAATGGCATTATCTTTTCCGATAATGAGTGGCAACGCTTCCGTGAAGAGTATTTGGACGCTCCCAGCGACAACCTTGTGGAAAAATCTCGCAAACTGCATCACGATTATGTCTATGACTTCGTGTTCGACGACGGGCATATCCAAAACATCTATTTGGTCGATAAGCAGCATATCTCCCGAAACAAGGTGCAAGTAATCAATCAGTTCGAACAGACAGGTACACAAGCCAATCGCTACGACGTAACTATCTTGATCAACGGGTTGCCGATGGTGCAGGTGGAGCTTAAAAAGCGTGGCGTTGCCATCCGTGAAGCGTTCAATCAGGTACATAGGTATAGCAAGGAGAGTTTCAACAGCGATAGTTCGCTGTATAAATACTTGCAGCTCTTTGTCATCTCAAACGGAACCGATACCCGCTACTTCGCCAATACCGTGAAGCGCGACAAGAATAGTTTCGACTTTACAATCAATTGGGCTAAGGCAGACAACACGCTGATAAAAGACCTGAAAGACTTTACTGCTACATTTTTTCAAAAAAACACGCTGCTGCAAGTGCTACTTACCTATTCTGTATTCGATACAAGCGATACGTTACTTATCATGCGTCCCTATCAGATTGCCGCAACGGAGCGATTGATATGGAAAATCAAAAGTTCGTATCAGGCAAAAAAATGGAGTAAATCTGAGGGAGGCGGCTATATTTGGCATACTACGGGTTCAGGCAAGACATTGACCAGCTTCAAAGCCGCACGGCTTGCCACGCAACTCGGTTTTATAAAAAAAGTGTTCTTTGTAGTAGACCGCAAGGACTTGGATTACCAGACAATAAAAGAATATCGGCGATTCTCACCCGACAGCGTTAACGGTTCGGAGAGTACGGCCGGATTGAAGCGAAATATTGAGAATGACGATAACAAAATTATTGTCACTACCATCCAAAAGCTAAACAACCTGATGAAGAGCGAAGATAGCCTAAAAATCTATAAGGAGCAGGTAGTCTTTATCTTCGATGAGTGCCACCGCTCGCAATTCGGCGAAGCACAGAAAAACCTCAGAAGGAAGTTCAAACAGTATTATCAGTTTGGATTTACAGGCACGCCTATTTTCCCTGAAAATGCTTTGGGTGCTGATACGACAGCCAGTGTGTTTGGTAGTGAGTTGCATTCGTATGTCATCACCGATGCCATTCGTGACGAGAAAGTGTTGAAATTCAAAGTAGATTACAACGATGTACGACCACTGTTCAAATCACTGGAGACCGAGAAAGACGTAATCAAGCTGACTGCTGCAGAAAACAGTAGACTATTGTTACATCCCGACCGTATCAAAGAAATTTCTCAATATATCTTGCAAAACTTCAGAATAAAGACTCATCGAAATCAAGGCGGAGGAAAGGGCTTTAACGCTATGTTTGCCGTAAACAGTGTGGAAGCAGCCAAGCTATATTATGAAAAACTGAATGATTTGCAGAAAGATAGTGAAAAACCACTGAAAATAACGACAATATTCTCTTTTGCACCTAATGAGGAACAAAATGCCGTAGGCGATATTCGTGAAGAAAACTTTGAACCTTCTGCCATGGATAGTAGCTCCAAAGAGTTCTTGGCGAAGGCAATAAACGATTACAATACCATATTTAGAACCAGTTTCGGAGTAGATAGTAGAGAGTTTCAAAACTACTATCGCGACTTGGCAAAACGAGTGAAAAATCAGGAAGTTGACCTCGTTATTGTGGTAGGAATGTTTCTCACCGGTTTTGATGCGCCTACGTTGAATACGTTGTTTGTAGACAAAAACCTACGATATCATGGACTAATACAAGCATTCTCGCGTACCAATCGTATATATGATTCGACAAAGACTTTCGGTAACATCGTAACCTTCCGCGACTTGGAGCAAGCTACGATAGATGCTATCACGCTGTTTGGCGATGAGAACACTAAGAATGTAGTACTTGAAAAAAGTTATGAAGCGTATCTCAGGGGCTTTACCGATGTTGCAACAGGTGAGGCACATAAAGGCTATATTGATATTGTTAAAGAACTCAAAGAACAGTTTCCGCACCCTGATGAAATAACAACGGAAGCCGATAAAAAAGCATTTGTCAAACTATTTGGAGACTATCTGAAGGTTGATAATATCTTGCAGAACTACGATGAGTTCATCCAACTAAAAGATTTGCAGAAGATAAATAAGAATGATCCTGATGCTGTAAAAGCATTCAAGGAGATTCATTTTTTGACCGACGCGGAAGTGAGTGCCATGATAGAGATTGATGTGCTGCAAGAACGAGATGCTCAGGACTATTGCTCGACGTACAACGATATCCGTGATTGGTTTAGAAGAGAAAAAGAAGGAATGGCATCGGAAGAGTCTAATATTAGTTGGGACGATGTCGTCTTTGAGGTTGATTTACTTAAATCACAAGAGATAGACCTCGACTATATTCTTGAACTTGTTTTTGAGCACAATAAGAATACAAGAAACAAAGAAACCTTGGTCGGTGAAGTACGACGAATAATAAGATCAAGCATAGGAAATAGAGCAAAGGAGAGCCTTATCGTCGATTTTATCAACGAGACAAATTTAGATGATTTTCAAGATAAATATGGTGTCCTCGAAGCTTTCTATACCTATGCCCAAGATAAGCTCAAAGAAGAAGCCAATAGCCTTATTGTCGAAGAGAGATTACAAGCAGAGCCTGCAAAAAGATATATCGAGGCTTCTTTAAGACGCCATAATGCCAGCTACAACGGGACAGACCTCAACAACAGCTTGCCTAATATTAGTCCTTTCAGCAAAGACTATCTAACGAAGAAAAAATCTATTTATGAAAAAATAGTCGATCTCGTGGAGAAGTTTAAAGGTATTGGCGAAAAAATATAAATAGTCGATTATCGATAAAAAAGCAATTAAGTCAATAAAAAAAATTATCTTTGCCGATACAAAACAAAAAACCAAATTTTAATCATCAAAAAATCAAATTAAAGTATGAAAAGAAACGTAATTATCATTGGTGCCGCAGGCAGAGATTTCCACAATTTCAACACCTTTTTCCGCGGAAACAAAGACTACAACGTAGTAGCATTCACAGCTAATCAGATTCCCGACATCGACGGACGTAAATATCCGACCGAGCTCGCAGGCAAAGAGTACCCCGCAGGTATCCCCATCGTAGCAGAAGAGGAGCTGCCCGCACTCATCAAAAAACACAAAGTAGACGTGTGTGTCTTCGCATATTCAGACGTACCCTACAATCGCGTAATGGGCGTAAGTGCGATAGTAAACGCTGCCGGAGCCGACTTTTGGCTGCTCGGTACGAAAGATACTATGATAAAATCTACCAAACCGGTAATCGCTATCGGTGCTACCCGTACCGGTTGCGGCAAGTCGCAGACATCGCGTCGTGTGATAGAGATACTCGTCGGTATGGGACTGAAACCTGTCGCAGTACGTCACCCGATGCCTTACGGCGACCTGGTAAAGCAGAAAGTACAACGTTTCGCTACTGTGGCAGACCTCAAAAAACATAAATGTACCATCGAAGAGATGGAAGAATACGAACCGCACGTCGTTACCAAACGTAACGTCATCTATGCAGGTGTAGACTACGAAGCCATACTCCGCCAAGCCGAAAAAGACCCCGACGGCTGCGACGTAATCATCTGGGACGGCGGTAACAACGACTTCCCGTTCTATCAGCCCGACCTTACTATCGGCGTAGTAGACCCGTTGCGTCCGAATGCAGAGGTATCGTACTATCCGGGCGAGGTAATGGCTCGTATATCAGACGTCATCTGTATCAACAAGATAGACTCCGCCACACTCGAAGACATCAATACCGTTCGCCGAAACATAGCCAAAATCAACCCCAAAGCTATAGTAATCGACGCTGCGTCTTACCTTACGGTAGATAAACCCGAACTCATAAAAGGCAAGAAGGTATTGGTAGTAGAAGACGGACCGACCCTTACTCACGGCGAAATGAAGATAGGTGCAGGTACTGTGGCAGCAATGAAACACGGTGCCGCCGAGTTGATAGACCCGCGTCCGTATACTGTCGGCAAACTGAAAGATACATTCAAAAACTATCCGGAAATAGGCGTATTGCTGCCAGCTATGGGCTACGGCGACCAACAGGTAAAAGACTTGGAAAAGACTATCGCCAATACTCCTTGCGACGCAGTAGTTATCGGCACTCCGATAGATTTGGGCAGAATCATCAAAATCAAACAACCGACAGTAAAAGTAGGCTACGAACTGCAAGAAATAGGTACTCCTAACCTCGAAGGCGTCCTCAAAGACTTCTGCAAGAAACATAAATTAAAAATCAAAAAATAAATTTTTTCTCACACAAAAAGTAAAATGAACATTCCAAGTAATTTAAAGTATTCGAAAGACCACGAATGGGTGCGTGTAGAGGGTGATATAGCTTATATCGGTATCACCGACTTCGCTCAGAGCGAACTGGGCGAGATAGTGATTGTCGATATTACGACCGAGGGCGAAACTCT
>ERZ773065.892-NODE-892-length-15816-cov-3.249477_pt1 | contig 15816 bp, 12 predicted proteins | sample MGYA00580623_ERZ773065 | MGnify/ENA primary metagenome ERZ773065 (study PRJEB29015, sample SAMEA2738017) | human oral metagenome | biome: human oral; feature: human-associated habitat; material: dental | place: China | collected 2047 ... | reverse complement strand
TCGTTCGAGGGGATCGTGATCTCGCCGAGGCCGCAGCGCGGTCCGCTTGCCAGCCAGCGCACATCGTTGGCAATCTTCATGAGATTCGCTGCCAACCCCTTCAGGGCGCCATGCGCAAAGACCATCTCATCCTTCGAGGAAAGCGCATGGAACTTGTTCGGCGCAGTCCGGAAGTCTAGCCCCGTGATATCGCTGACGACGCGCGCCACTTCCTCGGCAAACCCCTTGGGCGCATTGAGCCCCGTGCCGACTGCCGTACCGCCCAGAGCAAGCTCCTTCAGGAAGGGCAGCGCCGCCTCGATCTGGGCGCGTGAAGCCTGGAGCATGGCGAGCCAGCCGCTGATTTCCTGCGTGAAGGAAATCGGCACGGCATCCTGCAAATGCGTGCGGCCCGTCTTGACGATGCCCTCGTTTTCCTTCATAAGACGCCCGAACGTCTGCGCCAGCTTGTCGATGGACGGCAGGAGCTTGTCCTCGATGGCGACGACAGCGGCGATGTGCATGGCCGTCGGGAATGTGTCGTTCGAGCTCTGCGACATATTGCAGTGGTCGTTCGGATGGAGGAGTTTCTCGCCTGCAATCTCATTGCCGCGGTTGGCAAGAACCTCGTTGACATTCATATTCGACTGCGTGCCGCTGCCCGTCTGCCAAACAGCCAGCGGAAAATGCCCATCAAGCTCGCCCGCCAGGATCTCATCTGCCGCCTTCGCGATAGCGTCGCGGCGCTTCTCATCCAAGCGCCCGAGCGTCGCATTGGCAAAAGCCGCCGATTTCTTCAAGATGGCGAAGGCGCGTATGATTTCCTGCGGCATCTTCTCCGTGCCGATGGGGAAATTCTCGAAGCTTCTCTGCGTCTGCGCACCCCAGTAACGATCCTTCGGAACGCGAACCTCACCCAGGGAATCATGCTCGATCTTGTACTCCATAAATGTCTCCTCCTCACATATCTTACAAGCTTTCGCTCGTGCTGAAAATGGCAAAAGCGCTGGGAATCCCGATGCCTTCAGTCTACCATATTTGAGAATATTTTTCAATAAAGTTTTCCTTGGAATGCACCCTGCATGACGACACTCTTAGGGTACGTATAAAAATGCACGTACAGCAAGGGCCTTTACGATAAAGGCTTTCACAGCAAGGCTTTGTACCTTCCCTGCTCAGACTTTGGGATCTCCAATGCCTCCATTGCTTTCTCCGCCGTCCATGCCTGGTTTTTCATAAGCTTTCGGATCGAGAAAATTCGTTCATTCTCCTTGCCCTTTTCCATGCCTTCCTGCATAGCCTCTTCTGCACGAATCTGCAAAGCGCGCTCTTGGTTCCATGCGAAGTCTACCATGTTGAAAACCTCCCTCTCCTGCTTTTGCCTGAAATACTCTCCCAGCCAATCATGGTCGATGCAATATTGGATCGCTTGCCTTACGGCACTTTCCAGACTGCTTCCGCTCTTGACCACAGCACGCACCTGCGCGACAAAGATGCTAAATCTCCGCCAGACGTTCTTCATTATGGAAGATATCCCGAAAGGGTGAATCTTTATAGCTGCGCTTCACGGTTTTCATGCTCCCGCTCCCCTCTTTGCTTTGATTATACTATAAAGGCCTTTTGATGGGCAAGACGGGAATCATCTGTCCCTTCATCAAGCCTCGCTTTGCCCGTCGAGCAGGGAGAGGAGGTGATCGCCGGGGAGGAGGTCGGCGATTGTCCCGGCGAGTTGGTCGATATAGCCGGGAAAGTGGTTCGTTCGCACGGCGAGATATCGCACGGCGGCAAGGATAAGGGGAACCGGCGAAACTTCTTTCCCGGCAGAATACGCGGAAGCATCGACGGTCAGCAGGAACACAAGCATTTTATAGAGCACGACGAATACTTCATAGTTTGCCAAAAAGCCGGTACCGCCCATCAAAGGATAGCGCCCGAGGAGGAATTCATTGACGAGCCAGTTCTCCAGGATATACGAATACGGCCTGAAGATCTGCTCCTTATACTGCCCATAAAGATGCAAGAACGCCGGCAAATCCCCCTTGCCCGCCTTCTTGCCCAAAACCGTGCGCACGGATGCAAGCCGCACCTCTGTCTCGGGCAGGTCGTCCTCTGCCGCCGCAGCGAGCGCAGGCAGCAAGCTTGTGAAAAATTCGAGACAAAGGCTTGCATCAAAAGGATTTTCTGCCAACAGCACCCCTGCCTGCCCCGCTGCAGCCTCGGCGATGGCTGCGGCATCTCGCTCCAGATTCCCGCCGCCGTCCGGATACGTCTCGGCTCTTGCGAGCAGGAGGCCGAGCGCCGCCAGACGCGCATCGAGCGTAAGGCGCCGCTCCTCCAGCAAGGAAAGCGCCGCGAGCTGCAGGGCGCGAAAAGCTTCTGCGGAAAGCGCCGCGCCGAGCGGATTCTCATCTACATAAGCGGGACGCGGCGCGGCATGTTCCACCCACTCGAAAGCCATGGGAGACGGATCGAGCAGAGCAGTCTCCGCCGCCACGGAACAGCTGAGACAAAGCGTGCGGTCGAGCGTTTCGCCCACGCGGTGCGTCTTTCTCGGGTACTCGGCACAGACATCGGAAATGGCTCCGATTCCAAAGCGTCGCTGCAGGGAGCAAAGGCCATCTTCGCGCAAAAAAACGCAGCGCTCGTTTTCGTGGCGCATCACCCAGTCGCCCGTTTCGCTGCGTTCAATACCGTTTTTCAATTCCCGCAAAAGTTCCGGCTTCTTCCCGCAGCGCGCCAGGGTCGCCTCATCGAGCGCGACGCCCCATTTCGCACAGCAGCAAAGCGAGCCGCAGAGGCTGCCGTCGCAAACGAAGCGGCGCAGATAAAGCGGCTGTAAGCAAGGCAGCGCCGCAGCAGACGGGGCGGCAAGCAGATCCGGTACAGGAGCCTGCGGCAAGGCCGCTGCTTCCTGCCCTGCAGGCTGCACGCCCTGCGCTGCCTGCCGCTCCAGCTGCTTCTCCATCTATTCCGCCTCCCCGAAGTACGCCCCCATCTGTGCCGCCATGACCGCCCCAACATCCTCGCCCTTCTGCCAAGCCTTCGCCCACGTCACCGTGTGCGCGACAGCCTCTTCGATGTGCCAGCGCGGTTGCCAGCCAAGCCGCGCCTTGATGCGCGAGGAATCGAGCTTCAGGAATCCCGCCTCATGCGGCGCGCCGCTTTCCGCTGCCGACTGCCACGAGGCGCCTTCACCCCAGGCGCGGCAGAACAGATCGGCCAGCTCCCCCGTCGTCACGCAGTCAGCATCCTCCGGGCCGACATTGTAACTGCCCGCCAGGGACGCATCCTTCCACTGGGCGCACGCAATGCGGATATACGCCGCAAGAGGCTCCAAGACATGTTGATAAGGACGCGTCGAAGCGGGATTTCGGAGCGTGACGGCACGCCCTTCGCTTGCAGCACGGATGCAGTCAGGCACGATGCGCTCAGGCGAGAAATCGCCGCCGCCGATGACGTTGCCGGCGCGTGCCGTCGAAAGGCGCACGCCGCCATCCGTAAAAAAGCTCTGGCGGTAACTTGCCGTCACAAGCTCGGCACAGCTCTTGCTGTTGGAATACGGATCAAAACCAAAGAGCCGTTCATCTTCGCGGTAGCCCCATTCCCACTCCCTGTTTTCGTAAACCTTGTCCGTCGTCACGTTGAGAACAGAGCGAACCGCATCGCACTCCCGCACGCATTCCAGCACATGCGCCGTGCCCATGACGTTCACTTCATACGTCTCAACAGGCGCACGGTAGCTTTCACGCACGAGCGGCTGCGCCGCAAGATGCAGCACGATCTCGGGACGCGCTTTCCGAAAAGCCTGCCTGAGGGCCGCCAGATCGCGCACATCCCCCTCGATGGAATGCATATCCTTTGCAAGTCCCAGTCGCTTGAAAAGTTCCGCACCCTCGGCCGTCGGCGAAGGAAGCGCAAAGCCCGTAAGTTCCGCCCCGGCTCCCAACAAGAGCCGTGAAAGCCACGTCCCCTTGAACCCTGTGTGCCCCGTAAGCAGCACGCGCTTGCCGCGGAAAAAAACCAGGTCATCTCTGAGCGACATTTCCTTCATATCCGTCACCCTTTCTCGATCCTTATCAGTTCCGCAGCGTATTCCGCAAAAAAGATCTGCCTAGCTTCTTCCCACGAATCATCCAGTTCCTTGCGCCCTGTCTCGTGAATGCAGGGAGAGGAATCGAAATGCGGCACGAGGATGCGCATACCGCGTCGGCGATATTCCATCGAGGCCGAGATATCGTAAAAATGCCAGCCCTTGAAGAGATCCTCCCGCCATGGCACATCCTGCTGGGTCGCCATAAAGATTCCATCCACAGCCTCCACGGAAACCGCATCCCCGGGAACCGGAGAAATATCTGGGCAAAGCAAGGATTCCGGATCACGCATCTCATAGACAGCGCCATACCTTCCTTCACCTTCCCACCATACGCCGTTCCCGGGCATGCGAAGGCAGCCAGCCAAGCCAATGAGTCCGACATCGGGATGAGACTGAAAAAGCTCCATGATACGCACGATAAGCTTTTTATTCGTCAGCAGCAAATCCTGGTGCAGATAGACCTTATAACGCGCCTCGGTCGCCCGTCGCCCGGCCTCATACCCTGCCGTCATGGATGGAGCCTCGCGCACCGGTACAAGCTCCGTCGAGAAACCTGCCGGAATCTCCAGATGGCGCAAATAAAGTACACATTCAGCGTACATTTCCTCATCATTCACGCAGGAAATAAAAGCGATTTTCTTGTTGTCCATCCGTCCTGTTCCCCTTCCACAGATTATCTCTGCCGACGCGCATCCATGCTTTCAGCGCTTTTCCCCAGCCTGTTCTTCCCACCCCAGCTGCTGCATGAGCCGGACAGAAAATGTCCGCGGAGCACCCGAAGCGTTCTTGACGAACTCCATGAGATACTCTCGCGGTATCCCATTTTCCTTGAGAAGTCTTATGAGCGCAGCAAGGTTTTCCTCCGTCTCGATTTCGCTTTCGATACGATGCAAGAGGCGTGCCAGACGATGACGCACTTCGGGCGTATACTTCTGCTTCAGACGCGCCGTTTCCTCCGACAGTTCGGAAATACGAATAATCCACCAAGTGGTTTCCAATTCACCATGACCATTGCGAATCCCCAGCTCACTCAGCCGGCTCAAAAACTCCGGCTCACCTTTTTCTTGAATCTGACGCACCGTAAAATCCCCATAATGCGCCACCTGCGCCAAGCGTAGAAGTTCTGAAAAAGCGAACAGCCTTCCTTGCCCCATGAGCAGGGGATTGGAACCGTAGCGCAAATCCCCCGAAAACCAAGAAGAAAAAACGCTCCAATGCCAAGGATTGCGAAACGGTACGACCACACCACCGTCTATCGCAAGAAAAGGTTTTATTGATTCAAGCAGCGCCTCCGGCTCAGGGATTTCTTCTATCCCGGGAGGAAACAGCACGGAGGAAAACTTGCCATGCCACTCCCCTGGCAAAGACTCCATGGACGGTACACTCTTTATCCTATGCGGCACAAAATCCTTTCGAAAACGTTCCTCCCAACAAGGCAACATATGAAAAAGAAGTATCTCTTTTTCCTCTTCCTGAGGAACAAACGCTGCCATTTCGGCATAAAGCTGTTCGCTGAAGAACTCGTTTATCATACCGTACATCCCTTTCAGGTCAGAACTCTTATTTTTTGACTGCGGCCTGCAGGACATCCGCCATAAAATCGATCTGCGCCTCCGTCATGCCCGGATAAACGCCAAGCCAGAAGGTATCCTTCATGATGCGGTCGGTTTCCGCAAGCTGCCCAACGATGCGGTAGCCGCGTCCTTCCTCGCGCATCCTGTCGAAGCATGGGTGCTTGACGAGGTTTCCTGCAAAGAGCATCCTCGTCTGGATGCCATGTGCTTCAAGGGCGCGTACGACAGATTCGCGTTCGAGGCCTTCGCAGCAGGTCAGCAGGAAGCCGAACCAGCTCGGCGTTGCGTTTGGACACGGCTCAGGCAGGATCAGCCTGTCTGCCGTATTTCCCAAAGCCTCTTTCAGTCGAGCAAAGTTTCTGCGGCGCTTTTCGATAAACCCCGGCAGCTTCCTGAGCTGGGCACAGCCGACAGCAGCCTGCATATCCGTAACCTTCAGATTGTAGCCGAAGTGCGAATAAACATACTTATGGTCGTATCCCTTCGGCAGCTCGCCGTACTGCCCGTCAAAGCGATGGCCGCAGAAACCGTCCTGCCCGGGCGGGCAGATGCAGTCGCGTCCCCAGTCGCGCAGGGAGCGCAGGATGCGGAAAAGCAACGGATCCTGCGTGTAGACGGCGCCGCCCTCGCCCATCGTCATATGATGCGGCGGATAGAAGCTCGATGTGCCGATATCACCGAACGTGCCCGTATAGCGCTCCTCGCCACGAAGTTCGTAGCGTGATCCCAAGGCATCGCAGTTATCCTCGACAAGCCAGAGGCCATGCTTTTCGCAGAACGTCTTGACCGCCCGGATATCAAATGGATTACCAAGCGTATGAGCAATCATGACGGCGCGCGTTTTTGCCGAAAGCGCTTCTTCGAGCTGCGCCGTATCGATATTGTACTGCGGAATCTTCACGTCGACAAAGACGGGTACGGCGCCGTACTGGATGATGGGCGCGACCGTCGTCGGAAAACCCGCTGCAACCGTGATGACCTCATCGCCGGGGCGCACGGCGCGCTCGCCGAGAAGAGGCGAGGTCAAGGCCATGAAGACGAGAAGGTTCGCCGCCGAGCCGGAATTGACCGCAAGGGCATGACGCACACCGAGGAAAGCGGCCAGACCTTTTTCAAATTCTTCCGCATAGCGCCCCGCCGTCAGCCAGAATTCCAAGGCACTGTCCACAAGGCTTTCCATTTCCTCATGGTCGTAGACACGCCCCGCATAAGGTATACGATCGCCTGGCTTCCATGCCGCCGGTTTATGGTAATCATCCGCGTATTCGCGTACAAGCGCGAGTATCTTATCATGAAGTTCCTGCTTTTCCATCGCTTCTCCCTCTTCTTTTGCCCTGCAGCATTTATCTCTTCAAAGATCGGGCAAGAGCCTCCAGAAACTCTGCCTTTTCATAAAGCTTTTTACGCCTCATGCCTTGCTCTTCCGCCGCGCCTCGCCTCAGGAGGTCTGCCCAGGCAAGCACACCCCGCGCATGGGTTTCCGTCTTTTCGCCTTCCTGTCCCGAATGCCTGCGGAAAAAGCTCAGCGTATCAACTATATAGAGGAGATCCCCCTCCTTGAGCAGGCGAATCCAGCTCTCAACATCAGCAAGCGGCGTTTCTGGTTCCCTAAGGACAATCTCGCGCACGATGCTCTTGGCCGATCGCGGCAAAAGAACCGTCGTGAATTCCCCGATAAAGTTTGCCTGTGTTTCCAGCATACTGTAAATCGCCGCTTCTCCCGGTATGCGCGAGGTTTCCTCTACCGGCAGTGGATCGACCGTCGGGTCGGAAATAACGCTGCCACTTTCATCAATGGCCTGACGATGCGAAGTCACAAAAGCGATACCATCCTCCATGCTGAAAGCATCCGCCATCTTTTCTATTTTCCCGGGGGCATAAAGATCGTCATCGAAAAGATAGCTGAAGTATTCGCCGCGCGCCTGATCCAGCGGCCAAATCCAATTCCGCGTGCTCGTGAATCCCCTGTTATGCGCGTAACGAATTCGCGGATCGTCCTCGTACTCCTGCATGAGTTTTGCCGTACGCTCATCCTCGCTGTTGTCGCTGACAATGATCTCGATATTGCGATATGTCTGCGCCAAGGCGCTCGCAAACGCCTGACGAAATAATTCCGGGCGTTCATGTGTCGGCATAAGGATGCTGACAAGTGGCAACGCCTCTTTTGCATACTCGTCAAGAAAAGCCTGCCTTCCCGCCTCGTCTGCCGGAAAACTGTCGCCCAGAAATTCAGCAAGGGGCTCTTTCTGTCCGAGGACGACGGAGCGCAGCCCTTGCCGCCGGAATTCAAGGCACTGCGATGTATCAAAAAAGGCTGCGCCGTGAAACAGATCTTCACGCCAAGGGATATCCGTCTGCGTCGCCATCAAAAAACCATCAACAGCCAGAACATCTTCCGCCTCGCCAAGAACAAGGCCCCAATGCACAATTCTTCCTTCCTCCGCAAGGCGCAGCGAACCGATGCGGCGCGCAGAATGAAAAGCTATGCCGTCCGGCGGCAGTGCCTTCGTTCCCGCAATGCCTGCCACACCGATATCAGGATGCGCTTCAAAGAGCGCAACAAGACGCACGAGAAGCTGCGGCTCCAAGATGCGCACGCGTTCATCAAGATAAACCTTGTACTTCGCCCCGCTCGACTCCATAGCCTGTCCATAAGCCGCCGCCAATCCAGCCTTGCCCTCAACTTCAACAAGATCAACGGAGAAGCCTTCCGGCTGCTCCAAGAGGCGCAGCGACATCAAAAATTCGGGCGGCAAGCACTCTCCTTGCCGTGCCGCAATAATCGCGATTTTTTTTTCGTCCGCTTCCATCGCTTCCTCCCCTTCATCCCATCGCTGTCTCATTTGTTCCCTGACTTTTCGAACCCTTGCTTTCAGCCTTTCCACAGGCTTCAACAATCATCATCTCCGCTAAGAGAGGCTCTTTTCTTTTCACTGAGGCAATAAAGCAATGGCTTTCTTTGCAGCGGCAAGAACATAGCCCTGCTCTATACAATATTCCCGTATAACATCTTCCGGCTGAAAACCGCCCAGCTGGGTCCAGAAGGATCTTGTCAGCAAACAAACGGCAAGCGATGGGCGACGGTAATTGACAAGGGTATACACCGCCTCACTTTCGGCCGATATGCCTTGAAGCTTGGCCGATGCCGGCCGAAAGCCATCAGGCAGCGGCAAAATGCAGCCCACGGCATACCGACGCTCCGCCTGCATATAGGAAAAGCAGGAAAGCATGGCTAAAAAGGCGCCTCGACGGAGTCTGCTGCCAGCGTCATAGCGAAGGATGACCTCTGCCTCGGGATGGAGCCGTACCGCCGTGTTCCACAAAAACAGTTCTTCTCCTGAATGCCCCTGCAAAAAAGACCAGCCGAATTTTGCCGCCAAAACTTCAAGATCCGATGCTCCCTGTGCGACAATACATACATCAAAATCCTCGGTCACTTCCCCGGCCAGCTGTTCCATATCCTGCAGCGACAAATCCTTGCCATGGACAATAAGAAGGGCATGTCGCGCCCCGCTTCTGTCCGTAAAATCAGCCCTGCCAGTAAAATGCGACAAAAAGGCCAATTCCGGCATATTTAACTCAAAAAGCGGCTGCGCATAATCATCGACCACACGAAAAAATTCTTTTTCACTTTCCTTCTGTCCAGCCACAGCTGCCGAGGCATTGATACGCGTACAATTCTTCTGCAGCTCACACCAACGATTGTAACCAACACAAAGACGGAGGGCAAGCCTGATCAACAAGGCAGCTTGCTGCGCGGGATCCTGCCCTAGGCGAAACTCCCGCCCCAAAAGACTGCACCAACGAAATGCTCCCTGCGCCTCAGCGAACGGGAGAGCACTCCCCTGCCCTCCATGCTGCCGAAAAGAACTCAAAGGTTCATTCAACCAGTAGAGATCGCCCCGGCGCAATATAGCTGTCCAGCTTTCCACATCGGCCAATATGGATTTTCTCGCGATGGGCGTCCGCACAAAGGAGCGGTAGCGGGTCGGAACAAGCACCGTCGTATATTCACCAATCAGGTTCAACTGCGTTTGAAATATCTTCTTAATCACTTCTTGCCCGGACATTCGTCCCTCATGTTCAAAACTTCTCACATTTCCATCCCATGGCTCTCCGTCTTCATCAATAACAAAACGGCAGGACGACACCAGAACAGTTCCTGGATTCCTCTGAAAGGTCTCGACCATCCTCGCAATTTTTTGCGGTTCAAAGAGATCATCGTCAAAGAGATAGTTGAAATATTCCCCCTTGGCCCGATCGAGCAGCCAGCACCAATTTTCCACGTACGAGAAACCCGGATTCCGTTTGTAAAAGATGCGCGATTCCATGCTGTAACGCTCTTTTATGAGTTCAGCCGTTCTGTCATCATCGCTGTTGTCACTGATGACGATCTCGATGTTCGGATACGTCTGCGCCAAAGCGCTTTCCAACGCCGACCGGAAAAATTCCGGTCGATTATGCGTCGGAATCAATATACTCACCAACGGCAAAGAGGAATCGAATGTTTCCAGCATCATGCATCTCCCATTTCAAAAGCGGCAGACCTCGTCAGCCAGGTCTGCACCGTTCAAGAATCTTATTTCGGCTAAAACGCAAAAGGCCGAGCGTCCCTCCACGCCCGGCAAATGAAAAACACAAGGCAACGAGGTTCGACGCCGATGCTTTACAAAAAAACTGCAGCTCAGACGCGAAGCGCGGTCAGAAGGCCAAAGTCCGGCATCTGCATCATCGCCGCAAGTTCAAGGGCTTTGTCCTTCTCTCCCATTGCAGCAAGCACATACCCCATATTGCACAGCGTTGCAGCATGATGCGCGTCAAGCTCTAAAGCCTTTTTTAGGAGAAGTTTAGCAGCTGCAAGGTCGTTTCCAACAAAGAATCCTCCTGCAAAAGAGTTCAACAAGCGAATTTTTTCTGCAAGAGAGATATCCTTCGCCAAAACCTCCTGTTCAAGACGCACGGCAACCGTCTGCGCGTCCTCCTCGACAGGCTGTGCCTTCTGCACCTGCGGAGCCTGCTGCAGCGGCTGCACCTGAACCTGCGGCGTCCCACCCTGCTTTCGCTGCACTTGAGGGGCGACCAGCGGCTGGAAGTTCGTCGTCTGAGGCTCCGCCGCAGGAAACAGTTGGAACAGCGCCGCAATATGCGGATAATTCGCCCGAATCTCTTCGGCTTCTGTCGTCGCATAATAGTCAAGACTCTCTTTGATTTCGTCCTTTTCCTTAGCCGAAAGCCGTCCAGCGCCATGTTGGAGCACAAAATCAAAAATGGCAAGGCCGTCCGCCGTACGGTCTTCCAATAGGCAAATACGCGCTAACAAGAGACGCGCCTCCATATGGTCGGGCGCCAACCGCAGAGTATTGTCGATCCAAGACGTCGCACGCTCGTAGTCGCCGTTCATGAAGTAGCTGTACGCTGCCGCATAAAAAGCAGACCCCTCCTGAATGCCTGCTTCAACCATAGACGCCACCGTATTCAAAACCCCATCATAATCTTCCTTCTCCATATACATCTTGACTCTCTGGCTCAAGACTGCGGCATCTGTCGTACCAGCATCCTGCTGATAATTCTTTTTCTGATTCCATTTGCCCAAAATAATTCCTCCTGCCTTTCTTCACTGCACGCTCAATATTATAGCACATGTCTCTTTATCGGAAAAACCCCAGACGCGCTTAAGAAGTCAAGCGATCCATTCTCCCCAGATCCGCTCATAGGCTGCCTCCATCTCGCGCACATAGTTCCTGCCATCCATCAGCGGAGACGCCTGCATCATCGGGCGAAGCTGCGCGTGCAGCGCCGTGAGCAATTCCTTGTCGTGGGCGAGCGCCACGCCGGGTCCACGGCCTTTTCGATGTATTCCTGCTCATTTTTTGCCGCAAGCTCGCCAATCCCTACGTTTTCCAAAAGACTCAGCCCGAAGCGTGCGCCGTGGCGCGTGCCGGCAAGCGTCACGACCGGTACGCCCATATAAAGCGCCACACAGGTCATGCCTCCTCCCGTATACGGATAAGTATCAAGCGCAATATCCATATCCATATACTCAGCAGCATAATCCTGACGCATGGGACGGATCTCGATTTGCTCCGGCGCATAGCCGACAGCCCTTGCTTTTTTCAGAAGAAATTCCCGGCTTGACTCTTCCGGCGGATACGCCTTGAGCAAGAGTTTCGCTCCCGGCACACGGCGCAAAATCTCAAGCCAGACGGCAAGCATCCTCTCCGTAATCTTCATCGTCTTGTTGAAGCAGCCAAAAACAATCGGTTGATGCACCCGATAATCGAGCCGCGCTTCATAAACTTCCTTGAACGGCAGATAGCAGAGATGCGAAGAGGGCAGGCGCAGAAGCTTCTCAGAAAAGTATTTTTCACCGCTGCCAAGCGGATCAAGATGAACATCGGAAAGATAGTAATCCATGGCCGGAAGCCCTGTCGTGCTCATATAGCCGATGCCGGAAATCTGCAGCGGAGCAGGTTTGTAGCCTGCGACCAGAAGTCCATGCCCTCCATCCGAATGCCCGGAAAAATCGAAAAGAATATCAATCTCATCGTCATAAATCGCCTTTGCCTTTTCCCATGTTCCCATGGAAGCAAGCGTGCGCCAAATATTGCCAAACGACTTGAGCTGCTCCGTCGTTTCATCCTCATTGCCCCAAAGATCGTAGCAATAGACATCGAAACGTTCTCTGTCGGGATATGCCAGCAGATGCAGCATGAAGCAATTCATCACATGCTCCTTGAAATTCGTCGAGATATACCCCACGCGAATCTTCTCATGGCAGCGATGCTTTTCCGCATCATGCTGAAATTCTTGCTCCTTATGGAACAGTTTTCCGTAACGGAAATGACGGTTTGCAAGTTCCCCATCGTCTAAATCGTCCAGATAGTGGCATTCAAAAAGATAGTTGCTGTAAGCTTGTTTTTGTTCTTCCACGGAAGGCGCCTGCATAACATATTGGCGAAAAGCTTCTGCTGAAGCTTTCATATCCCCACAATAACTGAGGAAAAGCGCCAATCTTTCATAGAGCCAGCTCTTCTCACTCTTGTCAAGTACGTCCCCATGACACCGCAATACATAATGGATGCGGTCTATCCCCTGAGCATAGTGCTGTTTTTCCTCGCAGTCATCAATCTCAGCCCTGACTTTTCCAAACTCCCTCATCCAAACATTCTCCTCCTGCCTTTTCCGCACATATTCCCATAGAATTCAAACCTCCAGTCCGAAAGACGCCGACCGAGCGGTTTGCTTCATGGAAAGGCGGCTGGGTACAGAACAAAACCTGTCAGTTTACCCCAGCCATTTCTCCCAGATTTGTTCATAGGCCGTCTCCATCTCACGCACATATCCCCTTCCATCCATCAGAGGCGAGACCTGCATCATCGGACGAAGACGCGTGTGCAGAGCCGCGAGCAATTCTCTGTCACGGGCAAGAGCCACGGCTCTCTCTATGTATTCCTGTTCATTTTGAGCTGCAAGCTCACCTAGCCCGACATTTTCCAAAAGGCTCAAACCGAAGCGCGCTCCGTGGCGCGTGCCGGCAAGCGTCACGACGGGCACGCCCATGTAAAGCGCCTCGCACGTCGTACCTCCGCCGGTATAGGGATAGGTATCGAGCGCGATGTCCATATCCATGTATTCATGCACATAATCCAGCGTCATTTCCCGCACCTCAATTTCCTGCGGTCGATAACCGACGGCAAGAGCTCGCTTCCGCATAGCTTTCGGCGTCCATGATTTGAGCAGCAGGCGGGAATCCGGCACGCAGCGTAGGATTTCGAGCCAAAGTCGGAGCATTTCATCCGAAATTTTCGAAGAGTTGTTAAAACAGCCGAATACCAGCGGCTGATGCGGTTGCCAGTCAATCGACGCCTTGTATATTGTTTCAAACGGGGTATAACAAAAATGGGATCGTGATAGGCGCAGCAGTTTTTCGGAAAAATACGCCTCCCCCACTCCCGGAGGGTCGAGAAAAACATCCGTCAGATAATAGTCGACAGCCCGCAGCCCGGATGTACTCATATAGCCGATTCCGGTGATCTGGACAGGCGCAGGTTTGTACCCCAGCACGGCAAGACCTCTGCCACCGTCCGTATGCCCCCCGAGTTCGAAGAGGATATCAATCCCATCGGCTTGGATGGCCTCAGCCTTTTCCCTTGTCCCAGAGGAAGCGAGATTGCGCCATGTGTGGCCGAGATCTTTCATCTGCGCCGCCGCAGCATCGTCCATACCGCTCTCATCATAACAGTAAATCTCAAAACGACTGCGATCAGCCAAGGCAAGAAGCTGCATCAGAAAACAGCTCGTCACATGATCCTTGAAACTCCCCGACAGATATCCGAGCCGGATTTTTTCATGCCGACGATGCTCTTCTCTGTCATGCTGTAATTCATCTTCAGAGCGGAAGAACTGATTATAGGCAAAATGACGTTCCGCAAGTTCCTCATCGCTGATGTCCAGCAGATAATGGGAAGCCATCAAATACCCGCTGTAATACATTCTTTTATGTTCTATCTGCTGTGCAACTCGAACCGCCTCCAAATATGCGGCGGCAGCTTCCGCAATGCGTCCGCAGAAGAGCAGGAAATACCCTTGTTTGCTTAACAGGCAGCTCGCTGCATCACGACTGAAAGCTTCTCCTTTTTTTTGCAGAAGAAAAGAAATGTACGCGGCTCCTTCTTCCCACTGCCCCTTGTTTTGCATCCTGTCCAATTCATCCGCAATCTTTTGGATATTCCTCATATTCTCCTCATCTCTTCTCTTTTTTGCTCCCATGCCAAACGATAGAAGCGCTCGAGTTCTGTCATATACGCTCCAGCCTGCATGACGGGTGAGGCGGCAAGACGCATGCGCAGCGTCCGATGCAGCTCTGTCAGAAGTTCCTTGTCCTGCGCCAAGGCGACAGCTTTTTCAACATAAGCTCTGCCATCCGGAGCGGCAAGCTCCTTGAGTCCCACATTCTGCAAAAGGGACAAGCCGAAACGAGAGCTGCGCCGCCTGCCATATCGAGTAACGACAGGCACGCCCATATAGAGAGCATCGCATGTCGTACCGCCGCCCGGATAAGGATAGGTGTCGAGAGCAATGTCAATGGAACGATAACGCTCCATATAGTCGGAGGTCGCCGGCTCAAGTTCTACACGTCCGAGATCGAGACGCGCCTTTGCCATGCGGCGAAAGGCTTCTTCCTGCATCGCAGGTGAACGGAGCTCCTGGCTCTTGAAGAGCAAGCGGCTCTTAGGTACGCTTTCCATGATCTCCCGCCATAGGAAAAGCATTTCATCCGTAACCTTGTACCAATGATTGAACACGCCGAACTGTGTATAACCTGTTTGCATACAGGGTGCAGCAGAAGGCAGCGGCACATCACTGCGCGCAGTATAAAGAAACTGACTCGTCAGATAAATCGGTTCCTCGGTCAGAAATTTCCCTTGGTTTTCCAGCGGATCGACAATATCATCCGTCAGGAAGTAATCAACGCACGAGAGCCCCGTCGTATTGACATAGCCAATTCCCGAAACCTGCACAGGAGCCGGACGATAAGCGAGCACAGGCAACCCTCCTCCGGCGCTGTGTCCGGCCAAATCGACAAGGATATCGATCTCATCCGCCTGTATCCGCCGTGCGATCTCCTCACACGTGATCCCCCCCACATCACGCCAGATATCGGCTCGTTCACGCAGTGCATCCGTAAAGCCATCCGTTTGTCCCGACAGGTCATAGGCATAGACCGTAAACCCCGCATGATCAAAGTGTGCAAAAAGGCCATAAATAAAAGGAAACATCACATGCTGCCGGAAATCAGGGGAAAGATACCCTATACGGATTTTCTGATGTTCCTTACGGGGGCACGGCTCCAATGGGCGTATGGCGAAAAGCAGTTCTTCGCAGCGGCAGTGTTCAGCAAAGAGTTTCTCGCGGGAAATCATTGTGCCGTGCAGCGCAAGCAGATATGAGCCGAACAGAGCCACCCGTTCCGGAATATCGGCGGCGAGCTCCGAGGCTGCGAGATAACAGGAAGCGGCTTCCTCCGCAAAACCGATCTGGCGTGCGGCATAGGCTATAGCGAGCAGCATGTCACGGCGGAAGACACGCGTTTCTTCCGTCTCTTCAACAAAAGCCGCCGCCTTTCGCGCATATTCTCGTACGGCAGGATAATTTCCTTGCCTTTTATAT
>ERZ773065.887-NODE-887-length-15847-cov-2.485689_pt1 | contig 15847 bp, 14 predicted proteins | sample MGYA00580623_ERZ773065 | MGnify/ENA primary metagenome ERZ773065 (study PRJEB29015, sample SAMEA2738017) | human oral metagenome | biome: human oral; feature: human-associated habitat; material: dental | place: China | collected 2047 ... | reverse complement strand
GCATCGAAATCATGAATTACAATTGAAATTCTCAAGATCCAAGCACTTATCCCAACAGGAACACAGACAAACCCGCCTTTACAGAAAACAACATCTGGTCGCCAAAAAATTAGTTTAAAGAAAGATTGAAAAATACCAGTAATATTTCGAAAAATATCTATAAGATTGCCAAAAACAACACTTGGAATTGTAAGATGTTGCCAAAAAGTTAAGTGATTATAGCGGCGAAATTTTCCACTTGAAATTTTCGAAATTTTAACTCTTTCACCAAAAGAATCAGTCATTATTTTTTTAGCCTGTGGTGCAAATTTTTTATCACACCAAAAATGTAATTCTACTTTCGAATCTTTCTTTAAAATTTCCTTAAAAACTGCCACGATTGGAACTACGTGACCGCCCGACCCGCCGCCGACTGCCAATATTTTCATTGCCTTCCTCCTTAAAATCTTCAACCTGAGTAAATGATGTGTAGTTCGAAATATTAAATACAACACCAAGAACCGTTAAAATAACAACCAAACTCGTTCCGCCGTAAGAAATTAACGGAATCGTAATACCTTTAAGCGGGAAAAGCCCAACCATTGCTGCGATGTTAATGACTGTTTGCGAAACTAGCCACCCCGCAACACCAGCCACAAAAAGGCGGCTCGCGGGGTTTTCCATTTTTGAAATGACCACAAGAAGCTGATAAAATAGCCCAAAATAAATCGCAATAATAAAAATTAGACCGATAAAACCAAACATTTCACCCATTACTGCAAAAATTGAATCATTGATAGTTTCAGGCAAATATCCGGCAGATTGAACCGAATTTCCAATCCCCAAACCTAAAACTCCACCCGAGCCAATCGCGAGCTTTGCATTACAAATATGGTATTGATCTTTACCACTTTCAGTCAAAATATTGCTACAATCACCGCTAGAAAAAGTTAAAATTCGTGAAATCCGATGAGGTTCGAAAACAATTAAAAGGATAACTCCGGCCAAAACTAATACACCAATTGGAATTAATTTTTCGGGTTTCATTCCCGCAATAACAAATTGAAATGCAATTGCAACAATAATTGTTGCCGCTGTTCCGAGGTCTTTTTGGAAACCAGCAATCACCAATAGTACTGCAATGATTACAACTGAGGCTGGTAAAATTGTTTCCTTATAACTGTTAATTTTTCCTTTCGAAGCTTGAGCTCCAAGAAAAGTTGAAAGAAGCAAAATTACACCAACCTTTAAAAATTCAGCTTGCTGAAAACTAAAGCCAGAAAAGCCAAACCAGCGGCAAGCTCCGTTTTCACAAATTACAGGAGGAAGATTAAACAACGCTAATCCTGCAAGAGCTATACATAGAATTAGAGAAAAAATAAAGAATTGTAGCGATTTCGAAAAAATCCAGTTGAGTGGAATTGCCTTCATTCCAAAAAAGAAAACCAAACCAACCGCAATATAAATTAAATGTCGCCAGAAGAAATAATAATCATCGTAGTTCGCACCTTTAGCAATATTCAATGAATTTGCCCGCTGCGGACTTAATGAGAACATTACAACCAAACCAATCAGCAGCAGCAAACAGATAAAAAGGAATAACATATAATTTGCACGATGCTTGCGGATTTTTTCGAAGCCTTCAAGATTGAGGCGTTTTTTATTGTCAGCTTTAACACTTTCGTAAATTCTCATACAAGGATTTACGATGAAAATTAAAAACATTGAACGAATTAAAAATATAACTCGCTCCAAAAAACCTGCAAAATCACCGTTCAAAAATTGCTGAAAAATTGCTGAAAAATTATCATTCTTCAAATCACTTTTAAAAAAGTTTTGACTATGCGATTTTCGAAAAGATGAGTTTCGAACTTGCGGCGTTCGAGATTGACGACGAGATGAATAATTTTCGAAACCTCGTCGTTCACTCAAATTTCTATTCCTTCTTTCCATTTTAAAGAATCTTATGCTCTGCCAGCGCCAAAATCACACCAATAAAGGCCATAACCATTCCGATAATCCAAAAACGCATTGTGATTTTAGTTTCTTCCCAACCAGTAGCTTCAAGATGGTGATGAATCGGCGCAGAGATGAAGATTTTTCGCTTAAATACTTTTTTCGAAAAAATTTGAATTGCGCTTGAACCAGCTTCAATCACAAAAATTAAGCCAATTACAGGAAGAAGAAGGAGTGAATTCGTAAGCATTGCAACCACCCCAAGAGTTGTTCCCCAAGCAAAAGAGCCAACATCACCCATAAAGAAACGCGCAGGATAAACATTAAACCATAAATACGCAAGAAGTGCGCCAAGAACAGTAAAACAAAATACTGCCAAGTTATGCTGGTTTTGAACAAGAGCAATAATTCCAAAAGCACCGAAAGCAGCGCTTAATAATCCACCCGCCAAGCCGTCAAGCCCGTCAGAAATATTCACAGCATTACTTGTTGCAACAATCGCAAAAATGAATAGTGGGACCATCCAGTATCCGATCTCAAGATTACCGACAAAGGGAATCATAACACTTGTAAAGTGAAGCTTAAAAGTAAAAAACCACGCCAAAAAACTAGCAAGAGAGATGATCATTGCAAATTTAACAGGAGCACGTAGCCCAGCATCTTTACGATTTGAGCCCCAAATATTTAAGATATCATCAATTAAACCAATAAATGCGCCCCCAGCAAGGCCAGCAAGCGGAAGCCAAGTTTGTTCACGTTTCAAATTCAGCAAAACAGAAATAACAATAACTGCAACTACACCGATAATTCCTGCCATAGTAGGAATATTACGTGCAATTTTTTTGGCGTGTAATTTATTTACAACAGTTAAAGCTTCACCCGTAACGGATGCTGTTTTTTGCTTCTTCCAGAATTTATATTTATAAGCAATAAAAGTGTAAAGCGGTGTTAAGCCCATCGCCAGAATGAATCCAGCAAGGCTAAATAATGCAGAAACGATTAATTGATTTGTGATATTTAACATATTCCCTCTTTAATTCTTTGGTTTAATCTCTAAATAATTTAATAGCCAGTTTGAAATTTCGGTGAAAATCGGTGCAGCGTCTTTCGAACCTTGCAAATTCTGATTTTCACCCCAAACCGCTACCATTATAACATACTCAGCTTCATCTCCGCCACCAAAACCAACATAACTACCAATTGTTTGGTAATCAACATATTTTCCGCCAACAATCGTTTGGCTTGTTCCAGTTTTTCCACCAATTTGATAGCCCGCCGGATCTTTTACGCCACCAACTTTTCGAACACCTTCTAGAACTTGTTTCATCTGTTCACTGGTTTCTTTCGAAATTACCGCTTGTTTATTGATTTCAGGCTCTTTATTCGAAAGTTTCCCATTTTCATCAACTATTCCTTGAATTACACTTGGCTTATATAAAGTTCCACCGTTCACTAACGAAGAAAAAGCATTTGCTGTTTGAAGCATCGTTGTAGTCATACCTTGGCCGAAAGTCATATTCGAATATCGAACTGCATTTCCTTCAGCTTGTTTTGGCGAAACTAGCAAACCTTTGCTTTCAAGAATTTCAATTCCAGTCTCTTGCCCAAGTCCAAAACGATTATGAAAGTAATCATAAATCTTGTCCCGAGCAGTTGAATTAAGACTTCCACCACCAAGAAGCTTTCCAATGGTTACCATTCCAGTATTAAGCGAGTAGTTCATAGCTGTTTGAAGCGTAATTGATCCCGTATGCCCTAAAACAGCGTTTTGAATTACGATATCTTCAATCCTAATTGAATCTGTATTATTATATCGAGTTGAAGGACTCGCAACACCTTCATTTATTCCTGTCGCCATTGTGAAAGATTTTATCACCGAACCGTTCTCATAAGCCATTGTTGCAGTATTATTATTATAGACTGAGCTCTTTTCAACCTTGCCATAATTTGCCGGGCTATAAGTTGGATAATTCGCCATTGCCATAATTTTACCGTTTTTTGGATTCATAACTAAAACTGAGCCGTTCTTCATGCCCTTTGACTCCATTTGTGATTTTAAAACCTTTTCAACACGAGCCTGGATATTGCGATCAATTGATAATGCAATATTTTTACCATTTACGGCTGGTTTTTCGATATTTTCACTTCCAACTTCAATAACCTGATTAAACGCATCAGTAGTAATTTTTTTATAGCCATCAGTACCCGTCAATTCTTTATTCATTGCTTGCTCGATGCCATAATTTCCACCGTTGTCGTTTACGAAACCAAGAACTTGTGCGGCCAAATTTCCCTCAGGATAAACTCGGCGAGTTTCCGCAGTAAAGCCAACCCCATGAAATTTCTTTTCACGAATTGCATTTGCCTGTTTTAGCGAAAGCTTAGTCCCAATAACTTGGTATCGCGTGCTAGTTTTTTCGAAGAGCTTTTCAAAATCATCTCTTAAATTTCCACCAGCAATTTTTCTAAATTCTGAAATAATTTCATTTTTTTTGACTTTTTTCGAATTAGCAACTTCTTGTGGGTCAATCCAGAGTGTATAAACAGTTTCGTTCAAAACCATTTTAGTTAGTTTTTTACCATCCATTGCATAAATTAATCCTCGTTGAGCTTTGATTTCGAATTGTTTTCTCTGACCTTTATCGGCACGAGCGCGATAATCCGCTCCTTCAATAACTTGCAAGAAGAAAAGCCGAACCACAATTACCGCAAAAACTCCTAAAATTGAGACTGCGAGATAACCTGTTCGACTTTTATTCTTAAAACCTAAAATCATATAATTCTATTTTATCACACTTTTTGTGATTTTTTTGAAAAAAGCTTAACCTTATTTTGCGTAAGAAACTGACGCTGGAGTTGTCATTTTCTTTGCAACTTCGCTATTTTCAATATTCGAAAGCGCTGTAAGTCGTGCATTTTCCACTTCTAAATCAGCCTTTTTAGTTTCTAAATCTGAAATTTTCGAATCAATTTGCTGAATTTCATTTCCATAAAGTGCTGGTTTAGAAGAATTCATTAAGAAGATAATTCCAAGAACCGCAATCAAAACACCAAGCATCAAAAATTGCGTTACTGCACCAAGTTTTGCTGTTGGCTGAAAAATAGCGATATTGTTATTTCTTCCATATGACCGCGACGAAACTTGTGTTTGGCGACGGCGACTGACATAATTTGTGTTTGTTTTATACATTGGTTTTTGTTGCGTTAAATTTAATATTCAATAAAATAAAGCACCAGACCAGTTTTTCGGCTGGTGCTTTAAAGTTTAGTTTCTGTTTTAAATTTTTGTTTTTGTTTTTCGAAAGCGTCAAATACTATCGAAAATTAACTTTTACGCGAGCTTGTTCGTTAGCGTAGCTTACTTTGATTGTTTTTGGCATCTCTCGCCTCCTTTTGTTTTTTTATTTTCTAATGCTCACTCGCAATTTTGCACTGCGGGCTCGCGGATTGTTAACATCTTCTTTTGCACCATCAAGCGGTTTTTTAGTAATTGTCTGAAATTTAGACTCCAAACCTTTTTTCGAATCATCTTTGAAATAATTCTTCACTATTTTATCTTCGAGACTGTGAAAAGTTATAATTCCAACTCTTCCACCTGAATTTAATAGTTTCGGAAGCATTTTTAAAACCTCCTCAACTTGTTGAAGTTCATTATTTACCGCGATTCGAATCGCTTGAAAAGTGCGCGTTGCGGGGTGTGTTTTCTGCCACCCACCTTTATGCACGCTTAAAATTAAATCAGCCAATTGTATTGTAGTCTCAATTCTTTGCTTTTTTCGAACTTCTAAAATTTTCGAAACGATTCTTTCAGCAAATCCGCGCTTTTCTTCGCCAAATTCAATTAAAATTTGCATTAACTCGCTCTTGCTGGCAAAATTAATGATATCCGCTGCCGTTTTTTCTTGAGCGGGATTCATTCGCATATCAAGCGGGCCATCTTTTCGAAAAGAAAATCCCCTTTCAGCAATATCTAACTGAGGTGAAGAAACACCCAAATCTGCCAAAATTATATCGAATTTTCGACCTTCTTTTACCAATTCCCTTGCAGCCGAAAGAAAATCTTTATGCAAAATTTCTACACCTTCATTTTTAAACCGTTGAAGCGCGCGAATTGCATTTTCATCTCTATCAACTAAAACCGAGTTTTCGAAATTCTCGGTTATACGCAAAAATTCGCCAGCGTGCCCTCCGTCCCCCGCCGTAAAATCGAGATAGCTTTCACCTCTTTTTGGCTGAATTTGTTGCAGACAAGCTTGCAGTAAAACTGGTATGTGAACTGATTTTTCTATGTAATTCATAAATTTAAAGCCACCTAACTGATGATTAAACTTTTTGTTTTTGTTATTTTTTTGTTTTAAGATTCATTATAAGTTTAGCTTTTTGCTTGGCGTATAGCCAACCATATTGCTGTTTGAGAGACTTATATATGAGGTGGAGTTTTATTTTGGGAGGTTTTAAAATGTGCTCCAGCTATTATTTTAACCTGGTTACTGGAATTTGTCCAGCTGTTTAATCACCAGATAGTTGACCTTAAACTAAAAACTACATCTATTTTAACGTGCTTTTATTTTTGTTTAGTGGTTTTTCTGTTTGTTTCTGTCGTTGCCACTGATTTAAGTTTACCGCGAATTATTTTTTTTCGCAAGACCTATTTTTGACAAACACGCAAATTTAGAAATAATTTTTTATATATTTTTCCACAACTATGTGGAAAAGCAAGCATTTTAACAGATATTCCTTGCTTTTCCACAGTGCTTATGTTTAATTGTTGAAAACTAAATTATCGTGGCAATAATGCGCTAATTAATGCAGTATCATATTTTGTTGTAGACATTAGAATCAAGTATGTTACAAATACAACAAGATTGATTGCGAGCGAAAGAACTAAAACTGCACTTCGAAAATCTTGCGTAACTTGGTCAACCACTACTGTTCCATCTTCAGCAATAATAATTCCATTATTTGTAAGCAAAGTTTTAGCTTTTTTAATATCTTGCTCTTTTTTTAAAACTTTTGTAGTTTTTTCAGCAACTTTTTTAGCCGTAGTTTTTTTAGCAACTTTTGTTTCTGTTTGTTTTTTTGTCATTTTTTTCCTTTTTTTGTTTATTTGACTTATTTGATCTTAATTGTTTTTTATGTTTATATAATAGCATAAGTTTTTTTAAAAGTCAATAGCTTTTATGCTAAATTATTTTAAAACATTTCAAAACCCTCTGCCAACAATTTGTTCGCTTGACATTGTGTAGTTTTATTTTATTTTATTTTTTGACATTTCACTATTTTATTGTTTTCGTATTTTTAAACCTTTAACCTTATTATTCCATAAAAAAATAATCAAAACTAAAAGACTCTCGATTTTTCGAAAGCCTTTTACATACAATTAATTTTAAAATAAATTAACTAAAAATCTACTTTATATGGCATCTTCACCAAAGAGTTTTTTTATGCGAGCTACAATCGAGCCTTTGTGACGACCTAGCTCTTTACTCAATTTAGCAATTAAATCTGCATCAATTTTGCCATTTTCAAAAACCATTTCTTGCAATTTCGAATCATCGACAAGCCCCCATGCACGATATGCATTTGGATATTCTTGCCGCATTTTTTCAAGCTTTTCAGCCCAAGTTGTTTTCGATGGTTGCACCTCAATAATTTCACCCGCTTCACGCTTTTTGGCGATTTCCTTTAAATGAGAAAAACGCTTTTCGGCTTTTAGACTTTCTTTTTTAAGTTTAAAATCAATCTTTTGTGCCTCTTCACTAACCATCAAAGCGGTACGATTTATACCGAGTAAATAAAGTCTATCAAGAGAGCGAACGCGGGAAAGAGCGACGTAGCCCATTCCTTCAGAAAAAGCTTTTCGAAGGTCGATTCGAGCGGCATCGAGCGTCATCCCTTGACTTTTATGAACCGTAATTGCGTATGCTAATCTGAGCGGAATTTGCATAATACTCGCCCGCTTTTTTTCACCATCACGCATTTCCCAAGTATCTGGTACCATCGTAACAATTTTGCCATTTCGAAAATGAACAACTGGATAATCCGTCGATCTTTCAAAATCAATAACTTCACCAATTGAACCATTCACATATTGTCGGTTTTGAGCATTTTTTACCGCCATTACTAAAGCGCCTTTTTTAAGACATAAAAGCTCTGGCGCAAGAACAGATTTTTGCAAAGTTTCAACGTAGTTTTTTGCACCAGTTGTGGTTTGCGCAAAATGAAACTCCTCGCCTTCAAGTTCGACAAGTTTTTGTTCATTAATTTTATCAACATCAATATTGGTAGTATGAAGTTCGGTTAAGTTCTTCGAAAAATCATCACTTTCAAAATCAGGCTCAACATCAATGCGATCAAGCAAACTCTGAGCATGTTTTCGGCGTAAATCATCTGCCCTAAGTGCGTTTAAAATTTCAGATAGTTCATCATTTTTTTGGCGGTAATTTTCCTCAAGATAACAAATCGTAAATTCAGCAAGTTTCCAAGCGTTCGAATGGATTACAAAACCACCAATTCGCCCACCAGCTCGGTTAATTGGTGGTAACTGAAAAAAATCACCACACAGAACTACTTGGATTCCACCAAAAGGTTTATCATTTTGGCGAATTGTGCGACAAATTTCTTCAACCATATCGAGTCGAAAATCGTGCAACATAGAGATTTCATCAATCACCAAAATATCTGTATTTTTAATAATTTCAGCTCGTGTTTTTGGGAATCTTTCGAAAAATTTTCTCGAAAGATGATCGTAAATTCCGATTCCACTCCAAGCATGAATGGTGTTCCCTCCAAGATGAGTTGCAGCCAAACCAGTGGTAGCCGTAACACTAACCCTTTTTCCAGAATTTTTCGCAAGTTTAATAAACTGGTTAAGCGTAAAAGTTTTTCCACTTCCCGCCGCTCCAGTTAAAAAAACATTTTCGCCTGAAAGCATAATTTCTAAAGCTAGCGTTTGCTTCATTTTCGAAAACTACTCACTTCCGATCATTCGTGGTGGTTCACCTTCTGGCTCATCGAGCAATTTTTTGCTTTTAATTTCATAACGGCGACCAGTGATTTCGCTCAAGATGTAATCTTCATTAATTAAATTCACGAATATATCTAAATCGTTGCCATCCATAATAATGATCGCACCGTTGTCGTCCGTCATTAATTCAAGCTGCATTTCATCGGCATATTCAACAACTTTTTCTTGTGAAATTTCACCAATTTCATCCATTTTTTGTAATTTCGTAGCAGCCTTTTTGTGTTCGCGAACCAAAGTTTGCAAATCTAAACCATCAGGAAAGCTCAATTTATACTTTCTTTCAATTTCCAAAACTTTTTGATCAGCTAAAACTTGTTTTTTATAATCATAGTTAAATAGTTTTTCGAATTTTCCTTGGTTGAAAATAAAAATATCATTATTTACAATTAAAACCTGGTTGTCTGGCTGAATTTTTAAACCAAATTCAGGTTCAAATGCACCAAATTTGCCATTTCGAAATTCCCAAGCGGTCGCTCCGCGCAAAACCTGCCCTTGCATAATTTGTTTAGCAACATAAAATTTCTCGCCTTTCGAATTTGTAAACCTCGCCAAAATTCCTTTAATCCGCTTAAAATCATGTTCGTTTTCATTAAATTCCACAATGTCAGAATATTGCGTTTCAATTATATTCAGGAGTGCATCAGCATGTTGAACTTTTTGTAGTTCAGTTTTTAGAGAATTATCGCTGGTCGGTTTTTTGAAGATGAGAAAAATTAGCAAAATTAAATTAATAGCAGCTAACACAATCGCAATTATTTCCATAAGCATATTATAACACAGTCTAGAGCTTGGTGCGGCCTTTGAGGGCGGCGCTTAGAGTAATTTGGTCGGCATAAGAAAGATCAACGCCGAGTGGCAAACCACGAGCCAGTCGAGTAACTTTTAGGTCTGAAAATTGTTCGGAAAGAGTTTTTTGCAGCAAAAGTGCAGTGCTTTCACCTTCGACTGAAGGGTTAGTGGCTATAATAATTTCTTTGACTTGATCGGTCTTGACTCGGTTTAACAGTTCTTTAATATGGAGCTTATCGGGAGTAATGCCATCGATAGGCGAAATCGCGCCACCCAGAACATGATAAGTTCCGGTGTATTGTTTGGTTTGCTCGATGGCATAAATATCAAGCGGTTCCTCTACAACTAGAATGGTGCTACGATCGCGTTTGGGGTCTTCATATAAAGAGGAAAGATCTTGCTCGGAATCTATGAGGGCAAAAGTAACGGGGCAGTTTTTGACGTTTTGATGTAAATTATTGAGACTATCGGCGATGTTTTTAGAAATTTTAGTGTTGCTGCGAAATAAATAATAAGCATAGCGTTCGGCTGTGCGAGGGCCAACGCCTGGCAAATAGCCAAGAGCTTCAATTGTGTCGTTTAAGGCTTTAGGCAACATTAAAGACCCAGATTGCCAAGACCACCCATCAAAGGCTTCATTTTGTCGGTAGCAATTTCCTGAGCTTTGGCGTAGCCATCGCGGAAACAGTTTTCAATCCAGCGTTCAAGTTCATGGATGTCTCCTAGGTCGATTTTTTCCGGATCGATAGTGACCTTTTTTACTTTTAGTTCCCCGTTGATTTGTACAACCACGGCGCCGTCGCCGGCTTCAACTTCAACGATTTCGTTTTTTAGTTCTTTTTGAGCTTTACGCAAGGCATTAAGCATTTTCATTTGGTCCATAGCACCACTCATATTTTTTTATCTCCTACTTAACGGTATATAAATATATTCTATCAGAATCAGATGATTTTGGCGAGGTGATGATGCGTTGAAGCTGGAGTTTTTTAGAAGGTTTCGGATAGCGTTTTAAGCTAGCGACAGTGACGGAAGAAGTTTTAGGAAGATCGGAAGAAATAATGATATTTGGTTGGTTCGTTTTAATTAATTTAGGTTTTTCAAGTAATTTGTAGAAATTATATTCTGGGGTGGACGAAGGGATTAGTAGCGTGGTGGAATTGTCTAGTTTTTGGATTAGAGAAAGGTCGTTGTTGAATTGGTTCGCAACGGCCGGATTGTAACGGTAGCCAAAAACGAAATGTGATAAATCTGAGATTATAATAATACCGAGAAAAATACTAATTGGCAAAATTGCGAAAATGCGAGCGTAAGGATTTTTAGGGAAAATGTCATACCATTTGTTGAGGGTGTAGCGGATGCCATGTGCAATCAAAATAGCCAAAGGTAAGATTAATAGGATCGCATATTCAGGTCGAAGACCAGCAATTAATACACTGAAAAGTATAAAGTAAGAAGCGATAGAATTGCGACTGGCGAAAAAGCCTTTAGTGGTAGAGATGAGCCCGATAATAGCAAGCGCAAGACTTGCTAATCCGACGAGTGGCGAGAGGAAGGTGCTTTCAACGGTTTTGCTCCAAGAGAAAAATGGAAGAAAAGCGGTAGATATATTGTTGAAAAATTGTGTGTAACTAAAATTTTCGGTAAAGACCAAATCCCAAAAAGCGAGTTTATTTTTGACAAAACCAGAAATGATTAAATAAATTCCACCACAAGCAATAAGTGAAATGAGGGCGAAGGGGATTTTGGGGAGATTTTTAATAGTGAAACGAAGATGAGGGTGAACGATGGCATAAATAACGATAAAGGCGACTAAATAAGCCATATAAGGAGTAAAAAGTGCTAGTAATAGACAGATGGCAAAAATAAACGAGTAGAGGGGTTTGGGGGATTTTTTGCCTTGAATTTTTGAGCCAAGCCAAAGTAATAAAGTGGGCCAAAAAACGATCATAATTAGAGGCGTGCCTGAGCCGGATAAATAAAGGAAGCTAGAAGATAGAATAGTGAGAATACTGGCAATAATAGCGACGTTGTTTTTGAACCAACGGTTCAAAAGCAGAACAAAAAGAATACCCAAAATACCACCAATTAGAATGCTGGGGAGCTTGATGAAATAATTGCTAAGACCAAAGATGGCGATGGAATATTTTTGGAGGGTGCGATAAGGCAGGTCGACCAAGTCGCCATTGCCGATTGAGCTAAGATTGGTGTGGCTGGAAGTGACGGCGGATTCCATTTCTTGTGCACTAAGACCTTTGGGTGCAATCAGCGGTAAAACGAAAAGGGTAGTCAAAAAAGATACGGCTAGAATAAGGTAGCCAATCACAAAGCGATGGCGGTATAGAAATAGTTTAGAAATGGTAATTTTACCCACGGTCACATTATAGCAATTATGGTTGTGTTTTGTCTAGGCTACTCATGGGTTTTATCGAGCGACATGAAACGAAGTAATTCTGGGTGGAAGTAAAGTTCGATTTTACCAATTGGACCGTGACGGTGTTTGGCGAGTAAGAGCTCGGTAATATTAGTTTTCTCATAATCGTCTTCTTGGTGATAATAATCGGGGCGATGCAAGAACATCACAAGGTCGGCGTCTTGCTCAATGGAGCCGGATTCACGCAGGTCGGATAAGACAGGGCGTGGATCATCACGTCCAGTAACACTACGTGAAAGTTGAGCGAGCGCAATTACGGGGATTTCTAATTCACGGGCTAGAGTCTTGAGTCCGCGTGAAATTTCAGTGACTTCTTGGACACGGTTGCCAGCATAACGATCGGAGCCAGCGATGAGCTGTAAATAGTCAACGATGATGATGCCAATGTCGTGATCATGAACGGCGCGACGAGCTTTATTGCGAAGCTCTAAAACGGTCATGCTACTACTATCATCAATGTAAATTGGCATTTCGCCCATTTCGCCTAGAGCGTCGCTAATTTTGCCAAAATCATCATCACTGATATTACCGGTACGAATATGCCAGTTATCAACTCCAGAAACGTCAGAAATCATGCGGTCAACGATTTCATTTTTAGCCATCTCCATTGAGAAGAATAGAACACCTTTATTATTGTAAGAGGCAATATTGTAAGCAAGATTTTGGGCAAAGGTAGTTTTACCCATGGCGGGGCGAGCGCCAATAATAACCAAATCACCTTTTTGGAAGCCGGCGGTTTTATTATCTAAGTCACGAAAGCCGGTTTTAAGTCCACGCAGGCTGCCTTTATCGGTGCGTAGTAATTCCATACGGTCAAAAGCATCAACTAATAAGTCTTCGAGTGCAGTGTAATCGGTTTTAATTGCCCTATCAGACACTTCGAAAAGTTTCTTTTCAGCTTGACCGAGTAGAGTTTCGACGTCAGAATCTTCTTCGTAAGCCTTGGTAGCTATAGTAGTGCCAGCCGAAATGAGTCGACGACGAGTTGAGGCTTTGGCGATAAGATCGGCGTAAGCTTTGGCATGAGAGGCGGTAGGGACGAAATTAGTAAGTTCGGCGAGATAAGGTGCCCCACCGATGGATTTTAGAGACTTGTTAGCTTTAAGTTCAGAAGTGATAGTAAGCAGGTCGATAGGGCGACTTTTTTCGTAAAGAGAAGCCATGCCTTGAAAAATTTGAGCATGTTTTTGCTCGTAAAAATCTTGGGGCTTAATTATTTCAAGAATTTCCGGAAAAGAAGTATCGTCTAATAAAATTGCTCCAAGTAACGATTTTTCGGCGTTAATATCTTGTGGCGGAATACGTCCATCGTTGTGGGGAAAAGATTTGGTCTGGTTGTGAAGATTTTCATCATCAATAGCCGTATTAGAACGGGACTTCGCTGTCATCAATTACCTCCTGTATTGATCCCATTATACCAGAAATTTTTTGCAAAGTGGAAGGGCTGGAATTTTGAGTTGATTTGGCTGTGGTATTAATTGAAGTTGATTTTGAAGAAGTGACTTGAGTTTTAATAGGATCATGTAATGCGATTTGATGATTTTTGGCATGTTTTCGCAGTAAAGCTAAATTATTTTCACGCGAGAGTAAAGTTTTGGCGAATGATTTTTCGGGATAAATGTGAATAGCATTTGATTTAATTTCATATTTGGAGGCAGTGAGGTATTTGGCAATACCGACGTTGATTTGACGGATTTCAGATACAAACTGCTCCCAATCAAAAGGCGCTTCGTTTATAATGTTGTCGTTGGTCGGCAACGATTTAGCGGGCTCGGCTGTTTTTGGTGTGCTTGTTTGTTTTGCGGTAGGCGTGTTTGGTGATATGGTTTTTGGTGGCGTAGTTAACGAAGATGTAGATTTGGGATTAGGAATTGAATCCGACATAAAGGCGACAAGTAGTTTTGCCTCGATAAATGGTGCGTCGATTTCGGTAAGGCGAGAAAGTAGGTTGAGTAGCTCTGGTTGGGGGTTTTTGGTGATATATTCGATTAACTCGATCAATAAAATTTTCGGTTTGATATCACTAGTAAAAATGACTTGGAGCTTAGTGCTAAGGCCTGACGGGTCAGATAAATATCCTTCAATTAAGGAGTTTACGATTTCTAAGGACGGAAGTCCAAGTGCTTGCTCGATGGATTTTTGGGTGATTTTTTTTGAGCTAACAGCAATTTGATCAAGCAAAGAGAGCGCGTCGCGAAAAGAGCCGCCACTGCGTTTAGCAATGAGTTCGACTGCGTTTTTTTCACAATCAATTTTTTCTTGCTGAATAATTTTGGAGAGATATTTAACCATAACGGGTTGATTTGCTAGGTGAAAAGTAAAAGATTGCGAACGAGAGCGAATGGTGTCTAAAACTTTGTGAGGTTCGGTGGTGGCCATGATGAAAACGATGTGGGCAGGTGGTTCCTCGAGCAATTTGAGTAAAGCATTAAAGGCACCGCGACTAAGCATATGAATCTCATCAATAATATAAACTTTAAATTTTCCCTTTGTAGGAGCGATGATTGCTTTCTCGCGCAATTCCCTGATATTATCAACACCAGTATTTGACGCGGCGTCAATTTCTATAATATCTAGATAAGAATCTTCAAGTTGATAATCGAATTGATTGATGGCATGGGCGAAAATGCGAGCAACGGAAGTTTTGCCAGTGCCACGTGGTCCAGAAAAAAGATAGGCGTGCGAAATTTTGTTAGTCTTTATGGCGCTTTGAAGGCTTCGAATAATTTCGTCTTGACCAATTACTTCATCAAGAGTAGTTGGTCGATATTTACGATAGAGCGCTTTTCCCATTTGACTTAATTATATCACAGGAAATTTTAAATTAGAGCGCAGCTTCTACGGCAGCCCAAGTAGCTTGATCGTTATTGGCTGGGACTACGATGGAAACTTGAGATCCTTCTTTGAGATGGAAATAAGTAACGGAAGCATAGAGGATTTCGTATTCACGACCATTGACTTCGACAAAATATTTATCATCATGGTGGGTAAGCGTGCCGATGATGGTTTTACGCTCGACTGGACCAATTTGTTTGTAAAGAAAGCGGCCTTCAGGAGTAATAGTTAACTTCATAATATCACCTTCGACCAATTTTGATTTACTGGCATAGTTGGCGGGAACGGGATAATTTTTTCCGTCTTGATCGATCATGATTTGACCATCAAAAACACCCTCGATAATTTTGCCTTCTGGACTAGAAATTTTTACGTCACGAGGAGCAGTAATGGCTTCACCGTCACCAAGCACAGAAACTAGCAATTCACGAGCAGCCGCAAGGTTGGTTTCGGCTTCTTGAATTAGGGAACGTAGTCGTTTTATTTGTTTTACTGGTAATTCAGACATCACCTCGCATCCTGTCTGTTTAATTTAATACTGTTATTATATTATATTTTTATTGTAATAAAGTCAACAACTGAAAATCAAATAAAAGAAAAGTTTTCCACATTTATAACAGGAGTAACAATAAAAGTGTTGTATAAAAAACTATGTTTTTTCAAAAAAACAAGACCCCGAGGCTGGGGTCTTGCTTTAAAATTTGCCAACTTGATTTAATTAAGCGAGTTCGACGGTAGCGCCAGCTTCTTCGAGAGCTTTTTTCATAGCTTCGGCGTCAGCTTTGGCGACTTTTTCTTTGACGGTGGCAGGAGCGCCATCGACGATAGCT
>ERZ773065.882-NODE-882-length-15945-cov-7.102391_pt1 | contig 15945 bp, 11 predicted proteins | sample MGYA00580623_ERZ773065 | MGnify/ENA primary metagenome ERZ773065 (study PRJEB29015, sample SAMEA2738017) | human oral metagenome | biome: human oral; feature: human-associated habitat; material: dental | place: China | collected 2047 ... | reverse complement strand
TCGGTGCGCCCCTGGCCGGCATCCTGGAGGCGGTCGCCGGCGGGGTCGCCGAGTCCGGGCGTGCCGAGGCCTCGCGTCGCACCGCGCTGTCGGGGCCGAGGGCGACCGCCAGGCTGTTGGCCGTGCTGCCGCCGGTCGGGCTGCTGCTGGGGGCGGCCGTGGGCGCTCGCCCCGAGGAGGTGCTGCTCGACGGCGGCCTGGGGAGCGTGCTGGGAGCCGCCGGCATCTGCCTCATGATCGTGGGCCATCGGGCGACGGCGCGAATGGTCTCCGCCGCGACGGCGTCGTCGAGCGGGGTGGACGAGGCGCTCGTGCTCGACCTGGCGGCCGCCGCCCTGGCCTGCGGAGCGTCCCTGCCGGGAGCGCTGCGGGCCCTCGGCGAGGCGCTGGACGAGGAGGAGCTGGCGGTTGCGGGTCGGGCGCTGCTGCTGGGCGCCGACTGGGAGGAGGCCTGGGGCGCTCCCGACGACGAGGCATGGCGAGAGCGTCGCTCGCGGCTGGAGGGATGCCTGCGTCCAGGCTGGGAGGACGGAGCCTCTCCCGCGCCGTTGCTGGAGGGGACGGCGGCCTCGCTGCGCGCCGGCAGGCGAGCGGCCGACGAGGAGGCGGCCGAGCGGCTGGCGGTGCGGCTGGTGCTCCCGCTGGGGCTGTGCCACCTGCCCGCCTTCGTCGTGCTCGGGATCGCGCCGGTGGTGGCGAGCGTCGGCCTGGACCTGCTGCACGGCTGAGGCGCCGGCGACTCCCGCAGATGATTCGATCCTCCTGTCGTGATGCGCCGGGGTCCTCCGGGGCGATGGGGAGCGGTTCGGTGGGCGAACGACGTGCGAATCCGATCAGCCCGATTCGGGCGTCCGACTACGCGTCCGAGGCGTTGAAGAGGGCGTCGAGCCGATGGCGAGTGCCCCGCGCCCACCGGGTCGTGGAGACCACACCCAGGGCCGCGACCACCAGCCCGAGAACCGCCGTGAGCCGGAAGACGGGGTGACTGGCCGCCGTGAGACGGAGGTCGTCGGCGCTGGCGGCCAGGCCGGCCACTGCCACGCCGAGGGCCACTCCCACCTGCCGCGAGGCCGAGGCCAGTCCCGAGGCGGTTCCCGCCTGGGACAGGGGAAGACCGGCCACCGCCGTCGTCGTGATGGGCGGGTTGATGAAGCCGATCCCCGCCCCCAGCATGGTGAAGGCGATGATCAGGTACCACGCCGGGGTCCCGGTGCTGATGAATACCAGCATGACGCTGGCGACCGAGATCGCCGCCCCGCCGATGACGAGGGACGGGCGGGTCCCGCGGCGACCTACCAGTCGCCCCGACACCGGCGAGCTGAGGGCCAGCACCGCTGCCATGGGCAGGATGAGCGCTCCCGTCATGAGCGCCGAGTAGCCGAAGGGCCCCTGCAGCAGGAGCGGGACGAGGAAGAGGCAGCCGCCCTGCACGGTGAAGACCATCACCGCGATGAGCACCGAGGAGCTGAAGGCGGCCGAGCGGAAGAAGCGCAGATCCACGAGCGGTTCTGCGACGTGTCGTTCCACCACGGTGAACAGCGCGAGGCAGACCACGGCGAGCACGGCCAGCGTGAGGACGAGAGATGAGGACCACCCGGCCTCCGGACCCTCGATGAGAGCGCCGACCGCCCCCGCCAGGAGTCCCAACATGAGTATCTGGCCGGCCGGGTCGAATCGGCGGGGACGCGCGGCGCGGGACTCCGGGACGAACAGGACGGCCCCGATCGCCGCGACGAGGCACACGGGAACGTTCAGCCAGAAGTTGGCCGCCCATCCGATGGTGTCCGTGAGCAGCCCGCCGACCAGTGGCCCGAGCCCGAGCGACAGGCCCGCCACGGCGCCCCAGACGCCGATCGCGGCGGCCCGCCTCGCCGGATCGGTGTAGGTCGCGGAGATGATCGACAGGGCGACCGGCGTCAGCAGTGCCCCGCCCGTGGCCTGCAGGCCGCGCCCCACGACGAGCCAGGTGACCGTGGGCGCCAGCGCGCACAGAGCCGACGTCACGGCGAACAGGATCAGCCCGACGAGCAGGGCGCGCTTGCGGCCGAAGCGATCCGCCATCGAGCCGCTGACCAGCAGGAGGGCGGCGATCATGAGGGTGTAGGCGTCGATCACCCACTGCAGCTGGGTCGTCGAGGCGCTCAGGCTCGCGCGGATCACCGGCAGGGCCACGTTGATGAGGGCGACGTTCATGGAGGAGATGAACAGCGCCGCGCAGCAGGTGACCAGGACGATGGCGGGGCGCACGATCCGACCGTGGACCGTGGCGGGCGCATCGTCGGGCCGCGTTGGGCGGGGCGGTGCTGCTCCTCCGATCGTCGATCCATCGGGGGCGGTGGCGGACTCGCTCGGGACGGGCGTGCTGGTGGAGGGCGTTGGTGTCTTGCTCATCGAGTCTCCTCATCCGTGGGGCGCCGGCCTTGACGGCGGCGCCCATCACGCGGAGGCACCCGCGACCGGCCGGGGCGCGTCGTCACGAGTGCTCGTGATCAGCCTACGCCCGCCCATCCGGGAGCCGGCAGGCGTCTCGTCGGTGACCTCGGGCGCACTGGCCCTATGCCGATCCTCACCGTTCCCGCGGCCGTCCGCGCCATCCTGCTCGACATCGACGGCACCCTCGTGGACCACCGCGGTGCCGCCGACGTCGCCTCATATCAGTGGGCCTCCACGCTGCCGGGCTGGAGCCTCGGGTCGGGGGAGACCGCCGAGCTGTGGGAGACTCTGGATCGCAGGTACTTCACCCGTTACCAGATGGGGGAACTCGCCTTCGGCGACCGGCTGCGCGCTCGCATCCGCGACGACGTGCCCGGCTTCCCGACCCGTCTCCGCCGAGCGGGAGCCGATCGCCCCGGCGGCCCGCTGACGGTCGCGTATCTGAGCAATGGGGACCAGGCGCCGCAGCGGGAGAAGCTGGCCGCCGTCGGCGCTCTTGAGGCCGATTGGCCTCTGCTCGCCTCGGTCCAGCTCGGGGCGTCCAAGCCCTCCGCGGGGATCTTTGAGGAGGCGTGCCGCCGTCTCTCGGTCGCCCCGTCGCACGCCCTCATGATCGGCGACGACCCCTGGGCGGATGTCGATGGCGCCCTCGGTGCGGGGCTCTGCGTCGTGTACCTGCGCCGTGACGGCGGATCTCCGGAACGCGATGTGCCCACGGTCGATGGCCTGGACGCGATTCTCATCGAATGACAATCGCGCGGTGCTGAGTGTCGCGGACCGCGCGGCGGCGGGCGCGCCCCGTGGTTCGGGCGGCGTGGGCAGTGGGAACGGGCGCCGGCCGCCCGGCTCGGGAGACCTGCGCGACCGTGGGGATGGGGAGACCGTCACGGGCCCGTGCGGGCTGCGAAGGCATGGCACGATGTGCTCATGACTCTGTCGAAGAAGCTGCTCAGCCGCGACGAGGTCGTGGTGCGGCACATGCATACTCATATCAAGGTCCTCCTGTGGCGGATCATTCTCGAGATCGTGCTGCTCGCACTCGGCATCGTCTGCTCGGTGCTGGTCCCCGGCTCCTGGAATCCCTGGGGCTTGATCGGCATCTGGGTGGTGGTGCTGGTCGCGAGCGTGCCGCTGCTCGTGGTGCCGTGGGTGCGGTGGGTGACCACGAGCTACACCGTGACGTCCAAGCGGGTCATCACCAGATCGGGCGTGTTCAACAAGACGGGGCATGACCTGCCCCTGACCCGCATCAGCGACGTCCAGCACGACCAGGACCTGACCGACCGGGTCTTCCGGTGCGGCACCCTGTGGCTGCAGACGAGCTCGGACGACCCGCTGGAGCTCACCGACGTGCCCGAGGTCGAGATGGTCCAGTCGGAGATCGCCAACCTGCTGTTCAACGACGTTCAGGGCGCTATCGACGTCGACCCGGACGACTGAGAGCGGGGGCTGAGGAGAAGTTGCGGGCGGTCGGGTGATGGCGGCGGCCCTGTTGCGGCGCCCCCGCGGCAGTCGTAGCCCCGGCGCGGTCCCGATCCCTTCGGGCCGCGTCGGTCGGAGCGTCTCGGGAACTGGAGTGTCTCGGAGCCGGCTTGGGCCTTCGGTCCCCCCGGCCCATCCCGGCCGTCATCGAGGCGGCCCGGGGCGTGCGGGTTCGGGAAGCGCGGACGCGCCGCTCATCCACTGTGCGCGGTCGTACCCGATACCGCGCGGTCGTACATCAAACCGCGCGGTCGTACCTTAGAGCTCTTCTAAGGTACGACCGCGCGGCGTCAGGTACGACCGGGGGACCCGACGTACGACCGCGCGGGGTCCGCCCCCTCGGATCTCCGGGTGCGCGGGGCCGCCGAGGCTCGCACGTCGCCGGTCCGCCGCTGGTCTGCGTCGTGAACCCTCTCGTCGTTGCGGGTCCGCCGGTGTCAGTCAAGCGTCTCGACGACCGCCACCGCCTGGGCGACGCCCTGAAGGGTGGCGGCGATGCGTACGACCTCCCAGATCTGCTCGGTGCTCAGTCCTTCGGCGCGCGCCTTGGCCTCGTGGGCGGTCACGCACTTCTCGCAGCCGTTGATGGTGGACACCGCCAGGATCCACAACTCGAAGTCGACCTTCTCCACGTCGCCGGAGGTGCCGATGATGTTCATGCGCAGGCCCATGCGCTCGTTGTCGTAGTCGCCGCCGAGGAAGTGGCGCGTGCGGTAGGCGACATTGTTCATCGCCATGATCGAGGCGGCGCCGAGCGCGGCGGATCGGGCCTCATCGCTCAGGTGCTTCCGGGCCTCCTCGGAGACCTGCACGAGGACTGACTCGTGACGGGTGGCGGCGGCCGCGGCCAGGAACGTCCCCCACCGCTGCTGCTCGGTCAGCGTGGTGGCGCGGGTGAGGGTGGACAGGTTGAGCGACAGGTCCTTGGCCCAGTCGGGCAGGGCGGAGCGCAGGGTGGCGATGGTCATGGTGATCCTCGTCTTTCGTGAGATTGCCGGTGGTGGAGTGGATTGAGATGAACGGCCGGCTCGGCGGTCGAGCGACCACCGGACTCAGTCCTTCATCTCGGACAGGGCGTCGATGGCGGCCGCCCCCGCCCTCCAGTTGCAGGCGCACAGCTCGTCGGACTGGAGGGCGTCGAGCTGGCGCAGAACCTCCTCGGTGTTGCGGCCGACGGAGTCGGCGGTCACGGAGACCGACTGGATGACGTTGTTCGGGTCCACGATGAAGGTGGCGCGGTCGGCCTCGCCGGTGGGGCGCTTGATGCCCAGGGCCTCGACGAGCTCGCGGCTCAGGTCGCTGGCCATGGGGAAGGGGAGGTTCTGGAGCTTGTCGTGACTGCGACGCCAGGCGTAGTGGGTGTACTCGTTGTCCACGCTGACGCCCACGACCTCGCAGTCGCGGTCCTTGAAGTCCTCGTGGAGATCGCCGAAGGCGGCGATCTCGGTGGGGCACACGAAGGTGAAGTCCTTGGGCCAGAAGAAGACGACCCGCCAGGTGCCCTCGGGGACGGCGGAGGAGACGGTGGTGAAGTAGTCCTCGGGGCGATCGGCTTCGATGTCCTTGAGATCGCCGGGGACGACGGCGGTGAGCTCGTAGGCGGGGAAGCGGTCGCCGATGGTGAGAACGGGCATGAGGACTCTCTCCTGATGTTGCTGGTCGGTCGCGGTCTGTCATGTCGGCCGGTCCGGGGCTGCGTCGGTCGGCGCCGGGCGGTCCCGCCTGCGCCGTCGTGCGAGGCCCACTGGCACGGCGACTCGTTGGCGGTCGGACGTCGCGCATCACATTAGAGTCAGAGACGATAAGTTTCAACAACCTATCTTCGACAAGAAGGCCGGGGAAGTTTATGAATGCCTCTCGCTGGCCCGGTGGGGGGCAGAGGCGCTGCGCGTCTTCGCGGAGGATCACCGCACGGACGGGCTCATGCTGATCAGCCATATCGACGACGTCGGGGGTCGAGCTCGTCCAGTACCGCGAGCTCGCCGCGCGCCCGGCGGACTGAGACGGACCGAGTCGGTCCGGGTACCGTCGCGGGCGTGACCGCATCAGCCGCTCCCGCGACGCCGCCCGCTCCCACCGCCTCGCCCGAGCGGATCGCCTCCCTGCGCGCCGACCTCGAGGCCTCGGGCTGGGGCGTGGAGTCCACCCGGCACCTCCTGGGCCCGGTCGCCGACGACGCCCTGCGCCGCGAGCTGCGCTTCCCGGCGGTGCGGGCCCTGCGCGCCGTGCTCGCCGAGGACCGTGCCGCCGGCGCGAATCCGAGTCCCGCAGCCGTTCTGACCGCGCTGTTCATGCTCGGCGAGCCCGTCCCCGCGGAGGAGCTCGACGCGGTGCTGCGGCGCACCCGCACCGCGGGAGCGCTCGCCATGGGCCTCGTCGTCCCCGTCGGGCGGGACGAGTCCCCCGACGCCGACGCCGACGCCGTCGACACCGCCCCGGAGCCGGGCTCCGCCCCGGAGCCGCCGTCCGCCCCGGCGCGCGCCTCCTCCGCCGATGCCGGGTCTGCGACCACCGGGTCTCCGGCCCCGGCCGTCGTGCGCGCCGCCGTCGATCTGCGCCCTCACGAGGCCCACGACCGCGACGGCGACGTGCGCTGGTGGGTCGCCTCCGACCTGGGCGAGCTCACCACCGGTCGCGAGCTCGCCCCCGACCACGTTCTCGGCATCGGTGGGGCGGGCCTGACACTGGCCTCCCTCACTCCGCGCGACCCCGTCGCCACGGCCCTGGACCTCGGCTGCGGCTGCGGCATTCAGGCCCTTCACCTCCTGCGACACGCCGACCGCGTGACCGCCACCGACATCTCCGAGCGCGCTCTGGCCTTCACCGCCTTCAACGCGGCCCTGGCCGGCACCGACCCCGATCGCCTCGAGCTGATCCGCGGCTCGTTCCTCGAGCCCCTGGCCGGTCGCGCATTCGATCTGATCGCCTCCAACCCGCCCTTCGTCCTCACACCGTCCTCCGTGCGCGAGGCCGGTCTGCCCCTCATGGAGTACCGCGACGCCGGTGCTCCGCTGCTGCCCGTCCTCGTCCCCGCCGTCGGCGAGCACCTGAGCCCCGGCGGCACCGCCGTCATGCTCGGCAACTGGGAGCATCACCGCGGGCGGGACTGGCGCGAGCAGGTGCGCGCCTGGTTGCCGGACGACCTCGACGCCTGGGTGATCCAGCGCGAGGGACAGGACCCGGTGGAGTACGCCGCCATGTGGCTGCGCGACGGCGGCGTCTCCCCCGAGCGCGACGAGACCGCCTTCAACGCCCGGCTGGGCTCCTGGATCGACGACTTCGCCGCCCGCGACATCGAGGGGATCGGCCTCGGTTATCTGATCCTGCACCGTCCCGCCTCCGACGACGGTCGGCGCGAGCCGTGGCGGATCCTGGAGGAGGTGGGCGCCGCACCGTCCGGGCCGCTGGGAGAGCACGTGGCGCAGGTCGTCGCCGTGCGCAGTCGATTGGCCGCCATGAGCGACGACGAGGTCGCCGCGCTCCACCCCGTCGTCGCCCCCGACGTCACTCAGGAACGTCATCTGCGACCCGGCGCGAGCGACCCGACCCTCATTCTCATCCGCCAGGGCGGGGGATTCGGCCGCGCGGTGCGCGCCGACACAGCGCTCGCGGCACTGGTGGACGTCGCCGATGGCGAGCTGAGCGTGGCCCAGATCGCGAGTGCGGTGTCGGCGCTGATGGGACTGCCGGGCGCCGACGCCGAGGCGCTGCGGGCCGACCTCGTGGCGGCCGCACGGGCGCTGGCGGGAGACGGCTTCCTGATGCTCCCGTAACGCGCCCGACGTCTCACGGCTTCGTCCTCGGTCGCCTCGACCACTCCGACAGCTCTCCCGCCGGTCCGGTCGGCGGTCGCCATGCCGCACGGGCGCGCCGACACGCCGGTGATCGCGGGCCCCGGCGGGGAGCTCCGGACTGCTCGAAGGTCGTGGTCGACGGTCCTGTGTGGCGCACGTCGTACTCGATAGGGCGAGGCGTCCCACCGACACTCCCAGGATCGGCTCCTACGATCTGCCGGTGGCACCTTTCCGTCTACGCGCTCGTACTCCCGCCGAGCGCATGCGCCTGCGCGGAGCGCTGCTCGCGGCGTTCTGCCTGGGAGCGGTCCTCTGCCTGTGGGGAGTCTTCGTGCTCTCTCACAGGGGGCAGGTGCTGGAGGCGGCCGCCTTGAAGGGCTCGGAGATCGGGGCGCACTACGTCACCGGCCACGCCCGCACCCTGCTCTCGGTGGTCTCCATGCAGGCGGCGGCGGGCCTGGTCGCCGTCATCCTTCTCATCGGCCTGCTCAGGAGGAGTCACCGTCGGGCGGTGTGGGCCGTCATCGCGGTGGTGGGGTCGAACCTGTCCGCTCAGGCCCTCAAGTACTGGATCCTGTGGCGGCCTGACTACGACATCTCCGCGCGCTGGGACAACGCCAACACCCTGCCCTCGGGCCATACGACCATGGCGACCTCGGCCGCCGTCGCCCTCATCCTGCTGTCCGGCAGGAGATGGCGGGCGCTGTCGGCCTGGGCGGGGGCGCTGTTCGCCATCGCGATGGGATACTCCACCCTCGTGTGCCAGTGGCACCGCCCCTCCGACGTGCTGGCCGCCGTTCTCGTTCCCGTGGCCTGGGGCGCCGTCGCCGTGGCCGGGGGAGCCTGGGACTCCGCCTTCTACGGAGCCGCTCCGCATGCGCGTGCCGAGGGGGCCGCGGGGGACTCGGGCGGGGGATCGGACGGAGGCGCGGCGCGGGGACCGGAGAATGGTCCGGTCCGCGCGACGACGCCGACTCTTCCGCGCCTGCGGACTCAGAAGGCCGGGAACACGCTCCTCGCAGTGCTCGGCGCGGGCAGCACGCTGGTGGCGGTGGTGCTGGGGGTGTGGGTCTGGGCGAGAGCCGATGAGCTGGCCTCCCGCCGCGTGCTCTTCGCCTCCTACGCCACCGGGTCGGCCGCGGTCGTGGGAGTCGCCTGCCTGGCGATGGCGGCTCTGGTGAGTCTGACCGACTGGGGAACCGCGCGGCACAAGCGACTCGACTGACGCCCCGACTGCGCGCACGCGTCGCCGCCCGGGTCGGCGCTGCGCGCCTCCGGAGGGAGAGTCGCCGGCCCGCATGGTGGCGTATGGGCAGTTCCGGGCCCTTGAGTGCTGTCGGCCCGCTGCTCGGCGGCGGGCAACTACTCGGCGGCGGGCAGCGTCACCGTGAAGGCGGTGCCGTGCGGCGCGTCCTCGGGCGACCCCTCGGGAGCCTGCTGGGAGTCCACGGTGAGGGTGCCGCCATGGGACTGGATGATCGCCAGGGCGATGCTCATGCCCAGGCCCGTCGACCCGGTGCGCCGCTCCCGCGAGGCGTCCCCGCGGGCGAAACGCTCGAACATCCTGCTGCGCACCTCCGGGTCGATGCCCGGGCCGTCGTCGGCGATCGTGATGACGAGCTCCTCGCCCCCGCGCACGGCCCTCGCCGGGGGGCCGCCGGGGGCGCCGGCCCTCGCCGAGAAGCCGGTGGAAGTTCTTGCCCCTGCCGGGGGCCCGGCGGACGCCTCGGTCCCCGCACCGTCCCGGGGGCCGCCATCGGCCCCTGCGGCCGACCGACGCGTCAGGGTCACGGTCACGTGCGAGCCCGCGGGAGTGTGAACACGGGCATTGGCCAGCAGGTTGACCATCACCTGGCGCAGGCGCGCCTCGTCGCCCAGCACCAGTGGGGGCTCGGGCTCGAAGTCCTCGAGCTCGTTCTCGCTCAGGTCCGCGGGCGCGTCGAGAACGGCGAGATCGAGGTCCCACGTGTGGTCGGGGCCCGCGGCGTGCGCATCGGAGACCGCGTCCAGCAGGATGCCGACCAGGTCGACCTCGTCGTGCCGGAGCTCGCGCCCGGCGTCGAGACGCGCCAGGAGCAGCAGGTCCTCCACGAGCCGGGTCATTCGCAGCGACTCGGAGTGCACGCGGTCCAGGGCGTGCACGGCCTCCTCGGGAAGGGCGGCGTCGGCCCCCTCCCGGGCGATGAGCTCGGCGTAGCCGCGGATCGATGCCAGGGGGGTGCGCAGCTCGTGGGAGGCGTCGGCCACGAACTGCCGCACCTGGGTCTCGCTGCGCTGGCGCGCCGTCAGGGCCTCGTCGACATGGCCGAGCAGGGTGTTGAGCGCAGAACCGACCTGGCCGACCTCCAGGGAGGATCCCAGATCCGCCTCGGGCACCCGCTCGTCGATGCTGACCTCGCCGTGCGCCAGGGGCTGGGAGGCGACGCGCTCGGCCGTGCACGCGACCCGTGCCAGGGGCGCCAGGGAGGAGCGCACCATGACGCGCCCCGCCAGTGCCACGACGAGGGTGCCGGCGACGGCGATGGCGCCCTCGATGAGCAGCTGGGTGCGCACGAGGGCGTTGTCGACCTTCATCGACAGGCCCGTGATGACGATGTCGCCGGTCTCGGCGTCCTTGGCCGCCAGCACCCGGTAGGAGCCCAGGGACCCGATGTCGACGGTCACCGGCCGTCCGTTGGCCTCCAGCGACAGCAGCGCCTCGCACTCGGCACGGGTCAGTTCCTGGTAGCGGCCGTCGTCGTCGATGTACCCGGCCGTCACGGTCGAGGAGGCGAGATCGGCGCCCCCGTCGTTCTGGTCGTCGCGCGCACCGGAGGCGATCAGGGTCAGCGTGCCGGTGGGCTGCCCGGCGGCGTCCAGACCCGCGGGAACCGGCTTCGCCCCGTCCGGGCCCCGGGTCTCGCAGGCGCCGGGCGGCTGCCCGGAGGAAGCCGACGACGGCGCCGCGGTCGGGCCGGCGGACGACGGGTCGGCGGGCTCCTCCCTCTTCTCCCCGTTCGCCGCGTCCTCCGCGCTCCTGCGGGCGTCGTCGTTGAGGGCGGACTCGTCGTGCTTCGTCCCGTGACGACGCACGTCGGCGCGGTGGGAGGCCGCCGTCAGCTGGTCGTCGAGACGGTTCATGAGCGTGTGGCGCAGCGTGAGGGTGGAGAGCGCTCCCATCGCGGCGGCCATGACGAGCACCAGGCCGAGGACGCCGACGACGAGTCGTGTGCGCAGGCTGCGCGGATGGAGCGCGGAGAACGGCGGAGGGGCGTTCACGGGCCGAACCGGGCGGACCTCAGCCCTGCGGTCCGCTCGGACCGGCGGGCTTGAGCACGTAGCCGACGCCGCGCATGGTGTGGATCATCGGCTCACGGCCCTTGTCGATCTTGCGGCGCAGATAGGAGATGTAGAGCTCGACGATATTCGCCTGCCCGCCGAAGTCGTAGTTCCACACCCGATCCAGGATCTGGGGCTTGGACAGGACCCGTTTCGGGTTGCGCATGAGATAGCGCAGCAGCTCGAACTCGGTGGCCGTCAGGCGGATCTCGTCCTCTCCTCGCCAGACCTCGTGGGAGTCCTCGTTCATGCGCAGGTCCCCGACCTCCAGCAGGTCGTCCTGCTGCTCGGCGCTCGCCCCGGATCGTCGCAGGAGGGCGCGCAGCCGGGCGACGACCTCCTCCAGGGAGAAGGGCTTGGTGACGTAGTCGTCGCCGCCCGCGGTCAGTCCCGCGACGCGGTCCTCCACCGCGTCCTTCGCCGTCAGGAAGAGGATGGGCACGTTCGCCTGGCGGCCGTGGATGCGGCGCATGACCTCCAGGCCGTCGAAATCGGGCAGCATGATGTCCAGGACGATGACGTCGGGCTCGATCTCCCGGGCGGCGCGCACGGCGGCGACGCCGGTGCCCGCGGTGGTCACCTCCCAGCCCTCGTAGCGCAGGGCTGAGGCCAGCAGGTCGGCCAGCATCTGCTCGTCGTCGACGACGAGGACGCGCACGGGTGAGCCGTCAGGGCGAGTGAGGGTCTCAGCGGAGGTGGTCATGCGCCTATCCAACAGAAGTTTCCTGTGCCGGGACTGTGTGACGGGTATCCCGTTGTCGATGGGCCGATGATGGGACGATGGTATGGGAAACAAGTGTGATATGTGCCGCTTATAGGCCATTCCGAGGCTGTGTTACGCCTTTGTAACCATTGACGATGTGCGCCGGTGCCGCAGCGTGAGGCAGGCTTACCGATGCATAGATTTCACTTCTACCGTACCGGGACACTGCGTGGAAACCATCCAGGGCAATGAGCGCCTCTTCGGCGCCGAGGACGTCTTCTTCTCGACGACCGATCTTAAAGGCGTCATCCGCAATGCGAATCAGACCTTCATGACGCTCGCGCGCCACCCGCGCGAGGAGATGGTCGGCGCGCCGCACAACATCATCCGGCATGACGACATGCCGGCCGGCGTCTTCAAGCTCATGTGGGACGATCTCCAGGCCGGGCGGCCCGTGTGCACCTATGTGCTCAACCGGGCCGGGGACGGGCGCGACTACTGGGTCTTCGCGACGGTGACGGCCATTGAGGACGGGTACGTCTCGGTGCGCACCAAGCCGCTCGACGAGAGCGCGTTCGCCACGGTCCGCGAGATCTACGGCCGCGTGCGGGCGCGTGAGCGCGAGGCGGCCGAGAAGGGCGCCTCGCGCCGCGAGGTGGCCGAGAAGGGCGCCGAGGCGCTGCTCGCCGAGCTCGACGCCCTCGGGTTCTCCTCGTTGACGGCCTTCAGCACGGCGTCGCTGCCCACGGAGGCCGTGCTCCTGATCGGCAGGCGCGTGCGTGTTCCGGCTCGTGAGGAGGGGATGGAGGGGCCGGCGGCCACGATCCTCGACGGCGCCCATGACATCGAGCGCGACAGCGACACGCTCGTGGGGCAGATGAGCGGCTGCCGCTCGCTGCTGGACGGTCTGGGCGCCTGGATGCGGGAGGCCCCCGCGATCATCGACCGGGCGCGCCGCACCGGCGAGCTCGTCGGCATGCTCGACAGTCAGGATCCGGAGTCGTCGGTGCCCGACGTGGGCCTGCGCGTCGCCGAGCGCACCGGTCATGCCGTCGAGCAGCTGACCGGCCTGACGGTGACGGTCGTCTCGCTGTATCGGGCCGTCCAGGCGCTGAGCTTCCGGGCCTCCCTCATGCGCCTGCACACCCTGGTGCTCGGCTCGTACGCCGCCGCGGTGGTCAACGGCACGGAGGAGGATGTTCCGGCCGCGATGGCCGACCTGCATCGCGCCCTGGACGCCGATCTGGAGGCCGTCGGCGCCGCCTGCGACGATCTCGGCTCTCGGCGTGACGCGCTCGACAGTGCGATGCGTCTCGTCGTCTCCGATCTCGATCGCACGAGGCGCCCCTTCGATCGTTGGCTGCGTGCGCTGCAGAGCGAGCACGCCTCTCTGCGCGAGGGCGCGGAGGGGGACGTCCTCGCGCTGCTGGGCGAGGCGGAGAGCCTCTCCGCCACGGGATTCCCGGAGATGTCCTCGCTGGCCGCGCTGGCCGCGCGTTGCCGGGGCCTGGATCTCTCCTATAATGCGAGTGCTATGGTTGACGCTAGCAACTCAGTGTCCAGTGCGATCGCTGAGTTGGCATGAGACGCCGCACCCCGCTCGCGGGGGCGCGCGACGAGCATTCAGGAGAGAGCAGACGTGGAGTCTCAGGTCGGATATGAGCGGTTTTTCGGGCCGGACGACATCTTTTTCTCGACGACTGACGCCAAGGGCGTCATCCTGAGGACCAACCGCACATTCGACACCCTGTCGCGCTACACGCGCGACCGGCTGATCAGGGCCCCGCACAACATCATCCGGCACCTGGATATGCCGGCCGGCGTCTTCAAGCTCATGTGGAATGACCTCCAGGCCGGCCTGCCCGTGTGCGCCTACGTGCTCAACCGCGCGGCGGACGGCTTGGACTACCGCGTCTTCGCCACCATCGTGCCGATTCACGGCGGCTATCTGTCGGTGCGCACCAAGCCGTTGGACACCGCCACGCAGCAGGCCGCCGAGCAGATCTACCGCGTCGTGCGCGCCCGCGAGCGCGAGGCGGCCGCGCGCGGCGCCTCGCGCCGTCAGATCGGCGAGTACGGCGCCGGCGAGCTGGCCCGCGAGCTGGGAGCCATCGGGATCGAGTCGCTGCAGGCGATGACTCTGGAGCAGCTGCCCCGTGAGATCTCCGCCCTGGTGTCCGCGGGCGTGCGCGTCCCGGCCCCGCCGCCGGTGGCCGGGCCCGTGACCCAGATCCTGACGGTCGTCGGCCAGATCGAGAGGGACACCAACCTGCTCGTCTTCGAGCTCGAGGAGTACCTGCGGCTGCTGACCTCCATGGCCGGCACCGAGGACGTCCTCCTGGACGTGGCCAACCGCGCCGAGGCCTTCGGGCGGGTCGTCGGCGGGCGTGCCCTCAACACGATGGACAGGGCGGACGCCCTGGCCTCCCAGGTCATCGAGCTGTCCGGCGCCACGACGCCGGCGCTGCGCGCCCTGCCCGACCGCATGGACGTCCTGCGCCAGTCGGTGCTCGAGCTGCGCTTCTCGGTGGCGCTCATGCGTCTGCTCACGCTCATGGTCGGGCGCTTCGCCCGGTCCGTCCTGGACGGCAGCGAGGAGGATCCCGCGGGGTCGATCCACGATCTGTGCGGAGCCCTCGATGACGGCTTCTCCCGACTCGGACCGCTGTGCATCGAGGTGGAGGAGGGCGCGGCGGCGCTCGACGCCGAGCTGGGCCGCATCACGCCGAGCCTGGATCGCATGGTTCGCCGTCTGAGCCGCTGGGTGGACCGTCACGGCGGCCGGGGGGCCTCCGGCGCCGTCGCCCAGGCCGCCTCCCTCGCCGACCGGGGCGCCCCCGAGGTGCGCGGCATGGCGGCGCTCGCCGCCGAGTGCCGCGGCCTGCACCTGCCCTTCGACGAGGCCGTCATCCGTCAGCGCCTCGGACTGCTCCGGTCGGCCCTGGCCCAGGTCGATTGACGGGCGAGTCGACCGACGGGCGAGCGGGCGCAACCGGTCGGCGAGCCCGCCGGGCGCCGTCGTGGACGGGTCCGGCGCCGACGACTCCGGGATTCGCCCGGCTCGCGTGAGACCGCGAGGCGAATCCGTGTCCGGCTGCGCCGGACCATGCGTTACAGTCACCCGCAGGAGGCCGCCCGGCGGCCTCCTGCATCTCCGAGCGGGCCCGCGGTGGCGCCGTGCCGTCGGAAGAAACGCGAGGAAGGCAGCCGTGTCCACCAAGCTCGTCATCGTCGAGTCCCCCAACAAGGTCAGGTCCATCGCCGCCTACCTGGGCGAGGACTTCGACGTCGAGGCCTCCATCGGCCACATCCGCGACCTGGCCCAGCCCTCCGAGCTGCCGGCCGCCGAGAAGAAGGGCCCCTACGGCAGGTTCGCGGTCGACGTCGAGGACGGATTCAAGCCCTACTACGTCGTCAACCCCGATAAGAAGAAGACGGTCACCCAGCTCCGCAGGGCCCTCAAGGACGCGGACGAGCTCTATCTCGCCACCGATGACGACCGCGAGGGCGAGGCCATCGCCTGGCACCTCCTCCAGGTCCTCAAGCCGAAGGTGCCCGTGCGCCGCATGACCTTCACGGAGATCACCCGGGAGGCCGTCACTCGCGCCCTGGACAGCACCCGCGACCTGGACATCCATCTGGTGGACGCCCAGGAGACCAGGCGCATCCTGGACCGCCTGGTCGGCTACGAGGTCAGCCCCGTGCTGTGGCGCAAGGTACGTGCGGGCCTGTCCGCTGGCCGCGTCCAGTCGGTGGCCACCCGGCTGGTCGTCGAGCGCGAGCGCGAGCGCATGGCCTTCGTCGCGGCCGGCTACTGGGGGGTCGAGGCCGAGTTCACCGAGTCCGCTGAGTCCGCTGACTCCGCAGGACCCCCCGGGACCGCGGGGCCGGTCGCCGCTCCGCCGACCGCCGACGACGCCCGCCGGGAGGGCGCCTTCACCGCCCGCCTGGCGACCCTGGACGGACGTCGCGTCGCCACGGGGCGGGACTTCACCGACGCCGGCGCGCTGCGCCCGGCCGCCGTCGAGGCCGGCGCCGTCCACCTGCACGAGGTCGGGGCCAGGGCCGTGGCCGACGCCGTCGAGCGCGGCCGCCCGCGCGTGGCGGAGGTCGAGGAGAAGCCCTACAGGCGCCGCCCCGCGGCCCCCTTCACCACCTCAACCCTCCAGCAGGAGGCCTCCCGCAAGCTGCGCATGAACCCGCGCGAGACCATGC
>ERZ773065.876-NODE-876-length-16009-cov-4.200263_pt1 | contig 16009 bp, 13 predicted proteins | sample MGYA00580623_ERZ773065 | MGnify/ENA primary metagenome ERZ773065 (study PRJEB29015, sample SAMEA2738017) | human oral metagenome | biome: human oral; feature: human-associated habitat; material: dental | place: China | collected 2047 ... | reverse complement strand
CACAGAGTACACAGAGTACGTCAAACTTATAGACACAAAAACAGGAGCTTCGCGAGAGATGCTCCTGTTTTGCTATATAGATTTAAAAAATGATATAAATTTAATATCATTATATCGTTTGAACTGAGTTTTAGTTTGGATCTATATCTATAAATGACTTGATTATTATAAAACGACCGGAAGAACAATTCCTAAAAGCGTAGCCATGGAAGAGAAGATGACACCCAAAATGCATGGAACTAATAAAAATCCGGGAGTATGATTGCGGATTTGAACAGAGTACTTACTTAAATCAATAGGCTGCTTGATGATTGCATTCCTGATAGATGCACCCACCTTATCTATGGCACTTGCTCTACCATCTAAGGAAATGACATATCTTCCTTTCTTTGCAAAAAAATAGTAAAGTTCCATTCTTCCTTTTTCAAAGCCATTCACCTTGCTATGCATAATACTTAGCGAAAGAGGAATTTTTTCACCTGTCCCTTGATTGATAATCCTGAAACCGAAGTTTCCAACCGGGGAAACTGAAAAAAGCTTGCCGCTAATCCATAACCCGTATTCTCCGTCATCGCTGAGCGTAAAAGACCCCGTATCTCTGCTACAGGACATTTCATACAGTATTTCTGTTTTAGTAAGACGTATGAGGTTCTTAAGGCTTATAATAAACAGGGCTATTCCTAACGGCACCAATAAGAAAAGTAAATATTTCATGGTTACACTCCTCGTTTTATATTAATATGACAAAACATCTATATAAATTTATACCATTTTTCGGGGATATTTTCTACTGCCTGTTTTCTTTGATGCATTAGCATTAGATTACAGAACAGAGTCTTGAAACTTCGGGTTTCTGTAATAGATAACAGAAGCTTGCTCGTTGTTGTTGATATCGACAAAATTTTTAATCAAAAAGGGATGAATAGATGTTATAATATTTTCAAGATAATATATATTGAAACATAATGAAATGAAAAGCAAAAGATAAGCATAAACGGGAGGAATAAATGGATAGCAATAAGAGACCGGAAAGCATGGAGAGAATCAAGACCCCAACGCAGGCACAGGCGTTTATAGACGAGCAGTTAAAAGCCTTGCGCGAACAGATCGGGGACAGAAAAGTGCTCCTTGCACTCTCAGGCGGAGTAGATTCATCAGTAGTGGCAGCGCTTCTCATAAAGGCAGTAGGAAAGCAGCTGGTGTGCGTACACGTAAATCACGGACTCCTCAGAAAAGGCGAGCCGGAGCAGGTAGTACAGGTGTTCCGAGATGAAATGGATGCAAATCTCGTATACGTAGACGCAACCGATAGATTCCTAGATAAACTCGCAGGAGTAGAAGATCCTGAAGAGAAGAGAAAGATCATCGGAGGCGAATTTATCCGCGTATTCGAAGAAGAAGCACGCAAGCTCTCAGAAATCGACTTCCTAGCACAGGGCACAATCTATCCGGACATCCTCGAAAGCGGGAACGTCAAAGCCCACCATAACGTAGGCGGCCTCCCGGAAGACCTCCGGTTTGAGCTCGTAGAGCCAATCAAACTCCTATTCAAGGACGAAGTAAGAGTAGTCGGAAGAGCACTCGGCCTCCCATCAGGCATGGTAGATAGACAGCCATTCCCGGGGCCGGGACTCGGAGTACGCTGCACAGGCGCAATCACAAGAGATAGACTAGAAGCCGTAAGAGAGTCAGATGCCATCCTCAGAGAAGAATTCGCAAAGAACGGACTCGAAGGCAAAGTGTGGCAGTACTTCACCGTCGTACCGGACTTCAAATCCACAGGCATCAAAGAAGGATTAAGAAGCTTTGAGTGGCCGGTAATCATCAGAGCCGTAAACACAGTAGATGCAATGACAGCAACAGTAGAGAATATCCCATTCGAACTGATGCAACATATCGTAGAAAAAATCACAAGCGAAGTCAAAGGTGTAAACAGAGTGCTGTATGACTTCACCCCAAAACCAACAGGAACAATTGAGTGGGAGTAGTTCTAGGGGCGGAGCCGCTAGAACTATGACTACCCAGCGAACTCGAGCACCGCGGAGTGGAGCGACAAGTGAGCTGCTGGTAGCCCCTCAGCAAGGGTCAGGAGATGAGAACGAGTGAGAACTACCCTGTGAAGACAAGCCTTGCGAAGTCTGAACTGTAGGTAGTACCTCCGCAACAGTCAGGAGACGAAAGCAAGTAAGGCACGATGCTTGAGTCCCTGAGCTACTGCGAGTGGGAGATATGGTGCTGACTTAGTGCCAGCCTTACGACTACCCAGTGAGACCGAGCACTACTCTGCAGCGCAATGGTCGAGATGTAGGTAGCCCCTCTGCAAGGGTCAGGAGATGAAAGAGAGAGAACTACACAGTGAAGACAAGCCTTGCGAAGTCTGAACTGTAGGTAGTTCTTCCGCAACAGTCAGGAGACGAAAGCGAGTTAAATCACGAAGATTGAGTCCCTGAGTGACTGCGCATTAAAGCGCGAAGCTTAAGTCCCTGGGCTACTGCAAGTGGGAGATTAGGTCATGAAATAATGACAACTTTTGTCTATCCAGCGAGACAGAATTCCTTTGATATGTATTGCGAAGAAATTATAATTTCATGACAAGATTGAGACTGAAATAGCTGAAAATCATCGAGTAAATACAAATCCACAGTAGACTACTAGTAAATAAATTAGTTTTCAACAAGTTCAATAAATGATTTTATTCTTAAATGAAATTTATTTATATGATTTTGTTATTTTTTTCAAGATTTAAATATCAACAAAGTTTTATAGGCAGCCTTCTAAACATGAATTGCGAGCGAGAGTCAGATATATGTGGATAATTCAAGAGAAGCAAGTCAAATGGATAGGCTCTTCTTGGTTTACAGAAATAATTTCAGCATTTAATAACATATCACTTTTAAATAGTAGGCTATCTTCATCAATCAGTTACAGAGGGTAATTCACACAAAAATCATATACTCATGTTTTCTGCATCTACTTATTATCATAGGAGTTAGATGTGTTTTTAAATAGATAAGATATTGTATTAATTTAATTTCCAGTTATTAATTTGGAGGATATATGAAAAAAACCTCGTAAGAACTTTAATAATGTTTGTTGTTTTGTTTATAATAGAATTCGTTATACTAATTATATTAGGAATAGAATTCGAAAAAATAATCGAATATATGATTCAGCTTATGACTTTAAATGTTGCATGTTATGCATTTTATACATGGTATGAGGATAACAGAAGATCAAACGTCGAACTTATTTTTGCATTTGATAAAAGCTGGGATGAAATAATTGAAATAATTGATGATGAGTTTAATAAAACAAAGAAAGAGTTTGCAGAGAAAAAAGCAGATAGTGAGGATAAAGAGTATTTAAGGCAATAGAACAACTCAGGAAAAGTTGAAGTTTTTATTAGAAAAAATGAACTATTTTGAGGGTAAAAATACACAAGAAAAAAGTTATATAGATTTTAATTCAGTTGTAGATGGAATTGATGAATCAGTAAGTTTAATATTTGATTTAGAGAAAATAAACACTGAGAAACTAAAAGAAATCTTTGACTTGTATAAAAATAATTTAGATGATATAAAGTATTATATTGAAAAAGCAAAAATATACAGCGATACTGATAAAATAAAAGAAAAAATTGAAAAGACAATTGAAAATATCAATAGCTATAAAAATATTGATAGTTACGAAAAAGATGGGGAAGCTATTAGTACTGATACATGTAATGACGGTAGATGCAATCAAAATGTAATTGGAGTGTCAGTCGGAAATAACCGATATATAAGTTGGCTCGAATAATTACGTATTTACAAGTCGTAATTGGAATGAAGAAGATACTGATAATTGTGGAACTTGGTATGCAGTTCCTAGGAGTATGCTTAAAGACGAATCCCAAGCCGAAGACAAATATTATTATTTTATAGTTAGAGAAGCAAATGAAAGAAATGAATACCCATACCTTAGAATTAGCAGTGAAAAATTAAAAGAGTTAATCGGAATAATAATAATAAAGATAACAAAGGAAAGACAAAAACAAAACTAACGATGATAGTTGTTTACATTTTTACTTTAAATGGGACAAAAATGATGATTCAGCAGTTACTGATGAAAGAAGTAGCAAGACTTTAGATACTAGTATGTACAGTTTAGGCAAGGCAGTATTAAAAGAAAAAATAATTGATTTAAATCCAAGTCAAATATAAAACTATTTATATTTATATACATTGCCTATAGTATGTTTGAAGAATAAGATAAACTGAAATGAAATATATATATTTCGAGCGAGACTACATCTACTCATTAAACCCAAGTGCTGCCCAGTAGCAATATAGATGGACTGTTATTAGGTAATATGCAAGGGTTAGTAGATGAGAACAAGTATCATAAAAGTATATTTTAACTATCATATAGTTGTTTTGTCATCAGAAAATATGAAGGTAACCTTAAAAATACGATTTTTAAATATATGTTATTTCGAAGAAGAACTCAGATTAGATTGTGAATATATAATCATGGAGAACTAAAATGATAAATTATAATGCAGAAAACCCTATAGAAGAACCTTATTTGAGAATGATATGTGAATTCAGTAATATTAATGAAAATCAAATACGTAATTTTAAAATATCTGATAGTAATAAGAAGAAAAGATTATGGGCAATTTTTGGAACAGAGAGAGATAAAGAAGGTTTAAAATGTCTACAGGTTGGAAGTAGTAATAATATTGTATCTGAGATTAAAGAAATCCTAAGAGCAATGATTTCTATACCTGAAAATAAACTTATCTCGACTAGATTTTATGAAAATGTGTATGAGTTCACAACATATGTAGATAAAGCAAGTGTAAAATATAGATATATTTATGAGAAATATAATACATTTATTTTATATGAAATAGAAGTTGAAGATTATCTTAAAGATGTTGACATAAAGGGATATGACAAAGTGAATTATGCAGAGGTAAAGTTTGCTTTCGAAAACAAAGCATTGCTATGGAATGAAGCACCACCTACAAAAGGTAACAAGGAGGGTGAAATATTATATAACTATTTTATGCCGGGTAAGTAAATATAAATTAAAGTTGTTGACCTATTTACAAATAAATCAAAATGTATGGAAGCGAAGAATGTAAAGTCTTACTAATAAATATATATGAATAGTGTGTTGCATATTTTTAAGCATATAAAAGGAACCAACAATTGATATTTTCTCATATATCTTCAAATATCGAAAAGATAATAGTTGAGATACTATAATCATTTAATAATTGTTGTGTATATGATTAATTTTGTAAGCCGGATACATTAATGATGACATAGATGAAAAATTAATTAAATGGAACTTTTAGAGTTTATGTGAAAGCTTGAAATTGGAACATGAATACTAGGTATGTTGTTTAGAGTGGTTATTAGAAAATAAGTGTTTTAAATAGTATATTAGTATTAAAGAAAAAATATAGAAAGCTAGATATAAAGTATATTGTTTGACTTGTGCTGGAAAATTATTATGCAACTTACAAAAATGATTCTTAGTAACTATAGACACTTAGGAAAAGAAGCTACAAATATTAGAATTAATAGTTTAATAGTAGCAATATTTTTTAATAGCAGCGGGGAAACTGAGTTATAGGATGCATAATATTTACGGACAATATAGGGTATGCAAAGTTGAAAAAGGACTATTTTATAATATCAGAGTAAAAGAGTTTATTAGGCTAGTGCTTGTGACACAAACAATATCAAAAATATGATGGAGAAACAAAGAAATGGATAAATATATTTCAGCGAAAGAACTTGCTGCAAAGTGGGGAGTATCTTCAACTTGGGTGACAGTTCTATGTTCTAGAGGAAAACTTACAGGTGCAATCAAGAAAAAGAATCGATGGTTGATTCCTGAAGATATTTCGAAACCAGAAATTGAAAGTAAAATAAAAAAACTTGAATCAAATGCTAAATTTAGATTCATTGATCTCTTTGCAGGAATTGGAGGATTTCATCAGGCTATGCGGTTTTTGGGTGGTGAGTGTGTTATGGCTGCGGAGATAAATCAGGCGTGTGTGGAAACCTATAGTAAAAATTTTAAGACCAACGAAGGTTTTGTGCATGGGGATGTTAATAAAATAGACCCTTTTGAAATTCCTCCGTTTGATGTTTTGTGCGCTGGTTTTCCGTGTCAACCATTCAGCAAGGCAGGACATCAAAAAGGATTTCAGGACCAGACACGAGGAAATCTGTTCTATAAAATAATGGATATCTTAGATGCACATCGAGAGGTAAAGTTTATCGTTTTAGAAAATGTTAGAAACCTTGCAGATAAAACAGAGAATTGGGAAGTAATCAGAACAGAATTACTGAAGCGAGATTTTATAATTACGAAAGAAGCTTTAATCTTATCACCTTCTGATTTTGGTCTTCCGCAAATAAGGGAGCGAGTATATATTCTTGGCGTAAAGAAAGAATGCTGTAATGCCATTATTCAGGAGCAAGGGCATATTACAAAAAAAGATTTATGCATTGAAAAATTCCTGAAGAACTGCAAACTCGGAGATGCGCTAAGTATTTTAGAGGAAGATGTATCAGATGATTATTTAATTTCTGATGAACAGGCACTAATGATTGATGCATGGGATGAATTTAGGATAGGAACAGGTATAAAGGTTATTGGGTTTCCAATCTGGATTAGCTGTTTTGGTATAGGCCTTGAAAATGATAATGAATTAAGAACATTAGTTGGATATGACGATATGCCAAACTGGAAAAAACGTTTTGTTGATAAGAACAGAGAACTTTACCTAAAACATAGAGAATTTATCGATGCATGGGTTCTTAAGTATGATATGTTCAGTAGAATAAAACTTTATCAGAAGTTTGAATGGAACTGTGGTAAAGATGTAAATGATATTCACGATGCAATAATACAAATTCGACAGTCGGGTATACGGTGCAAAAGGACAACTTCTTTCCCATCCCTTGTGGCAATTGTGAATACACCAATTGTTTGGGATAATAAGAAAAACGCATATCGCTATATAACTCCCAGAGAAGCAGCCAACCTTCAAAGTTTCGACCAGAGATATAAGTTTACGGGAACTGATAAACAGATATATCGGCAATTAGGAAATTCAGTAAACGTAAGAGTATTAAAAATTATATGCAAAAGCCTGTTTGAATTGCGAAAAAAATAATACGAAGAAAGGAAAGAAGGAATCTTACTTATGAATAAAGCACTTGTTGATTTGACAGAAATGCAAATTATATACAATGCTGCCAAAGATGTGTACGATGGTAAATGTACAACAAAATATGCATTGTTTTCGTTAAAAAATAAAGTGACTAGACCGGAGTCTTCTTTGAAAATGTATTTCGATATATACTCGTGTATGAGAAATGGTAAGTGTTATAAGATGGGGACAAGTAAAAGCTTTACGTATTTTTTAATAGTAAGCATATTTAAGGATTTTGGAGTTGATGCATTTAAAACCGCATTATCAGCTGCCAAAGGGAATTCTCTATATCGCGAAATAGTAAATAATGCTCAACCAGGAATCGAACGTGCCTGTCGTGATGCAATTAGAGATTGTGGAGTAGAAATTATGTACGAGGATATTCCTACCCCGACTATTTCTTCATTAAAAAAAGTAGATATTCACAGAATTTCGGCCGATTTGGATGATAGTAACTCTATTAAGGAGAAAAATAGAAGTGTAACTTTTGACGATTTTAAGTTTGACTATGCAGCCACAACAGAAAAAGAAGATGAGTTTGAACTGAATATCCAGCCTGCTGCAAGTATACTGAATGTTTTTTCAAGATTAAGCTACAAACCATGGTATGCGATTGCTGAATTTGTAGATAATTCAACACAGTCGTATATTTCTCACGCAGATGTACTTGATAAAGTTCCAGAGTTTGATAAATTGGTTGTTTCCATAAGATATAACACAGTTACTAATATATTAACTATTTCAGATAATGCATATGGCATGGAATTTGATCGATTTCGCGACGCGATTTTACTTGATTCCAGAAACGATATGCAGTCTGGAAGAAATGAGTTTGGAATGGGACTAAAGACAGCTGCGTCCTGGTTTGGAAATGTGTGGCGAGTCACAAGTACACAGTATGGATCCATCAATAGATATTCAGCTACCGTAGATATTCCGAAATTGAAAGAATACAGTATGAATAGTGTTCAAATTCGCAGAGATTATGTATCCGAAGCTACTCATGGAACTGAAGTTGTCATTGAACAGGTTACAAAGAAAATCACTGGATCAAGAACAATTGTAAAAATACGTGATCTTCTTTCTAGCATGTATCGCCGCGATATTAATAGCAGAAATATTGAAATCTGGTTTAATGATGAGCCTATTGTATTTGAAGAATATCCAATTTTAATGAATTTCAGAGATAAACGCTGGAGAAAGGAACTAGATTTTGATGTATTATTTGGGGGAAAGAACTATAGAGTTACAGGATTTGTCGCAATAATGAACCCTGGCAGTTTTCCTAAATCAGGTTTCGCATTATTTCGCCAGGATCGAGTGATTGTTGGCGGAACTGATAACAATTATAAACCTTCACAAATTTTTGGTCAGGCTCAAAGTCAACGCTCTCTTAAACTATTCGGAGAATTAAATATGAATGATTTCCCTGTTAATCAGGCAAAAGATGGATTTATATGGGATGATGGTCTTGAGGATGTGTTTGTTAGCACACTCAAAGACAATATTCAAGAATACATTGAAATTGCTGAAATGTCGATTAAGGAACGTGCAAGTGAAACACAATATTCGAAACAGGCATCAACAGAATTACAGCAAGATATTGCAAAAGTATTAAGTAACGCATTCTTAAATAATGATGATGATAGTGATGTGAATAATGAATACGGGATAGACAAGGATTTAAGCAGTGATGGATCTTTAGAAGAGTCTAATAATGATATTCGAGAATATATAGATACGGTTCTCAACGAAGAGATTCCTGAGGAGAAGGTTGGAACCATAAGAAATTATAATGTTAATATTAGCCATCTTATAAGTGTAGAATTTAACGTCCAATGGGCTATCGGAAACAAGACATTTTGGATTAACTATGTTGAAACAACCACAGATGTATATGATGTCGTAATAAGTATTGATCATCCATTTTTTGTTCCATTTTCAAAAGATGAAGCTTTTAAACGTGTATTAGAAAAATTTGCGTTATCTTTCATTTTGGCAGAACGTCAAGCTAAGTTGGCCTCTGATAAACAAGGATATATTTCTACAAACGTAATTAAGAATTACATGAACCAGTATTTAAAGGCATTGGCGGAGGATAAGTGATGGAAAGATATACATTAGGGAATACAAAAACTTTAAAAAAAACAATTTCAATTAAGCAGGGTAAGTACTATAAAAAAGTTAATGAAAAACACATGGACTCATTTGGGAAACTCGGTGCTGCCAATATTAGAGATAATATCATGTTCACTTATAGTGATGCAATACAGCAAATTGAAGACCAAAGTATGAACAATAATATACTGTTAGTTGGCAAGGTTCAGTCTGGTAAAACGGCGAACCTCGAGCTTTTTACAGCTTTAGCATTTGATAATGGTTTCAATTTAGTAGTTATTTATGGTGGTTATGATAATACTCTTTTAAGACAGACCACTACACGATTCAAGAAAACTTTCGACATCCCTAATGATACTGAATATTCTAATGACACTCCGGTTATTTTCTCATCAGATGATAGTAATAAGTTGTTGACAGTTGATGACGAGATTATTGAAGACTTATTAGAGGCTAATAAGCCTATATTTTTAATCTCCATGAAAAGACCAAATGCTATGAATAAGGTCAATAGTTTACTAAACCGAATTGACAAAAGGAATTTACGAGCATTTATCATTGATGATGAGGGTGATCAGGCCAGCTTAAATACAAGGAAGAACAAGAAGAAAGATGCATCTGCTACGTATGCTGCAATTGTTGATATGAAAGATCATTTGAATGATCCTATGTATTTGTCTGTTACTGCCACTCCACAAGCATTAATATTTCTAGATGAATACAGCAGGTTACGTCCGGATTCCATTAGGCTAATAGAACCTGGTAAAGGATATTGTGGTGCTGAAGCATATCATCTATTCGATTCTAAAAACATAGAAATTATAGATGATGATGATCAACAGAGTTTAAGTGAAGGCGTTATACCGGATTCATTGCGTGATGCAATTCAACATTTTATTATTGCTAGTGCCATTATGTATAAAATTGGATATAAAAAGAGCGATATGATCATTCATTCACATAGAAATGTAAGTAATCATGATACAATTTACAGAATGGTGGACGCATATATCCAGGCTTTGAAGTTGCAGATTGAGTATAATGACAAGAACGATCTAAGTGTTACGAAGAAAGAATTATGTTCTACATATAATAGGTTTTTCACTATAGATGTGCGTAAACAATATGCATTTGCAGACTTATGGGACACGATTTGTGGAAGTATAATTAAACGTATATATTTGATTTTGAAAAACTCTACAGGACAGGTCACACAAGCAAATGAAGGGCTTAGAAAATACAAAATATATGTTGGTGGAGATTTACTTCAGCGAGGTGTTACTTTTTCTAATCTTGTGACGACATATTTTTCAAGATGGGCAAAAGATGGTGGAAATATGGATACAAATCTCCAGCGTGCAAGATGGTTCGGATATAGAGAAAAGTATATTGATATTTGTAAAATATTTACATCTAGTACTATTTCACGAGAGTTTACTACTTTGTCAGAGATAGAGATAGACTTATGGGAGCAGTTCAACGCTATTCAAAATAGAGATATGAATATAGATGATATCTTGATTCATGCAGATAGTACAAAACAAAAGCCTACAAGAAAGAATGTTGCGTCATATTCTATAGTATCTTTCAAGAATAAGTGGATTAAGCAGCGAACTGGTGTATTTGATAAAATACAAATTGCAAAAAACAATGCGCTGGTTGAAGAATTGCTTAAATGTCATAGTTTTTCGGTAACTACAGTAGGACGAAAGGACAAGTCACAGAGCGCAACATATGCAATTATAGGACAAGATGTGTTATCTAAATTTATTAGTTGCATACAGGTTGTGTTTGATATGGAGCCGTTTGAAAGGAGAGCACTTACAGATTTAATCATGAGTTCAGATAATATACCAGTAATTCTTATGAATGATAATGATGGTAACGGGAGAAAACGTAGTTTTTATCAAAACAATAAGATTTTTGCTTTACAGCAAGGTGCGGACAATAAGGATCCAGATAAAGCAGTATATAATGGTGATAGTCATGTAATTATTGATAAAGATAAAATTAATGTGCAAATTCATCGTATTGTTCCTAAGAAAAAAAATATTGAAGGACATGAACAAATTATGGATGAATTTACTCAGTATATGTTTGCTATCTACGTTCCGAAAGAAAAAAAATACTATGTAAAGGTGTAAGTTATGAAGATATGTGAGATTGTTAATTTGATTCGTTCAATTGATGATGTAGAAGGAATTTATCTTCTTTATCCCTTAACTGAAAATGCTGGTTTCTTCTCAAGTGATGGTAAGTTATTATTCGTTGTGAGAGATACTTATTCAAATGTAACTACAAACATTGAGACTGACTACCTTCAATTACAGACACATATTAGACTTTCTTCGGTAAAAAATAATCAAACTTTTAAAGACGATTTTTATAACATTATTTTTTTTAATGAGGAAATAACGGACGATGGCAATGCTAGTTCATTTATTAATTTGTGTGAAATCTATGCTAAAAACATGAATGAATTTGACTTCGTAGATTTCTTTTACTCTCTTATTGAATTGTTCCAGTTACCATCAGAACAAAGCTATAAGAATGCTATTGGATTATATGGGGAGTTAAAACTGATGTGTCATATTAACTCGATGTATTCAATAGATATTTCTAATGCTTGGCATAAAAGTGGTAGTTTTTCACGATACGACTTTTCAGGCATTGATAGTTGCATTGAAGTAAAGACAACATCAAGCGAAGATTCATGTGTTTCGATAAAGCACAAGCAAATTTTTGATGGCAAACCGTGTTATTTGGCTGTTGTTTTCTGTGACGTATTTGACAGTGGTGAAACGATTGCTGAGTTAATTGAACTTATGATGGATAATCAAAATGAATTTCAAAATCTCAATTTTCATCTTAATATTGCAAAAGAAATTAAAAAGATATCACCAAGGGATATTAATGAATTGAGATTTATTACATCTAACATCATGTTCTTTGACACTAGAAAGATTAATCCATTCTGCAATATACCTGATAATATCACGGAATTAAATTATAGGCTTGACGTTTCTGAGTTTACAGATATGAAAACTAATGAGGTTCCAACTGTAATTGTAAAATTTATATAAGTAAAACGTATAATAGTGTTAGTGTTGGGAAAAAATAAACTGACATACATTTCTAGTTGATTCTAGAAATGTAAATTAATGATTAAGAATAAATTTTTTATAGCTTGCCTTATCTGAAATATGATGCACATACAACTTATATTGTGCCTTGATAATTCATTTTTATGCGGTTCATCTATCTAAAGATATTAAGTATTTAAGAAATATCAAATGAATCAATTTAATGAGAAAGGGGTTAGTTATATAATTATCGTCTTCAAGTACTTGCAAATGTTATTGTTAGCGTAATACTTTATTATACCATTATGCTTTCAAAACGTTAGAGGTTTAACAAGTTTTATTTTAACCTTTTTCAACTATTTTTACTACTGGAAAAATAAGTCGGGGACTTTCGGATAAATGTGACATTATAAAGGAAAGTATAGTTAACAGAGGGTGTGTACGGACTTATAAGTTAGAATTAGTGATATTAAACATAAGTTATTTAATACTAATATGATATGATAGACTCTTCCATCCATAGGTTATGATTGAAATCAATCATAACCTATGGATGGATTTTTTGAACTCATACTACAATTTAGATAACTATGAAAAAAATATTCTAAAAATATTGACTTATCGTTTTGTAGATTGTAAAATAATTTTGCGTATGAATAGATTTATGGCTTAGCGTTTCGTAAGTCTGTATAAATGTTATTTGGTGTGTGTAGCGCATACTTGCGTACACTTAGAGTAGCCTATTGCTCGCTCCGCTTAATGAGTATTCATACGCTTTTGTTGTTTATGAGGTGAATGTATGAAATATCAAGATATTAATTCAATTTACAAATTGGCTAGTCATATCAACATAAGTGCTAAACAATTAACTGGATTGTTATATGGCTTGAAAATTGATAATTGTTACGCTGTCTCATACATTTCTAAAAAAGACGGTACATGCAGAAAGTTATGTAAACCTAATAAAAGTCTGAAATATGTTCAACGTAGACTATTGAAGATGCTACAATTACGATTAGATGAAATTGAAAAAGAAAACGGATTTAAAAATAATGTTTCCCATGGATTCTTTAGAGGTAAAAGTATAAAAACAAATGCTGCTATACACAGAAATAGCAGATACATTGTAAATATTGATTTAGAAAATTTTTTTGATTCAATCCATTATGGGAGGGTTCATGGTTTTTTCTCAAAAAATAAATATTTCAAACTACCTGATATAGCGAATGTTATTGCGCAATTGACTTGTTATAATGGTGTTCTACCACAAGGGGCACCGACATCTCCTATAATATCAAACCTAATATGTCAAATTCTAGATAATAGAATCTTAAAAGTATGTAAAGAATATAAACTTAGATATACTAGATATGCAGATGATATGACTTTTTCAACAAGCTACAAGCCCTTTATTGATATGTATGATGAGTTTATTGAAAAATTAAATGAAACAATTTCTGAATTTAGCCTTAGTATCAATGAAAATAAAACGAGACTACAAATTTACAATAATAGACAAATAGTAACAGGACTTTCGGTAAATAAGAAAATTAGTGCCAGGAAAGAGTTTTATAAAAACACAAGAAGTATGGCTTACAATCTTTATACAAAAGGTGAGTTTACTATAAATAATGTAAAGGGAACTATAAACCAGTTAGAAGGCAGATTTTCATTTATAAATGATTTAGTAAAGTATAACAACTGTTTAGAAGAGGATGATTCATTCAGGCTAAACACATTAGAACATAAAAAAAATTTGTCCAAAACAAAAGAAAAGGAATTTAAGAAAAAATTAGTTGTAAAAGAAAAGAAATCTATTACGACTTTGGATTTCAGGCAAAATTTATTATATCTAAATATGAGGGAGAAAGATTTTCAAAAATTCTTGTTCTATAAATATTTTATTGGAAATGACAATATTACTCTACTAGTAGAGGGAAAAACTGACAGTAAATATATAAAAGCTGCACTAAGAAAAAATTATAAAAAGTATCCGAAATTAGTATCTAAAATAAAAAAACGTTTTAAATATAATATCAATTTTGTACCATATAGTAATCGTACAAAATATTTCTTTGGAATGCTTGAGGGCGGTGGGTCCGAATTAATCCATATATTACATTATTTTATAAATAGCGATGAATATCAGAACTACATTGATTTTTTTAAAACTAAAATACAAGATTGGCCAATGAAGCCTACAGTATTCTTATTTGATAACGAGTATTCTAGGGATAAACCGCTTAATCAATTCATAAAATTATTTGCAAAGGCTACTGGTATGGATTCCAGTGAGATTGTCAAAAAAGTACATAGTGATTATATATATCATATTGATTTAAACACTTTTTTAATGACAATACCAGTAAATAATACGAATTCCAAGCAGGATATAGAAATTGAAAATTTATTAAACTTAAGTTATATAAATAGTGAGTTAATATCTAGTCATTTTGATGGTAAAACTTTTGACCCCCAAAAAAAACATGGAGATCATACTCATATTGGAAAAGAAATCTTTTCTAAATATATTTTAGATAATTATAATAATAATAAAATAGATTTTTCGGGATTTGATGATTTGTTAGATTTACTTTCAAAACTAGATGATGAGTATAATAATTATACGCGAAGTGATGAAAGTTTAATGCCATTAAATATCAGCAGAAATACTTAATTACTTCATTAAACCTTACGTTGCATTAAATTATTGTAAGCTTGATATTGAAATCAAAAGTCCTTCGGGTCAAATTATCGGTACCTATAATCATTGATATATAATCGTAACTTATGGATGTTATCCTGTATTTTACAGACAACATCCATTTTGTTTATAATTAGAAAACTGTATGTTGAGTGAGAAGATGGTTTTTATGCTACAATCTCTCTAAGGAGCCCCACATGAAAATAATAGATCCAACACACACAATCAAAGAAGACATGCCTGTCTACCCAGGCACCGATACACCAAAACTAACGCCGGCAAATACCTACGAAAAAGATGGATTCAAAGAAACCCTAATTCAGATATACACGCATACAGGAACCCACATGGATCCACCAGCGCATCTGCACGCAGGGCAAACCACGCTCAATCAGTTCCCGTCGGAACAGTTCATCGGAAAGGCCCTACTCATAGACTGCAGAGACCTAAGCGAAGGCGATGCAATCACCATGGATTGAATACTCATCCACGGATTAAAGGCAGCAGAAGCAGACTTCCTGCTCTTCAATCTAGGTTGGGACAAGCGCTGGGGAACAGATGCATATTTTGGAGACTATGCCTGTATTGATGATGAAGTACTAGACTATATAATCGCAGGAAACTACAAAGGCATAGGCTTTGATGTAATCGGATTGGATCCAATCGCAGATGAAAACCTGACACGCCACAAGAAACTATTCAAAGAGACAGAAATAGTCAACATAGAAAATTTCAAAAGCCTTGACCGGTGCGGTAGTGATTTATTTTGGTTCAGCTGCTTTCCACTAAAGATAGAGGACTGCGACGGCTCGCCAATAAGAGCAGTCGCTTGGTTGTATTGCTTTAGCAGCGATTCATCGAACGAATGTGAGATGAATAATA
>ERZ773065.875-NODE-875-length-16019-cov-17.342897_pt1 | contig 16019 bp, 18 predicted proteins | sample MGYA00580623_ERZ773065 | MGnify/ENA primary metagenome ERZ773065 (study PRJEB29015, sample SAMEA2738017) | human oral metagenome | biome: human oral; feature: human-associated habitat; material: dental | place: China | collected 2047 ... | reverse complement strand
ACGTGAGTCACCGGCCGCATCGCTGGGCGGCAGCGGGGCCAGGCTGCGGTGCCCGTGGGCGGCGGCGGGGCCTGGCCGGACAACGAGTCGACGCGCCGAGCGAAGCTCGCGGCGCGGACGGCTCGCGGGCGGGCCGTCCGCCCACGAGCACACCAAGCAGCCCGGCCCGCCAAAGCACTGCGGCGCCCGGAACACCAGCGGAGCCAAAGCACTGCGACGACGCACCCGAGCATACAAAAAACCGACATCCGGATTGGATGTCGGTCTGTGGTGGCCCTCAGTGAGTTCCATGCGAAAGAAGTCGAGCCGCTGCTACAGTGCCTGGCCACCATGGACCGAGGGCTCGACGAGGAACCCATATTTACAGTATCGCACAAATCGCAACGGAAAACTAGGACACAACACTATAAAACACCAACCAGGGCAGAGCAAGACCAAATATGCCACTTATATTCCACTGGCACGCTAATTACGACAATCTGCTCAAAGTTCAGCATTTCAAGGACAACCGTTCATCGAATCTGGCGTTCGCGCGGACTCCCTCCTCGTCAGCGCGGTCTCGACGAGACCCAGAAGGACGAGGCGAAAACCCTCTACCTCGAGGGCAAGTCCCTTGCTGCCCTGGGCAAGCTCTTCAACGTCAGCCCCAGCACCGTACGCGACTGCTTGCTCCGATAAGGAGTGGGGATGCGACCGAGAAGAGGGCGGAAATAGAAGGTTCGTATCTATACGTTCAATTATATTACTCTTTATATATAACAACCACGCGCTCGAAGCGTCCCGTTTTGGAATAGATATCGTATAATGGATACGACGCAATGTGCGCCAAGAACACAGGAAAGAGATTGAGTCATGAAGTTAACATATGCCGAAATTCGTCGCTACAGAAGCATTAGTGAGCCTACAAGTTTCGATGTCGAATCAGATGTGACATGCCTTGTAGGAAAGAACGAGTCGGGTAAAACAGCAATTTTACAAGCTCTGTATAAGAGTTTCCCGGTTGGAAGCCCCTCTTGCTTTGATACAGATCTTGATTATCCAAGCCATCTGACACGCGAAATTAAAGGAAATAAGAGGGTGAAGGTCACGAAACTGACCTACGAACTCGATGAGCACGATATTGCTGCCGTGGAGGATGTTATCGGACCGAACTCTCTGTCGGATAAGGTGGTCTCAATAGACAAGAATTACAACCAATCAAAGTGCACATGGTCGGTTCCTGTAGATGACGAAAAGGTGCTCCACTTCCTGCGCAGTCAGCTCGATCTTCCACAAGGGGATACCGAACGGATTGAGAAAGCAGATACCGTCGAAAAATTTATCGAGATCTTGGGTACTTTGGAGTCAAAGACCCCAAGTAGCGGCGATGTCACCAAGAGGATTAACGGGTGGCGTAACCAGAGTCCGTTGCTCGCAGCGATTGACGTTCTTCATAAACGTCGCCCAAAGTTTGTCTATTTCGGCGATTATGACGTAATGCCGGGAAAAGTATCAATCCCACGACTCATTGATAAGGAGCGTAACGATACGCTTGAGCGAGGTGAAGAGGCACTGCTCGCACTCCTGTCTCTGGCTGGTGTTGAGCTTAGTGACTTCATTTCAACCGACAATCATGAACATCTAATCAGGCAGATGGAAAACGCATCTAATACGATCAGCGATGAAGTATTTGAGTACTGGAGTCAGAATAAAGAACTTTCAGTAGAGCTTAAAGATATTTCCTCGCCAGAACCAGGTGCCGAGCCGCCACTTGATTCGGCGCCCTTGCTCCAAGTCCGAGTCCGAAATCAACGTCATCGAGTGACGGTCCCATTCGATGAACGGTCGAGGGGATTTGTTTGGTTCTTTTCATTCTTGGCTTACTTCTCAAAGTTGGAGTCGGAATCCGAGTATCCATTAGTGTTGCTCTTGGACGAGCCCGGCTTAAACTTACACGCTACAGCCCAAAATGACTTACTTCGGTTTATTGATGAGCGTCTAGCGCCAAAACATCAGGTCATATTCACGACGCACTCTCCATTTATGATCAATCCGCATAATATCAAGAGGGTACGCACGGTTGTGGATGATCAAACACGTGGAACGACTATCTCGGACGACGTACTTCGAACAGATAAAGAATCTACCTTTCCACTACATGCCGCACTTGGTATCGAATTGACGCAGACGTTGTTTGTTGGCCCCCACGTTCTCCTCGTTGAAGGTCCTTCTGACGTGATATTTCTCCAGTTCCTTTCCGAACAACTGCGTCAAGCCGGGAAGGAATTTCTTGACGAACATTGGACCCTAGTCCCCGGTGGAGGAATTACTAAGCTTCCGGCTTTTCTTTCATTGTTTGGGGCAAATAACCTAACGGTGGCATGTCTTTCAGATTCTTCAGTCGAAAATAAGCGCATTCTTACTGAACTAAAAAAGACAGGGAAGCTGTATAACGCTTCATTGGTCCAAGTCGGCGATGCTCTAGACACGACAGAAGCTGACATAGAAGATCTTCTCCCAGAGAGTCTTTACATTGAGCTTGTGAACGAAGCTTATGCTGGCCAAGTTTCAAAAGATCCTCTCAAGGTAAGTGACCTTCCTGATGGAGACCGCATTACAAAACGTGTTGAATCCGTATTTTCTGCGCGAAACATCAATAATGGACAGCTGAACCACTTCGCTCCCGCAGGCGCACTTTTACGTCGAGATACGACGAGCGAACTGACAGAGTCGATTCTTGGCCGTGCTGAGAAACTGATAAAGGAGATCAATAGTCTGCTCAAGTAGTGCGCTCGCGATGTGTTGGCCCATTGACAACGGGCCAACACATCACACCTCACCTCATCAGCTCCTCTACCTCTATGCCCATCTGCTCAGCGATGCGCTCCAGGCTGCGTAGGGTGAGGTTGCGCTCCCCTCGTTCCAGTCCTCCCATGTAGGTCCTGTGGACTCCGAGGACCTCGGCGAAGGCCTCCTGGGACATACCCCTCCTCTGCCGGTAGGAACGGATGTTCCTGCCGACTTTCTTCTGGAGGTCTCCTTCTGCCACATCGGCAAGCCTGACGGCTTGCTACTTGAAGGTCTACAGACTTATGAGTAGCATCGTTGGTGTAGGAAGGAAAAGTCGAGGCTGCCCATACGCCCGAAAGCAAGGACTGAGGTAAGAACCATGACCGTCAGAATCCACGCCTTCGCTGAGGAGCACATTCCTCACATCCTTGAAGCATGTGCGGACTGGGAGGAGCTGGCCAAGCACGGGCCGCCCTACTGGCGTCCGCGCTCCAGCGCCGAGCTTCGCCGCAAGATTGCTGCAACCTCCGGCCCCCAGCCCGCATCCGGCTATAATTTCGTCCTGGAGGATTTAGGCCGATTGGTCGGTGAATGTTCCCTACACGGCATCGACTGGCGCAATCGTCACGCTCAGGTAGGCATCTGCGTCTGGAGTCCAGAGGATCGTCACCACGGCTACGGCACAGCGGGTGTCACACAGATGGTCCACTGGGCAAGCGACCATCTCGGACTCCACCGCCTTGAGGCGTGGATCTTGGCCGGCAATGACGCTTCGCGGAGCCTGTTTTGTCACCTGGGCTTCACGCCAGAAGCAGTTCTCCGCGAACGCTACTTCCATGACAGCGCATACAAAGACTTCCATGTCTACGGACGTCTGTTGAGTAGAGATAGGTGACGCACTGTGTGCCAGCTCAGGAAACTTCGCCTCACCGGGCGCAAGCGTCTGTCGAGCGAGCCATAGAGAGTGTAGTCCGCGACTTCACGACCACCCGATTCATGAAATAAGTCTCGCCGTAACTCGGCAAAGTCAGCCCGAATATCTGTCTGACCAGCCTCTAGTCGTTCGAAGCGGACTTCAAGCCACAGCTTCATATCTTTCACTGCATCAGTCAGGTTCTTTTGAATCTTATGTATGCCAGATAGCTGCTCGTCGATCTTCCCGGACCCGTCGTCCGTGTGCCCAAACCGACGCTCGACATCGTCTAGTCGGCGATTTGTGACGTCTAAGCGTTCATCAATATCATTCAACCGCTCGCCTAAACCGCTTAGCTGACTGTTAACGTTTCTCAGCTTACCTCCATGTATAGCGTGGCTTTCCCGCTTCTATTTCACCATATACACCTATTGCGAAGCACGACAAGCAGCTTGCAGTAGCGTATCTAGGAAATTACGAACTACTTTGGTAAAATAGTCCTAGATATGAAGCATAAGCGAAAACCCAGCACGCCATTTACTAAACGCCTCCGTAAAACCAAAGCCTTCCTTTTGGCCACATCGCTAACACTTGCAGGCGTCCTTCTCATCATGCTCAATGGCTGGGTGAGTAATCTCAATCTTGGCGTCTGGGATTGGCTACACGCATTACCAATCGGAGAACTCGGTGGCACATTGTTCGGGGCGGGACTACTCAGTACACTCTTCGAATACACCTTCCGCAAAGATCAGGAAGAGGCAACCATCGAGCAATTTCGTCAGATCATCCACGAACAAGCACCAGCCATGAGGGACGCCGTCATCGAAAGATTCGCCATCCACCCCGAAGACCTAAAGCGTGTCTCTAATCCGGACTTGCTCGATGACATCGCCGCCAACGTCATGGCCTTACGTCTCGGCGATGAGCAGTTCGCACGTGAAATCTATACCGCCATTCGCGACCAAGCCATCCGCGCCGCCGAACGCTGGTATGACGTTGAGGTCCGTATCCGACTCTCCAGTGCACTGGAGAGGAGTACCATTGGTACTCCTCTCTTCGACGTTACTGTTGAATGGGAATACACAACGGTGCCGTCAGGCGCAACGCGCCGGTTCGCGTGTGTCGACAATAGGGAAGAATACACAGACCTTCGCGAAGATCTTCCAGCGACATCAGCCTGGATGATGGTTCCACGCACCGGAATGAACGCCTCGAGCAAGGACTCCTATGAACTGCTCGAGTTCACGGTTGACGGTCGTCCACAAACGATCCGCCGGGCTACTAGAAAGTCAGGTCAAACGTACACCGTGCATCTGGACGCAAAGTCACGCACTGGTGAAGCTGTCCGCCTCCGCCAAATCTTCAGGACCATCACACCGTGTTGGGGACACCGTCTGTTCTTCGAGCTACCGCAGCCGGCGCGCAATATGGCGCTGACCTTGGACTACACCAACACGGACATCGCATACATGCGGGCCAGTGACACAGTCGCTTCGGCCCGTCCAGTCCATGTCGTCCGTTCGCCACAGGAAGTCGCCGACAAGGTCGTCAAGGTGAGTTCTGATGGCTGGCTCATGCCGAAAAGCGGCTTCGCCTTCACCTGGACCCTTGAACAGGAGCTGCCCCGCGACCAGAGCCGCGAGGCAGCGTAACACGAGACATTCCGTTGACTCGCCGCCGCTCGTCATGGAATGTCACCTCTTCACACTGACTTTTCCTTCCTACACCAACGATGCTACTCATAAGTCTGTAGACCTTCAAGTAGCAAGCCGTCAGGCTTGCCGATGTGGCAGAAGGAGACCTCCAGAAGAAAGTCGGCAGGAACATCCGTTCCTACCGGCAGAGGAGGGGTATGTCCCAGGAGGCCTTCGCCGAGGTCCTCGGAGTCCACAGGACCTACATGGGAGGACTGGAACGAGGGGAGCGCAACCTCACCCTACGCAGCCTGGAGCGCATCGCCGAGCAGATGGGCATAGAGGTAGAGGAGCTGATGAGGTGACAAGTAAGTCACTACAAATAACCGCTCCCTTTCAAATTAGAATTCAGAAAGCAGTTCCTTCGTTAGCTCCATGATAACAAATCGAAGCTTAACTAGGCGAGTCTTAAACACCGGTATAGGACCAATATCATCCACGTGTTCTTGAAAACGGCTCCGTACTTCTTCGCGAGTAAAGCTCTGTAGATTACTAGGTTCCCTGAGGCGAATCGCTACCACTATGGCACCGACATCAACCGGTAATTGAACATGCGATTCCCCCATCTGACAAAATATAGGAAACGTGAAAAAGGCCTGCCATCTTGAGGCATTTTGAATGATTCCAAGTCTCCTCAGACTGACCAGTTCAATTCGCCCGAACTGAAGAGAGCGAAGTGCTGCCGTACGTGAAGGAAACCTTCGATTGAACGACTCATGCCGTCGAGAGTCCATGCTAAGTTGAATACTAGAAGAGTCCCCTACACGCACCAAACAGTCTTCATCACCCGCGTGCGGAGTAAGTCCTTTTAGCCAGAACTCAACTCTGATTGCTATATCTGAATCACTATTAAGAATAGCTGAAATATGCTTGAGTATAATTCCGCTATAGCTATCTAGAATCAGGTGAATGCGCTTCAAGCGTTTCTTAGCACTAAGACGCTTAGAAGCTTGTTTGCACCACTCGCTGAGATCCTTAGAGGTGCGCTCAATCAGTTTAGCATTGTCACCGTTCGGTTCAGATACCGCAAGTGCAGCTATAGTGTCACGCACAAAGAACGAGGCAGCGGCAAAATATCGAACAGGAATATAATAATCAATTCCTAGATGCCGATAAACCCATGTGTTCAATGAAACGATGTCAGCCCTTTGGGCGTCCTCTACGCGAGCCTCGCTAGGATTCTCTGGGTCAAGCGATTGAATAAGAACCACATCACAAGAATTCGTCTTTTCATCCCCGTGGGAACTATTTTCGCTTTTTAACCACCGTACAAGTGGACGATCCTCCATGGACGAACCTAGAATAAGAAGGCAGTCAGCTCCCTCCAGAGCTCGCGATAATAAGTGCTCCGTCGACGACTCTTTGACTGCGTAATCCTCTTCAGAGAACACAACCCTTCCGTTCAATATGGGCTCTCCATTAGGATTATTCCTCACGTCGTACTTCGTGGGCACTCTACCGTGTAGATAATATAGACACAGAGCCGACTCGGGGATTGCATCGTGCTCCTCTTCTGGGCAATTTGACACTATCCAAAGCCTGTCGCTCTTCTTTTTCCAACTCAAGGCACTTCGCAAAGGCTCCTCAAGAAAAGTATCATAATTCGTGGTAATAATCGATATTCGACGCCCGCGCTCGAGAGCGAATGCTGCGAGCATAGACACGAAGCGCAGGAGGGAAGTTGGATTACTGTATAATGCGGAGCTAAGAATATGATCGCTTGATTCTTTACGCTTACGCCTAGCTTGCGGAGTATTCCGAGAACTTAACGAGTACAGGCTTCTCGAAAGGAGCTGCGACATCCTGTCACGTGAGGACATCATCCCCGAGCTGGCGCGGTCGCAAATCTCGTAGATCAACTCAGATACTATCGATGCATTTTGTATTGGGGAAGCAGAATTACGACGGATTCTGGTCAGCAAAGCCGCATACTGCTGAGGAGTGAGGATAGTGTCGACAAGTTCATCCTTAAGGTTTTGAGCGACATCCAATATCAGTTGATTCCAAACCAGACCAGTGCGTGAGTTCGACACACCAGCGCCACAATACACTGCTATATTTTCTGCGTTTACGAGGGAAAGAATCGCCCCTTCATAAGCTTCAGCGGAATACAGTTTAGCCATGAAAACACCAGATGATTCGTCTCAGCTGAACGCTGTTGTTTGAATTAAATTACGGCGTCGCCCATATAGCCCGCGATGCGCACAAACTCCTCAGTGACCATACAGTCGTAAATCTCATAGTCACTAAGGGAGTCTAGACCTTCGGGAGTGATGTCCTTCGGCAGTCCATTTATACACTTCGTCTCACGGCCACGATACGTTCCCAACTCTTTCATAAGAGCAACACCGTGCAGCCTAATCTCCCGTTCACCCATTTTCCCTATCGCGCACCGCCCCAGTTTTTTCCCGCAACGTTTACACAGCTGTTCGTGCTGCTGTTCTTGGCTTTCGCGTCGTTCCGGTCGATCATACTCACTAGGCATTACACTACATATTTTAGCAAAATCCATTGCTAAAACAAGTAGCGGCCAAGTTTCGGGCGGCAGCTTCCTCCTTTCATGCTCTGGTGCGCATAGAGACCGCCCACCGGACGATTTCTGCACAACTACTGGACTGCTTGTTGAGTTTGCGACGGGGCTTCCGTCCCAGATGTGAGAGATTAACACACATTTTCAGGGCTGTATAGTGTATTTGGCACCGGCACTTCCACTCTTATGCTGAAAATCACTTACCATGTCGGTCCACTTCTTCCTTGTCCGTCCTTGTCTGGAGCTTCCGCCACGCCACCATCCGTCGCCGGATGGTGTTCTCGCTGTACTTGCGGCGCCGCAGCAAGGCACAGTACTGCCTGAGGTCGCAGTCTTCCAGCGCCAGGACGTCCTTGTCCCGCTCCACTGCCCACTCGAAGATGTCTTGGAGATCGGCGTAGTACGCCCGCGCGGTCTGGTGTCCGTAGTCGATGAGGATGTCCTCGCGCAGGTCGAAGAACCGCTTCCAGCGGGCCGCAGTCTCGGGTGGGATGTCGGGCGGGAACTCCATCAGGTAGTCGGGGTATCGTGGCTCAACATCGCTCAACGCCTGTTTTGTGGACCCGTCAACGTCACCAGGAAGGTCTGGCGCGTGTCCTAATGCCTCGCCGGGGCCTCTGTCGCGTGTTGTAGCCATGGAGCAAATCTACCACTGCCGCAGCCTGCTCGTTGTTATCACGCTTATGCTTTGTCCCTGAATTGCAAGGATTTAGCCTGATCTTGCCGTCACCGGTTGTTATCAGGAGGAGAAGAGCCCCTCGGCCGGAGGGCGGCGGGAAGGAGCCGTCCATCATGTCCAACGAGATCATCTCCACGCCCGAGCCCTACGCCACGGGAGTCATGCCGTTCCGAGGACCGTCGTCACGGGCAGTGTCCCGCCAGTCCCGACGGGAGGTGGACACAGTGCTGGGACGCGCCGAGGTCGCGCACACACGGGATCAGGTGCGGGCCGCGCTGGCCTCCAGCGCCCTCGGCAACGTCAGCGCCTTGGTGGGTCTGGCGGAGCAGTGCTACGAAGCGGCTCCCGCTGGCGGCGCGTACTACGAGGCCATCATCAAGGCCTACGGGTTGGGCGCCGCCCGCCAGATCGCCGGGTTCTAGACGCCGCCGACGGGAAGGAGCAGGGGCAATGCAGTTCATCATCAACGTACTGGCTCTCATCGGACTGGTGGCAGTGGCTATCGCAGCGTGGGCGACGTTTTCCTCAGAGGACTCGACATCCTCGCGGACGAGGCGACCGCCCCTGGGAGGCGCTCCCGGAGAGCTCCGTCGAAACACGAACACCACAAGGCAGCGGAACGAGTTGGACGACTTCGTGCACCGGGCTGTGGTCGTGCGCTTGCAGCAGGACGCGGCAGCCCTGGAGGCGGTGCGGACCATGCAGGCGATTGCCCGCAGTCTCCGGAAGGATTAACGCGTCAGAGCAGGGCCGCACCGCTGGTTCTCCGCTGAGTCGTTGCGTTTTCCGCAACAACGGTTTTCAGCGCCGCTACTAGGCGGTTGCCCGCGTTCTACAACAACGCAGTCGCCCGGTCCCCGAGATCATTGAGTTGGTCCGTCCGTCGGGGAATGTCCGCTCGCGCGGTCTTGTAATTTACGGCGTCTTGCCTCGTAATACGGCGCAGAACCCCCGGGGACAGCGCCGTCCTCATCGCCGGAGCCGTTCCCGGGGCGAGGCAAACAACCAGTTAAGTCGAAAGCGAGGTCTATCTATGTCCACAACACCACCAACCACCTTCACGACCATTTTGGCCGATCCGCCGTGGCCGGATCAGGGCGGGGAACGCCACTACCAGACGATGAGCCTGGAGCGCATCGCTTCACTGCCGGTCTCCGACCTGGCGGCTGATGACGCCCACCTGTGGTTGTGGACCACCAACGCCCTTCTGCGCCAAGCCTACGAGGTTGCCGAGGCGTGGGGTTTCACGGTGCGCAGCCCGTTGACGTGGGTGAAGTTCCGCCTCGGCCTGTCGAGCCAGTACCAACTGCGCAACGCCACCGAGCAGTTGCTGTTCTGCACTCGGGGACGCGCACCGGTCAATTTCCGGTCCCAGCCAACCTGGTTGCAAGCGCCGGTCCAGGAGCACTCCCACAAGCCCGCTGAACAGTTCGCCATCATCGAGCGGGTCAGCCGGGGACCGTACCTGGAGCTCTTCGCCCGGCGCCGCCCCGAATCGCGGGCCGACTGGTCGGTGTGGGGCCTGGAAGTCGACTCCGACATCACCATCTCCGGCTTTCCTGTCCCGTCGGACAGGGAAAACCGCCAGAAGAAAGGGGGACAGTCATGAAACAGATGAGAGGTGAGGACTATGAGCAATGGTGGGAGTCGCAACCCGTTTTCGAGCCTACTGCACGGCGCACTCGTTCTCCTTTTGACCGCCGCATGCGTCAATCTGACGGTGAGACTACTGGTCGCCGTGTGGTTGCCGCTGACCGTCGTCGCCGTCAGCGTCGGTCTGGCCGCCGCCGTGGCGGGGGCGGCAATGGCGTGGTGGAGAAGGGGCAACCACTGGTGAAACCCGAGCGCTTCCCCGAAGGAGACCATCATGTCTAGGCGTGGCAGGCGCAGGGAGGTGGGACTTGGGCGATCCCGCTCCTCACAAGTGAGGATCCGACCGCAGTGGCGGCGGCCTCGTGACGACCGCCAGCTCGCCCGCGCCCTAGCGCTCTACATGTTGTGGTGCCTTGACCACAGCACCGACAACGAATCATCGACGGATACGGCGGAGGAGCCGTCATGAGCCGACAGACATCCTTCACCTGGCGTATCGCCCACTTGCCGCGTCCACTGCGGTGGCCGACTGTTCTCGAGGCGGTCCACCGGTTGGTGGCCGATCCAACGTTGGGCACGTTGACCTTCGAGACCAGGGCGACTCCCGCAGAGCTGCAATTCCTCATCGGGGCTGACCAGGGAAAGATTCGAGCGGTCGGGGAGTTACTCGGCGATCTGGTCCCCGGGTTGTGCCTGACTACTCTGGAGCGTGCTCGCACACCCCTCGATCTCGCTGCTGGAGTGTCCGTGTCTCATCCGTCGCTATCTCTCGAGACCGGCCGCGTCGAAGCGCTTGCCCGCGCCATCCTGGCTAGCATGTCCGGGCTAGCGGAGGACGAAGAGTTGGCGTTGCAGGTGATTGTCGGCTCGCGCTTGGCCCCGGTAACGACCACCACGGAAATCCCGGACGCCCGCCAACCATGGTGGAGTTTACTCACCATTGGGACTCGCCATCTCAGCGGCGAAGCGCTGGCACGCACCAGCGCCCGGCGGCGTCAGCACGGCGCTCTGGTCAGTTTGCGGCTGGCGGCCACCTCGAGCACTCCCCCAAGGGCGAAAGCACTCATACAGCGCCTTTTCGGCGGTCTCCGGGTTGCCGAGGCAGCGGGGGTGCGGCTGCGCCTCACGCCTGACAGCCCACTCCACTTCAACAGTGTGAGGATTCCGTGGCGCTACCCATTGCGCCTGTCCGCCAGCGAGATCGCGTGCTTGCTGGGTTGGCCGATCGGAGACGGCGACCTGCCGGGACTGCCACCCGTTTCTCCTCGCCTCATCGCCCCACCGGCGTGGCTGGACGCCTCGGCCCACCTGTTGCGAGGCCGTGTCTTCGCCCGCACCAACGGCCCCGGACCGCCAGCACCAGTGGGCGTTGGTCGAAGCGACGCACTGTTGCACACCGTGCTACTCGGACCCACCGGGGCGGGTAAGTCCACGGCCATGGCCCACCTCATCCAAGCCGACATCGAAGCAGGACGGGGCGTGGTCGTCATCGACCCGAAGAACGACCTGGTCACCGATATCTTGGAGCGTGTGCCCGACCAACGCCTCCACGACGTGGTCGTAATTGATCCGACTGACGCCTCCCCCGTGTGGCTCAACCCGCTCAGTGGTGTCAAGAACCCGGAACTCGCCGTCGATGCCCTGTTGGCGACCTTCAAGGCCTTGTTCGCCGACTCGTGGGGAGTGCGCACCGAGGAGATCCTCACCGCGTGTCTGCTCACCCTCGCCAAAGCGGGCGGCGACACCGCCACCTTGATCGCCATTCCCAGCCTGTTGACCAATCCCGCCTTCCGTCGCACCGTGACCGCCGCCGTACGCGACCCCCTCGGCGTCTCCGCCTTCTGGGCGAAGTACGAGGCAAAGAGCCCTGAACAACAGGCGGTCGAGATCGCCCCCGTCCTCAACAAACTCCAACAGTTCGTCATCCGCCCCCAGATACGCGCCGTCCTTGGCCAGGTCACGCCCCGCTTCCAACTGGCAGACGTGTTCACCAAACGTTCCATCGTCCTAGTCAGTCTCAACAAGGGGATTATCGGGGGAGAATCCGCCCGACTGCTCGGCTCGCTGCTCATCGGGCAATTGTGGCCGCTCATCCTGTCCCGCGCCGCACAACCGAAGGAGCGCCGCTACCTCGTCAGCGTCTACGTCGATGAGGTCCACGACTTCATCCACGGCATACCCGGGGACCTGGCCGACGCCCTCGCTCAATCCCGGTCCCTCGGCGTCGCCTGGCACATGGCGCACCAGTACCGCGCCCAGCTCACCACGCAGATGAAGGGAGCCATTGACGCCAACGCCCGCAACAAGATCTGTTTCGGCCTGTCCGCACCGGATGCCCGCGACATGGCCGCCGCGGCCGACGGCCTCGATCCTCTTGACTTCATTCGCCTGCCGCGATTCGCCACTTACTCCAACACCTGGATAGGCGGGCGCGCAACCGGATGGATCTCCGCCACCGCTTTACCGCCGACTCCCAGCCGCCACACAGCCATCGACATCAAGGCCGCGAGCAGCCACGCCTACGGAGTTCCCGCCCACAGCACCGAAGCACTCCTTGAGTCGTTCACAGGTACCACCACGGCGCACACAGCTCCGTACCCGAAGCAGAAAACCCAGAGCTTTGGCCGCAAACCCACCAAATCCGACCATCTCAGCAACGACGAACCGATAGACCGACCGACGCAGTGAGCGCGTCGTCACCAACCGCACACTATCGCCCGCACCCCACCACCAAGGGAGGTGACTGTCTGCCCCTATTGGCAGACACTGCCGTCCCGGACAGTAAACAACCACGAAAGGAGTTCCTATGACCAGCCGAGTCTCCCGTCCACGCCTCGAGCGGATCGCCGCCTCTCTGGACGAACGCAGTTGGCGTGTCGTCCGCATTCTCGCCGAGCACCGATTCGCCACCACCAACCAACTCGCCCGCCTCCGCCAGTCTCACCACAAGACCACCGCCTCGGCGCTGCGGCAAACCACCCGCCTCATACGCCACCTCCAAACGCTGTCACTCGTACATCACCTCGAGCGGCGCATCGGTGGTCAACGCGCCGGATCCACCGGTCTCATCTGGTACCTGACCGAACCCGGCTTCCGCCTCCTCGCGATCAACGCTGAGAGGCACACGACCACGCGCCACCGCAACGCCGAGCCCTCCACCAGGTTCCTCGCGCACACCCTGGCTGTGATGGAGGCGCGGGTCCTGGCCGAGGAAACCAGTCAACGACGAGGCGTGAGACTCCTGCGCGTCAACACCGAACCCTTGTGCTGGCGCAGCCACCTCGGAATACACGGCAACCCCGAGTGGGTCAAGCCCGACCTTGAGATCGTCACCCAGGTGGAGGGGTACGAGGACCACTGGTGGTTGGAGATCGACCTCGACACCGAGCACCCCAAACGACTTCTCGTCAAAGCCCACGCCTACCTGCGCCACTACCAATCCGGCATCGAGCAGAACCAGCGCGGCGTTTTCCCAGTCATAGTCTGGCTCACCACGACCAGTGACCGTGCAGGACGCATCGCCGACCTCATGGCCGCCGACCCGCGACTGCCCGAAGGTATGTTCGCCACCGCCTGTCTCAACAATCTCCAGGCCCTCCTTGCTCCAAGCCCCGCAGCACGTGCCCCTGAAAGCCCGAAAAATCAAGGAAATCCATCCTGAGAGGACTGGACTTCCACGCCGAATTGAGCGTCAATAGAAGAAAGAGGAGTACCCGCGCCAAAGTTTCATTAAATGTCATGAAAAATTCACAGGAGAGAAGGAGGAACATTATCATGCGCCCCACCAAACACGCACCACACCCACTGGCCATCGGCTACCACCGGCATGCCACCGCAAGCGAAACCGCCGCCAATTTGGCCAGCATCCGCGCCTGCGCAACCGGGGAAGGCCTCGACCTTGTAGCCGTCTACGCTGATCCACCCACCGGTCGCCGAGAAATCCACGCCGCGCTCGGTACCCTCGAAAACAACCCGGCCGTGCGCTACTTCCTCGTCCCTGACGGCTACCAGCTCAACGAGGGGGACAAGGAGCTAGCGGACCGCATCGTCACGATCCTGGCCCGCCGGGCTATCACCTTGGTGCTAACTGGGAAAGGAGACGACCGATGACCGCCGACCCGCTGGAAGCCATGAGCCAAGCCCTCACTCCCAAACGCGCTATCTCCTATATACGTGTCTCCACCCGCGGGCAGGCGCAGCGGGGCGGGGCGGCGGAAGGCTTCTCCATCCCCGCCCAACGCGAGGCCAACAAGAAGAAAGCCGCCAGCCTGGGCGCGCTCATCGTCAAGGAGTTCGTCGACCGGGGAGAATCCGCCCGCAGCGCCAATCGCCCTGAGCTCCAGAAGATGCTCACCTACATCCAAGAAGCGGGGGACATCGACTACTGCATCGTCCACAAACTCGACCGTCTCGCCCGCAACCGCGCCGACGACGTCGACATCAACAGGGCCCTCGACCAGGCGGGCGTCCACCTGATCTCCACCACGGAGAACATCGACCAACCCCCCCCCGGCGGCATCCTCCTGCACGGCATCATGAGCTCCATCGCCGAGTTCTACAGCCGCAACTTGGCCAACGAAGTGGTCAAAGGAATGAGCCAGAAAGCCCGGAGCGGCGGCACCATCTGCAGGGCGCCCCTGGGCTACCTCAACAAACAGGGCCGTGACCCACAAGGGCGGGAGGCCCGCTGGGTCGAGCTCGACCCCGAGCGCGCGCCCCTCATGCGCCTGGCCTTCACCGAGTACGCCACAGGGAAATGGACCCTGTCCACCCTCTCCGACCACCTCACCGCCCGTGGCCTGACCACTCTGCCCACGCCGACCAGGCCCTCCCATCCACTCGACCACAACAAACTCCTCGACCTGCTGCGCAACCCGTACTACCAGGGAATCGTCACCTACCAGGGCGTCCAATACCCCGGCAAACACGAGGCCCTCGTAGACGAAGCCACCTGGCAGCGGGTCCAGGCCGTCCTCAGCCAGCACCGCAACGGGGAGCGCCAACGCCTCCACAACCACCACCTCAAATCCACCATCCGCTGCGGGCAATGCGGTGGGCGCCTCATCGTCCACATGGCCAAATCCCGCTCCGGACAGGTCTACCCCTACTTCGTCTGCTCCCACCACCAGCGCCACCGCGACCAATGCCAGTTCAAAGCCGTCCTCATCGACGAAGTCGAAGCCCGCGTCACCGACATCTACCGCCGCATCACCATCACCCCCGAGGAGAGGCGAACCATCGAAGAACACCTCCACGACGAACTCGACCACCTTCACACCGCCGCCCACCAGCACACCAAGGACCTCACCCGCCAGCAGGGCACACTCAAAGCCCAGCAAACCAAACTCCTCCAAGCACACTACGCCGGGGCCATCCCCCTCGACCTGCTCAAAGCCGAACAGACCCGCATCGCCCGCGAACTCGCCGCCATCACCGAAGAACTCCACTCCCTCACCTCCAGCCACCACGCCGTCAAGCACCGCCTCACCCAAGCCCTCGACCTCCTCCAGGACTGCCACCGCCTTTACACCCGCGCCCCTGCGCCCCTCAAGAAACTCCTCAACACCATCTTCTTCGACCACATCACCGTCAACCCCCAGGACGACGACGCCCCACAACCCCACCGCGCAGCCACCCCGCATCCCGCACCGCCCTTCAACCACCTCACCAACCCCGCACTCATCCACGCCACCACAACCACCGTGCCTGCCTCCACACACGCAAAAACTCCCCCGGCGAACGCCGAGGGAGCCCAAAACCATATTCACTTCGCCCCAGTTTCGTGTAAGACCCTGGTGGTGGAGCTAGGGGGATTCGAACCCCCGACCTTCTCATTGCGAA
>ERZ773065.874-NODE-874-length-16044-cov-9.131903_pt1 | contig 16044 bp, 28 predicted proteins | sample MGYA00580623_ERZ773065 | MGnify/ENA primary metagenome ERZ773065 (study PRJEB29015, sample SAMEA2738017) | human oral metagenome | biome: human oral; feature: human-associated habitat; material: dental | place: China | collected 2047 ... | reverse complement strand
TGCTCGGATATGTATCGTCACAGTTAAAATGATCTTCATCAAGTCCTACTACCCATTCTTCTTTTCCTTGTTTCATGCTTCACTCACCTCAATCTCAATCCTCGGATTTTCTCTATCTGTAAACACCTCTTGCGTCAAGTGCACATATTTCCGGCTGTCATTCAGGATAATCTCCATGTCCTGCAGCGCATCAAGTATAAACTTTGCCGCGCTCATCACATTATCTTCATCCCGGCGCATATCCTTTTCGTAATACTCAATGCGGATATTTACTTTTTCGGTAAACCTTTGTCCTTGCACTTGCGGCTGCAGAATCAGAATAATTTGTCTCTGCGTTTTCTTCTTGACGCCTGCCCCTGCGTATTTGTTCAGCCGGTTGGCAGCAATCAAGTCATTCATACATGGCAGCCGCCCGGGTATTATGAGCTTCATATGCCACCGCCTAATCGAATCAAAACGTATGTCAGCGCTACTAATATTCCGATAAGAACGCACTGTATAAGCATCAGATATAGTTCAAACTGTCCGAAAAGATAATATTTATCCCCTCTGTCATTGTAAAGTTTCACTTCATGCTCCTCTCTCGTTGCCAAAAGTGGCAACAATGATAATCAAGTTGTTCATTTTTTACGCCTCTCTCCGTAAATCCGCTCTTCCTCGCTGCGCAGCTTTCTTGCCGCTTCGTCGAGTTTTATGGCCGCGTACATAATCAAGACAATAAACAGTACGACGCTTGCTACATCCATGCTTGCTACATCCATTGCTGTATCCACTTCTCTTCCCCCTTAAAACGGTAAATCATCATTTTGCGGCGGCAGCTCACTCTGCGCCGTTCCGAACTGCTCAAAATTGCCCGATCCTGTTTCCTCTACTACCGCTTGCGCTTTCTTGATATTGAGAGGCGTTGCGACAAACTCTGCTACAATCTCCGTCATGTACTTCTTATCGCCTTCATTGCCGTATGAGTAGCTGCTATACCGCCCCTCGACAAATACCGGCATACCTTTCTGCAGCTGATTCCCGATCGCTTCCGCCCACGGCGACCATGCTTTTATCCGGACATAGTCGGTAAATTCCTGCTTCTCTCCGTTCTGATTGACAAAATACCGATTGACCGCTACCGTCATCGTTGCTACCGCTTTCCCGGATGATGTGTTCTTGATTTCAGGATCGCGGACAAGATTTCCGCAAATCTGGCAATTGTTCATGTTTGGCATTTTCATTCTCCTTTGCTTTCCTTCGAATCAAGCGCTTTAATGACCACAGCTAACGCCATCCAGACCCTATCGTTAAATATTTTTTCTTCTTCCGCTGTTTTTCCGGCCGGAATCCAGTATGTACTGTTAGACATACCGTTTAGCAATTCTTTTAATACTTTAATCGCCACTTCTAACATCATGATCATTTCCTCCATTCAGACATAAACGTCTATTCTCCCGGATTCATAAGCTTTCCTTACGTCATCAAAAACGTTTCTTGCCTCTTCTTCCGTTTCGTATTTCAACTCAAGCTGTTTATACGTCCCGGGCATGTAGATGATGAGGCTTTTCCCTTTCTGCTCAACATAAGACGGATTCATTGCTATAATCCCGTTTTCTTCCGACACAACCATAAATCGATTATTTCCCATTTGTCATTCTGCCTCCTTCAGCTTCAGCTTTTCACTTACCGCTTGTATTGCCGCGGTTATCTTCCCGTCGGAAAGAATCCGATTTACTTGCATTCTTTTCTTTACCTGCCTCGCTTTCCCTTCGTACATCTTGAGAAAATTCGATCGCATCACATCTTCTTCCGTTCCCAGCTGCATGTTCATTAGAGCCTCTATCGTCAATGCTCTTGCGCATTCTTCGGCCACTTTGTCCTTCCACTTGTACTCTCCCAGCCTGTAAATGCTGACATCGCACACAACATGCATCACTTCTCTCCAGCCGTCTGCAGCATTAAACTCCACTTCGCCCGTTGCCTGCGCGATGATCTTATCGCACATCTGGCAGATTCTTCCTACCGGCGGTGCATACGTCCCTGTTTCCGTTTTCACGAGCTCTTTGATCGCCGCAGAAACAACTTCCGCTGGATATTCATCGAGAATACGACTGTAAGCGGCCGTTTGTTCCTTCGTGAATGTCGGGAAGAACGCCCTTAAACTCGCAACAGCTTTTATGACTTTTTCGTTCATTGCGAATGCTCCTTTGCGTAATCCACATACTCATCCAAAACATCACCGAAATCTTTCGCTTGCGGCTCTTTTTTTCGTATCGGATAAAATCCCTTCCAAGAAAGCTCCACACCCCTGTTCACAATCTCCAGCGCCTTGAGCTCGCTACCGCCTGAAACTTTATGCAGGTTTTTCAGTGCCATCTTCAGCGCCCGGATACTGAACACCTCTTTCCTCTTTTTCGCCATTTCCCTACGCATATCCATCCATGCCCGAAGCGCTTCCGCCAACTCTTCATTGCTTCCTGCAAATGAAGAGATAAGCTCACTTCCTTCCGCATCGAATGAATCTTCCTGCGCCTTATCCTTCCCCCTCGGGGGGATATAGGGGGGTATATCTTTTTGGTTACTTGGTTTAATGGTTACTTGGTTACTTGGTTGTATTGTTCTTTTATGGGCGTGTCGGTCTTGTGTCGGTGCCGTGTCGGTCTTGTGTCGGTGCCGTGTCAGTTCAATGTCAGTTTCCGTGTCAGTTTCATAATCCTTGTCCTGGTATTTACGCCAATTTACTATGATTATGAGTGTTCCTCGCTTTGTCGGTTTGCGTGTCAAAAATCCCATTTTCTCAAAGCGGTCAATTGCTGTTCTCACATTTCGGATTGATACTCCTTTTCCGGTCAATTTTGCTATTTGTGTATACGAACCAATAAATGAGCCAGCCTCTAACGTGATTTCATTACCAAATATGTCATACTTTTGTTCTTTCCAGTTAGCCATAAAAAGAAGAGTAATGAATATAGCCTTTTGCTCTGGAGTGCTATTGAACCATATCGGATCATATTGTGTTTTACGCCATAAACAAATAAATCCTTCGTTCCTCATTTTCGCTCCTCATTCCAGCGGATACAGAGTCCCGTCTACATACTCATAGATCCTGATTCCATTCGCCTTTGAATAGCCGTACTCCGCCATGCAGCCGCGGCTCTGCCGCCAGTATCCGGACAAAATCAGGAAAGTACAGCTGTTGAGAAGCCTGAAATCGTACCGGAGAATATCCGTCTCTTCCATTCCCTTCCCCTCAAAAAATGAGTATGTATGGAGCGGAGAAATGATAGTCAGGTTAGTGTATTTCTTCATGATGTCATACGCAATATCTCCAGCATCTTTCAGGTTATTTTCTTTGACTTCTTTAAAATATGTTTGAGTTTCCAGTTTTATCGGAGCGTAAGGATGAGCCAAGTAGGCCATCCCGCACTCCAGCTTCGGAAGAGGATTTCTCTTAAATTCTTCCATCTGTTAATACCTCCCCCGTTTCCTTATCCACCGCAGGCGGTATTTCATCAAATGGGATTTCTTCGTCCTGCGGTGTTTGTGCTTCCGCATCAATCGTTACCGTTTCGTCCGGCAAGTCCGCCATATTCTCCGAAATATTAGATTTGATCGTTTCATCTGCCGCCAGCGCCCGGACAAAGTCTGTTTTAATCGGCGCATACTTCAGCATCTTTTTGATGACCGTTTTCTTTGCCATCTCATCAAAATACTTAGTCCACGGAGAGTACGGGCTGCTGAAAGACTGGCTTGTCTTTTTAGCGTGATTAATGACATCCTCACGGCTCATGACCTCGAAGCCGTAACCGCCGTTTACCATGTGGAATACGGCATAATACATGATCACGTTTCCCCTGTCGCGAATAGCCGGGATGTGCTTCAGCTTAGGTTCCAAGCCGAATTCATACTCAAATGTATCGTTTTCATATACCTCGTGCGCTTGAATATCTTTGATTTCGCCGCTTCGGTATGCCAGATCAATACCACCCTTATAACCGATTTGGAACTGGCATTCTAATTTCCCCTTGTTTCTGTACGGGATTAAATATGCCTGCCCGATGGGCGTATTCGGTTCAAGCCCTAATTGTGCCGCCTGCATCATAGCCCCGAGAAAAGACTGCGGCGTGCATTCTTTGAGTTGCGGATTGCTTGACAGTGCCGTGAAAACCATCCGCGTAAATCTTTCGGGCGTAATCACACTCGGAAGCGCTTTCTTAATCTCCGGCTCCATCACCCGGATGAGCCCCTGCAGGGAGCCGTCTTTCTGTTCCGTAACTGCCGTGTTTCTTTTTGCTAAACCGCCTTTTGTGTTCATTTTTTTGCCTCCACTCTCAAACTCATATAATGCTCCCATCGAAGAATAGGCTTTCCTGATAGGGTGTGACCGGTTCTAATCAATGCCGATTCGTTGACTTTGTCTGCTAAAATCCCGCGGTTAGGCGGGGCAGAAAGGCCTCTCATGACCTTTACCCTCGTACCTATTTGCAGGGAGTTAAACTCGTCTTTATTCATTACCAGACCCTCAATGTGCGGCTTGCTTTGCTTAGTGTGACAAGCCCCATTGCTTTCAATGCTTCATAACTTCCGGGATCCGCTTTTTTCACTTTGGATATTGAAATAGATTCTCTCGGTGTACTTGTTTTGAATGTCACTTTGTAATCTCCGATGCGTCCTGTTTCATAATTCCCCATGATTTCTGCCAGCTGATTTTCTTTCAATTGGATATTTTCTTTCAGTTTGTTAATGGTCTCTTTATCCAACTTCACACTTTCAATTAGCGGCAGCGCTTCATCCGGAAGTACCATCTCGGATCCCTTATCTTCTTTAAAATGTTCCCCTAAAGCTGCGGCACAGGATTTAGATCCATCGACCGGGGGCGGTGTCTTTGTTTCTACCAGATTCCAGAATTCTTTTTCCGCTTCAATAAGCGCCTTGATATCGTCTTCGTTTCGTTCTATTTTTTTCCAGCGTGCTTCGTTTCCGCCTAAGAGAACCGCGATGTACCAGTAGTCGGCTCCTGTTACTGCCATATAGTGAAGACATTGACAATAATAAGCATCCGGAATTTCATCGCCCTTCCATTTTTTATACTGAGAAACGCCGGCCGTCTTGATTTCAAGTCCTGCATTTTCGCCGATAACCGTCCTGTCTACATTAGCAATCATGAACGGATAATCTTTGTTGCGAAGAGTGCCGAGCCGCTGTACCTTTTTACCGGTTTCTTCGTTGAACCAGTCGGCAATATTCGCTTCATTCTTCTGCCCCCAGTACACAAAGGGATTTCCCGTTAAATCTTCGGGCGCAGCCTCGCCGATTTTCTCAAGCCAGAGCTGATATGGTGACTTATACGAATTCAGTCCCATGATCACTGAAGCGTCGCTGCCGCCAATGCCCATGTTTCTTATCTTGAGCCATTCATCGCGGTCATCCGCGTCTTTTACCGATAGAACCAAGTCACAGTTTGTATATGCCATTTGTGTAATCTCCTTTCAATCAGCGTTTTCCAATAAATCATCGATAAGGACATAAGCCGCATAAGCATTTCCGACTAATAGCCCCAATTTTGCGGGTTTTTCGCCATTCTCAATAAAACTCTTCTTATTTTCTAATAGCCACTTTTCAAGTTTTATATTCATCGGTTCCAAGATCTCACATAATTCTTTTGTTGCCGTCTGTAAATCTTTGTCCATTTGTTTCTTCCTCCTGTTATCTCAACCACTCAATCTGCCTGAAAATGTCGTAAATCATAGCCGGAATGCTGTCGCCGGTTATATTTGCCCTGCATTTATCTTTTCTATAAAATGTGACGTCTACATAATCACCAGTGGGCTCTTCTACAAGTTCGATGTCTGTTACGCCGCATTCGGAATAATCTATTGCTTTTTTTAGGTACATGAGCGCGTTCTGTCTTTTGCTCTTTTCGACGAGTTTTGAAAATTCACGATATTTATTATTCTTTTCAAGTTCTGTCATTTGTCTATTCCTCCATTTTCTGATAATATAGAGGCGGAAATTTACCCATATTTTTCCGCCTGCCGATTGATAATTGCAGTTATCAGTCGGCTTTTTACATGTTTTTGATGTACGTATATATCGCCTCAAATGCATAGGATTTACCGAGAGCCCGATTCGCCGCGACCGTATTACCCTCTTCGTTATATTTCTTATAATTTTCATATTCATAATCTTGCGCGCCCTTATACGTCTCCTTCATCTTTTCTATTTTTTCCTTCAAAACACTAAGTTCTTCTTCTGCATTCACTGATTTCTCTCCTCCTCGATGTTCAATTTATTAATAAAAAGAATTATTTCCCAAAAAATTTCTGAACGTATACTCGCTTTTGCTGTTCTTATCACGTCTCCTCTTTCCTTCGATTCCTTATAATCAGTTGATTCCTTTTTATAATTGTCAAATATGTATTTAAATATCTTTTCAAATTTTTCGTTATCAGTCATTTCCTCGCCTCCTCAACTCTGACTACAATCAACCTGCCCGGCTGCAGGTTGCCGACGTCCATAATACGGTTATCCTTTTTTGCCTGCCAGACCAATTTCCGCAGGTCTTCCTTATCCGTGGCAATCTCGCCACAGATTGTCCAGAGTGTATCGCCTGGTCTGACCTCCCGGCGGTACTCGACAATCTTTGTCTCCGGGAACATCCGGTTATAAATACTGTCTGCGTCCACCGCTACTCCGGCTACCAGTGCGGTTATCATTAGCACTGTTGTAGAAAACAAAGGTTTATTCATAATCCCTCCTGCACTGCCGCTGTGTTGGCGGCTATACAAATCTGTCGAATAACACCTCGCAGGCGTTCGTTTTCTTGCTTCTCAAGCGATAATTCATTCCGTAGCCTTCGCAATGCGGAAGGGCGGAAATCGTCTTCTTTCTCGCCGACCATTGCGAGTACGTCCCGCTTTAGAAAGCGGATGGCAGACAGATTTTTCACCGCCGGAAGGATGCCGTCATTTTTCATGCGGTAGACGACATCCGTCGACACACCTAAGATTTCAGCGGTTTCTGCGACGGTGTATGTTCTTCTCTCCATTTTTCGCTCCTTTCTTCTTTCTATAATTTCTGTGGTAGGTTGTTGTGATTCTCTTTCTGCTCACTCTGTTATAATGTTGGCAGAAAGGAGGTGAACACTATGATATTCGCTTTAAAAATCAAGAAACGTCCCGGTGTCGGTCTGTTAAATCTTGACCTTTGGGAAATTTCAGAAATATTCCTTAGCGGTGATGGAATATTAGGATATTTCCCTAAAGAAGAAATTCATGACTATTTATTAACTCATCCGCACAGCATAAGAGTTAATCGCGGGAATATGCCGTTCCTTGAACCTCGAATCAGTAAAAACGGCGAAAAATACGTTGCCTCTGAAGCAAATGACACAATTTTAGACAATCTTTTATCACTACCCCAGGAATAAGGAACCAAGAAAACAGCGCGTTTCCGTCGTGCTGTTTTTCTTTTGAATACCTTCCCCTGTATCGTTCATATCGTTTTACTTCTTCAAAAAGGTCCACATCCAGTACATCAAAAACGTGGAATAGCATTGCACGCTTGTAGTTTTCATGCGAATTCTTATTTAAGACATAACCATTAATATTTACCTCTTCCATGTTTTCACCTCTCCTTTCTATTTCTCTGTGGTAGGTTGTTGTGATAAGCTTAGTGTCAAGTTAAGTTTACTTAACTTTCAGAGTAAAAAAATATTTTCTGGTTTTTCATGAAGTGCGTGAGCCAATGCACGCATTGTGTCAACTTTCATATTCTTTAATGCCCCCCTTTCTATGTTAGAAATAGTAACACGCGAAACACCAGATGCCTTTTCAAGTTCTTCTTGCGTCATATTATGACGCTCTCGTATTAGCTTTAATCTATTTTCCCAATGCAATATTTTCACCCCCTTTTAAATTGTTAAGCAAACTTAACCGCTTCTGATGTCATTTTACTTCTTACACTTTTGTTTGTCAAGCATACTTTACAAAAATATTTTAAAATTGTAAAATGTGATTAACAGAAAGGGGTGATCTCATGACATTAGCTGAAATAATAAAGAAATATAGAACGGAAAATTCCTTATCAATGGACGAATTAGCAAAAAGAGCCGGACTAAGTAAACCTTATATTTCGATGCTTGAGAAAAATAAAAACTCTAAAAATGGAAAACCGATTATTCCGTCTATTCGCACATACTATAAATTAGCGACAGCAATGAGCATTCCTTTTGAAAATTTCCTAAAACTAATAGACGGTGATGAAAATATTTCTTTAGAGCCATCTACATTCGACCCTTCTACCCTAACCAACTATGTGCCAATTGCAAAGAAAAAAATTCCCCTTTTAGGAGAAATTGCCGCCGGACAACCTATCTATGCAGATGAACATATAGAAGAATTCTTGCCAGCCGATGATAAATTGCATGCTGACTTTGCCTTGAAAATTAAAGGTGACAGTATGATAAATGCCCAGATAAACGATGGCGATATTGTTTTTATACGCCAGCAGTCCGATGTAGATGATGGACAAATAGCTGCCGTTTTAATAAACGACAGTGCCACATTAAAACGTATTTATCATATGAATGGCTTTCTACAGCTGAATGCGGAAAATCCTGCTTACAAACCTATTATATGCAGTCCTGAAACCTGCGATACATGCCGTATCCTCGGTCTTGCTGTTGCTGTATTAGGAAAAATAAAGTATTGATGAAAGAGGGCTGATATCACCGTGCAATATGTTTTATATTTTTGCGGAGAGATTGTTTTCCTATTCATTCTGTCTTGGATTTATGCGCGTTTATCGGAAAAGGGAAATCCGCGAAGGTCATTAAATCGTATCGGAAGAAAACTTTATTCAAAAATAATAAAAAGAGAAATGGAGAACGCAAAAAAAGAAAATCGCCTACCAGATGACTGGTATCCATTAAGGATCCTCTATGCAGAAATAAGAGAACAATATCCGGGGTATGCACTTTCAGATATTTACACAAAAGAGGGTAAATATTTATCCGACCTCGTTTTAGAAGAATCTACAATTTACGGAAAATCCATTTCATCGGAATTGGAGCATTCAATAAAATCTATTGCTTCAAAGATTAATATATGTGCTTTACTCGTATTAGTTAAAGTGGCAGAAGAGAAATACGGTAAGGAAGAAGCCAGAAAATATGCATATGATATTTTAATTGGACGACTGGAATGAGGGATACTTCAATGACATTCGAATTTACACTTTTCATGATCTTTTCGCTGTATCCATTAGTGTTTTTATTAGGCGAAAAAGGATGGGATAACACGATTGAACGATATCTATCTTTTAAAAGTATTCTTCCTACAGAATATTTTGTTCCTCGTTTTTTATGGACAACTTTTATTTCTGCCATTTTAATTTATTCTGCCCCCAGTATGTGGGCAAATAATTATGAATATCAAGACTATATAACAGGACATGAATATGTTTATTCATTGCCAGAAAAACGACAAAGACAAATTTTTTCGATTTTGACTAAACAGCAAGCCTACCTTACATCTCGTTATGGAGTCACTAATACACAAGAAAAAGTTGACGCCGCCGCAGTTCTTCAAGAGAAAAATATTAAATATAATATTTTTCATCTCTCTCCGCTCCATCCACAAATTTATTTCGAAGATCACTTCTTTATTGCAAGAAATATTCGAATAATTATATTTTTATTATTCGCCCCAATATACATTTCCCTTTTTGTTCGTTTTATTAGATTTATAGGTTGGTAACAAAATTACAGAAAGAAGGCGTAAAAATGCTCAAAAAATCTATTCTCACCTTTTCGTTGGCCGCCCATGTTATCTATTTCTATTGCAGGTGTAGCAGACGCCTATATCGGGAATCTCCGCAGCCACAAATTCCATGAAGACTATTGCAGTAGTGTCTACCAGATGAAAGATCGTAACAAAGTCTATTTCGATACGCGTGATGAAGCGATAAACGCAGGATACGTTCCCTGCAAAAGATGTAATCCATAAGCTATTTCTTTACAAAGCACTTCATTATTTCTATAATGATTCCAGAACAAAAAACGGTTTTCCGTTTTGCGGGGATGGTTTCGTTATAGATACCATCCCTATTTTTTATTCAATTATAAAATCCCGCCGCCATACCGCAAATATGACGACGGGAACCACGAAGGAACGGGGATTCTTTCGCGGCAGTTGTAACAACCCTACCACAGGCTGGTTACGCATATATTATAGCACAATCAGCCCTGTTTCAGAAAAGGAGCTGATTTTATTATGGAATATTCATTTTCGACGCGTGAGAAGAACGGCAGTATCTGCCTCATTTTATCCTACAAGGTGAATAGCAAATGGAAGCAGAAAACCAAGCAGGGATTTAAAACCTTGCGGGAAGCCAAACAGTATCAAGATAAATTGTTAGCAGCGGCCAAAGAAGATGCCGCCTGCGGAGCAGATCCGGAACTTGCGGATATTACCTTTAAAAGTTTCACACAGAATATATACTTGCGGGATAAAGGATCCTCTTTAGAATATAGCACAAAAAGGAACTATTTCTTTATGCTCCGCAGCATTCCTACCCTGTGCGATAAGCCCATACGGGAAATTACCGCCGGAGATGTGATTAATGTCTATCAGGATATGGGACGATTCAGCGAAGGCACAAGAAAGAATCGTTTCGCCCAGATTCGTGCCATCTTTAACTATGCCATCAATCCGTATAAAATTATTACAGCGAATCCGGCAGACAGTGTCACACAGGTGAAAGATAAGACGCCCCGCCGGGTAAAAGCACTGACAGAAAAAGAATCATTGCAACTGCTTGACGCATTAAGTGATACATCCATTTTTTACATGATCGCTTTCATTGCTCTGAATACCGGCATGAGATATGGAGAAATAGCCGGATTGACATGGAACAGTATCAATTTCACCAGACAAACAATCACCATAGATAAACAGTATAACTGGATATCTCCAGAAAAACGGGGATTTAAAGCCGTAAAATCACGAAACGGAAACCGAACCATACATATGAATACGAAATTGGCAGCCAGATTAAATACGTGGAAACTGAATACCCCTATAGCTATTGACGGGCGCGTTATCCCGACAACACCAAGTACACATGCTCTCATGAATAGGCAGCTGCGTAAATTAAAACAGGGAATTTCCGTTCATACCCTGCGGCACACCTTTGCCACTATGCTTTTATCAAAATCAAAAGACATTAATCTTGTTGCAGCCGTTTTGGGGGATAATGTCGCCACCGTAGCAGCTACCTATATTCATTATACAGATGATATCCGAAAGGAAGCTGACCAATATATAGAAACCATGTACAAATAATTTTTTTGCCGTTTGTTTGCCGTCTACACAAAAAGTCCCCAAATAACGGGGATTTTTCAGCTTATATCTTTTTATAGCATAAGCTTTATTAAGATATGTTGAGAATCGTTGTGTTTGTGTTTTGTCGATTTTATCGAGTGGCCAAGAAATAATGATAAAAACAATAACCGTTAAAATGCGGTATTTTAGCTAAAATTTTTGCCGTATTTTTGCCGCTCAAAGAAAAAAGAGCAGGGATTTCTCCCCGCCCTCGCTCAGATATCGAATCACCTCCGGGCAAACGCTTTGCCCACAGCTACAGCAGATACAAAAATCCAGAAATTTCGCTGCCTTGTTTTATTCTTTATTGTGTTTTCCGCCTCTTTCTCGTACTCGTTGAATAATTCTCTGGTTTTCTTCAATGAGTTCTCTGTCACTTCGTTCGATTTCTTTAATTTCTTTATTTGTTCGTTTGCTATCTGCAATTCGTTTTCTGCTTTCGCCGATTTCATCTCGGCTTCGTTCAATTGCTTCTCCTGTTCTATCAATAATCTGTCTTTCTTTTCGCTGTTCACTTTCTGCATTTGAAAGTTCTGTTCTAACTGCGTCAGCTCCGTTTCGGAGATCGTGTACTGTACTTCTGCCTGCGCATGCGAACCATACAACGATGGAAACAACCAGAAGAAAAGCAATGCTTCCGATAAAATAAGCTTTTTTCTTATCCACATTTAACCCTCCATCACGACATCCGCATCAAACAGTTTCCCTTCAATGTTTTCGGATTCCGTATACTGCCAGATATGGGCACCCGGATAATCACATTTCGAACCAAACTGCGCACACCATATTGCACATCCGCCCAGCTGATCAACATCCAGAATATTCACCAGCCAATCATAACAAGAATACAGTCCCACATATTTATAGCCCGCATCCCACAAGCGATTAATAAAGACGTTGCAGATGTTTGTCAGTTCCTGATTATCCGGCATGCCATGACGTTCTTTATAACCATCACCATCTTCCATATCAAACCATACACCCATCGGTAATTTATCTGTAGTCAAACCGCACTCTTCAAGCGTCTGAATAACAAAATCCGCTTCGATACCTGCCACATCGTCAGATAACGCATAAGAATAATGGTAAATGCCGATTTTCAGTCCTGCTTTTAAAGCGCCATTCACATTGTCGTAAAATTGGCTGTCTAAGTGCCCTTTGCCATAGCCGATACGGATAATAGCAAATTCAAAACCTGCCGCTTTTACAGCTCCCCAGTCTACTACTCCATTGTTTTCAGATACGTCTATTCCCTTCATTGTTTGCCGCTCCTTTCTCTGCCGCGTCAGAATCACCGTTCCGGTTTTTATTAACCGAAAAAATTGATATAAAAGTAACAGCCCCGACCACTGCCGGAGCTGCATACTCTTTGAAAAATGTAATTAATTGTGCCGTATTAGCTATGCCTGTTCGGTAAAAATCATGAAGCCATGCTGCGATTACCATAAAAAACAGAATCAGAAGTCCGGCTCCGTAAAGATAAACAACTTTTAAAGATGTGTTCGCACGTCTTGAAATACGCGGAACATATCGCGTCCACAGTCCTTTAATTTTATCCATCATGATTAACCATCCTTTTGAATATGCAGCCTTCGAAGTTCTTCCATAATCGCTGTCCCTGTACCGTTGCCGCCTAAACCGTGATAAGCCTCATACATCGTTGATGCACGCTCCATTTCTGTGTAAGTGATATACTGCTTTTTCATAGCGTTGCTGTGGATCCCGATTAAACGATCTTTGAGCAATGCCCGCACGCCATCTTCTGTTTTTTCTCTGTTTTCCTGTAGCCCCTTGGCTTTATTCCAAAGAAAACCTACAGCCATTGACAAAACAACATATACAATATTACTGGCAATTGGCAGTAATGCATGAAAAAATTCCTGTTCCAATTATTTGATATCTCCTTTCCCTAATGCCTTTCTTGCAATTCTAACTTGTGACATTTGTATTTCATTTAGCCTCTTCCGTTTAGCTTCACTTGATAAATTACTTTTCATGACTGCCTTTTTTGCACGGTTAATATTCTGAAAAGCCTTCATCGTTTCATTTAATTGGTCATGTAACCTTTTGTTATATCCGGCCGGTCTTTGGTGAAGCTCTTGCCCTGCATGGAATAACCGATTCTGTCTGTCAAATTCATCATAAACCTGCTGCACACTTTCACTGCTGGCATAGGGCGTGGCGGTAAATCCACGGATACCTGGCATTTCGGAAATTCTCTTTGCTGGACGCTCCTCACCCATCCCTAATACAGAATCTGACAGCGTAAGGCCGAAACCGCCAAGCCCGCCGGTATATCCCCGGATGGTATTATCTACAATACGGGGAGAAACATCGAACATTTTGCCAATTCCCTTGCCTACCGCCGAAGTATAAGGACCGTACTGCATGGCAGGGGGAAGGTTATCCCTTTCATGCTGCGGAACAATATTGCGATTCATAAAAAGAGAATAATTCGTCGCCGCTTCAAGGGCTGGTACAAGTGCCGTGGGGGAGACGTTGGGAACCATGTTGTCAATAATAACGTCCCCCAGACCTTTGAACCCGTTTCCCTTCTGTCCCCTGTCCTTGTCATACATCCACTGCAGCATGCGTTCCGGTACCGTTCCGAACAAAATCCCCAACTCAAACGGCTTGGGGATTTTAATCAGAGTGTCTTTTGTAGGGATAATCCAGAAAATATCTTTCTGCCATTGTGGTAACTCTTGATACCGGGGATCGTCCTTGTTGAGGTACCAGAGCAGGACAGAAGGCATGGTAATGAACATCGCTGTTTTTATTGTCATATCCAGTGGATTTTCACGCCACGCGCGGAACATTTTATCTGTTCCCTGTATCGACGCATTGAAGAAAGCGGATATCTTGTTCCAGCTCTTTGTATGAGAACCTATTCGAGAGAAATCCAATGTTATATCACGGCTTTCCAGCGCCGCATCCTGAATACTACCCGGCTTCCGTGTTTTCCCGAACAGCCGATTCCCTATACCCGTATATCCTTTCCTCACATTATGGAACTCTGCAAGACGAGTAGCCATTTCCGTTGCTTCGGATAAGCCGCGCAAAATTTCAATCGGATTTGTGGTAACCATCTTCTTGACGCCCGGGCGGGTCATCAGATCCCGTATCTGTCCGGAAAGATAATTTCTATCCAGAGAAACAAGGTTTGCCTGTGCCGCACCAGACCGCATGTATTCCCAGTAAGTATCGCCCTTATGCAGATACAGCGCTAACCCTTTAAGAGTGTCTGCTACGGGGATAAAGCCGTGCTTGGAATAAACGGCGGCGGATATCATATCACGGGCAGGATTGCGAAGCATAAACTCGGGAGAAAGCACCGCGCCGGCACGAAGCCATTTAGCGGGAACAGAAAGAATTTTCACCACCATATTCGCACCTTCCGGATTCAGCATTTTAAATGCCTGATACAACTCCGGCGTTGTGTTGTAAACGACTTTCTTTCCGTTTTCCCAAACGCTGAAACTATGATCCGTTACCTTGGCTGCGCCGTCTACCTTTTCGACCAGCGCCCCCATGCCGTCAATTTTCGACAACCTTACGATGGACTGGCCGACTTTGTTTCTCTCTACGGCGTTTATTATGGCATATGTACTGCGGGCTATACTTTCAATTGGATCTATGACATCAAGTGTGCTGCCTTTCATTTTCTTGGTGACACCACCCACATTGACAAAACCTTTTCCAGTACCTTTACCAGGTGTGTCCGCCGCCTCGTAAAATTCTCGGAAGAAAGGTACGTAATGCGGATATTTAGCTTTCATATCCGCCGCGGCTCTTGCAGTAAGCATTCCACCTTCTACTGCTAAATGAAGCAGTGCATCACTGTATTTATGAATTTCTGCGGCAGCCTTTTTGAAGACAGGGCTTTTTTCGTAATGCTTAATAGCGTCAAAACATTCTGCTTTCGTAAACCTTGTAATCAACGGTTCTTCCCCGAGCGGAAGAACTTCGTTCCACTTATTCATATCCAGTTCACGCAACGCCGTCAGATATGTAGAGAAATCTTCAAGCCGGTTTTCTGGGATTTGTCGGATAACATCTTTAAATGCCTTCACACCGAGCCGTTTATCGCCATGCTGCAGAAGCGCTTCCGCTTTGCCTGCCCATCCGCGCGCAAGCCACGCCTGCTTAAATGCGTTTTCTTCTACTCTTAACTTTCTTCCTGCGCGTTTTTCCATTTCACTGATAAGTTCTTCTAACGGATGAAGCTCATCCACCATCGTAGTATACGGTTCATGATAAACTTTCCGCGCGACTTCCTTAGAATCCTTGAAGAATTTTATCGTTTTCTGCAGCAGATTTTCTTTACTGCCAAAAGAAACAGACCCTTTCATCCGTTCCCAGACCGGCTGTGCATACCACTGATGACCGACATAAGACAGTTTATCTACTGCCGCATGCAGTTCTTTATCACCTTCCAAAATCTTTTTAAATTCCTTATAGAATGTAGGAAATTCAGAAGCCGCTTTCTTGCGGCTGGTAACGTAATCATGGAAAAATTCCGCAATCCCTTCTTTTCGGATAGTTTCTATCCCACCTTTGTCGTAAGCGTTTCCGAAACGTTTACGAATAACATTGGAAAACTCCGTATCAAAACCGGGGCGATTGCTGAATTTAAACCTTGCATCCACATAGTGTCCAAGTTCGTGCATAACCGTCC
>ERZ773065.869-NODE-869-length-16120-cov-19.857454_pt1 | contig 16120 bp, 13 predicted proteins | sample MGYA00580623_ERZ773065 | MGnify/ENA primary metagenome ERZ773065 (study PRJEB29015, sample SAMEA2738017) | human oral metagenome | biome: human oral; feature: human-associated habitat; material: dental | place: China | collected 2047 ... | reverse complement strand
CCTGCAGCGAGGTAATCGACTTGCCTCGGGTGGAGGTAATGCGCTCTTGGAGCACGCCCATTTCGTCGGCCAGGGTGGGTTGGTAGCCCACGGCGGAGGGCATGCGGCCCAGCAGGGTGGACACCTCGGAGCCAGCCTGAGTGAACCGGAAGATGTTGTCGATGAATAACAACACGTCCTGGTGCTGCACATCCCGGAAATATTCGGCCATGGTCAGGCCGGACAGGGCTATGCGCATACGCACTCCCGGCGGCTCATCCATTTGGCCGAACACCAACGCGGTGTCCTGCAGCACGCCCATTTCTTCCATTTCGAGGAAGAGGTCGGTACCCTCACGGGTGCGTTCGCCCACGCCAGCGAACACGGAGGTGCCGGAGAATTCCCGGGCGATACGGGTAATCATTTCCTGAATGAGCACGGTCTTGCCCACGCCAGCGCCGCCGAACAGGCCAATCTTGCCGCCCTTCACATAGGGGGTGAGCAGGTCGATGACCTTAATGCCGGTTTCCAGGATTTCGGTTTTGCCCTCCAACTGGTCGAATGGGGGCGGGTCGCGGTGGATGCCCCACTGTTCGCCGTCCCGACCAAGGCCGGGTTCGTCCAGGCAATCGCCCAGGGCGTTGAACACGTGGCCTTTCACCACATCGCCGACGGGCACGGAGATGGGGCGGCCAGAGTCGGTCACCACGGCACCCCGCACCAGGCCGTCGGTGGGCGCCATGGAGATGGTGCGCACCAGGTTATCGCCTAGGTGCTGGGCCACCTCAAGGGTAATGGTTTTTGCGACTGCTTCGAGGGTGATCTCGACAGTCAGCGCGTTATACAGTGCCGGCAGCTCGCCGCGCGGGAATTCCACGTCGACGACCGGACCAATGACGCGCACGACACGGCCGGCGACGGACGCCTGCTTCGTGTTCTGCTCTGGAAGAGCTGTGGTCATAATCTAGTCACTTTCTCCGCTTTCGGCGAGCGCGCCAGCGCCACCGACAATCTCGGTAATTTCCTGAGTAATCTGGGCCTGACGTGCCTGGTTGGCAATCCGGGAGAGGTCTTTCACCAATTCCGTGGCGTTATCGGTTGCCGACTTCATGGCGTTACGCCGGGAAGCCGACTCCGAAGCCGCCGCCTCCAAAAACATGGCAAACAGGCTGCGCGACACGTATTTGGGCAATAATGACGCAATCAGGGTATCGGCATCCGGTTCAAATTCGTAATCTGGTTCCGCATCGCTGCTGCTGGAGGCATCAAGGTAGTCCTCGCCTTTCGGCAACTCTTCGGATTCGATCACGGGTTCGATTGGTAGCAATTGGTGTACTCGGGGGGTTTGGGTCAGCATGGATTCGAATTCGGTGTACACAACATGCACAGAATCGAAGCCTTGTACTGCTTTCCCCTCCGGGCCGGTCAGCCCAGGCCGATATTTGGCGGTACCTTCACTGCTGGCGAGGAAACCATCAATGAGGTGCCGGCGCACATTATGGGTATCTTTCCACGAGGGGTCTTGAGAGAACCCGGACCATGAACCAACAAAGGGTTCGCTGCGGAAATTATAGTATCCCACACCCTTATTGCCGGAAACGTAGCGAACTACCTCATATCCGTGGTCTTCGAGGTTTTTCTCCAGCTCGGCTGCCTTTTTGAAAATGTTGTAGTTATAGCCACCGCACATGCCTCGATCACTGGAAATCACCAGCACCGCGGCCCGTTTTGCGTTTTCCCGTTCCCGTAGCATGGGGTGATCGAGAGAACTTGCCGACGCCAGTCGTTCCATCACATTGTGGATCTCGGTGGCGTACGGTTCGGCTGCTTCCACCTTGGCTTGTGCCTTAGTGATACGTGAGGTGGCAATGAGCTCTTGGGCCTTGGTGATCTTTTTGGTGGAATTCACCGATCGGATCCGGCTTCGTAGCTCGCGCAAACTAGCCATGGGTCACCCGCCTCCTTCCGTGGTGTTGCTGGGTAAGAAGCATCGACATCATGTTCTTACTTCTTCACCTTGAGGGTTTGCTTCTTAATCTCATCCTCGGACAAAGCATCCACGTCAAGGTCGTGGACAACCGGGGTGCCGTCAGTGGTTTGGAAGCTGTGCTTAAACTCCTCGGTCTTTTCCACCAGAGTGTTCTGCGATTCTTCGGACAGCGGCTGGCCACCCTTGATTTGTTCGAACACTTCCGGGGCCTCAGATTGCAAGTAGTCCTGCAATTCAAATTCGAAGCGGCGGATGTCTACCACGGGCACGTTATCGAAATGACCTTCGCTAGCCAACCAAATGGAGATAATTTGATGCTCCACGGTTTGCGGGGAGTTTTCGGCCTGCTTGAGCAGTTCCACCAGGCGGGCACCGCGGTCCAGCTGGGCTTTCGACGCGGGGTCCAGGTCAGAGGCGAAGGTGGCGAAGGCTTCCAGGTCACGGTAGGCGGCCAGGTCCAGACGGAGTGAGCCGGACACCTTCTTCATGCCCTTGGTTTGGGCAGCACCGCCCACACGGGAAACGGACACACCAACGTTAATGGCGGGACGCACACCCTGGTTGAACAGGTCGGATTCCAGGAACACCTGACCGTCGGTGATGGAAATCACGTTGGTCGGGATGAAGGCGGACACGTCGTTGGCCTTGGTTTCGATGATGGGCAGGGCGGTCATGGAACCACCACCCATATCGTCGGAAAGCTTGGCGGCACGTTCCAGCAGGCGGGAGTGCAGGTAGAACACGTCACCGGGGTATGCTTCCCGGCCCGGCGGGCGACGCAGCAGCAGGGAGATAGCACGGTAGGCTTCAGCCTGCTTGGTCAGATCATCGTAGATGACCAGCACGTGATACCCCTGGTACATCCAGTGTTGGCCGAGTGCCGCACCGGCGAAGGGGGCCAGCCATTTAAAGCCGGCGGAGTCGGATGCGGGGGCCGCCACGATGGTGGTGTATTCCAGGGCACCATGATCTTCTAGGGTTTTCCGCACTGCGGCGACGGTGGAACCCTTTTGGCCGATGGCAACATAGATGCAGCGAACCTGCTTGGTTTTATCGCCGCTTTCCCAGTTGGCCTTTTGGTTCAAAATGGTGTCGATACACACGGCGGTTTTGCCGGTCTTACGGTCACCAATGATAAGTTGGCGCTGACCCCGGCCAATGGGGGTCATAGCGTCGATGGCTTTAATACCGGTTTGCATCGGCTCGCCCACGGGCTTACGCTGCAACACCGATGGTGCTTGGAGTTCCAGCACCCGGTCTTCTTCAGCCTCAATGGCACCCAAACCATCAATGGGCTGCCCCAGTGGGTTAATGACGCGGCCGAGGAATTTATCGCCGACCGGGATGGAGAGGACTTCCCCGGTTCGTTTGACCTCGTCGCCTTCTTTGAGGGTTTCGTAGTTACCTAAAATCACAACGCCGACGCGATCCGTGTCCAAGTTTTGCGCGACGCCAATAACCCCACCGGGGAACTCAAGTAGCTCATTTGCCATGACTGATGGGAGCCCAGACACCTGGGCGATGCCATCAGCCGTGGAAAGGACCACGCCGACCTCCTCACGGGAGGCCTCCGCGGAGTAGCTTGAAGTGTAGTTCGCAATCGCGCTACGGATCTCATCGGAGGAGATCGTAAGCTCCGCCATGTTCTTCCTGCTCTCGGTTGTTTCTTCCAGCAATTTCTTCTAGTTAATGTATGGTTCGTGTATTACACGAGTTGGGCGCGCAGTCGGGCGATTTTACCCGAAGTGCTGCCATCAATGACTTCATAACCGACTCGAATAATTGCACCACCAATGAGGCTGGGATCAACCTCGGTGTGCAAACTCATCGGATACGCGTAAATGCCTTCCAGCTTGGTGGCCAGTGTCTGGTGTTGTGCTTTTGTTAAAGCATTTGCCGAGGTTACAACTGCTACCTTGTGGCCGCGAAGTGCGGCGGCATACTCCGATAGGGCATTCACATCGTCGATGGCATTACGTTCGGGGCGGCCAATGACTTGCAGTGCTAAGGCTTCCGTTACCGCGGTCACCTTGCCGTACAGCACTTTTGCCAGCAGATCTCGCTTTGCGACGGGATCCGCACTCTGGTCGTCAAGCAGTAGACTCAATTCTGGTTGTTTGAGTAGCAACCGGGACAGGCGAAAGAGTTCTTCTTCTACCTGCTCTAATTGGCCTTGGTGCTCAGCGGCCCGCAATAGTGCTCGTCGTCCCAGCGTCACCAGTCCGGTGCGCATTTCCTTCGGGGTCGACCACACCTGGCGAGCTGCCATAATGAGCAGCTCTAAGGTGTACTGGGACACTTTTCCGGCAAACACAGCAGAGACAACTTCTGCGCGCTGTTCTTCAGCCAGAGAGGCTTCGGCAATGGTGATGCGTAATGCCCGATCCCCATCGAGAAGCTCAACGACGTCAAACAGCTCAGCGCCAGTCTGTGCGGCTACGGCAACTGGCTTTTCCTTATTTTTCGACGTGGTGTCGAAATACTCGGAAACAGTTTCCAGTGCTTCGCGGCTTGCTGCGTGCATGTATGCCTACTTTCCTGCTGACTTAGCAGAGATGGAATCAAGGTCGTCGAGGAACCGATCAATACTGCCGGAGCGTTTCACGTTCTCTGACAATTGTTCCCCAACCAGAGCCTCAGCAAGACTGATGGCGTTCTGCCCCATCTCACGACGCAACTCCGCCACAACCAGCTCGCGCTGGGCAGCCAGGTGCTTTTCGCCATTTTCGATAATGCGTGCACTCTCTTCAGTTGCTTTTGCCTTCATCTCGGCTTCAATCTGCTTGCCCTTTTCTTGGGCGGCTTCGCGGATTTCGGCGGCTTCGATGCGGGCGTCGGCAAGCTTTTTGTTGTACTTTTCGAGCACAGCCTTGGCTTCATTTTGAGCTTTTTCGGCGTTTTCAATGCCACTCTTAATGAGCTCTTCTCGCTCGGCAAGTGTTTTCAAGAAACTTGGGAGCACCAGTTTCCAGAACAAAAGTCCAACAACTAAGAGTACGACGATGGACCAACCAATATCGTAGGTCGTCGGCAATAGCGGGTTAATCGCACCACTGCTACTGCCTTCGGCCAGATAACTGATCATATTCGTCATGAATCTCGTACTTTCGTGTAGTGGCAGTAAAGGTGGTTTACGTGAACATGTAACCAGCGGCCAGGCTGATTAGGGCGAGTGCCTCAACGAAAGCGATACCCAAGAACATGGTGGTACGCAGCGTACCGGCCATTTCCGGCTGCCGTGCCATACCTTCGAGCGCCTTACCGACTATGATGCCAATGCCGATGCCGGGGCCAATGGCGGCCAGACCATAGCCGATAGTTGCGATATTGCCGTGCGTAGCGGATTCAGCGGCTTGCGCAAGGATCAGTTCATTCATGAGAATGTATTTCCCTTCTAAAGTGCCCCTAAGCATTAAGGGCGATGAGTGTGTGAGTTTTTGAGGTTAGTGTTCGTCCGCATGCAGCGATAAATCGATATACACGGCCACCAGCAGGGCAAAAATATACGCTTGGAGGAAAATCACCAGACACTCAAAGAGTGTGAATGCAATACCTGCCGCCAAGGTGACTGCAGATAATGCCGTCCAACCATTCAGTTGCCAGAAGAACAGGTTGGTTGCGCTAAACAGCAACACCAGAATGATGTGCCCAACCAGCATATTGGACAACAAACGGATAGTCAGCGTAGCGGGACGCAGAATAAAGGTGGAAAGAAATTCCAGCGGAATAACAAGCAGATGGAGAGCAATCGGGAGGTTGGGAATAACCACCGAACTCTTCATGTACTTAAAAAAGCCATACCGCTTTACACCTGCATAGATGAAGGCGATATACCCAAACAAAGCCAAAATTAATGGCATACCAGCACGCGCATTGGAGGAAATGTTTAGGAATGGAATGACCGAAGAGGAATTGAGGAATAAGACAAGGAAGAAAGTGGGCACCAAAACGGCGAGGAATCGGCGGCCTTCCTTCTTACCGAGAATTTCTTCCGCAATATGAATTCGGACAAAGTCGAGCATGATCTCCGCGACGTTTTGTAAACCACTAGGAATAATCTTGGGTTTACGCATCGCCACGACGAAGAAAGTGATCATAATCGCAGCCACCAACAACCGGACCAACATAATACGGTCGAGGGAAAACCAGCCACCGGTAATGGTGTCTTCCCAAATGAATTCGTTGGCCGATTCACCCGGGAAAAACTCCCCTATTGAGGGTGCATGAAACTCCCCCTCCAAGGATAATGTTGTAACGCTCAGCGTTCTCTCCCGTGTTCGGGCCGCAAGAATTCTAATGAAAGATTCTCACGGTGCGATGGATGTCTGTAAACTCACTGCAACCACCACGGACTCCGTCGCACATCAGCATGGCGGCCACAGGGGATTATGCTTGGAATGCCCCTTGATAGGAAGCAGATATTCCTGATGAACCCACCGATTAGAATAGCAGCATAAATCCGATATTTCCCACATAATCCCCGATAAAAATCACCCCCACGATACTCACCCCACATGAACAGGCACGAACCCTAAAAAGTGACCTGGGACACAGGTAAAAACGGGGGTGATTGACTACCCCCGCCCTTTGAACTATTCACCTCAATTTTCGGCCATAACCACCCCGGGCAACCAGCCAAGGACGACTTGATCGCTACCCCATAGGGCCATAAACTTACCTTGCAATTGTGTTACAAAACCGTAATCAATTCCCTACATCACCCATCATCGCCACCCCCTTTATTCCCCACCCATTAGGGGTTAGTCTTTCGATGGAGTAGAAATTTGCTGAGTGAAAATTGTCGACTCTTCCCCCACAAGTATAGTGAATACGCCATGCTTTCATTCCCGCCCCAATCCAGAATTTAGAGCATTTGATATAGTCCGATTGCGCGAATAATTGGTGGTTGCAGGCCTGCGGCTTTGGGCGTCGTCAAGCATTAATAATGCATAATTACCACATTTATGCAGATAAATATGTCACGCGGGACGTCATCACTCCGTACGCTTCGGTTACCAACACCACAATGAGCGTAATCAGCAAGGTGACGAAAAATGCCGCATGCGAGTAAAACTCTAGGTCCCGGATCAGCACAAGTACCAGGAACACCGCAATGATCTTCAGCAGCCACGTGCCAAGCACCACCGCCCCCGTGGTTGTTGGCGTGGTTGATGCGGTAAACAACATGCTCACCACCGTCACCAGAAGGAATCCCCCAGCCATGGTGGCACCGATGAGTACCCCCCATATTCCCGGTAGCCCTTGGTAACCACCCCAGCTCATGAGCGAGACGATGGTCACCACCAGCAGGGCGGACGAACCCAGCCGTAATGCACGCACTAGTGGACGTCGGTGATCATCGAAATCATGCTGGTCACGTTCTTGTAGCCCTAAATCATTTTTGCTAGTCACAAACGGCAATCCTACCCAACCCCAGGGTATTCGTTGAAACCGATCGTGCCCCACCATAATTTCTACGAGGTTTCCGGGGCCTCATCTAAAGTTTCCTCACCACCCGGCATATTACGGTTCGACTTGTCATAATGTGGTGCATCATGGTTAGCCACCCTATGCGTCGCACTAGGCCGCGTCACCTCGCGGTTTACCGTCTCACCGGCTACCACAGCATGGTTCGCCACCCCGGAATCCACCACCTCGTGAGCCGCCGGAACTTCCGGGGCCGTCGAAACCTCCGGAGGTGGTTTCTCCCGGTGAAGTATGTGAGGTCGGTGGCTAATCACCCGCCTGGGCCGCGGCGGCAATTCCGCCCTGGCCCGCTTCACCGGCCCGCGGGTGGCCAAGGTAGCGAAAATCAGCGCCACCACAAGGCCGATGGTAGCCCACAGCGGCGGAACCATGGAATACGCAACCGCCCCCACGGCCACCACAAACACCCATGTGTACAGCAGCAACACCACATTCCGGTGCGAATGCCCCAACGTTAAAAGCCGATGGTGCAGGTGTTTTTTATCCGCGCTAAACGGCGACTGCCCTTTACGCACCCGACGCACCACCGCCATCACCAGGTCCAGCAGCGGTATCGCCACCGCCGCGAGCACCACAATGATGGGCGATAATAACGCCACCATGTCCACCGCCCCATACAGCCCCATGTTGATTTTGCCGCTCGCCGATGTTGATGCCGCAGCCAGCAGAAACCCGATGAGCATGGAGCCGGAGTCACCCATGAAAATCCGGGACGGCTCAAAATTATGTGGTAGGAAGCCGGCGCACACGCCCACCAATCCTGCCGCGATGATCGCCGGCGGGTATGCGGACACCATGCCACCCTGATCGTGCAAAATCGTGAGCGAAAACAGGAGAATCGACCCGCCGGCAATCATCCCCAGGCCGGCCGCTAACCCATCGAGTCCATCCACAAAGTTAATGGCGTTAATCAAAGTCACGGTGAACAACACCGTAATCACCACCGACCAGAATTGGTCAAGCAGCACCGTGGTGCCGTCGCCGAAGGGTATATAGAGCAGCGTCCAGTTCAGCCCCAACATGCTCATGATGAGCGCGCCTAAGAGTTGGCCAATGATCTTCGTGAGGGCGTCGAGCTCCCACAGGTCGTCGATAGCGCCCAACATGACGATGATGACCGCGCCACCGACCACCGCGTTCATTTCCGGGGTGATGGGTTGAAAACCGCGGGTGAGGGCGGGCAATTGGTCGGCCAGGAACACTGCCCCAATGAACCCGGTAAACATGGCTACCCCACCCATGCGGGGCTTAGGGATAGTGTGGACGTCACGGTCGCGGATTTCGGTCATCCAATTTGACCGGACCATGAGATACCGAATGACCCCGGTGGTGAGGTACGCCAGCGACAAAGCCACCAGCAGCACAAGTCCGAGTTCCCGGAGGGGGACGCCTGCACCTGCACCCATTTAGCGCGAATTCTCCGGTGTGCGGGCTGCTGGGGTGAGGGTTTCCGGGGCAACGCCAAGCACGTCGGCGATGCGGGTGGCGGGGATGGCGCCTTCACGCAAGAGCCGCGGTTGGTCGCCGGAAACATCAATGATGGAGGATGCCACCCCCACCGAGGTTTCCCCACCGTCAAGGTAAACGTTGACCTTATTGCCCAATTGTTCCTCCGCCATGGCCGCGGTTGTTGCCGGGGGCTGACCGGAAATGTTCGCGCTGGACACCGCCATGGGACCGGTTTCGCGCAATAATTCGATGGCGACGGGGTGGAGTGGCATGCGCAGCATGACCGTGCCGCGGGTGTCCCCCAGGTTCCACATCAGCGAAGGGGCTTGCGGCACCACGATTGAAAGACCACCGGGCCAGAAGGCCTCGATGAGGGTGCGAAGCTGGTCATTATAGGAATGCACCAGGCCCCGGGCGGTATCCCAACTGCCAACCAGCACCGGCACGGGCATATCCGGGCCCCGCCCCTTGGCCGCCAGCAGTCGGGCCACCGCGTCGTTGTCGAAAGCATCGCACCCCAACCCATAGAGGGTGTCGGTGGGGAGTACCACGAGGCGGCCAGATTTCACGGCGCCCACGGCGGCCTTAATGCCCAGGCTACGAATTTCTCCGGTATCAGTGCAGCTATAGATCCTGCTCACAGTAGGTTTCCTTATGTCACATCGTGGTGGTTATGGTCTTCGCTTTCGCGGCTATAATTCTCACAGCTTAGTCCGTACTGTCACAAATCGCTGTCACAAACCGGGGTTGCCCCGCCCAATCCTGGTGCTGCGTTACCTGGCGCAGCCCCGCTTCTGCCACGAGCTTTACGACGTCCGGCCCGGTGGTGTCGTCGTGTTCGCAAGCGAACACTCCCCCCGGCGCGAGGAGGCGCCGGGCTGTGGGAATGAGCCGGGTGATGACGTCCATTCCGGTGTCGCCACCGAAGACTGCCATGGGTGGGTCGGCATAAACCTCTGGTTGGAGGTCGGTGGTGTGAGGTACGTAGGGCGGGTTGGTGACTACCGCCGTTGCTTTTCCGTTCAGGTGTTCGAGTAGGGCGGGATTGGTGGCGTCGCCGGCGATGATGGTGACGCCGAGGGGGTCGAGGTTGGTGTGAGTGTAGGTGAGTGCTTCTGGGGAGAGTTCTACCGCGTAAATGTTGGCGTCGGGGCGGGCGTGGGCGAGGTAACCGGCGATGGCGCCGGAGCCGGTGCAGAGGTCGATGATGAGCAGGTTGGGGGTGTTGCCAAGATAGGTGGTGACCCAGTCGGCGAGTTGTTCGGTTTCGGGTCGGGGGATGAATACACCGGGTCCGACGGTGAGGGTGAGGGGGCCGAAGGGGGCGGTGCCGAGGATGTGTTGGAGGGGTTCTCGGTGGGCGCGCCGGCTGATGAGTTCGGCATAGTCGTGGTGGAAGGTGGCGGGGAGGTCGGTTGGTGACATGAGCCGCATGGTGAGCGGATCGGTGCCAATGAGGTGGGCGGCGAGCGTGTGGGCGTCGTGACGTGGGGAGGCCACGCCGGCTGCTGCCAGGGTGGCCTCCGCTACGCGCAGTATTTCGTGCACGTGTGTGAACCTGTTCTTATTCGGCTTCGAGTCGGGCGGCGCGTTCCGCGGTTCGGAGCGCGGTGAAGAGATCTTCCATGTCGCCGTTGAGCACGGAGTCGAGGTTGTTTGCCTTGAATCCGATGCGGTGATCGGAGATCCGGTTTTCCGGCCAGTTGTAGGTGCGGATTCGTTCGGATCGGTCGAGGGTACGGATTTGGGCGGCTCGGCCTTGGGCGGCTTCAGCTTCGGCTTGTTCTTCCGCTAGTGCCTGGAGTCGGGCGGCCAGCACTTGCAAGGCTCGGGCCTTGTTTTGGATCTGGGACCGCTCTTTTTGGCAGGTGACGACGATGCCGGTGGGCAGGTGGGTGATGCGGACCGCGGAGTCGGTGGTGTTGACGCCTTGGCCGCCTTTGCCGGAGGATCGGTATACGTCGACACGGATGTCTTTGTCGTCGATTTCGACGGCGGCGATTTCGTCGGGTTCGGGGTAGACGAGGACACCGGCGGCGGAGGTTTGGATTCGGCCTTGGGATTCGGTGACGGGTACGCGTTGGACTCGGTGTACGCCGCCTTCGAATTTGAAGACGCTCCAGGCGCCGTCGCGGGACGGTTGTTTGGAGCGGATGGATAAGGTCATGTCTTTGACTCCGCCCAGGTCGGATTCGGACAGACCAAGCACTTCGGTGCTGAATCCGTGTTTGTCGGCGTAGCGTTGGTACATGCGTACGAGTTCACCGGCGAAGAGGGCTGCTTCTTCCCCGCCGGCGCCGGCTTTGATTTCCATGACGATGTCGTCACCGTCGTGGGGGTCGCGGGGGGCGAGGAGGTCGGCGAGTTTTTCTTCGAGTTCGACTACTTCGCCGGCGAGGCGGTCGGCTTCGGGGGCGAATTCGGAGTCTTCGTAGGCCATTTCTTTGGCGTCGGCAAGGTCGGCGCGGGCCTGTTCCAGGGCAGTGTTCACCTTCATGATGGGCTGCAGTTCCGAATACCGTTTCGATAGTTTTCGAAACAGTGCTTGGTCCCCCACGGTTTCCGGATCGGACATTTGGGCTTCGATGCCTTGGTATTCCGAAACGATGTCGTCTACTGCCGAAACCTGATGAGATTGGCTAGCCATCGTGTTTTTTAGTCCTCCCCGTTGCTCATGAAGGCTCGCTGTGCCGCCACTTGGGCGAGGAATTCCCCGTTGGTCTTGTACTTTTTGAGCTGCGCGATCAATGTGTCGATGGCTTGTTGGTTATCAAGCACGGACAGGATGCCGCGGAGTTTGTGCATGACCCGGGCTTCTTCGGGGGCGAGCAGTAGTTCGTCTTTGCGGGTGCCGGATGGTCCGATGTCTACTGCGGGGAAGACACGCCGTTCCGCGATTTTGCGGTCGAGTTTGAGTTCGGCGTTGCCGGTACCTTTGAATTCTTCGAAGATCACGGTGTCGCCGGCGGAGCCGGTTTCGACCATGGCGGTGGCGATGATTGTGAGCGATCCACCGTTTTCGATGTTTCGGGCGGCACCGAGGAATCGTTTCGGCGGGTAGAGGGCGTTGGAGTCGACACCACCGGAGAGGATTCGGCCGGATGCGGGGGATGAGTTGTTGTAGGCGCGACCCAATCGGGTGATGGAGTCGAGGAGCACTACTACGTCTTGTCCTTGTTCCACCAGGCGTTTTGCCCGTTCGATGGCGAGTTCGGCCACGGCGGTGTGTTCTGCCGGTGGGCGGTCGAATGTGGAGGCGATGACTTCGCCTTTGACGCTGCGCTGCATATCGGTGACTTCTTCGGGTCGTTCGTCGACAAGCACAACCATGAGGTAGCATTCGGGCCGATTGGTGGCGATGGCGTTGGCAATGTTTTGCAAAATTGTGGTTTTGCCGGCCTTCGGGGGAGATACGATGAGTGCGCGTTGACCTTTACCAATGGGCATAATGAGGTCAATGACGCGGGTGGTGAGGATACCAGGTTCGGTTTCCAGCCGGATGCGTTGGTTGGGGTAAAGCGGGGTGAGTTTGTTGAACTCGGGCCGGTTTTTAGCTTCCTCGACGGTCATGCCGTTGACAGAGTCGACTCGGGCCAGGGGATTGTATTTTTGCCGGTTGCGGCCCCGATTGTTGTTGTACCGGTCGTTGGTGTCGGCCATGCGGACGGAGCCGGTGATGGCGTCACCGGAGCGGAGACCGAGGCGGCGCACCATTTGACTATTGACGTAGACGTCGGCGGGGCCGGCGTGGTAGCCGGAGGTGCGGACGAATGCCACGTTGTTGTCGACCACGTCGAGGATGCCGGCGACAACTTGGAGTTGATCGTCGCGGTTGTCTCGGCTGTTTTGGTTATCCCGGTTGTCGTTGCGATTGTCGTTGTCGTAGTTATCGTTGTCCCGGTCACGGCCGCGTCGGTTACGGCGGCCGCGTCGGCCCCGGCGGTCGTCGTCCCGATCGTTACGATCATTGCGATCATTTCGGTCGTAGCGTTGACTTCGATCGTTACGGTCTGTCCGGTCGCTGCCCCGGTCGAAACGGTCGTGGTTGTCGCCGGAATCGGCCTCGGTGTCAGCGTCGCCGCTGGTGGTTGCGTTGTCACTGGTGTTGGCATCATCAGTGTCGGTTCGGGAATGTTGCCGCCGTTCGTTGCGTTCGCCCCGGTTTTCGCGTTCTTCCCGGCGGGCCCGGTTGCGTCGGGCCCGGCGTTGGGCGGAGCGGGATTCGTAGCGGGTCTCCCCCTCGGTGTCACCATCATGGGTGTCTTCCGATGTGGTGTTGGTGTCTGCTGTGTCGTCGCCGGCCCGGCCATCACCTGGGTGTTCGGTCCGGGTGGCGCGGCGCCGGCGGGGTTTATGGTCTTCCGAGGCCTCAAGCGCGTTGTCCGCTTCTGCCGCTGGGGCGTCGTCGACAGGCTTGGTGTCTTTCCGACGTGGGGTGCGGGTTTGCCGGGGCTTTGCGGCGTTAGCGTCGGCCGCCGGTGCGGGACTGTCGCCGGAAGCGTTGGTGATGGCGGCGATGAGCGCCCCTTTGCGCAGGGCGGATACGCCTTTAAGTCCGAGGTCGGCTGCGAGTTTGCGCAGCTCGGGTAGACGCATTGCAGCGAGATTTCGCGGTGCGCCGTTATCTGTTGTGGTCACAGATGTCCTTTCATTTGCTTCACCAGCTGGTTTGGTGCGCTGTATCGTCGAAGAGTGGCGGCAGTGTTTGTTTTAGGGCGTGCCAGTAACGATGTGGCTAAAGCTGGAAGCTCCCATGTGTATTTTTAGGTCATTGGTCGTGTGGGTACACGGCCGTCCGCGGCTTGGGGCGGAAAGGTGTTTCCACCCAAGCGTCATGAACTTCCTGGGTTTTCCGGTGGCCCGGTGAGCGGTTGGCTAGCGCCGTTGTGTCGGCCGGTGGGCAGGTGGGCGCTCACCAGCAGGGTACGCAGAAAACTTTTGTGAACGCGTTGTCGTTCTTTTTCACGGACTTTCTCCACCGGGCGGCGGACCGCTTATAGGCAAGCGGGGCTGGGGCGGAGCGGGATTATGTCGAGCATACGCCGTATGTGTAGTTAAAGAACGGCAAGTGATTGCGTAGGAACGTTCTGGCTAATAGTGTAGCGCACCTTAAACCGCAGGTAAAAAGTGCCTGGTTTTCGTTGGGGTATTTTCAGTATTTATGCTGTGTTAGCGGCGGGTTTGGCCAGTGGTCACGTTGTGGTTATTGGGATTTTTACTAGAGTTTGTAGCATGCTTTCGACGATGCAGGATTTACCGCTGAATCTTTCGCGGATTCTCACTTATGGGGCCACGGTGTTTGCCGATTGTAAGGTAACCACGTGGGAGTCAGGGGCGATGCAGGAAACAACGTTTGCGGAAATCGCGGCGCGGGCTGCGGCATTGGCGCATGCGCTGCATGGGTTGGGGATCACCGGCGACCAACGAGTAGCAACGCTCATGTTTAACTGTGCGGAACATGTGGAGACATTCTTTGCGGTGGCGTGCAAGGGAGCAGTGTTTAACCCGCTCAATAAGCAATTAATGAACGACCAGATTGCGCACATTATCAACCATGCGGAAGACGAAGTGATCATTTGCGACCAGCGGTTGGCGAAACAATTGGGGGCGATTTTAGCGCTGGGCTGCCCGACGGTGAAAACCGTGGTGTTTATTGGACGAGCCGATATTTCCGCCGCAGCACGGTTCATTCCGGACCCAATCACCTGCGTGTCGTACGAAACCCTCCTCGACGGGCAGTCGACGGTCTACCATTGGCCGGTACTGGAGGAAACCACGGCGGCGGCATTATGCTATTCAACAGGCACCACCGGCGCACCCAAGGGGGTGGCATATTCCCACCGGTCCATATATTTACAGGTGTTAAGCCTGCGAACCACGGATTCCATGGCGATTGAGACTGGCCAGTCGTTTCTTTGTTGCGTGCCGATTTATCACGTGTTGAGCTGGTTTGTGCCCATTGCCGCATTCATGTCGGGGGCGCCCCTGGTGTTCCCCGGCGCGGACGTGTCCCCGGAAGGGTTGGCGAGCCTGATTGCGGCATGCCACCCGCGGGTGGCCCATGGGGTGCCGACGATTTGGATTCAGCTCATGGTGCACTATATGCGCACTCCCCCGGAGCGCATGAGTTTGCAGGAGATTTTTTCAGGCGGTTCGGCGGTGCCGCCGATTCTCATGAAGTTATGGGAGGAGCGTTATGGTGTGGATATTGTGCACGTGTGGGGCATGACGGAGACGTCCGCGGTGGGCACGGTGGCGCGCCCCCCGGCGGGGGTTTCGGGGAAGACGCGCCGGGCGTACCAGATTAGCCAGGGCCGGTTTCCGGCGTCGATAGAGTATCGGGTTGTCAACGATGGGGAGATTGTGGCGCAGTCGGACCGGAACCAGGGGGAAATCCAGGTGCGGGGTAATTGGGTGACCGGGTCGTATTATCATTCGCCGGCGCAGGATGGTGCGGGGGCGGCCGCGGTGTTTCGGGGCTCCGAGATTAATGATGAGGAGGAGATTGAGGAGCATTTCACGGCGGATGGGTGGCTGCACACTGGGGATGTGGGGTCAGTGTCGGCGGATGGGTATTTGACGATTCATGATCGGGCCCGTGATGTGATTCGGTCGGGTGGGGAGTGGATTTATTCAGCATTGTTGGAGAATGAGATCATGGCGGCGAAGCCGGTGGTGGAGTGCGCGGTTATTGGTTACCCCGATAAGAAATGGGGTGAGCGGCCGTTGGCGGTGACGGTGGTGGCGGATGGTGTGCCGCGTGATCGAGACACGGCGGAACAGTTGCGGGATCATTTGCGGGAGAGTTTTCCGTCGTGGATGCTGCCGGAGTATTGGACGTTTGTGGATTCGATTGATAAAACGTCGGTGGGTAAGTTCGACAAGGTTGATTTGCGTCAGCATTTAGCAAATGGTGAGTATTCGGTGATTGCGCTGGTGGGGCCGGGTCAGTCGACGTAGAATCGTCGACAAGCCCTTCAATTCGTTAATGTTTAGGTATTATGCGCAGTCGACTTCCATTTCCTACGTTACGGACCGCACCCACCGAATTTTTTGAAGAACAACGCGATGATCTTGGGGTGTGGCGGCTTCAGGATACCTTCGGCAGGGTCGCCCGGGACCTGAGGGTGTCGCTCACTGACCGGTGTAATCTTCGCTGCACTTATTGCATGCCTGCCGACGGCCTGGAGTGGATTCCCCGCCCCGACACGCTTG
>ERZ773065.862-NODE-862-length-16167-cov-5.143930_pt1 | contig 16167 bp, 10 predicted proteins | sample MGYA00580623_ERZ773065 | MGnify/ENA primary metagenome ERZ773065 (study PRJEB29015, sample SAMEA2738017) | human oral metagenome | biome: human oral; feature: human-associated habitat; material: dental | place: China | collected 2047 ... | reverse complement strand
AATATGCGCCGAACTGTCACATCGTAAAATGTGGAGCGCTATCAATGGTATATAGCTAATGCGTATTTTGCATTGCTTACGTACGAACCATGGATACGTTTCAGACGTTATTCATGGCTATTTTATTTATACGGAGGTTTTAAAATGATACGCATTAACAAAAGCAGAATTATGTACGTGTTCGGGCTTACCGCACTCTTCATAGCGGCTGTGCCGATTGTGGCAATGGCTGCTGACAGTAAGCCAGCAATGTATGCAACGATATGGGCTGTTCTACCGCCTATCGTCGCTATCGGACTAGCACTCATAACAAAAGAAGTATACAGCTCGCTGTTCATCGGAATTCTTGCAGGTGGACTTATATATTCTGGAATGAATTTCCCTAAATTCATGAATCATGTGATGATAGATGGATTCGTTTCATCACTGTCTTCAGCGGGTAATGTAGGAATCCTAGTATTCCTAGTTATACTCGGTATGCTCGTCGCTATGATGAATCTATCAGGTGGTTCCGCTGCTTTCGGAAATTGGGCAGCTCAGAGGATTAAAACTCGCCGCGGCGCACAGTACTCGACCGTTACTCTCGGAATTCTCATATTCGTTGACGATTACTTCAACTGCTTAACAGTTGGGAGCGTTATGAAGCCACTTACCGACAAATACAACATATCGAGGGCTAAGCTGGCATATTTGATAGATGCAACTGCAGCGCCAGTCTGCATATTAGCACCTATTTCATCTTGGGCTGCAGCTGTAAGCGGTTTTGTAGAGGGAAAAAATGGCCTAAGCATATTCATTCAGGCTATTCCTTATAACTTCTACGCACTTCTCACTATAGCCATGATGTTCATGATTATAACTATGAATTTCGATTACGGAAAAATGGCAACTTATGAGAAAAATGCCGTAGAAAACGGCGACCTCTTTACAGTGCAAGATACTGCAGCATTGAAGAATGACAGTGCTGTCGAGACAGTGCATCAAGGAATAGTAATGGATTTGATGTTCCCGGTAATAGTGCTCATCATCTCTTGCATCACTGGCATGCTATATACTGGAGGATTCTGGAGCGGCAAATCATTTGTAACTGCATTCGCAGGCTGCGATGCATCCACGTCTCTAGTACTCGGAAGTGTTGTTTCACTGGTTATTACTATCGTCTACTACATGATTAGAAGAGTCGTTCCTTTCTCGGAGCTTATGGAATGTGTTCCTGAAGGATTCAAATCAATGGTTTCACCAATCCTCGTTCTTACGATGGCATGGACTCTAAAAACTATGACTGATTCCCTCGGTCTCGCGCAGTTCGTTGCCAATATGATGGATAAAATTCCTGGTGGATTGATTATGGTAATACCTGCGATGTTCTTCCTAGTATCATGTGCTCTTGGTTTTGCTTCTGGCACATCATGGGGAACTTTTGGAATACTAATTCCTATAGCACTTGCAGTAACTGCGAATAGACCTGATATGATGATTGTACTCATATCTTCCTGCATGGCTGGTGGAGTTTGTGGTGACCACTGCTCGCCGATCTCAGATACGACTATCATGTCATCTGCTGGCGCAGCTGTTAGGCACCTTAGCCACGTCGAGACTCAGCTACCTTATGCTATGACCGTTCTATCTGTATCAGCCGTATGCTATGTAATCGCTGGCATCATGGAATCTCCATGGGTTGCACTTGCGGTAGGGCTCGTACTCCTATATGTAGTTCTGCGCTTCTTCAAGAGAAGAGAAGGTTCGTATGTAGTTGATGAAACTCAGGCTATTGAGACTGCAACTGCCCAGGGTTAAGAAGTATAATATCGATGGATCTTTGAAAAATATTATCTTTAACTTTGCTGAAAAAGACTGAAAGAGGGAGCTATCACTGCTATGTGATAGCTCCCTTTCTTCATTTATCGATCAGAGATACATAAATGGAAGTATATGCATTGTAGCCGCTATGATAAACAGACCTAGTAGGATGAACATGCTCCCGAGAAGACAGAAGGCCTTCTTGCCATTACTATTTATATCTTGCGGGTTTAACTCCTCTATATAAAATCTAGCAGATGAGCGTTTGTCGTAAATTACAGTGATGGGTACCTCACCTTTCCGCTCACACTTTCTTAAAAATGAAGCCTTGCTATCTAAACCAAAGAATGTTTTGTTGTATCTAAGATTTCTACCGCTTTCACTTTTGAACGAAATCTCGCAGTCACACTCGAAGCTATATCTAGTGCTTCTGATCTCGAGCACCTTTAGGAAGCCTTCAGTTTCAATTGCATTTGTGCCATCTAGCACTAGACTATTAATATCCTTTTCCTTACCTGAACAAAGTCGCCCTGTATATATAAATATCCAGCCTATTAATATCATTATAAGAGCTATAAAATACATCATCTAATCTGCTACCATTAGTAATCCTAGTTGTTCTGCACTAGCGCAAGCAATGTTTTATAAGCCACAGGTCCAGCAACCTTATAGCCAGTGCCACCGTTTTTCACCCATACTACGAAAGCATATGGATGATCTGCATCATCTATAAATCCAACAAACCACGCATCAGGGGTTCCACTCCCAGTCTCTGCTGTTCCAGACTTTGCATAGATGTCGAGTCCTCGAAAATTACTCTCTCCATATGTAACCTTAACGTCATTTTTCATCATGCTCTTCATCTTACTTGCGGTACCACTGCTCAGGTAATTACCTAATGAATCACCACCGGTAACCTTTTTAAGGAAATTAGATGAACTTATTATATAAGGATTTATAGCCTTGCCGCCATTTGCAATAGCGCCCATATAGACCATCATCGAGGCGGGATTTACGAGGTCCTCCGCCTGCCCGATTCCCGCCCAACTAAGTTTAACTGGGTCATCCTTTGGAAAAACGAATGTCCCCTTTGCTGTCTTAATTCCGTTTATATCGAGTGAGTTGGTCAGCCCAATCTTCTTGACGTAATCCTTCATGGCACTTGCGCCAACCTTACGAGTGATTTCTCCAAATGCACCGTTACAAGACTTTGCGAGCGCCATCTCGAAGTCAACATGTCCATGTCGCTCCGTGCACTTTATCGGTGACCCATTTACATACGTAACACCAGTACAGTTAAAGCTGAAATCATCTATATCATCGACATTATCAATTGCCGCCGCAGCGGTTACTGTCTTAAATGTCGAACCCGGCGTGAGCCTTCCCGATAGGAATGTATTGAAATATTCAGATGAACTGGAATTCGTCGGAAGTGACCCTTTAGGATCAACAGATGGCGTGCATACCATGGCCATTATCTCTCCGGTTTTATAGTTGTATACCCCAACCATTCCCTGACGGTTACCGAGCGCCTTGTACGCAGCTAAATTAGCCTTTGCATCTATGGTCAAATTGATTTTGCTTCCGTCCTTAGTGGTATCATAGGTTCCGTTTAACAGGTCGTACCCTATGAGCTGTGGCCTAAAGACGTTGATTGCACCTGTCGCAATATTGCCCTTTGGATCTCCAACCGCATGTACAGTTGCCTTTCTAAGTGAAGCATCAGAAGGATACACGAGTCCATCCTTTGTGCAGTTAAGCAGCATCACGCCATTTCTGTCATAGATAGTGCCGCGGTTGACTTCACCATTAGTATATATCTGCCTATTTCCATAGAAGCTCGCCCAGTCTTGTCCCTTTGTTACGAACCTCCATGTAAAAATCAATATTCCTATGAATAGCGACGCGGCAAGCAGCAGACAGATATTCGCTCTACGCTCTAGTTTCCGCATATGCTACCTCCTTTTGCATTCGTTCCCATCAAGGCCTCCTCTTAATCGCAAGGCTTGCATCTTTACGCATATCCGCAGCCTTAAAGTAGGCCAGCATCGCCCATGAACACATCGCACTCGTACCACCCGTAGAGACGAACGGGAAGGTAACTCCGGTTAGCGGAAACAGGTCTACTGCTCCAAATATATTTAGCATGGTCTGAAAGATCATCATCGTCGCAGCACCGCATGCTGCTATCGTATAGAAAGCTGATCTTCCTGCCACGATTGAATTTACCGCAAACAGCGAGAGGGTAATGATACACAGAACAAGCAGAATTGATATTATGAGCCCCCATTCTTCAGTGACAAACCCGAATACGAGGTCTGTGTTGGAGGCTGCAACGGTCTTTAAGGATCCATTACCTGCACCAAGGCCGAGGAGACCTCCACCAGATGCATAGGACATGGTTCTAGTTTGCTGATATCCCATACCGTTGATAAAATCTGGTTCCCACACATGCCCCCAAGCATTAAATCTACTCAATATGTATGGCTTAAACCTGAGCACAAGTATGCCCATGATTCCAGCCGCCCCTATCGTGAGTATAAGTCTCGAAAAATCACCACTCCTTAGGAACGAAATCACCAGATATGTAACGAAGAAGATAAGCGCACCTCCGAAGTCTCCCATCTTAGCAAGGCAAGCCAGGCAGAATAAGGAGAACAGCATGAAGCCGTAGAGATTTTTCTTGTTGAAGAGATTCTCCATCGTCGCTGCCCCGATGCATATGAATGCGAGCTTTACGATTTCAGAAGGCTGAATTGAGATGCCACCGACTGTAACCCAGTTAGCAGCTCCAAATTTAGTCGTTCCAAATATCACATTGAAAAGCAAAAGTCCTATAGCAAGAACAGCGAGTACCGGCTTAATCTTCTCCGTCCTCTTGAGGTCACGCATATAAATACACATGAATATAAATATAAATATACCGACAAGAGTCGCGATATACTGTTTCATGGTGAGTGAAGGATTTGCGGAGGTCGTGACCGCTAGCCCAATAGTCGACATGAAGAAGGCTATCATCTCCATCTCGAACCCCTTGCTGCCCATTGCCCTAAAGAGAATCACATAAACCCACATAGTAGCGGAAAGTAGCGGAATTGAAAGAAGCGCCCCAGGAGTAAGATTCGTTCCCATGCCAATTATCAGTTGTATCATCGTCAGAAATTGAAATGCAGTGATAGCAACCATAAGTGGCCATGGCGAGACAGGTTTCTTGTCCATCGAGCGCATAGCATCATTATTTTTCTCCTCTTCGACACTTATCGCAGCGAGCGTGCACTTTGCGCCGCCCATTATGATTTCGTCGCCAGGATTTATTATGTATTTCTTGCGCGGAATGAGCTGAATCCCATTGATAATAGTTCCATTCTTGGAATTCAAATCCTTGAACATCCATTTTCCGTCTTTACGGCGAATCAAAAGCGCCTGCGTATTGGAAATCGTATCAAGCTCAATACGTAGGTCAACAGATGACGATCTTCCGATAATGTTCTCCCAATGAGTGATTGGAAGTGTAACACCATCCTCAACAGACAGATAACCCCAGACCTCTGGCGTCACTCTAGTTGAGAGCAGTGACATGATGGACTTCATAAGAATGTAAACTGCCAAAATTACGAAAATCCACCTTGATGCCGTCGTTATGTATTTTGCGAAAATAGGATTATTCTCGACAAAAGTAAGTACGGATGTAAATAAACTATCTATGGTCACCACCCCATTTACAGTAATCTCTATTTCTTCCAGGAGCTCTTGAGGCTTACGATACTGTTAAACACCTTCTCGTCATCTGTCGTTAACTCGCTATCCGCAATATAATATCCTTTGCGGAAGAATTGGAATCTCTCGCCAGCCTTGACATCGGAAACTGATGGCTCAGCAAAGCCCCAGGTCTCATGTAGCGAATCTGGATTGAGCTCTAGATTGCCATCTTCATTTTCAATCATGAGTGTCTGATACTCTCGTATCTTAATCTTCACTGCCGTAGAAGCTTCTACGAAATGAATTGTACCCTTTACCTTGCGATTTCCACCCTCAGTACCACTCTTTGTCTCAGGATCGTAAGTACAGAGCAGCTCCTTGATGGTGCCATCCTCGTTCTTAACAACCTCATTGCAGGTGATGAAATAACCTCCCTTGAGTCTTACCTCGTTGCCAGGGAAAAGTCTAAAGTACTTCTTAGCAGGCTCTTCCATGAAATCCTCTCCGTCAATCCATAGTTCACGGCCGAACGGGATTTCCCTCTCTCCGAGCTCAGGAGCATTTCTATTATTTTCAACTGCACAAGTCTCTATCTGGTCTTCAGGATAATTAGTAATCACCACCTTGATAGGATCCATTACGACGTTGCGGGCAGCAACCTTGAACTGAAGGTCATCACGCACGCTGGTCTCGAGCTGTGCAAAATCCACTGTCGAATTGGACTTTGCAACTCCTATATCGTCGCAGAAGCTTCTGATTGCTTCAGGTGTATATCCACGTCTTCTAATACCAGCAATTGTAGGCATACGAGGATCATCCCAGCCAGAAACAGTTCCTTCATCAACGAGCTTCTTGAGATATCTCTTGCTCATAAGCATGTTGGTGATGTTGAGCCTTGCGAACTCAATCTGTCTTGGCTGCGGATTCCAGAAACCAACTTCATTGAGCACCCAATCGTACAGCGGTCTGTGATCCTCGAACTCGAGTGTACAGATGGAGTGCGAGATTCCCTCAATCGCGTCCTCAATCGGATGAGCGAAATCGTACATCGGATATATGCACCATTTGTCACCTGTATTGTGATGAGTAGCATGTGCAACTCTATATATAATAGGATCTCGCATATTGATGTTAGGTGAGCTCATATCAATCTTGGCACGAAGCACCGCCTCACCGTCACCATACTTCCCAGCTCTCATATCTTCAAATAGAGTTAGGTTTTCCTGAGCTGTTCGATTTCTATACGGACTCTCCTTGCCAGGTTCAGTGAGCGTTCCTCTGTACTCCTTCATCTGCTCAGCTGTGAGCTCGCAGACATAAGCCTTGCCCTTCTTGATGAGCTCAATCGCTGCATCATACATAGTGTCGAAGTAATCAGAAGCCCACCTCTTCTCATCCCACTCGAAGCCGAGCCAACGCACATCCTCCTCAATTGAATTTACGTATTCCATATCCTCCTTTACAGGATTGGTGTCATCGTATCTGAGGTTGCATTTTCCGCCGTATTTCTTAGCCGTTCCGAAGTTCAGGCAAATAGACTTAGCGTGTCCAATATGCAGATATCCGTTAGGTTCCGGTGGAAACCTCGTATACACCTCTTGGTACTTACCCTCCGCTAAATCCTCATCTATCATGTTGTGGATGAAATTACTTCTCATCGTAGTTTCTAGTGAATGCTCTTTATCGGTAGCCATCATTGCCCTCCTCGGCTTAATTTAGTGCATGTTCGCCAAGTCACGAACGCTAACCTTCACTCGGTTACCCGATGCGTCCATAACTTGGCGAATGCACTGAAGTTTTTAAAATTATATCATAATCATGTAGTTTTCAAAAGGTAGAGCCGTCCCCATGACCTTAAAAATCCTGTGTAGATTATATGGTTTATAATTGCTTAAATATCCACTCGGGCGAGTATTGCAGCAGGTGTCTTACGCATTGTCTGAACCACCGGTATTAAACCCGAAACCAGATTAAATACTAGAAGTAATGCAAAGGTCAACATTGCTACCCATGGCGCCAGCAGGAATTTTGAACCAAACAGAGTTGTTGTGTTGCTTAGCACATAATATGCTGATGCTATACCTGGTACTGCAGTAATTACTGTGATAACAATAATCTCACCTGCAAACATTCTATATACATCGCGCTTTTTGAGACCTATAGCTCTCATTGTTCCGATTTCCTTAATTCGTGACAAAAATGAGGATCTGAGCATTAGGAACATCTCTATAAGAGCTATGAGTATAAGCAATCCGGCTGCAGTCACTGTGCTCCTGAAGTTTTGTGACTCGGATTTTTCATAATTGTCCCTATCACGATCATAATTGACCTGTACAGTATACCCATCCTCCGTCAATTTTTGTGCCATGGCATCGGGATTCTGCGAGTATACAGATATGCTTCTCTGCTTGGATATATATCCGAGCAGGAGAGTGTGATTCGTTGTATAGTACGCATCATCATCTTGTGAATCAGTAGTATAGTAGCCAACCACCTTAAGCTTGTGATTATTCACTTTTGCACTAATTTCCTTGTTAAGAGGCATCTCTTCTTCATGAGTATCTCTCACTACAACCTCGTAGTCATTAGACGGAGATTTACCCTTCTTTATTTTGAGAGAAGAAGGAGCATACCCATAATCTGAAATAGGATTATCACCCTCCGGTTCATTACCACCACTCGCTTCATCAGATGGCACTACAGATGGGGCATCAAGTGTAGATCCACTTTCACTATACATGAGCACATCCTGACACTGACTATCAGCAAAGAAAGCCGACGGCGAGTTAACGTTTGAAATACCAGTAATTGTAAACTCTCCAAGATTCTTTACCTTGAGCTTTCGGCCTATTAAGTCGGAGTTCTTAAGCATTCCAATCTCCTGAATAGCTCTAGCTTTGAACATCTTATCTATCAGCATTTTATCAATAACAACACCTCTATCATCTGTCGGCAAAGAACCTTTATATAGATTAGATTTTTTTAGCGAACTGATAGGTGTCACTGATGCATTAAATTTTAAAACATAATCTGAACTCTGCAGATATTCAGTAAAAGGCATTACTAAAGTCGCTTGGGTATTCCCGGCAAGTACAGCTTTTGCTCCTTCAATATTTCTGAGCTTTTCTACCAAAATTGGATCTTTTTTTGAATTATTAACAGTAATATACTTGCTATTCGTTGTAAGAAAATCTTTTTCCTTGATATCGAGCACGCCAAAAACATTACTTATAGCAACGAAAGTAAATATTGATGCGAATACAAATCCAACGAGTAGAAATTTCTTGAGCTTATTAAACCTAGCAATTGTCTTAAACCCATTAGTAAACATTCTGATTGGAGAGTACAACGATGTGTATTTTGCCTTATAACCATTTGGAAGATATTTATCGTACTCAAAACGATTTTCCTCATAAATACTGGAATCCATAGCAGAATAATGGTCATCAATAAGCTCTATATTAGAGTTTTCATCGACAACATTATATCTACCTCCCGTGTTAACATACAAATTACCTGCTCTTAAGACTATTTTAATGCCTGCTTCAGATAGTCCATCGCTATACACATCCAGCTGTACGTCCTCATTGCCATATGAATCATGCTTTGGCATATCTTTGAGGTAAATTTTGTTCTCAAGCTGATAATCCAAATAGTTTTCGGTATCATTTTCCCGATCCCCCACTATCTTACCGTCTCTCATATCTATGATTCTGGAAGAATAGAATTCGGCAATCTTCTTCTCATGTGTAACGAGAAGAACCAGTCTGTCTTTGGAAATTGTCTTGATAATATTCATGACCTCGATTGTGTTTGCACTGTCGAGGTTTCCCGTTGGCTCATCGGCTATAATGATGCGTGGATTCTTAACAATGGCTCGTGCAATTGCAACTCGTTGCCTTTGTCCTCCGGAAAGAGCATCTGTCGTCTTGTTCCTGTACTGGTATATTCCTACTGACTTCAGACAATAGTTGACACGCTCCTTAATCACATGTTTGTCCTTTATACCAATCATTCGCAATGCAATTGCAACATTTTCAAACACTGTCATCCTATCGAGCAGATTGAAATTCTGGAAAATGTATCCAATTTTGGCATTACGAATTGAATCTATCTTTGATGACCTCATCTTAGATATACAAGCATCATCAACAAAAATCTGCCCCGAATTAACCTTATCCAGTCCCCCAATCGCATTTAACAAAGTTGTTTTACCACAACCGGATGGCCCGAGTAACGCTACTATGCCACTCTCCGGGAGTTCTAGAGAGGTATTGTTAATTACGTGTATTTCATTGGCTCTACGTTTATTGAAATACTTATTTACATTATGTAATTTAATCATTTCTAGTCCTCCTCTCTATAAATATTCATTGCCGACTTTTTAAATATCTTGCGAGAATACCTGTTTGCAATCAGTAGCGACATGAGCATCAATGACACAGTAAGGATTACATAATCCTTCATCTCAAGATACAGTAATGCGGATTTTAATGGTTTAATATTTACAATGCCTTTTGACGTCAAATATATACCTGCAAAATCGACTGCTAGCGCAAGTCCCATCATTATCAGTAGCTCTATACGAAGTATTGCACTAGTGTTCTTCCTTGTACCGCCGAGAATTCTAAGCGTTGCATAGTAAGAGTTCCTTGATTTCATAACAAGCCTGATTATTGTATATGCTATGAAAAACAATACTACGAATCCAATTCCTGTAAATACAATTTGAGTTAATCTAGTTATGAACATTATAGGAGATGGATTCTTCATATTCATTTTCTTCATCGCAAATGTCTTGTAGACTGCATTTTTCTCTATTGCCGCGGTTATCGCATTTACGTTGAGATCATTGTCAGCAAATACGCTTATCTGGTAGTTCCCCTTATCATATAGCGCTGCTGCATCCTCCGGATTTATAAAAACCCTTGCGGCCTTGCTATCATATTCATCCTTGGATATTCCTAGCAGTTTGGATGCGTTGTTTTTAGTTACACTCTTTGTCGTTTTAAGTGAAATGTCTGCCGAATAATATATATTAGATATCGAAATTCCAAGAGGCTTATTTTCCCATTTCTCATCCTTATAATTTTTATTCTGGTCTTCATATATATAAGCTTCTCCTTTAGGAACATTAGAATTTGATGCTATAAAGTCCCTTGCATTAGACTTATGTATTTTCTGTCCGTTGAAGTCAATTATAGCTTTTGACTTCTGACTAAGTGTGTTAGTTACAACCTTACTTGCAAGCACATTCGAGCAATAGTACTTAACATTTCCAGTTAAAGGATTAATCCCCGATTTGATCGAGTTGTCATAAATGATGATTCCGGTTACTCTTACTTTACCAATTTGCAAAGTCTCACCGGTCGCATCGTCGATTAGTTCAAATTCTTTTCCTATAATTTCATCTTTATTACTCTTAAGATCACCAGACGCCTGTGCAGTTTTGTCTGTAACTAAAACTATATCATTATCTTTCTCCGGCAGTGTTCCATATGTAAGTTCGTTTGCACTTATTTTCTGTCCTGGATTAAGCGGTCCTGTCACGAATATATTAGAATTTATTGAAAGCGTGGTGTCCACCACGAGATCTTCTTTCACTATATTTTTAACATGTTTGATTTTAGAAAGCTTGTTATAATCTTCATCTGTAAATGCAGAATTGTCTTTCTTCTTAACAAGAATTCTATCAGCACTAATGTTATTGAAAAACTGATTGGTTAATCCGTTAACTTCCTGTCTATGAAGCTCATCTTTTGTCGTGGCATACTGACCCAACACTGATGTTGCAACAAAAATATATATTATAAACAGCAGTATAAACTTAGTAGGTAGGTTAAAAGCATTCCTAGTTCCAAGTCTAATCTCGTTAGCAAGACCCATCTCATCATATCTTGAAGTCGATCCTATATCATTCAGCCTTCTAGACAGTCTGTTAGAGTTATTACCTTCTCCTATATCAGTCTTTCCTTCTTTCATCGACTTACTACAAACAACTTCTTCATAATCTTTTCTTTCTGCATTTCTTACTGCCCTTCCCCTGCGCATAGGCACGGGCTCTATCTCAGCACCATCAATATTTTCCTGTCTCAGTCTTTCGGCAACATCAGAGCATTCTGAACAGTCATGTGCAGTAATGTTATCAGAATCTATAATTTCTACATTAGAATCCTCAACTCCTGGAAGGATTAGTTCCGGTTCCTCAATAATATTGTCTTTATTATCACAATTATCCAACGACTCATGGAATTCATCTGTGTCAGAATTATTATAAGCTTGGCGTTCTCCGATTTTCTTATCTTCAATTATTTTTCCGTCGTGTACAGTTATCTTTCGGGTAATAAAGTTCTCAACTTGTTCATAATTATGAGTTACTATTACTACCAGCTTTTCTTTAGAAATCTTGTGCAAAGTTTCAATAACCTTGGCTGCAGAAACTGTGTCCAAATTACCCGTCGGTTCATCTGCAACTATAATAGGTGCATCTTTTGCAAGAGCACGAGCTATCGCCACTCGTTGCTTCTGTCCACCGGAAAGTCTAGATGCTTTAGTCTTTGTATACTCACCTAGATCTACAAGTTCAATAAGCTCATTTACGCGATCTTTGCAATCGCCGCGTTTCATACCGCATATCAGCATCGAAAGCTCAATATTCTGATATACGGTATAATTATTAATCAGATTAAAATCTTGAAAAATATTTCCTATAAAATTCTTTCTATATCGCTCATATTCCTCTGTTTTGAAGGCGCTAGTATCCTGTCCACCAACAAACATCTCTCCTTCTTCATAAGTGTCTAGCCCAGAAATTACATTGAGCAAAGTGGATTTACCGCTTCCACTTTCTCCTGTAATAGCAACAAACTCGCCCATATCAAAGGTAAGATCTACTCTGGATAATCCCGTACTAACAGTGTCTTTGTTGGTATAGTATTTAGACACCTTATGTAGCTCAATCATGTGTGACATATGCTCCTCCTGTGTTCATAACTTAAACTAAAGAACACTCTTTCGTATAATCAGATTGTAAATGTGTTGGAATTAGTTTTCAACAACATTTATGTTCATTAATACATTGCTAATAGATTATTAATAATTGACTTAATTTCTTAATTTACTTGGTAGATTAATAATTAATATTAAATAACATCCTTTCTGCAATTGACTAGTTATTCTCACTCGCAGTATAATTACTTTATTCACCATAACATTTATCTGCAGGTGTAGTTTAATGGTAAAATTCGAGCTTCCCAAGCTTGCGTCGAGGGTTCGATTCCCTTCACCTGCTCCAGATAAAAACAGACGGTTCATCCGTCTGTTTTTATATATAACGAAATGGGAATTGAACCTGAGACGCAAGCAATAAAATCGAAGAGGGGGCGTATTCGGGTGTTTACTGGCGTAGACACACCCGAAAAACCGCTGTCAAGGAGCGAAGTCCGCATCGCGGCGCTGAAGGCGTCCTTGATAGTGGGATATTCCCTTCACCTGCTCCATATAAAAAACAGACGGTTTAGCCGTCTGTTTTTGTACAGTTACAACATAATACAAAGAACAGTCCTCCTAGGGAACCTGTAGGACTGTTCTTATGCTGTATTCAATTTATCTCGCTCTATCTAATCATTAAGCTTTACTTTTTCTGAAATCTCTTCGCAAATCTCCGTGTACTCGCTTTACTATTTCACCATACGGATTCAAGATATCATCAATATCGAATTCATCGTACGGAAGCAAGCAGTAATAATCATCTACCGGAGTCGGTTCCGTCACACCCTTTCGAGTCTGAGCAGAAATCTTTCCCTTGCCAACTATATGCAGAACTTGAAATTCATCGTCATATACAATTTCCTCGATATCATCGTCAGCGATAAAGAACGTATATACCGTCAGTTTCTCCTGATATATATAATAGATTCCTTCATCGCTCATCTCATATCTGACATTGAGCAGACCCTTGAACGGAGGATTACTAATGCTATTCCTCTGTCTTCCAGCTATAAATATTATGAGCGCTGCCGCCCAAATCGACACATGCAGATACCACTGCGGCACACTCGTATTCTTAATAGTGTAGTACAGCATGCCAAGAATTATTCCGAGCCCAATTAAAAGTGTAACTCCCACTACACTGTTTTGCTTCCTTCGTGTTGGGTGAGCCTCCGCCCATCTATTACAAAGCATCTTGACCAGCGGTAACTGGCAATAATATATATCGCGTTCGTTGTTATCCATATCGACCTTTCTCTATATCTACATCTTGGTAAATCCCGAATATTCTCTAAATACTCTTATACTTAACCCCTGAAATCCTTACTTTTTCGCCCCAGTCATCGCCATGAGGTCTATCCACGCACCGTATTCTTCGGCGGTAAATAGTCCGAGCGAAACACCCGCTTCACATAGCGTCGAATTGTCTGCATGCGCCTTCTTTGCAACCTTAGCAGCATTCTCGTATCCGATATGCAGATTAAGTGCGGCAACTACCATAAGCGAACGGTGTGCGTTTTCATCCATCTTTTCAGAATTCACTGTGATGCCTTTTACGCACTTTTCTTCAAGCGAAATTAGCGAATCAGCTAGTAGATTCGCAGATTCTATAAATGCATCTATAAGCACTGGCATGAACACGTTGAGCTCAAAGTTACCCTGCGAGGCCGCTATTCCAACTACAGTGTCGTTGCCCATGACCCTTACAGCTACCATCGTCGCAGATTCAGTCTGAGTTGGGTTTACCTTACCTGGCATGATTGAACTTCCTGGTTCGTTCTCAGGAATTAGAATCTCTCCGAGTCCACATCTAGGTCCGCTTGAGAGCCATCTGATATCATTGGCCATCTTCATCACATCAGCAGCAAGGGCCTTCAGTGCCCCATGCGCAAATACATACGCATCCTTGGAGCTCAAGGAATGGAACTTATTAGGTGCTGTGATAAATTCTTTCTTAGTTAAGCTCGTCAGCGCTTCGGCAGCTCGCTCAGCAAATCCAGCTGGTGCATTTAGCCCAGTGCCCACTGCTGTTCCACCGAGAGCGATCTCTCTTAATCCGTCGAGCGACTTTAGAATGTTATCGTAGTCGTGCTCGAGCATCGAACGCCATCCACTGACTTCCTGTCCAAAGGTCATCGGAACAGCATCCTGCAGATGAGTCCTTCCAGTCTTGATGACCTTCATGTATTTCTGCTCGAGGGATTTGAGTGTCTCTATCATAGTGTTTAGCGCTGGTAATACTCTATCTTCAAGTGCAAATACTGACGCGATACTCATAGCAGTTGGGAATGTATCATTAGAGCTCTGAGACATATTGACATCATCATTTGGATGAAGTACCGCTACGCCAGCCATCTCCTTTGCACGTCCTGCAATGACCTCATTTACATTCATGTTGGTCTGAGTACCACTGCCAGTCTGGTACACTACGAGCGGAAAGTTCTCATCTAGCTCACCGTTCAGAATCTGGTCGCATACTATCATTATGTAAGAAGCCTTCTCAGGCGCAAGTCTGCCGAGATCCATATTGGCACAAGCAGCGGCATTTTTAAGGTATGCAAACGCGCGGATAATCTCAATCGGCATACGCTTACCAACCTTGAAGTTCATTGAACTGCGCTGTGTCTGTGCGCCCCACAGTTTATCTGATGGCACCTTTACTTCGCCCATCGTATCGTGTTCTATCCTATATTCCATTTAGGCCTCTTTTCGAATTAATAGTAGAAAAATAGAGGATAGGCAATGCCACTCGACCTGGTCTTTGACCCCACACTTGCCTTGACCCGAGTTTCCCGGAGGACTTACTTCTAAGCTACGCCATGATCACTGCCGTCTCCGCAGCAGCTTACGTGGATCCCTTTGCCCGTAGCTGGCTTGGACTTTCAACCACGAACATGACCTTGCCATATCCTACTTGCTAGAATACCATTTTAAACACGGGTTTACAAACAACATTTATATTGTAGTAATTCACTGCATCTATCCATTTATTGATTTCTCCTAGTCACAGAAAACATATTTGTTTATTTGCACCCTCTTGTCCATCTAAAAACCTTTAGCTCTTTTGGGATTACACACGTTGTATCTTTAAACACCCATTGCAGATCAGATATTTCTAGTTCATCAATATTAATCGCATTCTTTTTAACTTGCTCGGTTTCGCCAATCCAGTTTTACCATAGCTCCACAATTTCATTTTCGAACATGGCATTTTTTTACGTAATTAAGTAAGTCTAGCTCAACTCTCGAAAAGTCCATTCCAATCTGCACCTGCTTTATTTCCGGAAGATTTATAAATGTTCAACTTGTTATTGCAATTTTCGATCTTTTAATAAATCTATTATTTGCTTCATTTCTTTTGCTTTCATGTAGTTTTCGATAGCCATATAATTTATAGTATCTTTCTTGTCTACAGGCAATATAATCTTTTGCCTTTTTAATCTTCCTGTACCCATTTTATATCCATAACCATACTTTTCTTTTTGTCTTGTAATGGCATTTGATATAAAAATAGAAATGTATTTATTATTTATAATAGGTCTCAATTTCCTAGTGTCATTTCCATACAAAGCTTCATATGGATGATAGAAAGAGTATCCAACAGATCCATTACGATTAACTGAAATACACCCTGCTTCCTTTGTTGAATTGCTATTTGAAACAAAATAGCCAATGCCA
>ERZ773065.861-NODE-861-length-16172-cov-2.268722_pt1 | contig 16172 bp, 19 predicted proteins | sample MGYA00580623_ERZ773065 | MGnify/ENA primary metagenome ERZ773065 (study PRJEB29015, sample SAMEA2738017) | human oral metagenome | biome: human oral; feature: human-associated habitat; material: dental | place: China | collected 2047 ... | reverse complement strand
TGTGCGATTGCTCAAAAGAATAACAGGGTATTCACCTATGTTGCTTGCTACTACTGCATCCGCCCATGCATTAACTAAAATCACGACTTCCGCGTTTGGATAGAAGTATTCTGCAATCATTGTTGACGTTTCGTATCTATCTGCGCCATCAATTCTTGTTACTTGGCTTATGTCGGCAATCTGCTTGCTTACAATCTGCGATACTGCACTCGAGCCGCCTATGATGATATATTCTGTGTCATCCGATAGTTTCTCAAGAAATGCTGCTTGCTTTACTGAGATATAATCGCTTACAAGCATAACCGGAAGCCCTGTTGTTGTAGCTGATATTCCGTCCGCCCAATCTTTACCGCTTGTGATGATTATCTTCTTAATGTCCTTGCTGCATTCCTTCAGCACTGCAAGATTCGTGTCATATCTATTTGCACCGCTAATAGATTTTACTCCCGTGCCATTCACTTTGATGTCGCCACCTATTGTGTATGTTTCTAGCCCGTTTGTTTCCTTGCACTTGTCAAATACAAGATTCGCTTTTTTAAGTTTCGCAATATAGCAAGCTGTGATTCCGTCTGCGTATGATTCGCCATTTGTTACTACTTTATTTGCTTTGATATAATCGTTGATTATTAGATCCGCAGTTTTGTATCTATCAGCCCCGTTATATCTTTTGATTGTGATATTGTCCGGGATAGTCCTTTTAGTTTCCTTAACCGATACACCCGCTTTCTGTGCATATGCATACCATGTATCTGCATCGCCATAAAACACATCAAGATCAAGTCTTTTGCTGTATCCACTTAGGTATCCATGAGATGTATATTGATACATTGCAACAACGCTCCAGTATGGCACATATGGTGCAGCCTTTTCTAGATATCCTGTTGCATTGTTGTGGTCGTACTGGGCTACCCACAATCCATAGTCTGCGTTAGCTATAGCACTGCAATCGTGGCTTTCTATGAAACTTAAATAGCTATAAAATAAAGGCTTTACGCCTATTAGTCTATAAACTGCATCAAGCCATGACTTAGCCCACTCTGCGCCAAGATATATATCCTGCTCGAAGTCTAACACGGGAATAACCGTGCCATCGAAATATGCACCGCAGTTATCTACAAACCACTGTGCTTCCTCTTCAGGAGTGCCACCAAAACCAACCTCTCGAGCAAAGTGGTATACTCCGATTAGTTTTCCTGCGGCCTTTGCTTGCTGTACGAAGCCGTCACATTCTGCCGATACATATCCAGCACCGCCTGTTCCTTTGATTATTACAAAATCTGCGGGTACACTTGCTAGCTGTATTCCTTCCTGCCAGCCCGAAATATCAATTCCATGCAGCATATTAACCCTCCAAGTCTTTGAAGTCTTTGACTTCCTCGGTATTTTCTAATTTTAATATTTGTTTAAATAACTGATGCAATCCGGTGCTTGCAAGGCCGCTAATCATACCGCTTGCGATTGCCACTAAAGTAATGTTTTTGGCATTGACGCAGCCAAGCACAGCCCCGAGCACGGTTACGACAAGCGGTATCCATTTGTTGTCAGTCGGGATAAACTTCTTCATAAGATACCCTACAACAAGACAAACAGCTATAACTAATGGAATGTAAAGATTTGTTAAAAATTCAAGATTCATTTTTCTACCTCCTTGAAATTAAAAAGGCAGCATATCGCTGCCGATTGACCAATTATTTAATATTGCAATTATCCTTTAAAGGAAGCTGCTTGACTTCGTTGATGACTTTTTCGGCGGTGCCATTGCCACCGAGTTTCTTGTATGGGTCATAGAGATAATCCACAAGGTTTTCGTATTCATCTCGAGTGATACACCCTCTTTTAATATAGCACTCTCCGAGATAACAAATTCTATCGTGCCCAAGACCGCGCATCATCATTGCATAGTCGCTCTTGCGCTCCATGTACCTCTGCACTAGCATGCTGATAAAACTCCATAGTCCTGTCGATGCAAATACAGCTATTATTATTGCTCTTTCCATACGACCTCCTTACTGCTTCCAGCGACCGCGAATTTCAAAGTGTGCGTACCAGGATTCTTGTAATGTTTTGTTTTCTGCACTGTAGTAATGCAGCTCAAATTTGCTCGCGTTTGAAGTTTCTCTAAAATCGTTTGTTGCAAGTATCCCACCGTTGTGTGAGCCTTGAGCGATTACTGACGTTAGCTTGTTAAACGTTATAGGTAGATTGACAAATATAACCTTTCGCCACCAGTTTGGAGTTATATTTGTATATCCGCCCGGGAATGTAACTTGTCCATTTCCCCATGCGTGCATATCTCCTGAATCGTACTTAACAACAGTCCACGAAATGCCGTCTTTTGTGATTTCTTCCCTCGACACAATACAATCCTTGGTTTTTTTGACCTTGTTAAAAATCTCGTTGATTGCGTCTGCAAGATTTCTTGCACTAGTTTTTAGCATGTTGACATTCCCCATGTCGTCCCTAACGCTCTTTATCTGATCTGCATACTTTTCGTCAGTGGATTTAATCTCTTGTTTGAGATCCTGTGCTAGCGTGCCTGATAGCGCCGAATTAACTGTTCCAAAGCTATCCTTGAGCTGACTCCACAGATTATCAAATAGCCCGCGATACTCAACCACCGGAACGACCCAACCACAAAGTCCATCCTTGTATCAGATATGTTGACGGATTCGATTGAGGTTGCGCGAGCTGGGATGTAAATATCAGCGATTGCTAGTTCGTAATAGTTTGATTCGCGAATTAGATCCTGGGCAACAGGATTTGTTGCTGTAACGCCCTCTTTGAGGTAAATGTCGATGTCTCGCCTGTCCTCTGCTGTGTCGAATCGCAAAACGATTCTGTCTATACGAGGAAGGCTCGATGCTGGAGACAATGTGATTTGTCTGTTATTGCTTTCTTTAAAGACAGCACCCTCAATGATTGCGCCTCCTGGTTTTACGTTTACGGTCATTCCTCCGTGAGCCGTGACCATAAGTCCGTCGATTGGGTTAATAAACACACCGTTCCCCCAGCACATCTTGTTGAAATCTCTTTCATCCTGGGCTGTGATTGCTCTGTCCCATTCATTTCCGATTATCCTTTTTGATTCAAATGGAAAACTCTTTGCCATATTATATGTCCACCTTTCTGTATACTTGTCTGTTTGGAGTACCAAAGACAAGCTCTATATCTACTTTATTTTTTGCATGCACTTCGCGAACCTCAACGAGTCTAGAAGTAAATTCTTTTTGTATTGAGTCAATGTTAATCGTACAAATATCACCGAGGTCGTAGTCCTTGAGGTAGTAAAAACGATGCTGCAATACATCTACTGAGATAGTCTCTTGTTTGTAATTATTCAACATCTCAAGCTTTGCAGCATCTCTCATCTTTGACCTTATAAGTGACTCGTTTGAGCTCTTAATCTCAACACCACTTATATTTGCGTCAAACACCTTAAGTGGTACGCAATGACCAAGCCCGCTCGGAACGTTATCTTCAAAAAAAACGTATTCGTGTATTGCTCTGACCTTTTTGCCGTCCTTCCAATAACTATGAACCTCACTTGACGTATTGAAGTCATCCGGGATTTCCTGACTTGCCAAAAAGCCACTGTATATTCCACTTTCGTCACATGCATATTCGCACTTCGAGATGTTGCCCCAAGCCTCGCCAAAGAACACCTCGTCTCGTAAATCCCTTCCTTTTTGAACGTGTAGTTCAATGCCTAGAAGTGGTTTACCTGGTTCTTCTTTGCTTGAGAAAATCGGTCTGCAAATAAGTGTGTATCCTGCAGACTTTAAAGCCTTTCGCATAGCTGAGCCCGTACTTTCGCCGAGCTCTGCGCTTATAGATAGTTCATTTGGTACATCACTATCTGCGCTGAGCCTTGCACCATTAACAGTGCCTCCTGCCACATTCCAATGTGGTTCGCCGCCTACATCTCCTGGTTCGTAATACTTGTCGCTCACAGTCTCAAGCAGCCATCGCTTTAGCCTCTTTTTGACCTCAGCTTTGCCCTTGATCGTTACTGTCGAAATTGGTATCGTATAAGCGCTCCAATCAAGCACTTTGTCAATAAAAAAGCCTGACAGCGTAACAAATTCGCCATTATTCTTTTCCTCATACACGACCTTTTGCACTATCGCAGTTTCGGGGCGTCCTATGCACTGTATGTACTTAACGTCCGGATTATAATCTTTAGCTGCCATGTATAGCACAAATGACCCGCACTCGAAATATTTTCGACTCCATTGTAGCTCGACAAAGTCAATCATTTTAAGTTCCTCACCGAATTTATTTAGACACTTGATCACCTTATACACCTCCGTATCTTCCCACGAAGCTTACTTCTGCGGTAAATGCTGTATTACCATCTTTCGAGATTTTGATTTGATTGTCACCATAGCCAAGTACCATCTGCATGAGGTCTCTAGCGTCAAAATCGCTGTATGGTACGTCTTTACCATTCTTTTTGACTGTTCGCTTGTCGCAATCAATAACGAGGACGTCAGCCGCATTTAAGACTGTTTTAACGCTTGTCTTAATTTGCCCCATCTCGATGTCTATGCCAGGAACGTACCCGGTAGACTTTATTGTGATTAAGACCGGAGCTGGCTCGCTACCGAGGTAGTTAATAACCTTTGTATCAGTCTTTGTTATCTCACCAAAACCAAGCTTCCCCGCGTCTCCTATATAAGTTCTTGTCCAGTGCCACATAGGAGTCACGGAGCTAAAGCTTGTCGTTTCTTTGTTATCTGCGAATAGATCCGGGTAAGGCGACATAAGACTAATTGATAAGTCAGGACTATCATATATATTTGCACTCGGATAATTGGCAGCTACTAGCTCGCATTCTTGCGCTAAAAGCGTATTGCCTAGATATGTGACCTCAAATTGATATGTATAATTCGAATTGTAAAATCCGAGTACATTTCTGCGTTCCGATTCATACTTATCATCACTAGCCCTGAAAGATGCCGTGAATGTAATTAGTCTTGATTTCTTGCGTTTGCCGGTTACGATATCTCCGTTTCCATATCCTCGAGGTTCACTAAAAACCTCAAGTTCAGGAAAGTCGACACCTGTCAATGACTCTACACCCCAATCTCCCTTGCCTAACGTGTGCCTTAGCCCGTCTGACCGTATTACGTTTAGTTCAAATAGCTCAAATTTCTTGCTCACTAATGCCCTCCTAAACCTAAAATAACAGCCTCTTTGCGTATAGCTCTCGCTATGTCCGCTGGAGACTGTATTTTATCTTCGAATATTATTGTTTGTTCAATTTTTGTTGCACCTGGTACTTGTACACTTCCTGCATTAGCATTTCCATAGATAGCCTTTGGAACGATGCTCTTTTGATTACTTATAGCAGTATTGATTTTTGCAAAATTGACATCTACATCAATACCGCCTATCGCACTATCTATACCAGTACTTACTTTACTTCCGGCTCTAAGTGCATGCTCTATACTTCCCTCGATAGCTCTGTCAAGAAGATATGCGTTCTGGCTCACTCCGACTGCCATACCCTCAGGAAACGATTTGCCGAGTCCGTCCCTAAATAGCTTGGATGGAGAATTAGTCTTCGCTTTTTTACGTCCAGCTTTTTCAGCACGTGCAACTACATTCGCAACTGCATTATTGACCGCTTGTGCACCTGCATTAACACCAGCGAGTATGCCATCACAAAAGCTTCGACCCAAGCCGCTCCAATCGCAAGCATTGTTTGCCGATTTCGCCGCATTAAATGCAGCCATCACAGCGTTTTCTTCTGCCTTTGCAAGTTTGTTTCCACCGCTTTTAGCCTCGTTCTCCATGCTTTTGTACTTATCACGAGCAAGTTGTAATTCTTGTTCCGTAGCGGATATTGCATCCTGAACTTCTTTGGTGTTAAAGTCCTTTTGTAAGTCTCTTAGATATGCCAAACTATCTTCTTTGTCTTTGATAGTGGTTTTAAGGTCTTCCTTTTTCATTCCCTCTATCTCGGACATTTTTTTAGCGTGGCCCTCTGCAACCATAGTTATTGCAGAATAATTTCCCGCTTCAAAGTCAGCATACATCTTTTCATATGCTTTTCGCGTTTCGAGGGAATCTCTTAAGGAATTTTCTGTTTTTGAAATTTCCTTACGCTTCTTTTTTTCAAGTTGTTTTTGTAGTTCGAGTACATCTTGAGCATCTCTCAACTCTTGTCCATGCACGCCTTTTGTTTGCTTCTCAGCCTCTTTACGCTTCTGTACAATCTCATCGAGCTCTCTTTTTTGCTGAACATACATGTCAATCTCTTTTTGCTGTAACTCGAGTGCTTTTTTATAACCCTCTTCGCTTGACTTTAGTATGATTTCAGCTTTCTTTTTTTCAATGTAGCTATCGATTTGGTCTTTGATTTCGCCATACTTTTGTATAACTCCGTCAATCATCTTTATCTCAAGTCCGGTTGCTTCCTTTAGCTGACCAACAATAAAGTTTGCACGGTCCTGGTAACCATCTTTTACTCTACCGTTAGCATCAACTATTGTGCCAAGCTCCTGAGCAAGTCTTTTTGTATTATTGATTTGGATTAAATCCTTTTCAAGCTGCTTTTCTGCTGTCTTGATAGATTCTTTGTAAGCGTCTCGAAGCTCATAGATTTTCTTTTTCTTTTCCTCTATGATTTTTCTTGATTTCTCTGCTTCGCTCTCTTCTTTTTTTGATAGCAGTAAAAATGCACCCGCAAGAGCTCCGACTGCAGTTATGATTAAACCCATAGGTCCGCCCAAAAATGACATAGCTGCGCTGAGCCCCTTTGTAGCAACTGCAGCAACTCCTGCAGCAATTCCCTGAGCCTGTACAGCCACAGTATTTGCTATCGTGGCGGTCGTTCCTCCTGCTGTTGCTATAGCGTTACGAGTTTCTGCGGCTGCTAGCGCTTTTGCTTTAGCCGCTGCAAAAGTTGTAACAGTATTATTTGCAATTCGCGCAGCAGTAGCTCCTTTTTCGCTTACCATTGACACAGCCATCGCTGTACCTAGTGCCTTTTGTGCTACGACAAACTCTTTATATAGTCGTATGATAGGCGTTAGCTTTGAGTGTATTTTAAATGCGCCTATTAACCCTACAAGTATTGGGGCAAGGCTAGATCCAGCGGAGGCAACTCTAAGCAACCCATCAGCCATCTTTAGCAGAGGCTTAGCAACAGAAATAGTCACCTCTGTGAGATTCTTAATTGTGTTCCCTAACCCTTTAGGGAGCATATCGGCAATACCACTAGCTAGCGCCATCGCCATATCACCTGCTGCAGAAACAATTTCGCCTCGATGCGCATATAATCCATCTACAAAATCCTTAACCGTCTTAGCTCCTGCTGAAATAAGCTCCGGAGTGTGTTTTGCTGCAGCTGTCGCCGCATCAGCTAATACATCTCCTATTGCCTTTGCAAGCCCTTGAATACCGTCCTGCTCAAATGCTTTAGACAAGCCGTTTGCTGCGTCTGTTGCCGAAGTCACAATATCGCCCAAAGGAGTATCTACTGACTTGTAGAGTGATATACCTATGTCTGTTATGGTATTCTTAAAAATTCCTAGCCTTGATTCAAGAGTCTTGTATCGCTCTTCTGCTTCATGTGTGAGCGCGGTATTTTCGCTCCAGGCTTTTGTTCCTATCGACAGCGCTTTACTAAATACATCGCTTGCACCTGATGCTCTTAGTAATGCATCTCGCATACGTATATCAGATAGCCCTATCTCATCGAGGGTCTTAATCGCGGACCCGCCATTTTTATTTATACTGTCGAGCCCTTTAATAAAGCTTATGATTGCGCTCGCTGCATCCTCTTCGAATGCTTTTTTAAACTCATCAGCACTCATTCCTGCAACGGAAGCGAATTGTTCTAACTGCTCGCCACCCTTTTGTGTCGCAAGACTCATCTTTGAAATTAAATTAGAAAAAGCTGTTCCTCCAGCTTCAGCTTCGATACCTACCGAAGATAGTGCTCCAGAGAACGACATGATTTGGGCTTCCGTCAAACCTACTTGATGTCCCGCACCCGCGATTCTCATCGCCATGCCCACAATTTCTGACTCAGTTGTAGCAAGATTATTTCCAAGCGCTACGATGGTAGATCCAAGCTTATCAAAGTTATCTTGACTCATGCCAGTTATGTTGGCAAATCTAGCAAGAGCAGTAGCTGCCTCGTCAGATGTCATGTTTGTTGCATCTCCGAGCATTACCATTGTTTTCGTAAATTGCAATAAGCTCTCATTCTTGATGCCCAGCTGACCTGCTGCCTCTGCGACTGACGCAATAGCTGTTGCTGACTGAGGCATAGATTTCGCCATATCTCGTATACCTTGCTCAAATTCAGCAAGCTCTTTATCCGTTGCATCCACAGTCTTTTTAACACCCGCAAATGCACTTTCAAAAGCAATGCCCTGCTTAATAGCAAGTAGCCCTAATCCTCCCAAAGCAGTTGCGGTACTTGCAACAGCTTCAGTGACAACTTTAAGCCCTTTTTTTGTCGTGCCGGATAGTTCTTTTACAGCTTTATTAAATTCTCTTGAATCCAATATGGTTTCGATGGTAACCTTACCGTCTGCCATGTAATCACCTGCCTTATATAATCAAGACAGGTTGACTCAGCTACTCATCCGTGCTCTCTCTGCTCTTTATCTTGCTTTCAATCAATGTTATTCTTTTACAGCGTGGGCATTTTATTTCGACTTCTCCGTCCGTTAAATTAGCCCTACACAGTGTCTGCCCACATCCACTGCATTTGACTTTAATCATATTTTTTAGACAGGATTGCATCAATATCACCGCCATTTTCAAGTGCCTCTGCAAGTTCATTGCTAAGCGCTTCATCGATTTCAGACTCATTTGTAGGTAGTTTATATAGCGATTTCATCTCGCGATAAAACTTCTTCTCCTCGTCACTAAGCCTCGATATGTCCATTGTCCTATAACCAATAATCTTTCCGAACTGTGTGTTCTCGCTAAGCCCATTAAATAGGGCCTTGAAGTTCCACCAATGCATTTCAACGACAGATAAATCAATCTTGTACTGTTCCCAAAAGGCTGCGTAAACATACTCGGCATCATAAGTAAATGAGTACGATTGTTTTTTCGATGATTTATTCTTACTATTTACAGGTGCTAAACTGTATGAATAAAACTCAATCATCTTTTCGATAGCTTCTTCAAGTTCTCCTTCTGCAAAGCTATGTGTATCTGCCCATGTTCCATAGTAAAGACGCACGCCCTTTTTGATTAACTCAATTTTGGATAAATCGCGGTCTGCCAGTAACTCAGTAAACTTAATAGAGGTGCGAAAGTCCCAGTTTATGGGAACCTCAACACCTCTTATAGTTACTGATTTGCTCGGTTTATTGGTTAATATACTACCTATCATTTCGCTAGCTCAAGCTGCATAGCTTTGCTTGTTGCAACAAGATCTTCGTTAACAGCCTCATTAAGCTCACGCAGCTTATTCATAACGTCAAACATCATCATGACATTTCGTTTTCCGCCAAAGACTCTATCTCCTTCGCCTGGACCCCAAATACTATCAATACAACGTTTGAGTGCGTCCATCTGATTGCTGAGGACAATGTCGTCATCCTGTGAAAGGTCAATTCCGTTGATTTTCTCAACAAAAGTTGCCATGTTGGACTTATATGATGTGCGAAAGTCTAGATCGTAAAAATCTGCTACGAGCTCCTGCCCATTTGCGAATGTTATTTTTGTATTAACCATTGTGTTGCTCCTTTATTAACCAGCTATCACTGTCTCAGTGAATTTTTTGTTTGATGTGTCGAATGTACCCACAACAACATCACTAACGCCCAAGAAGTTTCCTTCGCAAGTCATCTCGCCATCCTCGTTGCCAAACTTTGAAACCTCTATAGCTACCTTTATTTTTCTAGCACTGAAAGTGGTTGCACCGCCTCCTGCTTTCTGATCAAGGTCGACTATGATGTAGTCTCTTTCAACATCTGCTCCAGTCCTCTGTCTTTCGCCAATTTCACAGATGAACGCAATAGCTTTTTCACTGCGAATCTGATCAGCAGAAAACGGAGACTGCCACTCATAACCTGAAATACCCTTCGATGTGGATTTCTGGTTAATATATCGCTTGCTTCTCACCTGAGCACTTGGCTCTTCATTAAGTTCTCTGAACCCTGTGCCAAGTAGCTCCATAACTGCTGTTTCACCAGTCTTTGCACAGTCTAGATAACTTGCCTGTGCAACTCTTTTTCTAACTTCTGTTAATGCCATATCTATTCTCCTTCCTGTAGGTACACAAGCCTACAATCGATTTGATACTTTGCCCTGGATTCGTCTACATCAAAGACGTAACCTGTTGTTAGGGCTTCAATTTTCACCGGGCATCTATTTGAGCCCAGGTCTATAAAGTTCTTGTTTTTGCTTATCGACGCAAGCCAGCTAGCAAAAAGCTGAAAGAACCCAATGTTTTCAATATTTTGTCTTACATCAGCCCCGTACGCCTCTCTGCTCGAAAAAACGAAGACCTGTTGACGTTCGCTGTCTCCGTTGATATATCTCTTTAAAATAAGGTCTGCGGGCGATGACTCAACTGCATAGCAAGTAGGGTCTTCTGCAAGATAATCTATTCCTATCCCCTCAGCAAACTTATCGATATGCGGGCAAGTCTTTATAAGATTTCTTATTGCGTCCATGATTATTACATCAGCCATTATCCCCTCCTTGCTATAAACTTAACTACACTAGCTAAAAGGGCAGGTCCTCGTTGTGCAACCATTCTCCGGTCCCATCGCTTCCCCCTCATGCCTCTGCCTCTATTTTCATAGTACTGCTTTTTAGCATATATCTGAGGGTATACGATTTCATCGATACCTTCTACTGCGGTTCCCTTAAGAACACCTTCTTTTTTTGGTACATAAGGGTCTGACAAACGTCTAACCTCATGTGTAAAAAACCTTTGTGCTGCACCGTTTTGATCTAGTCCTTTTTTTCTAGCTATCTTTATTGCGTCAATGTCAACCTTCACTCTTATCGACATCTTCGTCCCCATCCTCTGGAGTAAACTTACGCAGCTCTTCGACCTCTTTTTCGAGGTCATTGATATACTGCACAGGGATATAGTCTCCTGCCTTCCACTCTTTGGCCATTATTCAACCTCCAATTCAAAGTGCTGTACTAACTTGCTACCATACCTATTATCAACTACTTTCGTAATCTTCATCACATCATCAAAGTCACGCAATAGAGCTTTAAAACCGCCGCTATGAGCGTCGTTCATATCAAAATCGACAATTCCCTTAACAACAATATCTGCATTGTCTAAAGTGTAATTTGTGACCTTGTCGCTACGTTTAAATGTCTTAGGCTTGAGGTATGTTTTCTCTTCCGAGTCAACTTTTAACGGGATAAAAACTCGTGTATGATTCGTGCTTTTAACTCCCGCTGATTGCGAGATGTTTATAGCTTGTGAGTCTTGCCAGTTAACCCCTCTGAGAAATGTCCTTGCGTATTTGTATTCACCGCTATCATTGTCATAATAGCGATTAAAAAGTGTAATATCTGCATTTGTCAGCATTATTCCACCCCTCTATACATTAAACCTGTATTCATCAGATATTTAGCTACAATGCTATGCTCTAGTGAAGCCTGGCTTGTTCCTGTGTTTACACCAGTTTGGATTCCTAATGAGTCAAGGCCATCTGCATAACTAACAGTATGATCTCCGACAGTTTCCGACTTTATAGCTTTACTGCCTTCGTCGCGTGCCTTAGCCACCTCATACTCAAAGTCCATGAGCTCGATCATACACTCTTTAACTGTTTCGGACACAGGCTCTTTGATACGTCCGAAGGTATAGTAGTTGATGGTATTCCTAGCTTGTCTTTCATACTTAACAAAAGCGGTCTGGGGGATTTCTCCCCCATAAGCCTTATACTCCTCATATGTCAGATACATAGCTCTACCTACTTAGTAGCTACAAGAACCACTGCCTTTGTTACCTCTGCAGACTCAACAGTCACTGTGTCTGTCTGAGGTGCATATCCAGATGCCTTAATCTTTACTGGATATGTTCCAGCTCTTAGATTAAACTCTGCAACACCGGCAGCATTAGTCTTTAGTCTTGAACCGTTAACCTCAACAGTTGCACCTTCGATTGCGACAGTCTTGTTCTTTACAGTGAATGTAACTTTCTGAGTTGTCACAGGTGTAGCTGGCTCAAGATAAGCAAATGGACAACCTGTTCTGTCCTCGTTCATTCTTGTAGCTGGATTTGGCATTGCCCAACCCATTCTAAATACAACTCTTAGGGCAATCATATCCTGCTGTGCGAGGTTATACACAATCTCCTTTGTCTGTGGATCCTGAATCACGCCTTCTGTTAGCAGCTTGAATGTTACATCCTGACGGATTGAGTACACAAGCTTGCTAAAGTCACCTACGATTAGCTGTGCAATCTTCTTGTCAAAGCTTCCATTGTCAGGGAAGTACAAAGGTGCTCCGTCAAGTCCGTATGATGTTGCACCCTGCAATGTTGACATGAAAATTGGGTGTCCATCTGTACCCTTAAGACCTCTGAGCTTTGCCTTCATTCCTGTTGATGCGATAGCTCCGGAGTGAACATATCCGTCCTCCTCGATCTTATTTAGCACGCCACCCTCGTCCATGATTAGAGTGAACATGTCTTTTGAACCAGGAGCTACATTGTTGCCCGATTGTCTTGCCATTGTAATCACGTCGTTCTGCCACTCTCTTGGTCTGTTAACACCGAACAGGATTGCGCTATCAACCTTCTGTCCGATTGCCTCGATTACTCTAGGCTTGATCTCGCCGATGATGTCGAATTCTGAATCATCCAGCACTGCCTCAGGAATTGGAACAATAACTGCTAGCTCCCCTGCTGTGAGATACACGTTATCCCATGCCATATCGCTAGTCTGCTTCATTCCCGTGTCGCCATCTACCCAGTAAGCCATTGGTAGGATGTCGGTTACTCTGATTCTTGTTGTCTTTGAGCTCATATTTGGCAGCTTCTTACCAAGACTCAAAACAACTGATTCCTTTGGTGTGTCCTGAAAAATTGCTGGAGTCACCTGCTCCCTAATTAGAGCTTCAACTTTTTCTCTTGTTACTACGTTTACGTTTGCCATAATATTATTCCTTTCCTAAAAGATTTCTTATTGCTGTGTTAACTTCTTTGTTCTTATCATCAGACCCTGTTCCACCAGTTGCTCCTGGAGTGGATCTAACGATAACCGGCTTTGTGTCATCATTAAAGAGATAATCGTTATTCTCTCTGATGGTTTTTAGCTGCTCATCAAGACCGACAATGCTGTCTCCGTTAAGCTTAAGCCCTGCCTCATCAAGTAGTGCTCTTACTGCTTTGCTGTTCTTTGCACCTGCAGTTCTCAGTGCTCCGTCAAGAGCATATCCAAATTGCAGCCTTTCGATTTCGGCTTTGCTATTTGACTCTGCCTCGGCAGCTGCATCCTTGTACTTTTGCACTTCGCCTTTAAGCCCATCGATATCGACATCCTTAAACTTCTCAAGTGTCTCGTTCGCAGTTTTAAGCAGCGATTTAAGGTTAGTCTCTGAGGTTTTATATCTTTCGATGTCATTCCCATTCTCGGTCATGATAGTATCAACAGCCTCCTTGACCTTATCCTCGGCCACTCCTAGTCCTTTAAGGAGATTTTCAATAACTTCTCTTTTCATGATGTTTTTCCTTTCTCGGTACGCTTTTATACGAGGTTGCTTCTCCTCCGTGTACATGATTACGCTCTGTACTAAGCTAATTTTTTGTATAACAAAAGACAGCTATATAGCTGCCTTAAGTATCGTTATTTGTTTACTAAAAAACACACCCTGCCCGAGTGTGTTTATATCATTGGGATAAACTCGCCTATGGTTTTAAGATACTAATTCATATAGTAAATATTGTCATATATTTCCTGGAGCTTTTTACCCTCGTCATTGTAGAATTCCAAATTATCATCAAAACCTACTTCCATAATTTTTTCGTTCATAGCATCCAATAAATCCGATTTCGATGCATTTTTTAGATATTCTTCACTATAATATTTATTCAAGTACCTAAAGTCATCAGGTTTATAAATCAAAATACTTTCCATATATTTCCACCTCCCCAAATTATTTAGGGTTACACTGTATCAGTATTCTTTTATCCGGATTAATTGCTATGTTGCATTTATCACTTTTCAAAAGAATGCTGCGCTCTCCTAATTTGCTTACTTGTTCTTTTCCAACTCTTCCCGATTTCAAGCAATCAATCAAAGCCTCAATTGAAACACCAGGTCTATTATATTTCTGGTTTAATGCCGAATTTCCGATCATTCTACCAACAAAATGAGATGTATATCCATCTATCTGTAACCCTAACGGTGTTTGTACTCCCACTAAATTATTTTGCACTGCTCTACTATACGCATCATATACTTTATAACTCAGTAGTGGGCTTATCTCTCCTTTGCTTACTAAAAATCTATAATCCATTAGATTCTTATAGGCAGGAGAATTATTATATTTTGCATCATAGTATTTGTCAAGTACTTTTAATTCGCTGCTTTCAGCACCGATTGACTTTAACCAATCTAAATGGTGCTTAATTGCTACATTTCTTGCTCTTTGTGCAGAACTTCTATCAAATCCTACAATCTTACCGGATGCATCCTTTACGGCATGAACTTGAGTTCTAGTTGTATCAATGCGCCTATCTGTAGCCTTGCAGAAATGTTTCAGCTCCGCTTCTTTGCGCTTTAAATTAACCGCAGAGCTCTCCATCTCGTATTTTAGGCTCTGTCTTAAGGTATTATCTTTTGCCTCGTTATAGGCAGAGTTTAAGCCAGCTAGATACCTCTTTTCTGCTCGAATTGCTCGTTCATATGATCTTTGCTTCTGTCCTGCTTCGTAATTGGTGTATGTCTCTCCACCATATTCGTAAGTTTTGCTGTCCAGACTGTCTAAATATTCCTTTGAATAAGTTCTCTCAGTCCCTTCGTAATAAGCATAAAAGCTGTGTCTGCAATTCCACCCACAAAGTCCTTCACCCGTACCATAGCCGGTAATATCATAAAAAGAGCCATATCCCTTGCTTTTACCGCTAAGACTGTAAACTCCTCCTTGCCAATCCGCGTGTGACGGTCTCGCTCCCGAATGAGCAGTAACCTCCACTAAATCTGTACCGATTTCATCACAATATAGCATGTTGAGTTCGGCAGAACATTGATTTACTCCAGTGAGCACAGCTCTGCGAACTGCAACATCGAGCTTGTCGATGTGACCTGTAGGATATTGTACAGTAAGTCCTGATTTTGCGACCTGCTTGATAGCATTTTTAATAGCAAAATCATAAGTAAAAGCGCCCGAGCTTACCTGCATATTGGCAAGATTAACAGCGTTAATAAAGGCGTTTTGTCCTTGACTAGCAGTGGTTCTCGTAAGATTCTTAACCACTCCTTTAGTCTTTCTTATATGAGACGATAGCAAGTTACCCATCGCAACATTTGATGCATGATCTATAGGTGTCTTTCCTGCTATTGCGGCTCTGAGGTTCTCGCTTTCCATGTTCTCAAAATTAGCCTCTTCGAAGACTCTAACAATTTCAGCTTCTGTCAAGCCCGATACCTTAGATATTCCATTAACAATATCTTTATACAGTATATTTTGTTGTGTTAGTTTTTCTGCCTCAAACTGTGCGCTTTCGGTCAATACACCTGTCTTAACGATTCGTCTCGCAATATCTGCAACGAGCTGTTCGTTAACTAAGTCCATCATTCCAAGCAAGAAAGACGTACACTCCGCTAAATACTCAGGGCTAAGCATTACTCTTCCTCAGGCGTTATCACAGTTTCAGGCAGCATCTCTTTTGCCTGGTCCTCTGTGACGCCATACCTTCTCATCAAGTATATTTCTTTACGGATTAGACCGGATGTGGCCTCTTGCATCATCAGCTGATTTTCTGTTTTACTATCAACAATCAGGCTGTCATCGAAGTTAAACGACACATCGTATGTTCCTGTTGGCGCGAGCTTGTATAGGCTCGTCCATACATCCATCGCCTTAATTAAATCCTCTAGTGCGTTCTGTAGCGACTCCTGAATCTGAGATACGAAAGAATACGATCTCTGTTTACTGAACAATACCTCTGTAGCTGTTCGGTCCTCATCTTGCACATCCGATAATGTCCCATACGCAAG
>ERZ773065.859-NODE-859-length-16181-cov-7.490326_pt1 | contig 16181 bp, 33 predicted proteins | sample MGYA00580623_ERZ773065 | MGnify/ENA primary metagenome ERZ773065 (study PRJEB29015, sample SAMEA2738017) | human oral metagenome | biome: human oral; feature: human-associated habitat; material: dental | place: China | collected 2047 ... | reverse complement strand
TGTTGGCAGGTGTTTGGACGTGGGTTCGACTCCCACCGGCTCCATTTTTGGTTTCCGAACCTTTCCAAACCTTTCTGAAACGTTGATTTATCAGCGTTTTTTTATTTTGTACTTTCTAAACCTTTCCGAACCTTTTCAAAAAAGGGAGTTACAAAAGGAGTTACAAAAAGGAGGTATCGCCTCCTAAAAGTCTATATAATTCGCAAATCTTTCTCCGATGTCGTCCTTGGCCTGTTTTGTGATGTGAGTATAGATGTTCATAGTCGTTTTCAGGTCAGAGTGTCCAAGTCTATGCTGGACTTGCTTTAGGGTCATACCAGCTTCAAAGCAGAGACTAGCGTGCGTGTGGCGAAAACCGTGGATACAGATCGGTCGGAGCTTCTGGCCTTTTAAAATCTGCAACAGCCACTTGCGAGGGAGCGAACCTGGCATCGGCTTTTCTTTTTCGCCTTGGAAAATGTATTTATTTCCCTGACTTTCAGCTTGCCAGTCTTTTAGCAGCTTGATAGTCTTTGGGTCTAAACTAATCAGACGCTTGCTGCTAGCGTTCTTAGTAGGGCCTATTTCTTCCCCTCCAAAACCGCGTGTAACAGCTTTATTGATAACCAAAGTGTTATCCGTCCAGTCAGCCCATTCAAGGGCTAAAATCTCGCTCCTACGCGCCCCTGTGAAGGCTAAAAGACGAAAGAGGAGAATCTTTTCTAGTTCTTCAGTCCGGTCAACCAGATTGAGGAATATTTTCAGCTCGTCCTTGTCATAAAAGTCACTAGCGTTCTCAACCTTTCTTCTCCCGGTCGTGATCACACTGGCCATCGGGTTGTTATCTGTGTAGCCGTGTCGTACAGCATACTTGCAGATATTGTCCATTAAACCTTTTAATTTCCGACCATAGACCAGCTTCTTTGACCAGACATTGACCTGCTCCTGCATTTGGAGAGGGGTAAGAGTAGCTATCTTATATTCTCCCAAGGCGGGGTAGATGTGATTTTGGATATTCCTCGAGGTTTTGATATAGGTGCTCTCCTGCACCGTGTCATAGTATTCCTTGAGCCAGAGTTTCGCTACCTCCTTGACTGTCTTTTCGGTTCTAGCAACTTCGGCTGTTTCCAATTCTTCCTGAAGATTCAAGATGGCTGCGCGTGCTTTCGCTTTGGTTGGGAAGCCTCTACGGGTGACATAACGACTCGTTCCGTTGACTTTCCCCATGTAGACGCGGATCATGTAGGCTGTGTCACCGTTTTTCTTCTTGTAAGATTTAATTTCCATTGATTTTTACCTCATTTCTTGGTAAAATGGGTACAAGAAAACGACCTTTTGAATGGTTGTTTCCTATACTAGCTTTCCTCACGCTCAGACTCGCCAAAGGTTGAGAGCGTGGGGATTTTTTGTTAGTTATTTACCTTGACTTTCATTCTACCTGTAAAAACGCCTTCTTCTGCAAGTTCAGTGTGATCTGCGGAACGAAGATATAGTACCGGTTTATCTTGCGTATCATATCCATTTTCAGAGGCCCACCCATTGAACTTAGTATTTTTAAGTTCGAGCAAACTATCGGCTAAACGTTGAATTTCAACTGTGCTAGAATACTTTGCTTCTTGTGGAAAATCTACATAGATAAGTTCCGATGTACCTAGCGCACTTACTGTATATCCCGATTCTTGCAAAACGCTATTGATCTCGTTTTCTAGATAAGTAGCAAACTGCTGTCCAGCTTCATTGGTCAATTTTGGCAATCCTGTTGAAGATGTTTTTAAATCACTTGATACGGAACTAGATGAAGAAGAACTTACTGAATCCTGACTTGTTGATGATGAACTCGAAGAAGGAGCAGAAGAACTAGCAACAGAGCCTGTGGTAACTTGTTGAGGTTCCTCTTCACGGAAGAAGATACCAAAAATAATAAAAGCGACTAGAGCAATCAAGGCTGAAATATTTCGATATTTTTGGTTTGGTTGCTTTTTAATAAAGTACCAGATACCAAATAAGGCTCCTAATACAATAAATGAAACAATGATTCTCATAGTGTTCTCCTATATACCGCTGACAAATTTCAGATACTCGTCTTGTATCATGACTTCATCAGTGGTTGTCTTTAAATTATATTTTTTTGCAAAATCCGACCAATTGAAGTCAGATAAGTCGTCATAACCGGCAAGCTCTTCCTGAATTAGATTTCGAATCATAAACCGATTAGCTTCATTTTCGCAACGGATGGAAGCATAATTATAAATTGATTGGCTGTGGTTCAAATGCCCCAATTCGTGCAATAACACTTGGTAGCGCTTGTTGGCAGATAAAGAACTATTCAAATAAATCGTCCTAGTCTCCGCGTCGTAAAAACCCATGCCATCCCATTGATCTGGGTCGAAAAATCGGAGCTGTACTTGATACTGGCTCGATAATTCTTTTTCTGTCATATTTCAAAAGTCCTATCTTGTAAATAGCAAAAAAGCCGACTAATTACTAGCCGGCTTTTCCTTACAGTAACGGATTCCCTTCGCAATGCACGCATTGTGAATAGGGCGCTGAACTCAATCAGTCTTACACTCTAACTATTATAACACATTACCTTATAGGATGTCAACGATTCTTCGAAAGATTACCATCATTTTTGTCAACTCGGGATTGTGCGAGTACGACGACTCATTCCGTTTGCATCGTTCTAAGAATTCTTCGATAAATTTCTTTTGATAACTTAGTACTGCAGGCGAGCAGTAGGTCTTAGCTAGCACAAAAAGCGAAATCAGATCATTGACTTTCTTATAATTCTTGTATTTAAGGATGTCGGCTTGTTTAGCAAAAGTAGAAACAGTAGCATTTACGTTTGATAATTTTCCGTTATTTTCAAATACGTTTATCAAAAGTACACTATTATGAGCGCAGGCATTTCGTATGTATCTTGCGTTGTCTCCTAATTCATAGGCTTTTTTTAATGATTTTGGCTTGTATTTATCATAGTAAAATGTAACGAACTTGATGAGACAACCATAATCCATGTGTTCGAGCAATGCCCAATATGGATAATCGTGTTTCCTTTTTTCGTACATTGTGCTTTGGTAACGCGATTGTTTAAACTTTAATTTTGTAATTTCGTAATATCTCCCATATTCTGAGTGTTTGAAATCGGTTAAGATGCTATAACCGTCCTCAGAGGGATTGTTATTAATTTGCCGGGATAATTCTACCTTTATGAAGTGTTCAACATTGACAGCTATATTTAGCAAAATATTTCTAATCTTCATATCAAGGGAAGCGAGGTCTTGTAAATAAGCAAAATCTAAATCTACATATTTCCCTTTTTTCTTTTTAAAGTTCTTTCTAAAGGAGGCGAGCTTGTAGTAGTAATTATTCTTGTCTAAAAAAGTGATTGCCTTCCCCTGAGATACGGTATTAAAAGTAACTCCTTTAGAAGCTAAGTGGGTAACGAGTTCTCTATTGTTTAACTTTTTCTGTTTCTCCACTATTTTTTCTCCTTGCTATTCATGAAACCTTCTATAATTCCTTTGATAGCTCTTTTATCTTCGTCAGTCAGCGGTTTACCATCAAATAACATAATTCGTCCGTCTAGATCGTTAATGTCTATTTCTTGATTCGCTTGAGGTTTACCGGCTACATTTGGGTTATCCGTCCGTCCGAGAAGATAATCGGTAGAGACGTGGAAGTAATCGGCGATTTCTGAAATTCGTTCAGTGGATGGCTTTGAATTTTTTAGATTGTAAATAGTATTTCTACTATAACCAAGTTTTTCTTCCAATAAATTTATTGAAAGACCTTGCTTTTTGGCAAGTTCTTTTATTCTGTCAAATGTCTGAAACATTGATTTATCAACCTTTCTGAGAACACGACAAAAAATATTTAATATTTCTCATTAAAACACTTGACAAAATTAATGTGAAGTATTAAAATAGTTTTTGTAAGTTAATAAGTTAGTAAAAAACGCAGTTAAAACTTATCTAAAAAATAAATAGCTTTGGCGAGCGAATAAGTTGATAGATATAGTGTTTTATCAAGGTTTTTAATTATGCTTTCATTTTAATACTATACATTAATTTTGTCAAGCGTTTTATAAAACAATTTACTAACTCTTTAACTTATGGATTTGATAGAGAGGAGGAACAGCAGATGCCAAGACCCAAACATTGGCCGTATGTCGGCAAAAGAAAAACAGAAAAGCCACGATTCAATAGTTTGTCTTTTCGTGGCAATGAATTGATTTTGAACTCCAAAGAATTAAAAGGAGTAAAAGATTATGAATTGAAAAAGCGAAATGCATCAAGAAAGATTTCTGAACTAAAAGTCACTTTACTTGTTGAGTTGGTCTGAGATAACTTTTGAAATGACTTCTATGGAGATATCTCTTAAAACACTCAATGAAAACGAACCTACTTTTGAAGCTATGCTTTTAGTCTTATTCCAATTTGTATCTTGTCTAATGTTAGCCAGGAACTCATGTGCTTCTGGAGACAAGTCGATAATAATTGCGGATAAATCATAAGTGTAAATTACTTCTCCAATAAAAAATCCTGCGTAATCCGCTTGGCGAATATGGTAAAAAATCGTATCCACTCCATATTTATTAAACAAAGGTTCGTCCTTTTCTTCGCTGTAAATCACAACATTATCAAATGTAGATTTTGCTTCGATATCAAGCAATAGGTCACGAATGCAGTCAGGGTTCAGCTTCATTGTTCCACCTCATAATTATTTTTTAAAACTATTATAGCAGAAAGGAGAAATATATGAGTCAACAACATCGCAAGTGGATTGAGCTTGTAAAAGAGCGCATCGATAAACGTGGGTGGTCACAGACTGACCTAGCTATCGTAGTTGGTGTTAGCCCATCAGCCATCACGCAACTTTTAAAGGACGGTAAAGGAAGTGATGACTTGAAGCTTCGCATTAATAAAAAGTTGCGAATCAGCGAGTCATGGGAAAAATTTGAGTAGGAGGAACGCAAGCATGAAAATCGGTGGAATTACAACGATAGACTCAGAAATTTCTTTCGGGGAATGTGATATTCAAGAAGTACCTGAAGAAATAAAAAAACTTTTCCCAGACCAGAATCTTATAAAAGTTTCTGAAAAAGGAAAAAGCTATATTTTAAACTCAGACTATATCGTATTACTTTTTACGAGTCTGTGAAAGCGCCGATCCAGCAATAGACTTAGTGCGGGCAGAAGAACGTCCGTCACGAAGAGCCTTACTTGCTTTGGTGGCAACTTTAGCCGAGGTCTGCTTAGTATTTTTTGCCATAAGCAATCCTCCTTTCTTAATTATTTGACTTGCGATTTTCATAAGGAGGTAGAAAGGTCTTATTAAATCGTTTTAGTCAGAATACATTATAACTTAAATACTTTTAAAAGTCAATATATTGTATTAAAAAGGAGGTAATATATTGTTTGAACACAATATATAGTGTTGCATATGTGGAATAAAATTGAATGTCAGCTAAAACTCAAAGGATGGTCAATGTACAAGTTGGCCAAAGAATCAGGTATCCATCAATCCAACTTTTCCAACTTGAAAGCGGGTCGATTGAAAGAGATGTCTTGGTCAAATATGTGCAAAATTGCTGATGCACTGGAAGTCAGCTTGGATAAATTTAGGTAGGAGGTGAGTGTATGCCAGATATTGACAATGGTCGAAAGAAGGTTTCTGAGTATTTAAAGCAACACAATATCAAGAAGCGTGATTTGGCGACGGCTTATGGTTATAAGCGACAGGAAGTTACGAATATCTTGAATGGTTCGACTAAAGGACCTGCTGCAAATAAGTTTATCTTGCGAGTAATTGCAGATTACGGGATCGAATAGAAAGGAGAGGTCATGGCTCTTGAATTATTTGGAGACAGCTTCAAGGCTGAGTTATTCGCTGAGTTGATTGAACTGAACAAGCAGGCTTTGACCGAAGCGAAAAAGCAGCTAGCCAAAAAGACTACTTGGGTCAGTATCAAAGAACTGCAAGCGAAAACTGGCTGGGGGCGTGGAACGCTAGAGACTTGGCGAGACCAAGGAAAATTCCGCAGTATGCAGAAGTCAAAAGGTGGAAAGTACCTCTACGACCTTGAAGACGCTCTGCGATTTTGCCGGTCGCTAGCAAAATAAAAAAGCTACCGACAAGGCTGTCGGTAGCAAGCCAAAATATTTACTTAATTATAACAAAGGGAGTGATAAAATGCAAAACCACACACAAATAACGCTTATCCAGCGCTGGGAGCGCGACAACTGGACGCTTGGGAATGTCTACAAGAATAGACTGGCTAAGAAACCTATCGAAGTTGTCAAGCGCGAATTGGACAACTTGAAGCAATCAGCGAACGGAGTATCTTTCTCGGTCGTGCCAAAAGGCGGGAAGCTGATCGGCGGCGATAAGATTGTGACATTTAAAGGAGGTGCTAGATGAGCTTAAAAGACCTTAAAAGATTAGTATTTACCCAAGCCGTGCTCATCATCCTGCTAATCGGCGCTGGCGTGCAGGTCGTGGATAACCAAAACCAACGTATCAGAGACTTGGAAGAGCAAGTCAAAGATAATCGCGACAGCATCGGAACGCAAGCTAATACGAATCGGCGGCAGGACGTCATGATTAACAAGTTTAATCAGATGTACTACGAGTTCCAGCATTGGAAAACTACAGGAGAAACGGATTTTCCGGGAGGTTAAAACATGGAAATTTTACTTGGAATCGGCCTAGTGGCCAGCGTTGTGATTTTGATTGGGTCAGTGACCGTCAACAAGGTTATCATTGATCGGCTAAAAGCAAAGAATCGATATTACCGCAGTGAGGAATATCGTTTGAAAATGTTTGAACAAGAATTGATTTTGCGTAATCTAATAAATAAAAGTTGAGGTGAAAAAATGACACAGGCGGAACGTATACGGGAATATTACAAGGAGCATCCCGCTGCCAGCTATGATGAGGTGGCAGAAGCTATCAAAACGACGAATAGCAACGTCAGGGCCAATGTGGCCAAGGACATCAAGGCAGGCAGATGTGTCCGCCTTGAAGACAAATCATTGGACTACTCAGCTTACTTTGGCGCGTCAGAGGCACTTGCTGAATTGGTGGATTGGAAGAACGACACCAGACGAGAGTGGGTAGAGATGCTGACCAGAGCTGCCGAAAAGGAAACGGATAGCAATACCATGCGATTGCTTATCAAGGAGGCTAATAAACTAATGAAAGAGGTAACGAAATAATGGCAAGTTTATATGAACTGACAGGAATTTTTAAACAGATTAACGAAATGGAAGGCTTGGATGAAGAAACCAAATTGGACACCTTGGACTCTATTGACTGGACTGACCAGTTTGAAGAAAAGGTTGAAAATACAGTCAAGGTCATCAAGAACAAAGAAGCAGATATGAATCAACTCAAAGAAGAAATTGACCGCTTAACTAAACGGAAAAAATCTATTGAGAATGATATCACGCGGCTCAAAACAGGTTTGCAGGGAGCCTTTGAAATCACTGGGCATGAAAAGGTCAAGGGCTTGCTCTTTACTGTCTGGTTGGGCAATAATCAACCATCTGTGGTTGTGGATGAAGAATTGCTGCCTAAGAAATACTTCGTCCAGAAGTTAACTCCGGACAAGACCGCCATCAAGGAATTGCTGAAGGCGGGCAAAAAGGTCAAGGGTGCCGTCTTACAAGAAAGTAGAAGTTTGAGGATTCGCTGATGGGATTGATTAACAAAACTAGAATTACGGAAAATATTTCTGTTGTGATTGGGCATCGGGAGATCATTGTTAATGTAACCGAAAATTTTCCTTTTGATATCAAGATTGGATTTCAGAAAGTAGATGATGTTCAGCTGGATATGGGTCTTGGGAAGAAAGTATTTAAACCAGAGTACAAGATGATCATTCAAGCGGTCGATTGTGAGAAGCCTGAATTTACAAATGAGGAAGAGCTAAAAATGAAAGACAAGCAACATAAAGAATTGAAAACGCTGTTTGCTTTTGCAAAATCAAATAAACAGAACTGGTTTGAGACGGCTCTATTTGATGGCGTACTTTCAGAGAAGGTGAATGTATGAAGATTTTAGCAATTGATCCAAGTAGTAATCGAATTGAGACCAGTACTACGGGGATTGTCTTGCTGGACAATGCAAGGCTGGTTGACTATTGGGTAGTACCATTCGGTGCTCAAAACTTTAAAACTTGGTTTAAGAAAATTGGTCGAACTCTTGAATTTGACATAGTGGTCGTTGAAAAATTCGAAGTTAGGGACAATGATTATTCTAGAGACAACTCAGTAGTCGAGACCATTGCGGCTATCGAACTATGCTATCCGAATTTGGTCCTGCAGCGAAATGCAGGTTATCAGACAGATATACCTAACGACTTACTAAAAGCCTTAGGGCTGTGGACCTTTGAAAAGAGCCATCACAACGATGTGAGGGCAGCTGCAAGGCTTGGGCTATTTTATGCCCAACGAAATGACATCGAGGAGGTGATTGTGGACATTGGCAATCGAATTACGCAAATGGCAAGCTGAAGCAGTCAAACGTAGTGATCGTGACTGCCCCGGGATCTTCCTTGAGGCGTACGGAGGGCGAGGCAAGACCATCTGTGCTTTTGAAATAGCAAAGCACAAGGCAGCAAAAAAAGTCCTGGTTATCAATAATCGTTTAGCTATTCTGGATGGTTGGAGCAGTACTTACCAAAATTTAGATTACAACACTGATTTTGAACTAGAAACCATGACAGACCGCAGGTTGCAGAATAGACTTGCGAGCGGTGAGTCTATTGAGTGTGATGTGCTTATCATTGATGAATGGCAGAATCTGTCCAGTGATGCCAATGTGAAAGCATATCGCAAGGTTAAACGCAGCTATACTGTAGGTTTGTCAGCAACGCCCATCAGGAAGAAGGGGCAGAACTTCTATCCGCTTGAAAAAACATTTTTTGGAATGGCTGATCCTAACCAAAAGGAAAACTGGCAACTAGCCCACGGGAAGATGAAATATTCCAAATTTAGCTATTCTAAGCAAGAATGGGATGACTTCCGAGACTATGAAACCTACGTGGCCAATCTGCCAAACTTTTTCCGCTGGGAAGAAGTTGAAGCTATTGAAGAGGCTGAGGAAAACAACGGATTTGAGGTTGTCTTTGAGCCAGTCTGGTGCCTAACTGCTAACCCGAAAGAGTTGGAACAATTTAGGAAGTTGAATATTGTTGGAAAAGATGGCAAGTACGCCATGGCCAAACAGACATTTGGTCGAAAGACTTTCGAACGGTATTTGATCCAGACAGGATTTGAAGTTGACTTTCCAAAGTTGAAGGCTGTTAATGCAGACACTCCAATGCTACTGCAATTGGATCTTCTGCTGGCCAGTAATACAGAAATGCTGATAGTTAGCAAATCCAAGCAGATTGTAGAAGTCATTCGAGAGCGTCACCCAGAAATTGGCATTTGGACCGGAGGCAAGAAAGACTCCCTGGAACAAACTAACGTAGTAGCTACTAGCCAAGTGCTTGGTGTTGGTGTGGATGGCCTACAATATAAATTTAAGACTATTGTAATTTTAGATCCTGTCAGTCCGTCTGACGGAGATTATGACGATTATCGCCAGCTTCTATGGCGAGTAACAGGCAGCCGTCAACAGCATGACGTGCGTGTCATTGAATTTTATTTTTAAGGAGAAACAAAAAATGACCAAAAAAACTGAAATGATTGTATTCCGTAGCCGTGTGAAAGATGCTTACCTTAAGTCGTATAAGGACAGAGGTACTTTAGCATTTGAAGCTGACTATTTTTGCCTGGAACATTGTTTGAAGCTTCCTCGTAAAAAATACGAAGAAAACAAAAAGACTTACAAGGCCCTTGCTGCAGTTCTTGACTGTGAAATCGTCGCAGTTGAAGCAGAATATAAATTGACCTATCCAAATGGTAGCGATATCCGGGAGATAAAAACCGAGGAACAACCTGGATTAGCTCTTGAAAAGTTATTGGATTTTTTAGTTGATTAAGGAGTCGCAATGGGAAAAATATTTGGAGTATTGCAAGCGATTCAAAGTGAATTGGTTGCTCCAAAGGGGCAGTATAACTCCTTTGGAAAATATAATTACCGGAGCGCAGAGGACATTCTAGAGGCTCTAAAGCCGATTTTAAAAAAGCATAATGCAGCCATTACCTTGAGCGACGAGATTGTTTACATCGAGGGGTGGCATTATGTTGAGGCATCTGTTACACTCTACGCTGAAGGTGAAGCTATTGGGGCAAAAGCATCAGCGCGTGAAGAGGAAACTAAAAAAGGGATGGATGGCAGTCAGATCACAGGGACAGCTTCGAGCTATGCTCGGAAATATGCTTTGAACGGACTATTTGCTATCGATGATAACAAAGATCCTGATACTGATGAATATGCAAGCCAAACTGGAAAGCAAGCACCAGCTCAAAAACCAGCTCAAAGCAAACCTGCATCAAATCAGAAACAGAATCAGAGAGCATCTGGTAATGCTAAGTACATCACAGGAGCCCAGGCAAAGAAGCTGCGTGAAGATATCAAAAACATTGCGGAGGCTTCAGGCGGTCCAGTTAATACGGTTGGAGTATGGTTCATCGACCAGCTTGGCGTAGAAAAAATTGAGCTTATACCAGTTGAAAGATTGGAAGAAGCTCAAGAACTAATCGCAAAAACAAAAAAAGCGAAAGGAATTGAATAATGGGATATACGGAACTGGGGCGCAAACGCCCGATAGAAATACAGAGCGTTTATTGTGATAAGATCCTAGTTTATCAGCATCAAGGTGAGATTTGGGGTGTATGTTATAAGCACGGAGAAATTGATTGTGTTTACAACTACACTAAGAACGATTTCTTTTGTCTTGAAATTTCAGATATGTCCTTAAAAGAAATTGTTACTAAAATTATCCAGCCATTGAAAAGAAGCTACCCAGGAGCATACAGTATTGATGAGGAGACGTTCAGTAGAATTTTGGAGGAAATAAAAAAATGATCAATAATGTTGTACTTGTCGGGCGTATGACCCGTGATGCTGAACTTCGCTATACACCGCAAAATGTAGCAGTTGCGACTTTTACTCTTGCAGTAAACCGTACATTCAAGAGTCAAAATGGTGAGCGTGAAGCGGACTTTATCAACTGTGTTATTTGGAACCAACAGGCAGAAAATCTTGCTAATTGGGCAAAAAAAGGCGCTCTAATCGGAATTACTGGTCGCATTCAGACTCGTAACTACGAAAATCAGCAAGGCCAGCGGGTCTATGTCACAGAAGTCGTTGCAGACAACTTCCAGCTTCTGGAAAGCCGTAACCAACAAAACTCAGGAAAACCATTTGGAAATAACAACCCAATGGATATCCAAGACGACGATTTGCCATTCTAAGGAGTTACTAAATGGGAATGAAAGAATACGCTCTCAAATATCAAAAAGCTGGCTTTTCCGTAATTCCCATCGTGCCTAACGGAAAGCAACCAGCGATCAAATTTGCTGATAAGCCAGCTATGACTGCTCAGGAAATTGAAAATTACTGGAATCAGTATCCGGATAGCAACATTGCTGTCCGGACTGACAAATTCTTCGTAATCGATATTGACTTGCACGGTAAGCATAACGGATATGAGAGTTTGGCCAATTGGGAACATCTGAACTTAATAACTCCAACGCTGCAGGCAAGAACTGCCAGCGGCGGCAAACATATCTTTTACTTTAAGCATCCAGACGTGACCATGACTCAAATGATAGGCTTCCTTCCTGGTGTTGATGTTAAGGCGCATCCAAACAACTATGTTTTAGTTGCCCCGTCTAAAACTCCAAAAGGGGAATATGCCTGGGACTTAGAAAAATCTAAAGAGGGTGGCACTATGGTCACTGCTAGTCGAGCTCTTGTTATGGCCATTAAGAAGGAATACAACAAAAAGAACTCTGGTAGCGACCTGGATAATATCTACTATCAAATCAGCAAAGGTGCTGGTAAGCGAAACAGGACAACTGAATTATTTGAAATGGTTGTCCTTGGTTTTGGCGATGAAGGTAGCAGAAATGACACGCTTGCGAAATTTGTAGGTGGACTCTTGAGTAGGTCGGTAGATCCGAACTGTATATTGCAGCTAGCAGAAACAGCCAACAATAATTCGGTAGAGCCTCTTAGTCACAAAGAATTAAGTAGGACTGTCGAATCCATGATCAAGAAGCATATGAGGGGGGGTGACCATAATAGGTGATGTCGTGAACATTTCAATCAAGCAGTTTTCGCGTCGAAAAAAGAAAATTTTGAACGACGAAGGTGAACAGATTGAAATCGAATCTATTGTGGCTGACAGCCCCAGAAATGTACTACTTGCAATGAAAAGTGACAGTAAGCTCAATGATTTTCTCCGACACAATGAGTTTACTGGAGAACATGAAATTGTGGAGGATGTCAAACTGGATGCTATCCAGTTGAGAAAGGGCCAGCTGCCTTCTGCCTTTGAATCCTATTTGAGCGTTTACTTAGAAAATCACTTCAAAACAGTCTTTAAAGCCGGAGCGTTAAGGGATGGCATCGAAGCATTTTTTGCAGAAAAAACCTACAATCCGGTCAAAGAATACATGGAAAACGCTTATGAGTCATGGGATCATAAAGAACGACTTGCCCAGGTGTTTCAAACTTGGTTGGGTGCAGAAGACAGTATCTATGTCCAGAAAATAGCCGTCATGTTCTTTGTTGGTGCAGTCTCTAAGGTTTTTAATCCCTGGGTCAAATTCGACTACACACTTGATCTTGTCGGTGGCCAGGGGGCCGGAAAGACTACTTTCTTGCAAAAAATAGCCGTCGATTGGTATACAGATTCAGCTAAGGATTTTATGGATAAGGATAACTATGAGATTATGCTGAAATCACTAATCGTCAACGATGACGAGATGGTTGCTTCCAGAAAGACTACTTTTGACGAGCTAAAAGCCTTCGTGACCAAAACTGAATTGTCTTTCCGTAGATCCTATGGTCGCAGATCTGAAAAATTTCCGAAAAACTTTGTCATTGCCAGGACCAGTAATAAGATTGAATACCTGGGTGATAAAACTGGGGAACGGCGCTTTCTGCCTGTGCTGGTGGATGCAGGCCAACAGTTTGTCAAGCCATTTGATATGACTGATCATGACGTGCTCCAGCTTTGGGGTGAAGCAGTTGCCATCTACAAAAAAGGCTTTACGCTTACCTTTAATGATGATTTTGAGAATGAGCTTGCAGTCTACAAAGAACGCTTCACTTATAAAGATGAAGCCGAATCGCAAGTTTATGATTACCTTGAAATGCTGGTTCCAGAAGAATGGGAAGATTTCTCAGTGACTCAGCAGCATCAATATACCTGGGCTTACTTTAATGATGGCAGCTATCGCAATGAGGCTGGTTTGCTTTATGAAGGTGTAAAACTTCAATCAAGCGTGTCTGCTAAACAAATACTAAAGAATGTCTTTGATATTGATAGTGCGAGAGGTGAAAAGATAGCTAGGAAAATCAAGTTGATTATGGATAATAATCAGGACTGGGAATACAAGGTTAAAAAGGTTAGAGGCAAAACGATGCGTGCATATTTTAGAAAAAATATACAAACAGAAGTGATGTAACCTAAGTGAAAATGATGTAACCTTTTAGGCCAAAAATGGGCAAAAACCATGCTTCGGTTACATCAGGTTACATCAATGATGTAACCGCAGGAAAAACCAGTTATATCAAGGGTTTGAGTGCTGTTTTTGATAAAATTTTTAAAAAAGTGATGTAACCGCCCTAAAGCCTTGATACTATTGAGTTCTTGAGGTGTCTATTAGTATGGTTACATCATTTATATAAAATATTTAATAAGTAAAAATAGCAAGTGCTATAAACGTTGATATAACAGCATTCTTGTTTTTTATAAAATATGTTTTTTGAAAAGTGATGTAACCTTGTAACCTTGTTTAAAATATACAAATAAATGAATAAATAAACAAAACGGAGTTGGGAAATGAATAAGCAGGAATTGATTGAAAAATTAGAGGAACGAAAAACAATAATTGGGAATTTTCAGGGTTATGCGGTTTGGTGGGAGGATGTTAAAGAAATCTTTGAAGAACTACTAGACGAACCATATTCCGGGCATGCTGAAGAAGCACCGCGCTATGTCAAGAACGTACTAGCTCGCTTGCGAGAATTGCCAGCGCATGACAGAGAAGTTTGGTTGAAAGCTATCATGGGTGAATTTGAGCAAGATTTTAGTCATACAAAATGGCGCGAGGGATATGAGCAAGGTAAGTTTGAGGGCATGCTTGGATGTGAGAAAGTCAAAATCACGGAATTTGCAGCAGATGTGATCGAGGGAGCTAGGGGAAATAGTTCGGAATTAGAAGATGCGCTTTTTTATGCCTATGAGCACGGGAATCAGGAATTTAAAAATTGGTATAGGAAGTTAGAAAACAGGGAGAATTTCGCTCGCGCTTTTCTGAATGGCTACGAGATCGATAAAAAGAAGCGGTATACAGTGGTGATGAAAACGACAAAACAACCGCTATACTATAACATTTTGGATAAAAAACTATTTTTCTCGATGGGTGGACTAGCTACAAAATTCACTCGAAAAGAGCTAGAAGAAGCTGGCTTCGGCTGGGTGTTCGATTGCCCAGGGATTAAGATTGAGGAGGCACAAGATGATTCCAAAATTTAGGGCGTGGGATAGACTCAGGAAGAGGATATCTGTAGTTGATAGAATTTACTTTGATACTGAAGGCGTTCAGCTGCGCGATGACGGAGGATTGTATTGGCGACATCTACGAAAATAAAAAATTTTTGGAGGAAGAAAAATGAGACCTAGAAAATATCCATATTCAGGAAAGGCTAGGATTGTCAGGAAAGAAATGCCAAGGTTTATCATGCTGAGTTATACTGCTTTTGATAGTAGGTTGGTTGACCGCATTGACACAATGGTTCAAACTGGAATAAGTGAAACGCTAATTACTTTCAAAATTCCTAGGTTCTTCTCATACGAAGAAAAACAAATCAGAGTGCCGTTACCGCTAATTGAAGTTGTAAAAATCCTTAATCAGTACTAAAAAAAGCCAAGGCACTCTCTGCCTCAGCTAAAACAACAATAAGATTATTATATCATAAAAGGAGATAGAGAGTGAGCAAGGCGAAAGCTATTTTAAAGGATTTAAGAAACCTTGATCTATATATTGCAAGTTTGATTAGACGAAGAGACAAGGTCGAAGCCTCGCTCTTGTCTAGCCAGAAATTTTCCCCGGACAAAGTTTCAGGAGGAATTAAACATAAGCAAGATGATATCTATGTCGAGTTGATAACCGCTAAGGAAGAAATAGAGCAGAAGACCGCTGAAGCTATCAGGAAGCAAAGAGAGCTGCAGGGGCTAATTGACTCTCTGGATAATACGGATAGTCAGGCTATATTGAGCTTGGTTTATATTGATAAGATGACTAGATGGCAAGTGATGGACGAGTTGAATTGTAGCGACAGAACCTACTATCGTTTACTTAGACAAGCCAAACGCGATTTAGACCGCTTCTGTCAGTAAATGGCAGTCTTTGGCAGTAAATGGCAGTGATTGTCAGCGCGTGGCAGTTTTAACGTGCTATTATAGTAGTATCAGAAAAGGGCAGAAAACTACTGCTCTTTTTATTTATTTGAACTAAAAAAGTTTGGTGAGAAGGTATGCGACCACAAAAACTAACAATGCAGAACGGAAGAAGAGCATTAAGTGATTATGGTTCTCGTTCGGATGAATACAGAGAATACAATCGTTTGAGATGGAAGTATGATCGAGAAGTCAAAGCGTTTTACAATTCAAAAGTTTGGAAAGAGACTAGTCGAATCGTTCTGCTTGAGAATGATTATATCTGTGAGTACTGTGGAGCAGAAGCAACGATGACAGATCATGTGATTCCAATCAAGAAAGATTGGAATAGAAGATTAGACAGAACAAACTTGAAAGCAAGTTGCAAGAGATGCAACGATGCAAGAGCGATTAGAGAACGAAATGGTCTGCTTTGATCTGTCAATCAGCTGTCAAGCTTTGAAAACGACAGTCGAACAAATATATTTATTACTCCTTTAATGTTCGGAAATTGCCCCCTATTCTTTTGAACGGGGCTATATTGTTTCGGTTTTAAAGGACGCGGCCTTTTCTGTGCGAAAAATTCCCTTTTTGAAACTTAAAAAATAGCCATTTTAGTAAAGGAGGCGTC
>ERZ773065.858-NODE-858-length-16183-cov-4.365761_pt1 | contig 16183 bp, 10 predicted proteins | sample MGYA00580623_ERZ773065 | MGnify/ENA primary metagenome ERZ773065 (study PRJEB29015, sample SAMEA2738017) | human oral metagenome | biome: human oral; feature: human-associated habitat; material: dental | place: China | collected 2047 ... | reverse complement strand
CGCCGCACTTGAAAAAATATTGGCGACACGCGAGGCCGTTCAGCATGAACAAGAACGCCTGAAGCGCTGTCAGAGCTTCGCTGCCCGCATAGAGGAACTGAATGTGCAGGCGGCAAAACTTGGCCGAAAGGAAGCTGCTGCACAGAAGTCATGGCAGTCCTCCGTGGAGCTTCTGACAGCAGCGAAATCGAAGCTGCGGCAGATGCAGACCCTCTATGATCTCGGCAGTGCCGCGCGGCTTGCCGAGACGCTTGCGGACGGCGCTCCCTGTCCCGTCTGCGGTGCGCTGTCACATCCGATGCCCGCCATGCACACGGAGGATATCCCGTCCGAGCAGGTGGTGGAAGAATGCGCAAAAGCAGTGGATTCTGCGGAACAGACGGTTCAGGAAGCCGCGCACAGACTGGAAAAAATAAAAGCAGAGCATACGAGTGCACTGCAGAGCTGCGCCCATGAGCAGAAACTGCTGAGCGAGTATCTTGCTTCTGATACGCTGGAAAGCCTGTCGCAGCGTGTACAAAAGCGTGATGAGGAATTAAGAACGGCACAGACGGATCATGCAAAACGCACAACACAGCTTGCCGCACAAAAGGAACAAATGGAAAAGTTGCTTGTGGATCAGCAGGCACAGGAGGCAGAAGCACAGAAAAATCGCGATCTCCTGCACAAGCATGAGGGCGAACAGGCTGCACTTGAGGCACACCTTCCGCAGGAATACCGCGACCATGCACAAATTGATGCGGAAATTCGCCGCCTGAAAGAGGAAGTGGCGCAGGAAAAAAAGGCATATACGGAGGCTTTGGAGCGGGCTAACGAAAGTGCTGCCGCATATGCGCGCGCGGAAAGCACACAGGCAGCGGCGGTGCGTGCCGCTGAGGAGGCATCTCAGCGTGCGCGAACGGCACAGACAGAGTACGCGGCTGCATGGAACGCAGCAGGCTTCGCCTCCGAGGAGGAATACCATGCAGCGGTTGAGGGAAAGTGGGCGGACAGCAAACATCTGGAAAAGGTGCGCGAGCGTTTAAATCTGTATGACAGTGAACGCAAGGCTGCAGAGGAGTTGTTTCAACAGGCGAAGAGCGCAGCAGATGGATGTATTGCTCCCGATATGGAGGCACTCAAAGCAGCAGAGGCTGCTGCCGATCAAGCGGTACAAGAACACGCGCGGGAGCAGGGGAGCCGCACGGAGCGGCAAAAGACGCTCACGCGCATGATGGGGGATATTGACGCGCTTGAGAAAGCCGGTGCTGCCCGTGCAGCGCGCTATCGTGTCATTGGCAAACTCGCCTCCGTTGCGGCAGCGAAAGCTCCCTATCTGGTGCATTTCCAGACATACGTCCTGCGCTCGATTCTGAGTGATGTCATTGAGGCCGCGAACGCGCGGCTTATCATGATGAGCCGCGGGCGCTACCGCCTCATACACGGTGAAGGCGGTGAAAAGAGGAAGTGGTGGGGGCTGGAGATCGATGTATTCGATGAGTATACGGGACTGCCGCGTGTTTCGCGCACCCTGTCCGGCGGAGAGACCTTTCTCGCATCCCTTGCGTTGGCACTCGGACTTTCCGATGTCGTGCAGCACTATGCGGGCGGTATGCACCTCGACATGATTTTTATTGACGAGGGCTTTGGATCGCTCGACAGCGAGACACTGGACATTGCTATCAGGGCGCTCCTCGAGGTGCAGCAGGAGGGTGGGCGGCTCGTTGGCATCATCTCTCATGTGGAGGAGCTGCGCGCACGTATCCCTGTCCATCTCGAGGTGCTTCGTACGGCAAACGGCAGTAAGGCACGCTTCACACAGGGCGGCTTGGAGGCATTATGACGGCAAAACTCGAGTTTATCATTGGTCGTGCAGGTACGGGCAAGACGCATGCCTGTCTTGCGGCGATGGCAAAAGAGCTGACACACGCCCCGCTGGGCAAGCAGCGTATTCTCCTCGTCCCCGAGCACATGACCTATGCTTCAGAGCGCGCCCTCGCACAGACGCTGACGGATAGCGCAGGTTTTTTGCAGGCTTATGTATTCGGTTTTCGCCGCCTTGCACGGCAGGTACTCCTCGAGACCGGGGGCGCACAGCTGCCGCGCATCAGCGATATCGGCAGACGTATCCTCCTCAAGGACATTCTGCTGAAGAACAAGGGGGCGTTTTCGGTATTTGCGCGCTCGGTCGGCAAGCGCGGTTTTACCGAGACACTGGCACGCACCATTGCCGAACTCAAACGCTATCGACTGAGTCACGAAATTTTGCGCGATGCTGCCGATGATGGTGAACATACGCAGGGGAGACTTTCCCAAAAGCTCAAGGAGCTTGCACTCATTATGGACGATCTCTCCGCGCGTATGGAGGGACGCCTGACCGATCAGACGGATCGTATGGAACGCCTTGCAGAACAGCTGGGGGATGCCCCCTTTCTGCGCGGGGCAGAGATTTGGATGGATGGATTTGACTTTTTCAATCCGCAGGAGATGGCGGTTTTTCGTGCACTCTTCCAGACGGCTGATGTTATTCACGTAAGCCTAACAATGGATGGACAGCGTGATGGAGACCGCGTTCAAATCAATCTGCCTGAAAACACGATGGAGACAGGGCTGTTTACACGCAGCTATCAGACAATGCATGCTCTGGTGCAGCTCCTTGCCGAACTCGATCCGGCGGCGGATCCGAAAATCTGCCTTATGGAGGAACAGCATCGCATGCAGCAGCCCTCGCTCAGAGCCGTCGAGGCACAGCTGTTCGGACATGCACGACTTGCGCCCGCAGAGGATCATGCGCTAAAACTTGTGGAGGCAGCCAATCCCCGCCTTGAAGCGGAGGCAGTGGCGGCGGATGTCCTGCGCCTCGCGCGGGAGGAGGGCTGTCTCTATCGTGAGATTGCCGTGCTCGTGCGCGATATAGATACCTATGGCGATCTCCTGACACTTGCGTTTGAGGATTGTGGGATTCCGTGCTATCTGGATGCAAAGCGTTCCAGTACACATCACCCGCTCGCCGAACTCCTGCGTGCTGCCGCACAGATTGCATGGAGGAACTGGGGCTATGATACGGTATTTCGCGCTCTGCGTACGGGATTTTTTCCCGTCCTGACGGAAGATATGGAGAGCTTGATTGGTCGTGACTGGCAGGAGGTTGTAGACCGGCTCGAAAACTATTGTCTGGCATTTGGAATCCGTACAGCAAAACAGTGGACAGCCACCGAGGATTGGAATTTTATTCGCCGTTCGATCCCCGAAGGCGAACAGGATACGGAGAAAAACGCACTGCGGATTGCCGAGGAGATCGCTCTTGATTCCGTCCGAAGACGCATCGCGGCTCCACTTTCCATATTGACGCAGAATCTTTTCCGCGATGGCAGTACCGCGTATGAACGTACACAGGCTCTCTATGACTTTCTCACGGAGCTTGAAGTGCCAAAAACCCTCGAACTATGGAGGGGCGTCGCTGATGCAGAAGGGCGTCTGGCAGATGCCGCAGCAAACAGACAGATCTGGTCTTCCTGTATGGCACTGTTCGAACAGCTGGTCGAGGTCAGCGGAGATCAGGTCATCTTTGCCCGCGACTTCGAGGAGCTGCTGGGAGATGGCTTGGATGCGCTCGAAATCTCGCTCATTCCGCCGGGGTTGGATCATGTCACAATAGCGGCATTTGATCAGAACAGTCTTGCAGGAATCCGTGCAGCGTATATTGTCGGCGCAAATGCGGGGACGATGCCGCGTGCCGGATCGCCGCAGGGGGTTCTGTCGGATGCAGATCGACTCTCCATTCGCGAATCCCTTGCGAAGACACAGCATACAATCTTTGGCGGGAGTCATGAGCAGAGCTTTTTGGAGCGTTATCAGCTCTATCGCGGTTTTACAGAGGCGCGGCAATATCTATGTGTATCCTATGCACTTTCCGCCGTCGATGGAACAGCGCTCGCTCCATCGCCCCTGATTGCACGTCTGCGCATGCTCTGTCCGGATATTCTGTCCATTCCGCTCGCCATGCTGGAACGTGAGGACGACCTCGTTCTCTCTGCCCCATATCCGGTGCTTTCATCGCTTGCCGGAGCTTTGCAGGGACAGAAAGAGCAAGGGAAGATGCGGACTCTCTGGGGCGATGTCTACAACTGGATGCGCAACAATCCAGCGATGCAGCCGCTGCTGAGACTGATGGTGCGGGGGCTTTTTTCATCACCGCGAGAGGAAGAACTCTCCGATCAAATTGCAGGCAAACTGTTTGCGCGTAACGGCCGTATCAGTGGAAGTACAACGCGGCTGGAAACATTTCGTCAATGTCCATTCCGTCACTTCGCAATGTATGGACTTGGTCTCAGAGAACGCGATGTCTATGAGTTTCAGAGCAGCGACTTCGGTACGCTTCTGCACGAGATTCTCTATGGGTACGGGGAGTGGGTTCGTAGAGAACACGCGAATGACTGGTGTGCGGCAGAGGTCAAAAGTGCAGCAAAGATTGATGAACTGCTGCAGCAAATTGTACCGCGTGTACGCAGCTCCATCCTGATGAGTTCTGCGGCTTACCGCCACCGGATCGAGCGGATTCGGCGCACGGCACAACAGGTCATTCGACATCTTACCTCGTGGGCGAAGGCATCTTCCTTTCATCCCTACGGGTTTGAGATCAGCTTCGGCCGCCGCGGCGATCACATCCCCTTGATGGAGTTTCAGCTTGAGGGTGGGATGACACTATCCCTGCGCGGACAGATCGACCGATTTGACCTGACCAAAGAGCAGGATCTCTATCTCGTCCTTGACTATAAAACAGGCAGCACATCACTCCTTCTTCCGGAGATTCGTCACGGACTGAAAATGCAGCTCCTGCTCTATCTCTTCGTTGTGCGTTCCCTGCTCAGTGACGCGGAAACGTTTCCCGCAGGCATGCTCTACGCGCCCGTCGTCAATCCCGTCGTCAAGAGCGATGTGCGTTTGGACGATCATGCGCTGCACCAAAAGGTTGCAAACGGCATGGTGCTCACGGGTATGTTGATCGATGATGTAGAGATTTTGAAGAAGATTGATAAAATGTCGGATCACATCTGCATATCATTCAATAAAGGCGGCAGCCTTTCCAAGAGTTCGGCACAATTCATTCGCTCACGGGAGGAATTTGAGCAGCTCCTTTCGTATCTGCCTGTCCTGATCCGTGAGACAGCCGAGGAGATCCTGCATGGCAATATCCGTGTCTCTCCTTATCGCTTTCAGAATCGAAATGCCTGTACCTTCTGTGCCTATCGCTCCGTCTGTGCCTTTGAGCCGGATCTTGGGCGGGGGGACTGCTACCGTGATATTGCGGATAATGCACAGACGGCGATGGAGGAGATTGCACAAATCATTATGCAGGGAGGTGAAGAGTGATGGCAGAGAAGATGCAGTTTACCGAAGATCAAAAAAAAGCGATTGAGACTCGAGGAAAGAACATTCTCGTTGCGGCGGCAGCAGGTTCCGGTAAGACACGCGTTCTAGTCGAACGCATTATCTCGCAGGTACGCAGAGGAGAGCTGTCCCTGGATCATATCCTTGTCCTCACATTCACCAAGGCAGCTGCTTCAGAGATGCGTGAACGCATTGAGATGGCACTCAATGAGGAGATCAACGTCCTGACCGAAAGCGGCGGTTCATTCGAACAGATCAGTGCTATGGAGCGTCAGCGCGTCCTGCTCACGGGAGCAGACATCTCGACATTTCATTCCTTTTGCCAGCGCTTGATACAGTCGCACATTGACGCAACGGAGATTCCTCCGACATTCCGGATTGCAAACGAGCAGGAAATACATCTGCTGAAAAACGATGTGTTTGAGCAGATGCTTGAACATGAGTATGAGACCGCTGCAGCGGACTTTCTATCCTTTGCCGATGCTTACGGTGGAATCAAGGGAGATGATGAGAAGCTGCAAAATGAGATTCTTGATCTGTACGCCTTTTCGCTCAGCCAGCCATCGCCCATGACATGGCTGGCTGCACAGGGGCAGGAAAGCGATGACGCGCCATGTTGGGAGCGCCGAGGATTTCGGATGCTCACAGATGAGCTGCAAAGAAATATCACTCAAGTTTGCACAGATTATGAGGCGGCGATCGCACTCCTAAACGAAGATCATGACTTGCGTGCGGCCTGCGTAAAAACCATCGATGCGCTCATACATAATCAAGAACTCTATGAGGGGGTGAAACGAGAACTCAATGCGGCTCTGAATACCAACGATGACAACGCATGGGACACATTCCGCATGGAAGCGGCTGCAGCGAAAAAAAATAGGAAAAACATTCCGCGCAAGGCTGTCGAAGAGTACGATGCCGAAATCGGGGGGCAGCTGCTGAAGCTCACGGAGAAGATTCATGCCGGATGGGATTCCTGCATTACACCGCTTCCTGCAACCGCGCAGGAGCTGTGCGAAACAGAGAACCGTGCAAATGCTGCCATTCGTGCATACGCAAGCCTTGCAATGAAATTTCATACAGCCCTTCAAAAAGAAAAAATGGCACGCGGCATTCTCGATTTCAGTGATCTCGAGCATACGGCGCTCACACTTCTCTGCAAACATCCGGAGCGGCTGCAGGCGGATCCGACCATCGCCGATCCGACGGAGATCGCTGACGAGCTGCGTGCGCATTATACCGCCATCATGGTGGACGAGTACCAAGACACAAACGGACTGCAGGAGGGAATCCTGCGCCAGATTGCACGTGAGCACAACCGTTTCATTGTCGGTGATGTGAAGCAGAGTATCTATCGTTTCCGGCTGGCTGATCCAACTCTCTTTCAGAATACCTATGAGGCATATCGTACGTGCAGTGCAGAAGGCGAACTCGTGACCATGTCCGAAAACTTCCGCAGCCGTGCTGAGGTACTCGAGCCGATCAACGAGATCTTCTCACAGATTATGAGCAAAGAGGCTGTAGAGATCGCATACGACGAGAATGCACGTCTCAATCCTGGACGCGTGTTTGGTGAAACATTGCAGGGAAAGTCGCTGGCACAACCTCTGGAGATCAACCTCCTGCGCGCCGATTATTCCGTCGGCGAGGAGGAGCAGGGGGAAGAGGAGCGAAAGGCATTCGAGATTGAGGCACATTTTATTGCGCGCCGCATTCGTGAACTCAAGGAGGATGGGTCTGTCCTTCACAATGGGAAAAGCATCCGAAATAAGGACATTGTGATTCTCCTGCGGGGTGCAAAGGGGCGTGCTGGTATTCTGCTCGACGCACTGCGTACAGAGAACATCCCTGCGTATGCAGATGATACCGCAGGTTATTTCGAAGCGAGCGAGATACGCATGGTATTCTCCTTGCTCGCAGTCCTTGACAACGCGCGTCAGGACACGCCGCTTGCCGCCGTACTCACATCGCCGATGATCGGTCTTACGATGGAGGAGATGGCGACACTGCGCATCCATACCCCAATTGGCAGTGTCTACGATATGCTGACTGGAGCGACGGAGGCTGATCTTCCCCCCGAACTCAGCGAAAGGGCGGCGCACGCGTTGGAGCGTATCCGAGGCTGGCGGCACTATGCTCTCATTCACAGTGTCCCAGAGCTGCTTTGGATGCTCTACCGTGACACAGGCTACTATGACTATGTCGGCACACTCCCCGGCGGCATCCTGCGTCAGGCAAATCTGCGTATGCTCATCGATCGTGCCGCTGATTTTGAGCGGACAAACGAACGCGGTCTGTTCCGTTTCCTGCGGTATATTGACGCGTTGAAACGCCGCAGAACGGATCTCTCCGTTGCCCGTACTCTCGGCGAAACAGAGGATGTCGTACGCATCATGACGATTCATCGAAGCAAAGGGCTGGAGTTTCCGATTGTTTTTCTCGCAAATATCGCGGGTCAATTCAATACACAGGATACAAAGGGCGATCTGCTCCACCATGTACGCGAGGGAATTGGGCTTCTTGTCCATGAGAATACAGTCACAGGGCGGCAGAAATACGACACCATGTCACGCAGAAAGGTCAAGGCGGTTATTCGCCGGGAAGCAATGGCGGAGGAAATGCGCATCCTCTACGTCGCTATGACACGCGCGCAGGAAAAGCTCATTCTGACTGGAACACTCAACATTTCACGCAAGGGCAGGGACGCATTGGAGCAGCTGCGCGAAAATTGTCTCACATACGCACAGACAGAGGATACTGTGTTTCCAAAGGAGGCTGTTCTCGGGGCAAAATGCTATCTCGATTGGATTGCCCTTGCCCTTATGCGGCATCCCGATGGTGCAGTGCTGTTTGACGATGCGGATGATATTGTGCGCCGTGCGCCAAGTCAACAAAATGCGCGCTTCGATGTACGAATCATTGACGAGAATATACGCGCGACACAAAAAGAAGCACAGGAAAACGAGGATGCCATTCTCTCTGCCGTACGTGAGGATCAGCCGCTTCCTGAGGGCGATGACGCGGAGCGTGTTGCGGAAGTTCTGGGCTGGCAATATGATCTCCGTGGAACGTCACAGATCCATGCCAAGACCAGTGTCACCGAGCTTAAGCGCTGGCAAGCAGCTGAGGATGAAGCCGTCGCTCCACTTCTCCCTGCTGTTGGTGATTCGTCAAATACGCTGCAGGAATGGGAGGTGCCGCGATTCCTTCGTTCCACAGAGCGGGAGTATCTGACTCCAATGGAGCGCGGTACAGCGATGCACACGGTCATGCAGCAGCTCGACCTGGGAGATGCCGCAGACATCGATGCCATTGCACGGCAGGCAGATGTCCTTCTGGAAAAGGGAATTCTCACCGAAGCGGAGCGCAGGAGCATTGAGCCTGGAAAGATTTGGAAGTTTGTCGGTTCAAAACTGGGACGGCGTATGCGTGATGCAGCAGCAGTCTATCGTGAGCTTCCGTTTGGACGACTTTTACCGGCACATCGCTATTACGCAGATGCGACGGACGAAAGTGATCAGATCTTTTTGCAGGGGATCATCGATGTCCTCTTTGAGGAAGAAAACGGTGACTACATCCTGCTCGACTACAAGACCGATCGTAAAATCTCCGCCGCCGCTGCGCGGGCGCGCTATCAGTTCCAGATCGATCTTTACTGCGATGCCGTAGAGACCATCCTTGGCAAACCGGTTAAAGAATCCTATCTCTTCCTGCTTGATACAGGCACAGAAGTAAAAATGTGGGATATCTAAAAACAGAGCAGTGACGCACACAATACGTCACTGCTCTATTTTTACTGTAGAGGAAGGGGGACACAGGTGCGTGTCTCAGGGATGTCAGCATAACCGACAATCTTTGCCGTAATTCCGTACAGTTTTTCCAGACGCTCCTCTGTGATTATCTCATTTGTATGACCGACGAAAAACACGCCGTCCCGTCCCATGACTGCAGTCTGGTCGGCACAGTAAAAGGCATGACTGGGGGCGTGCGTCGTCATGATCACCGTGATTCCCGTCGAACTGAGTGTACGAATACGGTTCATCACAAGCACCTGATTCCCGAAATCAAGGCTCGCCGTGGGTTCATCCATGCACAGGAGCTGCGGCTGCTGTGCGATGGCACGCGCCAAGAGGACAAGCTGGCGTTCTCCGCCGCTGATCTTCGTATAGATCTTTTGCGAAAGATGCGCAATGCCAAGCATTTCGATCGCATCGTCTGCAATCCGTTGATCCTTTTTCCCGGGAATGCCGAGACTGCCGATGTGGGCAGCTCTCCCCATCACAACGACATCGTGAACGGTGAAGGGGAAGGGGGGCGTATGCACCTGCGGGACGTAGGCGATGCGCCGCGCCCGCTCCTCTGTCGTCCATGCAGACATATTCTCTCCGGATAGAAATATATCACCTGCAAGCGGGGACAGCAGCCCCAGAATCGTCTTGAAGAGCGTTGTTTTGCCAACGCCGTTCGGGCCAAGCAGACAGAGCGTCTCTCCACGATTGACAGCAAAGGAAATGTTTTGAAAGATGGGAACGCTCCCATAGCCGCAGGAAACCGATTTTAGTTCCAGTAACATATCGTCCCTCTTTAATCCCAGCCATGATGATATTTAATCAGCAGATAGAGAAAGAACGGCACACCGAAGAGTGATGTGAGAATCCCGAGCGGAATCTCCATCGTCCACAGAGTTCGTGCGAGATTATCTGAAGCAAGCAGAAAAAGCCCGCCCATGAGTGCCGAACCCGGCAGGAGAAATCGGAAGTCAGATCCCACGATAAAGCGCACGAGATGCGGCACAATCAGACCGACCAGGCCGATGATGCCGGAGAGCGAAACCGCCGCCGCCGTCAGCAGCGTAGCACAGAGAATGACGATGAGACGGAGACGTTCCACGGGAATCCCAAGTGTCTGTGCCTCCTCATCGCCAAAGGAGAGCAGATTGATGCGCCAACGCAGGAGAAAGAGCGGGATGAATGCCGCTCCCATAAATATGAGCGGGAAGAAGAGACTGTCGAGTGAAATGGATGCAAGACTCCCCATCAGCCAGTAGACAATGACGGGCAGTTTATCATAAGGATCGGCGACATATTTGATCATGGAGAGCAGGGATGTGAAGAGCGTGCTCACAATGATGCCCGAGAGGATGATCGCAAGCGTTGCATTGCCGCCGCGGCAGAGCTTTGCACCGATCACGTGTGTGATCGCGACCGCGCACAGACCGCCGACAAAGGTCATTGTATGTATGAAAAATGCGGATGCACTCCACAGAATGGCGACCGCCGCACCAAACGCCGCACCTGCTGAGACACCGAGGATGGCAGGGGAGACCATCGGGTTGCGGAACATGACCTGATAGGCTGCTCCGGATACGGAGAGTGCCGCTCCAACCATGACCGCACCGATGATGCGCGGCAAGCGCAATTCAATCACGACAGAGGAGGCAGTGTGCGTCTCCGGTGCAATTCCCAACCAACCACCGAATGCAGAAATGACATCTGACAGACTGAGAGGGAAACGTCCCAACAGGAAGGAGGTAAAAATCGTTGCAACAAGCACAAGCACCAGTACCGTAAGCTTGAACTGAGGAGAAAATTTACTCATGGGAGGACACGATCTCCTGCGAGCAGAGCCGCACACTCCACATCGTCCAGTTCGTAATGGTAGAAAAGACGATAGTACATCTTCATCTCCTCATGCAGATTGATGCCGGACTCCTCGGGATAGAGGCGTGCCGCAAGCCACGACAGACCCATGAAACAGTTGACAGAGGGGGGCCGCCCCATCCAATCGTATGGCTTCGACGGCACGCGCAGAACGCGTTGCGACTGCACGACACGCAGCTCCCGCCAAGGAAGTGCAGAGAAATCTGCCTCTGTTTCGGCTGCAATCACAAGAACCTCCGGATTCCATGCCAGAACCTGTTCCATTGAGACCTGACTCATGGAACCCTCAGTCGGCTCCGGTATCACAGCAACATTATCTGCGAGCAGATCGACAATCTGTGCATGGAAGGAACCTCGTGCGACCGCCATATTGCCCTGTGCTCCGCCAACGTAGAGAACACCTGACTTGTTCCGAATTTTTTCGGAAACTGCCTTGCTGCGTGCATACGTTGTGTGACAATAGTCGGCAATAGCATTTCCTTCTTCCTCGCGGTCGAGGATTTTTCCGAGTGTACGATATGCCTCATCGGTATTGTCGAGCCGCGCCTCGATGAAGATCACAGGAATGCCGAGTGATGCCTGAATCTGATCCATATCCTCGACAATGGTCGCTTTTTTCTCCCCCACGTCAATAATGACCTGCGGGTTGACAGAGAGCACCGCCTCCTTGTTGAAATTCTTCATGCCATAGAACTGACCAAGAATCGGCAGATCACGGTACTGATCCCCTACATAGGGAAGGACGGAATCTTTCCACTGCCCGGAAACGCCGACGAGCTTATCCGATGCAATGGCAAAGAGTGCCATCTGTGCCAGACCGCCCGAGGGGGCAATGCGATCAATCTGTTTTGGAAGTTCAACCGTGCGCCCCGCAGAGTCCGTGAATAAATAGGTTTCAGAGGCAGTATTCTCCTTTGCCTCCTGACCGCATCCAACGAGCAGTACGAGGAAGAGCAATAATACGATGAGCAAGGAATTTCTTTTTTTCACAAACATCTTCCTTTCGTTCTCCGTTCACCGTTGAATCCTCTGAATCGCTGTGTTATCCTAGAGGCAACAGATCTGTGAGGAGGTATTTTCGTGAACTACTGGAATCTTTACGATGAGATCATCGACGGACTGCCGCAGGATATCTATATCGACGGCTATGCCGTCGGACGCCCGTGGACGTATGTGCGTGCAGGGGATTTGGTCGGCATTTGCATGACGATCCCCGCATACAGCCGCCCGCGTCTGCACAAGGAGAGTTTTCTCGGCTGCTCCCTGCGTGAAGCAGGGGAGTACGTGCGTTCGTGGCAGGGGCAGGAGGCGTCCATCGCCGCTGCCGCCATCAACGCCTACTACAATCAGCCGTCAAAAGTGCTGGAGATGCAGGGGTTTCACGGCGAGGATGCATCTGCTGAGACACTGGATGAACGCAAGAAACTGGAAGCGTTCGCCATGTATACGGAGCAGATTCGCGGAAAGAAGGTTGCTGTCGTAGGGCACTTTCCAAACTTCCAAAAGAAATGGGAACCCATCTGCGACCTCTCCATCCTAGAAATGCAGCCGGAGTGGGGGGACTATCCGGCCGAGGCGGCAGAATTCCTCCTGCCGCAGCAGGACTTTGTCTTTATGACAGGTGCGACATTCGCCAACAAGACCATGCCGCGTCTCCTGGAACTCTCAAGGAATGCTGTGACCGTCCTCGTCGGTCCCTCCGTGCCCATGCACCCATGTCTTTTTGACTACGGTGCAGACGGGCTTTCGGGATTTACCGCAACCGATGCTGCGCTTGCCGCTGATCTCGTGCATTTCGGCTATGGAACCGATATTGCAAGCTGCGGCAAGATGGCGGACGTTCTTCCACATTTTGTTTGAATGCGTTTGAATACAACATAACAGAGTTGCCGTACATTTTCAAAGCGTACGGCAACTCTGTTTTATTTTGAGCGATTAGAACGTCATATCAGCGCCAAGGAGGAAGTTCGTGCCATCGGCAGGACTGCCCCATCTATACTGGTAGTCCGTATCAAACAGATTGTTGACGCGCAGGAATATGCTAAGATCTGTCTGCGGTTCATAACGCAGATCGAGATCTGCCGTAAAGTAGCCGGAGCTGTCCGGATCACCGCTGCTATCCAACCGTGCGCGCATAGCTCGTCCAAGCAGCGTGGAACGCAGCTTGCCCTCACGGTAGGTAACGCCGAGATTGAACATCTGCGTCGGAAGACCGGAAGCAAGTTTCGTTACGCCATTTTCCTCATCTTTTGCATTGATCCATGTATAGTTTGCAAAAGTGGAGAGTTTAGGGCTAAACGTCTGCCGGTATGCAAGCTCCAAGCCGCGAATATGCGTCTTATCGACATTTCCTAATACACGGTCACGTCCAAATGTTATCATCGTAATGCGATCTCTTACCTCGGTGTGGAAGTGGGTAAGGTCAAACTCAGCCTTTGAGCCGAATTTATGCTTCCACCCAATCTCGTAGTTGCTGTTGCGTTTCGGATTTGGGACGGGGTAACCACTACGAATGTTTCCTGCCGCATCCTTTGAGCCGACGAACACATGCGAGCGACCCGCCGAGAAGCGAATTGTAATGAAGTCCGTCAGATTGCCGTAGATTTTTTTCGTCCGAACAAGGAGGCAAACCGGACGCATAGCAGGGGCTATGTGAAGGATTTGCCGACATAGTACGGGCAAAAAAGATGCGTCAAGATGGCGTGGCTGAATTTATCAGTGTTTCCCTAACTATTATGTGATATTTTGTATGAAAATAGTAAGTAAGCAGGAATAATGCTCTTTATAGCGAATCATTTCACTATAAATGGATATGAAAGGAAGCGGATCAAATGGCGGACTGTATCTTTTGTAAAATTGCAAATGGAGAAATTCCATCCACAAAGGTCTATGAGGACGATCGCGTGCTTGCGTTCCGTGATCTCGATCCACAGGCGCCGGAGCATGTTCTCGTCATACCGAAGAAGCATATTGCAAGTATTTTGGACTTTGGCGTAGAGGATCGGGAGCTGGCTGCGCATATTCTGACCGAGGTGGTTCCGGAGATTGCACACAAGCTTGGCATCGATGCAGGTGGATTCCGTCTTGTGACAAATACGGGCGTGGATGGCGGACAGACCGTTGGGCATCTGCATTTTCACATTCTGGGTGGACGTTCGCTCACATGGCCACCGGGGTAAAGAACAATATCATATCCCATTAAGGCAGTGTTATGTCACGTTATATTGTGATAAATACTGCCTTTTTTGTTTAAGTTCCACTGTCAGCAAACGATATTATTGATATAAGATAGAATAGTTTGTCAATAAAGTGTTAGGAGGTGTCAATGATGGTAGAACGTATTGAACGAGTGATGCGCATCAAGCGCCTTCGGTTCAACAATGATGAGTTGTTCGAGCGGAGAAAAGGCTTTGAAGAGCGTGAAGATGGCGAGTCATTTGCTTCTGTTTTTGAAGATGAAATAGAGAAAAAGAAAAAACGTCAGTCGGAAAACACTTCTTCAAATGGTGCGTATCATCTCGATGTAGGTCGCCCGACGCAGTCTCTTTTCTATCAGGGAAAAGTTGACATTTCAGACGCGCAGGGGAAACTGCCCCATGCCGGATGACGTGCAAGGAATGCGTCTGGCACTGGCAGAAGCGGAGCACGCATATATGCTTGGCGAAGTTCCGATCGGCGCAGTGATCCTGGATGACAAAGGAGAAGTTGTCGCTAGGGGATACAACCTACGGGAAACACAACATGATGCAACGGCACATGCCGAACTGATCGCCATTCGCCGTGCTTGTCAGGCTCTTGGTCGGTGGCGTCTCACGGGAATGACACTCTATGTCACCATTGAGCCATGTCCCATGTGTGCCGGTGCGATCATCATGAGCCGGATTAGCCGCGTTGTTTATGGAGGAACAGACGCAAAGGCAGGAGCCTGTGAGTCTCTCTTTAACATTACAGGCTGTCCGACATTGAATCATCAGCCCGAAATGCGTGCGGGCGTATTGGAAGATGAATGCTCCGCGATCATCAAGCAGTTTTTTCAAGAGCGACGAAAAAATAGAGCCGCACACATATAAAGACATCCACCGCAATATGCGGTGGATGTCTTTATATGTGTCCCGCAAATTACTGCAGGGCTTCCTTCAATACCTTCATATTAGCTTTCATCGTATCAATGTACGCATTCTTTGCCTGAGGAGTTGCCTCGCCGGTGACAACCGGGTCAAGCGTATAGATCTTGGCTCCCGTCTCGCGTGCGATGGTTTCGGCGGCAGCAGGGGAATACTGCGGCTCCGTAAAGAGTACCTTGGTCGGGAGAGCGTTGACCTGTTCGATGGTTTCCTGCAGTTCCGTCGGTGTCGGCTCGGTCCCCGGCTCGCGCTCTACTACACCGATGATGTTCAGGTTAAATTCCTTTGCAAAGTAGGGGAATGCCTCGTGGAACGTAACGATATCCTTGTGCGGAACATTGTCGAGCGCCGCGTGCATTTCACTCTTGAGTGCCGTGAGCTTTTCGATGTATGCTGCAGCATTCTTCTCATAAGCATCTGCGTGTGCAGGATCGGCTTCCTTTAGCTGATCGGCGATATTGCGCACTTGCTGAATGGCGTCCGTAACGCTCAGCCAGACATGCGGGTTGTCCCCCTCATCATCGTGGATGAGTTCAATTCCGCGCGAAGCATCAATGACCTTCAGCTTCTTCTGCTGTTCGGTCACCTTGTCCATGAAGTCCTCCATACCCGCACCGTTGATGACAAAGGCATCCGCCTTTTCCAGTGTCTTCATATCCTCCGTCATGAGCTGATAGTCATGAAGACAGCCTGTTTGTGGCTTTGTCATATTGTAAACCTCTACACCGTTAACGCCATCAGTAATGTTGATGGTCGCAAGGTACATTGGATAGAACGAAGTCACAATACGGAATGGCTCCGCTGTTTTCTTTTCCGCAGCCTTATCCGCTCCGCCGCATCCGACAAATGCGACAGAAAGAACAAGCAATAGGATGGATAGTACTTTTGTTGTTGTACGCATGGGTAAATGATCTCCTTTGTGAATGATACATTTTGTGAACTGGGTTAGGGAAGCACTGATAAATTCAGCGCCACCATCTTGACGCATCTTTTTTGCCCGTACTGTGTCGGCAAATCCTCCACATAGCC
>ERZ773065.857-NODE-857-length-16196-cov-18.282448_pt1 | contig 16196 bp, 18 predicted proteins | sample MGYA00580623_ERZ773065 | MGnify/ENA primary metagenome ERZ773065 (study PRJEB29015, sample SAMEA2738017) | human oral metagenome | biome: human oral; feature: human-associated habitat; material: dental | place: China | collected 2047 ... | reverse complement strand
AGGAGATCAGCTGGCTTCTGGAGAGGGCCGACTCCGAGGAATTCGTCGGCGAGGTCCTGAACGTTCTTCAAGACACCATCTAAACGAACGACAACCAATCTCAAGAAAGGAGAACATCAATACTATTTAAGGTCATCCCATTAGTCTTCGTTCAGAAGCCATTCTCGCCGCACCCTAAAGAATGAGTTCAAATATGTCAAAATGATCCCGATACCTACGAACGAAAGTTCATCGGAGAATATGAGGCGTTACTTCAGATACTCTGAAGCACCACAGCGCTGCAAGTTGAGACATTCGCCCTCACTTTCTTCTGAGGAGAATCACCATAGGTAGAACTCGCAGCATGACTAAGGCGGAGCTGAGTGGGTGCGTCAGCACACGTGGGCCGCGACCATGCCTAAGATCTATAAATCGGTGCCAGCAGCACTGACCATGTGCCCCTGCGAATACGGGCCGTGCGGTTATTGTTCCTCCGGCAGCCACGAAAACTGTGCATACGACAAACCCAGAAGCGCTCAATGGACAGCCAGCCGCACCAATGTTCCCGCCGGCTGGGTCACCACCGCCGATCAACAGTTTCCCAGCCTCGGCGGTACTGACAGTTGGCAGATCTGGGAAGCCGGCATTCAATACGACAGCCGCTGCCCCTGTGCTCGCGCAGACCATCATGGTGCCCTCATTGAGCCTGCCGACCCCGTCAAAGGACGACAAGCCACTGTCTTCGACATCCTTGACCACGACATCCAGAAGGGGCCGGTTTGGAACACCGTCCGGCTCGCTGGCGACATGCCGACACGGTGACGTCCAAAACAGGGCTGAGATCTCACCTAAGGCCAACTCGCTCGGCCACTCGCGTGGTGCATAGGGGCATGGACACCGTCGGTTATGCCCGTATCTTCACCACCAGCCAGCACCTCGACATGCAGCTCGACGCCCTCAAGGCGGCGGGCTGTACCCACATCCGCACCGACACCACCTCAGGTACCCTCGCCGCACGCCCTGGTCTGGATGGATGTGCCCTAGCCGAGCCCGAAGAGGGCGACACGCTCGTCGTGTGGCGCCTCGATCGCCTCGGACGCTCCCTGCCCCACCTCGTGAACCATCGAGAACCTCACCCCGCGAGGCATCAATCTACGCAGTCGAGGGCTTGCTCATCCCGCCAAACGGTACTACCATAATGTGGTGAGGTTCGAGTTCACCGATTCTGCGGACAAGCACGGCATCCCCCGCCCCGACGCGGAGCACGCCGTCATGCACCACGTCGAGTACGAGATCCTCCAGCCCCGGCGTACAGGTGAGCAGTCATTCATGTTCGTCGGCCTGCCCCACCCGCAGGCACTGCGCTACCTCGAAGTCGGCGTTGCCGTCGACGGCCGCGGCCGACGCATCATCTTCCACGCCATGGAAGTCACCGACCTCTACCGACACCTCATCCCACCCGCCGACCACTGACCCACCAGAAAGAAACACCATGACCAACGATCCCACGCCCACACCAATCACTGAAGCCGACCAGGCCTACTACAACCAGCTTGACGAGGACGTCACCGCAGGCCGCGTCCCCACCATCGGACACGGAACCAGCCGCGACGGCTCACGCATCAGCGACACCGAGCTCGACGCCATCCTCCGAGGCCGCCCAGGCCTCGGACAGTCCCACGCCACCGGGCGCGGACGCTCCCCGCGCCGCCAGGTCCGCCTGCCCGAGCACACTGACGCAGCCCTGACCGCCTACATCGAGAAGCACGGCACCACCGCCAGCGCCGTCATCCGCGACGCCGTCGAGGCATACCTCGCCACCGCCTGAACCACGCTTAAACAAGAGACCTCTCTCATCATGGCCCCCACAGAACAGACCATTGCGGTCTCAACCCTCTGGCTGGATCCCACTAACCCCCGGTTCCCTGACGGCGTGGCGGACCAGACCGAAGCCATCGCAGCCATGCTGGCTAACTCCAAGTCCGAGCGGGAGATCGTCTCCCTGGCCCGATCGATCATCGAACAAGGCGGACTGGATCCCACCCAGATGATTGCTGTTGCCAATGAGGACGGTCGCAAGGTCGTCATCGAGGGCAACCGGCGCGTGACCGCGCTCAAGCTCCTCAACAAGCCTTCCCTGGCCCCCAGTGACGCGATGCGAACCCGTATCGAAAAGCTTCTTAGGAATGCTAGGCCAGCCCCCACACGGGTTAAGGCGGTCGTTTACGACGACCGATCCGAGTTCGCGACGTTCCAACGACTACGCCACACCGGAGAGAACAGCGGCGCTGGACTCAAGCCATGGAGAAGCAACGAGATCGCAAGGTTCACGGAGCGTCAGACCGGGACAAGCCAGATCCATACCGCCCTCCTGGCCTGGTGCGAGCGCGAGTACGCTGCCGACAGCCAGATGCTCGCACTGGTAAAACGGATTAGGAGCGAACGTCTCACTACCCTCAAGAGGGTCCTCATGAAGGATGTCCGCCCTAATCTCGGACTCATCTTTAAAGGCGGCAAGCTCACCGTCGAGTACAGTGCGAGCCAACTGCGCCCCTTCCTGTACCAGCTCCTCACCGACATCCTTGATGGCAAAACGGAGCAGAACCAACCCTGGTCCCGAGCAACCCGCCAGGATGTCAAGACTTACGTGCAGGAGACGCACAAAAGCCTACTCCCTGACCCGGCTCACAAGGACCCCGCCGCAGCGAGCGCCGCCCCCACACCCGCGGATCACCTCGGCAAGGACACAGCCGAGCAGTCCAAGACACCATCCAGCAACCAAGAGCCCACCTCCACAGAGGCTGACATTCCTCAGGCGGAGAATCTTGGTCCTGTGCCGGTCAATACTTCCACAAACGACCGTGTAGTAGACCGCCTATTCCCAGGCCTTGACTTTGACCAGTTCGGTGCCCGTGTCAACGCTATAGGAAAGCAGTCCCAGAAGATCTCCATCAATGCCAACGCTGAGGTCTGCGGTGTGCTGTGCCGCGTCGTCGTGGACCTTGCGTGTACCGAGTTCCTCGCCCGGCACAATAAAACAGTCGACGACGACAAGGTCTGGAAGCGAGTAGTCACCAGCCTGAAGGTTCTCGACCCCAACGTCACGGACCCCAAAAAATGCCAGCGCCGGGATCTACACGAGACATGGAAGGCGTCAGATCGCGGCACGCAGGGCCTGGCCGTCCAGCGGATGAACGACTTCGTGCACAGCATCCTGCTGCGCAACGCCCCCTCCGAGGTCCGCCACCTCAACGCGCTCTTCACCCCCGTGCTCGTCGCCATGGAACGCAACCTGAGACAAGCTTCTCAACCGGTGGCCACGGGCAACCAAAACGGGCAGGCTTGACCCGTGAGGTACCTGTCCCCGCTGCGCTACCCCGGCGGCAAAGCCCGCCTGGCCCCCTTCTTCACCCGCCTGATCCGCTCCCAGGTCCCAGCACCGACCCACTACGCCGAGCCCTACGCCGGCGGCGCCGGCGCCGCCCTACGACTCCTGACGGACAGCACTGTCGACCACATCCACATCAACGACATCAACGCCGGAATTGCCGCGTTCTGGCGCACCATCACCACCCCCGACGGCGCCGAAGCCTTCAACCAGCTCATCAACAGCACCCCCGTCACCATCGACCAGTGGCACCACCAGCGCGCCGTCTACCAGGCCGGCCAGGCAGACGACCTCACCCTCGGCTTCGCCACCTTCTACCTCAACCGCACCAACCGATCCGGCATCCTCGACGCCCGCCCCATCGGCGGCCTCGACCAGACCGGCAAATGGAAGATCGACGCCCGCTACAACAAGCCCGCCCTCATCGAAAGAGTCAAGCACGTAGCCACCCTCGGCGACCGCATCCACGTCACCCAGCTCGACGGCCTCGACTTCCTCACCACCATGGAGCCCCACGCCACCGACGTCCTCGTCTACGCCGACCCTCCCTACGTCGAGCAAGGAGGAAGCCTCTACCTCCACGCCTTCAACGCCAACGACCACCAAGCCCTAGCAGACAAGCTCCTAACAGCCACCTACCCATGGCTCCTGACCTACGACGACCAGAAAATCATCTGGGCCGACCTCTACACCGCCGCACGCTGCGCACGCTTCAACATCGCCCACACCGCCGCCATCCAGCACGTCGGCAAGGAAACCATCGTCTACGGCCCCACCCTCACCGTCCCCACAGGCCTCGAAATCACCCCCGGAGTCCACGCAACCTGGATCGCCTAACCCCGAAGCCTCCACGGGGAATATCGCACCACCGAGACGCCGCTACGACTGTGGTATCTAGGACAACCGCCGTCGCCTCAACGGGCCGGTCACCGTCCTGTGGTTACCTCTACCCCCTGTCTCGTGGGGGTGCTCCTGTGTGGTGTGTTGAGTGGTTGTGGATCGTTGTGGATCGTAGAGGGCGTTGTTGCGGATCGTGGTGTGCGGGGTCGGGATGCGGTGGTGGGCCAGGGCGAAGACGGTCTGGTTGTGGCGTTTGCCTTCGTCGCGTTTGCGCTGGCAGTGCGCTCGGGAGACGGGGTCGGAGCGCGGGGAGGCGAAGGCTGAGGCGAGCATGGCGTGTTTGAGGCGCTTGTTGATGGTGTGACAGATGTGTTCATCGCGGATCGATGAGCCTGAGCGGTGTGTGAGGGGAGCGGGCCCGGTGTAGGAGGCTGGCTGGGTGCCGGTGCCTGGAGGTCTTGCCCAGGGTCTCGGCCAGGAAGACGGCGGCGGCCGGGACCCCGATCCCGGGCATGGAGGTCAGGACCTGGTAAAGAGGGGGGCTTGCACCAGGGTGGCGACGTCGGCTTGCTGGGCGTGCAGGGCGATGAGCTGGCGGGCCAGGTGGGGCAGTACCGTTGCGGCGGTGTCGGTGCCGGTCTGGCGCTCCAGGGCCGAGACGGTCTGGCTGGCCGGTGGTGTGGCGTCTGCACTCGTGCTTCTTGAGCTTGGCGTTGATGCGGGCCTTGCCGGTCTTTCTCAGGGCGGTGGGGGTGGGTCAGGCGGCGATGACCTCCGGGACGGCGTCGTGCTCCAACCAGGGGTCCGGGGCGGCTTCCAGTGCGGGGTGGATCTGGGTGTATAGGCCTCGGATGCGGCCCTTGGTCTGGTTGATCTGGCGGGCCGGGTCCGGGTCAAGATCAGTCAGCATCGACAAGGCGGCTGCGTTCTCGTCCGAGGTGTTGATGGCGCTCAGGGTGTGGGGCATGGTGCGGGCGGCGCTCGCGATGATGGCCGTGTCGCGGGTGTCGGTCTTGGTGCTGCCCGGTGTCAGGTCGGCGATGCGTCTCATGGAGAGTCTGGGCAGGTAGCCGAGGTGATGCCCGTGTCCTGGGTCGCCGCCACTGCCCGGGCCCCGATGGTGGCGGGCTGGTACTACTACCAGCAGGCTCCCGTGGGTGGCCAGCTTCTCGTAGAGGGCGCGCAACCAGTCCTCGTTGTTGGGTAGGGCCTTGTCGAGGACCTTCCGCCCGTTCCGACTCAGGGCCGTGGCCCAGTGTTCGCTCTTACCGGCGTCGATGCCGATGAAGACGTTAATGCCTTCCGTTTCCATCTGTGTGCTCTTTTCATCGTGTCGCGTGGGACCAGCCGGTGGGCGACCGGTCCCGCACCCACGTTACGAAAGGCCTCACACGCAGTGGGTCGTTTCCCTTATCAGCGGTCACCGGCGCCCGGCTGCCGCGGGTGACAACACCCCCGGATCGTCTACGGGCAGGGGCAAGACATCATGACCACAGCAGCTGGCCAGCCCCCAGCACCTACCACCGAGAACCACCAACAAGATAACGGGGAGGGGGCGCCGTGACGGTCGGCGCCTGTGCGGGGTCGGTCATCTGGGGCTACGGGCGCTGCTGGCGCGTCCTCAGCGCGCTCTGACGCGCGGCGCGAGCCTGTCCTCTCCCGTTGGCCCTGGTAGGAGCCTGTGTGGCGCGGGAGGCTGCGGCACCTCCCCCCGCAGAGCCTGCGCCGGCTGCAGGAGCCCGTGTGGCCTGGGAGGCCGGCTCGTGCAGGGCCAGTCGGCCTGTGACGGCCGCGCGCACCGCGTCGGGCGGGCAGCCGGCCTCAATCTGCTGCTGCGCCCACTCCTCACAGGCAGCCTGCGAGTCCCAGGCCGTCTCGGCTGCTCGGGCCCGAGAGACGTCGGCCTGCTCCGCCCGCGTGGCCGGGGTGGACGCGTCTGCCGAGGCGTGCAGGGCGTCCTGCGCCTCAGCGGCCTCCTTGTCGGTGCACGCGCGAGCGGCCCTGGCCCGCCTGCGGGCAACACGCGAGGACGGCTTCTCGGTCTCGCGGGCATCGCCCTGCGAGGCGGGTGCCGCCGGCTGCTTCCGGGACGGGGCGTCGTGGGCTCGGTCGTGGGCGGATTGGTCGAGGTGCTGCCCCCAGTTCTCCTGCTCCTCACCGGCGATGGCTGGGGCGGTGGCCGCGAGGGCCTGGGGGTCCACGTCCTGGCTCTTCAGCGGCCGGCGGGTCTGGGCCAGGTTGATGTTCCACTTCAGCCGGGCCTGCCGTTCGCACTCGATGACCGCTTGCTCGGCCTGAGGGTCGAGCCGTGAGAAGCGCACGGCCACGCAGTGGGTGTGGGCCGCCTGCTCGGCCGAGGCGGTCTCCCACCAGCCCTTATCGAGAGCCGCCCGGTAGACGGGGGCGGCCAGACGCCGCTCACCCTCTATGACCTGACGCAGGCGACGCTCGTCCTCGGTGCTGTTCCTCTGGGCGCGAGCCAGCTCACGCTGACGCCTGATAGCCATGAACTCGGCAATCTGCATCCCTGCCCGCCACGCCTTGGCGATCTCCTGGCTGGCCTCAGCAAGAACGTCATCGCTCATCGTGCACTTTGCCTTACTCGTTGTCCTCATGGTCTCCTCCCAGAACGGGACGAGCCTGCTCAGCAGCGCGGTCGATCCGGAAGCGAGTACCCACGCCCTCCCCTTGGGCAAGGAGCCGAGCTGGTCGATCGGAGCGATCTTGCGCTCCTGGGCCTCCAGGGACCGTGTTGACGACGAGCCTCCCCGCGAGCTGGTCGTCTGAACCTGGTCGACCCAGTGCGAGCCGATCAGGTCCGAGATCATTGAGAGGAACTCCGGCTCGGCGACCGACCCGCCGTAGACCTTCACGTTCGACGCCGACCACAGCGTCTGCATTCCTTCCCGACCCCACGCCGTGACGCCCTGGGACCAGCTTTGGAGGATCGTGTCCACCAGGATCCCCCGCGACCCGAAATGGGAGTACAGGCTCGGCAGCTGCCCCCACCGGCAGACGTTGGCGGCCTCGTCCAGCATCACCAGGCCCGGGATGCTCAGACGACCTCCGGGCTGCCGCTTGGCGTGCTCCATAGCCGCCTCGGTCAAGGCCATCGTCAAAGCGGTAACCACGGGGGCCGCCGAGACCGGCCCCTCCTGGCTGAGCAGGTAGAGGGTGTCGGCGCCGAACACAAGGTCCTCAGGACGCAGCTCCGAAATCCAGCCGTTCGGCGTCACCCACGACATGATCCGCTCGTCGGCCGTGAACTCCATGATCTGCTGCGCACCAGCGAAGATACCGGACCTGGTCACCTCGACCATGTTGAGCGTGGCCTGGAGCTCGTCGGCCTTCTCGTGTTCTCCGGCCTGGCGCAGAAGCGCCACGGCCTCGTCGTCACTCGGGTCATTGACCCACTGCTTCACCGCCGCCAGGGATCGTCCCGACTTGGCCGCGGCCAGCAGGAAACGAGCTACCAGGTCACGCGCCCCCGTGTCGAAGAACGGGTTGGACTGCCCGCCGGCCGCCGGCCGGCTGGCGTCCATGAGCGCCTGCGCCATCACAGTGGCGTGCTTGCTATCGGTGACGTAACCCAGCAGGTTCCACCAGAAGGACTGCGGCTCGCCGACGATCTGCTCAGGGTCGAACACCCACACCTGCCCGCGACCACAACGCACCTGCCGCGTGAGCTCGACGATGTCCGACTTGTTGGACGTGGCGACCACGAAGCCCGGAGCCGCCAGGATCCTCGGTACCACCCAGCAGGTCGCCTTCCCCGTCCGGGGGCCCGCGAGAGCGACCGCGACCGCCTCGAAGTCGGAGTACAGGGGCCTGTCATCTCTCACCGCCCGACCCACCGGCAAGCCGAAGCTGTCGGTGCCCACCTTCAAACGGCGTGCCGTAGCCTCCACCTGGTCTCGGCTCAGCGGCTCCGTATCGCGCCGGTCGCCGACCAGCGCCGCCGCCTCATCGCCCCGGCGTCGGCGGGAGCGCGCACCCCGGAGCGCCAGCCACGGCGCCCACGCCACCAGGAGCAGGAAGGCGGCCACGAGGCCGACACATACCCACATGCCGGTGGTCGCCATCAGGGAGCCCCCGAGCAGGGCCACGATCAGCTCGACCGGGTTCCACGACGGCGACGGCCGCCCGGCCCACCACGCCCACAGGTGCACGCCCAGATCCAGGCACGCCGACCCGACCCCGAAGACGACGATGCCCACTCAGATCAGCAGCGTGGAGGGCTCCCACGTCCTGATCTCGTCACGCAGCCTTATCGCCCTCACCGCCTTCGGCAGCGGACATCGTCCACCGCTTGTTGGTGTCGTTGATGTCCAGCTCGGAGTCGGCCAGATGCGGGTGGAACGGCCACCCTGGGGCGTCAAGTGCACAGCATCTGCCCCACACCCACCGACCGATTCGTGCGCGTCAGGGCGTCGATCCGGTCCACCAGACCCGACGAGGCGCGCATAATGCGCCACATCTCGTCCATGATCACGTTGTAATGCCGACGCGGTGCCACACCCGCGTCAGCCAGCACCGGCGCCCCGCCACGCTCCTCCAGGATCCGCACCGCGGCATTCAGAATCACCTCCTCCCGGTCGGTGGGCGCCTGAGGACGCACGATGTGAATCAAGGAGACGATCATGTTCTTCTTGCTCTCGTGCGCACTCTGAAGCAACGCCCTGTGGATCCCACGGTTGGCTAGGCCCGGCATGATCCGCCGGATCAGAGTCGACTTGCCCAGCCCGTTGAGCCCCATCACCATGGCCGACGGCGCCGGCACCGCCGACGGCGACGCTGAACCTTCTGCACCGCCGCCGATCAGGCGCTCGCCGACGATCCAGGCGCCCAGAGCGAGCACCACCAGGAACACGACAGCGGCCACGAACCGAGGCAAGAACAACGGACTACCACTATTGCTGCTCCGCCCGCCGGCGGCACCGCACAGGATCGCGCCGGACAGGACGAAAGCGAGGGACGTGGCGCTGTCCTCGCCCTCGCCCCGGCGGTTGGCGAAACCAAGACAAGAGGCGACGTAGATGAGCCCGAAGACGCAGATCGCATAACACGCCCACTTCGCCCAGCCCAGCAGCATGCCCGTCTTGGTGTCCACGCCGGGAGGCGCGACAGGGTCCGAATCCATCCCGCCCAGGCCGGCCCGCAACGCCCCGCCGTGCAGGGACGACACCACGGACAGTACGACATCATTCATGAGTTCTTCCTTCCACTGTTGTTGATGGTCTTGGTGATCCGGAGCACGCGCAGCGACCGGGGCGCCTCGCCGGGCTGAGTCAGCCTCCAGGCCGGCTGCCACGGCACGCTCAGCACCAGGGGGAAGGCCCCCACACGTCGCGGACGAGCCTGTGAAGGGCCTTGGGGCGTCTGCCGGGAGCGTCCGCCCCCAGCAGCAGCCCCACCAGCTCGACCCCCGGGCATGCCCCCTCGACCCACTCCACGGCCGCGGCCCGAGCGGCCTCCAAGCCGGCGGCACAAGTGCGCGCCGTCACCACCGCCCGCACCCCGTCCCCGGACGCGGCCGGCACCGGCCACGACTGGCCCGCGTCCCCCGCATCCAGCAGACCCGCCCACGTCGAGGCGCCCGACCCACCATGAGCCCCGACGACCCACAGACCCGTCCCCCCGGCGCTTACGTGCCCCAGTCGCCGCGACGCTGTCACCTCGGCCCCAGCGGCCCACCGGCGGTAGTCCACCCTCAGCGCCTCCTCGCCGTCGCCGACCGGCTCAGGCGGCGCGGGCTCCTGTACCCACGGATTACTTCCCATACCCCACACGTAGAACGTGCGCGCACACCACCCGCCCGGAACGAGAAGAGGAGGCTATGACCCTCCGGTACCGCGGTGCTGGCCACACAGGAAAAGACGCGGAAACCAGGGGAAACGAGCATGGCCGTCAGAGCAGAGGTGCACCACCACTGGGCGGTCGCCCGAGGCAACCACCCCGACCGCAAGCCCTCCTACTGCCTCCTGCACGAGTCTCGCTACAACGCCGCCCTGGCGCCCTCTACGACTCCCTCACCCTCAACGAGCTGCACCACCGATCCCGTCGACAGAGCAGGGTGACAGGGCGGCACCCTGCTCTGAAATGTAACCAGCACCACTGAACCACCCCGATCCCGCCGGCGAGCAGGGTGCCAGCGTGACACCCTGCCTCAACACGTGACTAGCGCCGCTGAATCAGGCGTCCCGGTACTCCTGGACCACCCCTGACCAGCACCGACACGTTCCCGACCGCCGCCCGCCAAGACCCTGCATGACAGCGCATCGGCCAAGTCCCGCAGATCTGGGTCGCATAATGCGACCCAGCCCCAGAACATGACCATCATCACACGAATGCGGCTCGGTCGTAGGCGTCCACGACCCACTGGCCCGCTCGGCCAGCTCATCGGCCGCCAGCCCCAGGGCCGCGCGCCAGGACCCCACCACGAGGGTCATCCACGCCCTCGCGCATACGGCGTCCGCCCCCAGGCCCGCCAGGCGCGGGTCGTCACCGGCCCGGGTGGGGCGCCTCGAGGAGCTCCCCAGGGACAATTCGACGACCCTGCGAGTCCCGGCCCAGGCGACGGCTTTGTCCATCCCGGCCCCGATCAGGGCCTCCACCACCGAGGCCAGGACGCCCCCGAAGTCGTCCAGCGCCACCCGCTCGAGATCCACGGTCAGCTCGCCGGGCGAGTCGGTCCCGCGGGGCATCCTGGCGGGCTCGACCAGCACGACCTCCACGCTGTCGCGTCGGGCATTGTCCTTGCGCCCCGTAGCCCGCTAGGTGATCGAGGTCCACATCGCCTATGGCTCCGCCGCGGACCGGCCCCGCAACCAGCACGAGCCGGTTGGCCGCCTGATGCCCCCCGCCCGCCGGCCTCTGCGCACCAGCACCCTGCGGTCTTCCAAACATCGCAGACCACGCAGGACCGTGGACCGGTGCCGACCCGTGGAGGTCACCAGCTACCCCACCGGGCAGATGACCTCGCCGCGCCAGTCCGCCGGGCGCGCGAGCTCATGGACGATCAGCGACTCCGTTGGCGTCAGCCCCTCCAGTCCCCGCGCCCACCGCAACCAGGACACCCGCCCAACCGCGCTCACGACAACCTCCAAAAACCAAGAAGAACAAACACGCACCACCACGGCGCAGACCCGCTACCCGCCGGCTATCAACGACCGAGCTAGCAGGGCCCGCTCCAGATGAGACCTGCCCGGCAACCGCCGGCCGGCCTCAGCCAGCGCCCGACTCCACACCGGATCCGCACCCTGCTCAGCCCCCGACGACGACGCAGCAATTTTCATACTGCGCCGCTCACACCGTCAGCCATCTCAGCCTCCGACCGACGCACAATCTCCGCCGACTCCAACGGAGCCATACCAGGAACAACATTCAGCTCCAACCGCTTCGCCACCAACGACGACAACCGACCCACCCGCGACGGCAGACCCTGATCCACCACCGACCAGATCTGCTCCAGCCGCCAACCAGCCTCCAACCGCTCACGCAACAAGCCCGCCGACCTGCTGCCACCCGCACCGATGGCGGATGGACACCGGCCCCATACGTACCCGCATCCAGAACGACTCGAACGCAGTTCCCTCACCACGACATCCGCCCCTGACCAGGCACCTTGCCCGACACCGCCGACGCTGTCACCTGAGGCGCCAACGCCTCAACATCCGACCGGCGGAACAGCAGCCGCCCGTTCGGCGACACGAGCACCGGTATCTCGCCTGCGCGGGTCCGGGCCCGTAGCGTTCTTGCGGTCACGGACGGCAACTTCAGGAAGGCGGTTGCCTCACGCGGTGACATGTACTCCTGAGTGGTAGTGGTACTTGCACCGCCGATGAGGCGATCAGCTTCACCGTGAATGAGGGTCTTTTCGTCCGCCGTGCGACTCGGCGGAGCCTTGCGCACCATCTGGGGATTACTGGCCCAGGGTAGGTAGGAAGATCTGCGGAACGATCATATGGAGTGCGGAGGACTTGATTCGGACCGGCGAGTTTCTCGGCGTTAATCCAGCATCTCTGCTGCCCCACCGGGTCGAGGGCGCTCCCGCCGCGGGGAGAGGCAGCGGACCGAGCGGAGGAGATGCGGTGCCCCGGACAGGATTCGAACCTGCGGCCTTCTGCTCCGGAGGCAGACGCTCTATCCACTGAGCTACCGGGGCCCGAGGCGGAACTGTACCAGCGCTCGGTCTGCGGACCGAATCCTGAGCGGCCCCGGTGCGAGACCTGGCCCGAGAACGGGCAGCCCCCGCTGCTGCTGCGCCGCCTTCAGCCTCGTCCCGTCAGCGTCAGCCAGATGAGGGCCAGATTGAGCGCGATGATGAGTGCGGCGCAGCCGCGGCTGGTCCAGCGCAGTGCGGCGCCGTCGCGCCACCGGCCCATGACCGGGCGCGACCCGGTCAGTCCCACCAGCGGCACGAGTGCGAAGGGGATGCCGAAGGACAGCACGACCTGGCTGACGACGAGGGCCCAGGTGGGTTCGGTGCCCGCCGCCAGGATGAGCAGCGCCGGAATGAGGGTGAGCAGCCGCTGCAGGAGAATTGGAATGCGCACGTGCAGCAGACCGTCCATGATCTCGGCTCCGGCGTAGGCGCCCACCGACGTTGAGGCGAGTCCCGAGGCCAGGAGTCCGACGGCGAAGACGACTCCCACCCCCGCGCCCAGCGAGGCGGTGATCGCCGCATGGGCCCCTTCGATCGTGTCGGTGCCCTCGGCCCCCGACAGGGCGGAGGCGGCCAGGAGCAGCAGTGCGATGTTGACCATTCCGGCCAGTCCGAGCGCCCATACGACGTCGACGCGTGTGGCCCGCACGAGGCGCGCGATCCTGGCTCGCCGTTTTCCGACTCCGTCCCGCGACCCCGCCTGTGCGGCTCCGGCGGCCGGGTCTCGGCTCTGTGGCTCTGCCTGCTTGCCCGTCCCGCCGTGATGGTCGCGCACGAGGGAGGAGTGAAGGTAGATGGCGTGCGGCATGACGGTGGCGCCGAGCATGGAGGCGGCCACGAGCAGGGAGTCGGTGCCTTCCAGGCGAGGAACGAGACCGTGCGCCACGTGACCCCAGTCGGGCGGAGCGGCGAGGAGACCGCCGACGAAGCCGATCGTGACGATGACGAGCAGACCGATGATCAGTCCTTCGAAGGTCCGCTGGCTGCGGCGCTGCTGGACGGCCAGGAGGAGCAGTGAGATCGCGCCGATGATGCAGCCTCCCACCAGCAGCGGCGTGCCGACCAGGAGGTTGAGGGCGATGGCACCGCCGATCACTTCCGCCAGGTCCGTGGCCACGGCCACTAGTTCGGCCTGGGCGAAGAAGGCCAGCCGGCTGCGGCGCCCGAGCCGACTCCGCAGCAGCTGCGGCAGCGAGCGGCCGGTGACGATGCCGAGCTTGGCGCTCTGGTACTGGATGAGGACCGCCATGACGTTGGCCAGCACGAGAACCCATACGAGGGCGTAACCGTAGCGGGCGCCGGCCGTGATGTTCGCGGCGACGTTGCCGGGGTCGACGTAGGCGACGGCGGCGACGAAGGCCGGGCCGAGAAGTGCGAGCAGGCGGTGGCGCGCGGGTGCGGGCCGCAGTGCGGGTGCGTGGGCACGTGCGATGCGTGCGACGGCGTCGGGTCCGTCCGCCACGGGTGCGGGCCCGGATGATGGATCGGGCCCGGGGAGGCCGGCGGAGGGGGCGTGGGAGTCGTCGAGCATGATGGCATGGCCTTGTCGGAGCACGCGGGGCGGAAGCCGGCCGCGAGTTTTAGGTTCTCCGAAAATTCTAGCGCGTCCGGCGCTCCAGCGTCCTCTCATCGATCCGTCGACTCGCCCCCGCGGCAGCTACGACGATTGGAGCGCGAGATGCCGATGCGCCGCGGTCTGGGACCGGTTCGCCAACAGCGGGGTCCGAGGACGGAGCAATGTCTCCTGAGAGCCTCTCGCCGCGCGACTTCCGCGGCTCGCTCTCGGAATACGCCCTTGTGCCGCTCCGCTAACCTATGCCCCGTGACTCCCGAAGAGCTCGCTGAAGCGATCCGCACCATCCTGACCAGCGCCGTCGCCGACGGCTCTCTCGCCCTGAGCCCCCAGGAGGTGCCGCTTCCTCGAGTCGAGCGGCCCCGCAGCCGCGACCACGGTGACTGGTCCACCAACGTCGCCATGCAGCTGGCCAGGAAGGCCGGCACCGAGCCGCGGGCACTGGCCGACCTGCTCGCCCCCCGCCTGGCCGAGGTCGACGGTATCGCCTCCGTGCAGGTGGCCGGACCCGGTTTCCTCAACGTCCGCCTGGACGCCGGGGCCGCCGGCGAACTCGCCCGCACCATCGTGGAGGCGGGCGAAGCGTACGGGTGCAACCAGACCCTCGCGGGTCAGAGCATCAACCTCGAATACGTCTCCGCCAACCCCACGGGCCCCGTTCACCTGGGCGGCGCCCGGTGGGCCGCCGTCGGCGACTCCCTGGCTCGCGTGCTCTCCGCCTGCGGGGCCGCCGTGACCCGCGAATACTACTTCAACGATCACGGCACCCAGATCGACCGCTTCGCCCGCTCGCTACTCGCCTCGGCCCGCGGCCGGGACACCCCCGAGGACGGCTACGGTGGCGCCTACATCGTCGAGATCGCGCGTCAGGTCGCCGCCGACGAGGTCGCCGCCGGCCGCCCCGACCCCGCCGGCCTGCCCGACGCGGAGGCGACGGAGGTCTTCCGCGCTCGCGGCGTCGACCTCATGTTCGCCGCCGTCAAGGCTGAACTGCACGCCTTCCGCTCGGACTTCGACGTCTTCTTCCATGAGGACTCCCTGCACTCGTCTGGTGCCGTGCTCGCCGCCATCGACCGCCTGCGGGGGCGGGGCATGATCGTCGAGCGAGACGGCGCCACCTGGCTGCGCACCACCGTCTTCGGCGATGACAAGGATCGGGTCCTCATCAAGTCCGACGGCGAGGCCGCCTACTTCGCCGCGGACGTGGCCTACTACCTGGACAAGCGCTCGCGCGGCGCCGACTGCGCCATCTACCTGCTGGGCGCCGACCACCACGGCTACATCGGCCGCATGATGGCGATGTGCGCGGCCTTCGGCGACGAGCCGGGCGTCAACATGCAGATCCTCATCGGCCAGCTCGTCAACCTGATCAAGGACGGGGCGCCCGTGCGCATGTCCAAGCGCGCCGGCACCATCGTCACCCTGGACGACCTGGTCTCCGCCGTGGGAGTGGACGCTGCCCGCTACGCCCTGGCCCGCTCATCCATGGACTCCGCCATCGACATCGACCTGGATCTGCTGGCCTCCACGTCCAACGAGAACCCCGTCTACTACGTTCAGTACGCCCACGCGCGAACCCGCAACGTGGCCCGCAACGCCGCCGAGCACGGCGTGACCCGCCGATCCGGTTTCTCCCCGGCGGCGCTGGACGACCCGGCGGACTCGGCTCTGCTGGGCGCCCTCGCCCGGTTCCCGGCGGTCGTCGCCCAGGCCGCGAGCCTGCGCGAGCAGCACCGTGTGGCTCGCTATCTCGAGGAGCTCGCGGCCGCTTATCACACGTGGTACGCCGCCACCCGCGTCACCCCCCGCGGGAACGATCCGGTCGCGCCCGGCCATGTCGCCCGCCTGTGGCTCAATGACGCCGTGTCCCAGGTCATCGCCAACGGCTTGTCCCTGCTGGGCGTCAGCGCGCCCGAGCGCATGTGACCGGTAGGCGCACCCGCACCGGTAGTGCCGACGTCTGGAGGAGGAGTTATGACCGCCGTGTCCGTGCCGGCGGGGGAGGCCCCGCTCGGCTCCCTTATCGCCCCCGAGCCCGATGAGCGCCCCGACCTGTGGCCCTCGACCGCCCGCCGCGGCGACGACGGCTCTTTGCGTATCGGCGGGCGCTGCTTGACTGAGATCCTGGCCGAGGCCCCCACCCCCGTCTTCGTCCTGGACGAGGCGGACCTGCGCGGTCGCGCCGCCACCTGGAGTGCCGCCATGGCCGAGGAGTTCTGGCCCGACTACGGCATGAACGGCGGCGAGGCCTT
>ERZ773065.854-NODE-854-length-16221-cov-3.220525_pt1 | contig 16221 bp, 12 predicted proteins | sample MGYA00580623_ERZ773065 | MGnify/ENA primary metagenome ERZ773065 (study PRJEB29015, sample SAMEA2738017) | human oral metagenome | biome: human oral; feature: human-associated habitat; material: dental | place: China | collected 2047 ... | reverse complement strand
GACGACGACCGCATCGCCCGGCTGCATGCCATCGAGAACACGCCGCGCCACCGCTTTGATTTTCTCAGTAGTGGCAACCGAACTGCCACCAAACTTCTTTACGATCAGAGCCATAACTTCCTCCTAGATTGCCCGCCGGCAAAAGAACAGCGCGAGCAAAAAACGTCCTTTGAGAGTGGTCATTCGTTACAAAATACTCCAAAACATGATTGACCGCCTTATATTATACAAAAATTTCATGTCCACGTCTACAATAAACAAAAAAATACAAAGGAGGCACAGTCTTACTGCGCTCAATCGCATGGCTCCGCTATAGCTGCTGCCGCTCGGCAAGCTGGAAAAACAAGCCTTTCATCGCCATCAATTCTTCGTAGCTTCCCTCTTCTGCAATCACGCCGTTTTCCAGCACGAGGATCCGATCGGCGTGGCGGATGGTTGAGAGGCGATGCGCTACAAGGATGCGTGTCGCCTTCATAGCCGCGAGCGTTTCCGTGACAATCGCCTGCGTTTCATTGTCCAGAGAGCTCGTTGCCTCGTCGAAAACGACGATGCGAGGCCGCTGCACGAGCGAGCGTGCGATGAGGAGACGCTGGCGCTGCCCGCCGGAAAAGACCGTGCCGCCGTCATTGACAATCGTATGCATGCCCATCGGCATCTCCTTGATGTCCTGGGCAAGCCCGACGAGACGTGCGGCTTCCCATGCGTCGTCGATGGTCAGCGGCAAAGAGCCGACAATATTGGAAAAGATCGTACCCGGGAGAAGCTGACCGTTCTGCATGACGACGCCGATCTGGCGGCGCACCGACGCCACATCGAGGTCGCGCAGCGCCAGGCCATCGTAAGCGACGGATCCTTTCTGCGGCTGCTCCATGCCGAGAAGCAGCCGCAGGAGCGTAGACTTGCCGCTGCCGGAGCTGCCGACGATGGCAAGGAACGTCCCCGGCTTCACGGCAAACGAGACGTCTCGCAGCACCCATGGCGCATCGGAACGGTAACGGAAAGCGAGCGAATCGACGGAGATCTCTCCGCTGAGCTCGCCTGCCGGCATCCTGTCTTCCGTCGCCTCACTCTTTTCCTTCAGAATAGGACGCACGCGCTCAAGCATCGGCATGACGCGCCAGAGTGAGACACCGCCTCGGAAAAGCCCCGTCAGCGAGGCGCCGAAACCTCCCATAGCCGCATAGAAACTCAGAAAATCCGCCTCATCCAGGAAGAACCGCCCCAGCTCCTTTTCCTGATCGAACATCGTCATGGCGAAGTAGAAAATGACGAAGTTCAGCACCAGTGTCTGCCCCTGAGAAAGGATCTCCATATGATTCCCCTGCCTGCGCGTATCCCTGTTCCAGCGCCACGCCTCACCGAAGCGGCGCGTCCAGAGATAAAAGGCCCGTTCTTCCGCAGCACGCAGCTTGAACTTGTTCAGCCCTGCCAGAAGCTGCAGGACGAGTCCCGACACTCGCCCCGAAGCCTCCGCCTTGCGCCGCGCGTTCTTCACCTGCTGATAGGAAAAGAGGAGCGATAAGAGGCTGAAGCACAGCCAGACGAGCACGGCCAGCAGCGCCATCTTGTGGCTGTAATAAAACATGACGAGGAGATTCCAGAAGCAGAAAATTCCATTGAAGACGCCTGCGGCCGCCGCCGTGGAAAACTGTGCGGAAATCTGCTGCAGGCCCTGCATGCGCTGGGCGAGGTCGCCCACTTGAAAGCGGCGGAAAAAGGCGGCGGGAAGCGACAGGAGCTTGAGCCACAGCGCCGCTTCCGCCGGTACACGCATATGGTTCTTGAACCGCATGACCGTGAGACCGCGCATAAGCTGCAGGAGTGCGCCCGCCACGCTCGTGACGAGCATGACCTGCACGACGACGAGATGCGCCTGCTTGTCGAAACTCGGTATGATGTCGCTGAAAACCGTCTGCGTGACAAGCGGCGTGACGACAGGGATGAAGCCCGCAAAGAGGCAGCAGAACAAGATCGTCCAAAAATCTTTGCGCCAGCAAAAACGCATCGTCCACCGCAGCCATGCGCCAGGCGTATCGCTTCCTTCCGGAATCATCGGATAGAAGCAATACGCCTCGCCCTGCAGCCCGTCCGCCACCTCGGGCGTGATTTCCACGCGCTTGCCGTGCTCTATGTCAACGTATTCATAGCGTTTCGGATTTACGGGGAGCGCCGCGAGAGGCTCGCTCCCGCGACGAACAAGCAAGGGTCCGAGATCTTTTTCGTACCAATTCCCGGCAAGCTCCACCCGCCGCCCATGAAGCCCGCTGCTCAAGGCAATCAGGTGCAGGACTTCGCGCATATTCGAAAGGTTTGGCGCTTCAACGGGAAGGCGCACACGGTTTCTTTCCACGCCGTAGAAGGCCGCGATTTCGCGCACCGCATGAACGACAGCCGGCTGCTCCCCCGCTTCCGCGCGGTGAACGAAAGGAATCTTGGGCAAAAGCCCGGACAAGAGCTCGCGGCACGAGTTGTCCAAGATCCGCTCCCTCTGCGCCGCGCTCTCTTGCAGCTGCTTCTTTTGCGAGCGTTCCTGCGCCGCAAAAAAGGCTTCGTAAGCCTCAGAAAAGCGGCGATATTCCAGGCCATAGGCGGCGTGCAGCAAAAGGGGTCCCGCCTGCTGCAGCACATCGGTCGTGCGCTGCAGCACAACCTCGGCATCTGCGCCAAGGCGTACGGGAGCCTTCGCATGAAGCAGTACGACGCCGTACCCCTCGATCAAACGCCCCTGCTGCTCTGCAGCAAGTCCCTCCACAGACACAGAAAGCCAGGCAATCGCATCGTGCTGCGGCGGCATGATCCATGTGCCCTTCTTAAGCATTTCCGGCTTGCCGTAGGCAGGCACATGAAAAAGGCGAGGCAGAAGGGCGCGCTTCGGACGGCAAAAAGTTACGGAGAGAAGTGACGCCCAGCGCTCTGCCGCCCTTCCCGGCTCCTCTTCAGCCGCAGCAAAGGGAGACGATTCCCATGTTCTGCAAACAAGCTTCAACGGAGAGGTCGCTATGGCGAGCAGGCGCAGTTTCCCGCCGCTTCCTGCGGGCGGGGATGCGAAGCAGCTGCCGACGGCAGCCGTGCCAAGGAAGTGGCGGCTGCTGCCGGACGATGCCCTGCCGTCAACGGCATAAATCTCCGCCTCTCCCTCCGTCACCTCATAGATCCAGCCTTCCTCTTCGAGCCAGATCCATTCACCCTGCCGTGCGCTCTGCATCGCCTTTTCCCCCTCGTCCTTCCGGCCTTTCATCATTCCTGCACCAACTGGCTGTAGTAGCCGCCGCTTTGCAGCAGTTCCTCGTGCGTGCCGCGCTGCACCACGCGCCCTTTCTTGAGCACGATGATCTCATCGCAGTCGCGTATGGTCGAGAGACGATGTGCCACGATGAAGCAGGAGCAGCCCCTGCGCCGGATGTTCTTCATGATTTCGCGCTCCGTGACGGGATCGAGTGCACTCGTCGCTTCATCGAGCACGAGAAGCGACGGATTCGCCGCAAGGGCGCGCGCGATTTCCAAACGCTGCTTCTGTCCGCCGCTGAAATTGCAGCCACCTTCTGCGACCGGGGCGTCATAGCCCAAAGTGCGGCGTGATATATCCTCGTCGATCATGGCGTCCTTCGCCGCCTGTACGATGTCCTGACGCGAAACCAGCGGATTGAAAAGCGCGATGTTCTCAGCGATTGTCCCTTCGAGCAGGAAAATTTCCTGCTCGACGACGGCGACGGACTGCGCCTTGACGTCCGGCGGCACCTCGCGCGTCAAAATGCCGTCGAACCGGATCTCCCCCGACCAGGGCTCGTACAGCCCTGCCACCAGGCGCGCAAGCGTCGATTTGCCGCTGCCCGAGCGGCCGACGATCGCCACGCGCCGCCCCGGCTCCAGCACGAGATTCAAGCGCTTGATGAGAGGCCTCTCCCCGTGCACATAGCCGAAGTTGACCTCCTTGAGCTCAAGCCGGCCCGAGAGCTTGGCAGCGCCTGCCGCCAGCGCACCCGGCGCAAATTCTGCGGCCTCGGGCACGGGATAGCGCCAGACGTCGCGCACCTTCATCATCTGCGACTGGGCAAGCTGGATGCCCTGCGACATGTCGACGATGTTCCCCACAGGCTCCTGGAAGCTGCTCATGAGGCTTTGGAAGGCGACGAAGATACCGATCGACATCAGTCCATCCATGATGGAAAAACCGCCGACCGCCATGATCAAAGCCGTATTCAGCCCCGCGAGCAGTGCGGGCACGAAGGATATGTACTGACTGTAATATTCCTGCTTCTGCACCATGGAAAGATAGCCGGCGTTGGCTTCCGCCCACTGCGCGAAAAAATCATCCTCGTTGCCATTCGCCTTCAAGGTTTCCAGACTCATGATTCCGGCGACACAGATGCCATACATGCGCCCCGCCTCCTGCTGCAGCTTCATCTGCTGCTCCAGGAGCCAACGGCAGCTCATGTACGCAACCGACAGATTGACTGCGGTGAACGTCACGCCGATCATGGTCAGCTTCGGACTGTAAAGCCAGAGCAGCCACAAATAAAAAACCGCCAGAAATACATCCAGAACAGCGGTCGCGAGCTTTCCCGTCACAAAGGAGGCGATGGACTCATGCAGCTGCACGCGTGCAGCGATCTCCCCCGGCGAGCGCGTCTGAAAAAAGCTTGTCGGCAAATGGAGCACACGGAAAAGGAAAGCCGCCGATTCCCGCACCGTCATCTCTCCCTGCCAGCGCAAAAGGCAGGATGAGCGCAGGAACACGAGCGTCGAGCGCAGCACCAGCCCTACTCCCAGACCCAGCAAGACATCGAAAAGCCACTCCCGATGCTTATAGGATGCGACGTCATCAAAAAACACCTGAGAGATGACAGGAAGCGCGAGATTCACCAAGGCCAGGGAGATCTCCACGCCAAGAAGGAAGAGCACGGCGCGCTTGTCCTTGATGAGGTTCTCTGCCAGCTCCTTCCATACGCCGTCGCGCTTTCCCGACGGTGCGAAAGCCGCCCCCGGACGCAGGATGAGCGCGATGCCGGTGAACATGCCCTCGAACTCCTCCCAGGGCACCGTCCTATGCCCAACCGCCGGATCGTTGAGATAGACCTCTCCCTTTTTTTCATCGCAACCCTCGAAAACGAGGAAATGCTCGAAGCCCCAATGCAGGATGAACGGAGGCTGCTGATGCGCCGCCTCCTTCGCCGAGTAGGTGTAGCCGGCTCCCTCAAGTCCCAGGCTCTCTGCCGCGTCCAGGACATTCGCAGCATTGCTGCCGTTGCGATTCACGCTGCAAAGCTCCCGCAGCTGCTCAAGCGACAGGAACTTACGATAATAACCCAAAATAATGCCAAGTGACGCCGCGCCGCATTCGACAGCTTCCATCTGCAGGACGATCGGCGTCCTGACCCGTGTCCTTCCCATCTCAATCACTCCTGAGCCATTGACCCAGCTTGTTGAAAGCCTTCACCAACGGAGCTTCACGATTTACGATCGCCGTCGCTGTGCAGGTCATTCCCTGCTTGATGACCACAGTATCCTCCGGCCCCGCCAGCGTCGTCCAAAGATAACCGGACGAAGTGGTATCGTCGCGGATCAGCGCGACCTGCACTTCCATGACGGCACCGCCCGCCTGCTTCACGATCCAGCCTGCCAGTTCCTCGTTGCCTGTCCAATAGACGATGCGGTCGCTGGAAACGGGGAATTCCGACACACGCGTCACGCGTCCGACAAGTGCGCCGTAAAGCGATGCATCGACAGCCCCGGGAGAAACCTGCACCACCGTCCCGGGCCTGACCTTGTCCCCCATGAGCGCCGGCACATAGAGCACCGCCATCAATTCATTTTCCCCGCCGTCGACGCAGAGATCGTAGAGCGGCACACCTGTCGCCACGATATCGCCCACACGATGGCGCTGGCTCGTCACAATCCCGTCGCAAGGGCTCAAAACCTCGCTGCTCTCATGCAGAAGCTCCCTCGTCGAAGCGAGCTGCGCCGTGCGCGTGCGCATGTCGGCCTGACTGTCGGCATTCTTCGCCTGCATGGCTTCCAGATAAAGCTGCTGCTCCATCTGCGTCTGCTCCAACGTCGCGACCCTCTGCCCCTTCGTCACATAGTCGCCTTCGGCCACCTCCATCGACAAGATACGGCCTCCGGCAAGCGGCGTGATGTTCGTCGCCCCCATGCCGTTCACAAGGATGCCGTAGCCGCTGACCTTGTCCGCCATGATGCCGAAAACCGACCAGAGTGCGACGGAAAAGATCGTGATCATGACCGCCGCAAGCACGACCCAGCCCGACGTCGAGGTAATGGAAAGGAGCTGCCCCGAGCGCGCCGGATGACGCAGCCTCGCCAACGCCTTTTCTTGAAATATCTGCCGTTCACCCGCCATCTTCCTGCACCTGCACCTTCCTGCCCAGGGCATCGGCGCCCACGGCTGCCGTAATGACGAGTTCCCCCGGGGCAAGGCCGTCCTTCACCTCGACGAAATCGTCATCGACGAAACCGATGCGTATCTCCTTCACTATCAGACGCTCCTCTTCATCCAGGCAGTAGACATAAGGTTCGACATTCTGTGCATCCTTGTGCACCGCCTTTTTCGGGATGGCAAGCGTCTCCGTTGTATTGTGCGCGATGATCTTTACCTTGTTGTAATACGTGGGATCGATATAGCCCGCCTCATTGTCGATCGCAAAGAGCAATTCATGAACGTCCGCCTCGACACTCGGATCGGGCTGGATGCTCGCAATGCGCACGGGAAACTCGTTCGGCTTCAGAGCGGATTTCTCGCGGCTGCCCGAAATCGGATAGACCTTGTGGAGGAGGCTGTGCAGCGGAATCTCCAGCAAGAAAGTCTCGCCGTGCGCCAGAAGCTCCCGCACATCCTTGTGCGCCATGAAGGCCGAGCCGTAGAGGATTTTCGTATCCGCCAGCAGAAGCAGGCTCTCTCCCGGGCGTATGTAGTCGCCGCTGCCGCGCGAGATATGTATGACCAGCGCATCCTGCGGCGCACGCACGACCATCTTGTCGAGCGAAGCATGCACCATGTCGCGCTGCGCCACACGATTCGCCAGCTGCGCCTTGGAAGCATCGCGCTTCGCGGCGGCATTCTCGTACTCCTGGCGCGACGTGGCATCCTGCTCCAACAGATACGCATACCGCAGGGCAACGCGCTCATCATTGGCGAGCATTGCACGCGCTTCTTCAATCGAGGCTTCCGCAGAGGCAAGCTGTGCATGAAGTGCAGGATTGGAAATGGTTGCGAGCACCGTACCCGCTTTCACATGATCGCCTTCCTTGACGAGCAGCGTCTCCACGACGCCCTCATACTGCGCATTCACATCCACCGTCCAGGCGGGGCGCGTCGTCAGACCGACGTCGTCGAGCCCGACGTGCATCTTTCGGTAAGAGGCGCGCACCGCAGGCAGCAAGAGCCGCTGCGCATCCGCCATCTTCTCGATATGGCGTCTGCCGGCCGCATTGATGAAGATGCCATATCCCACCATCAACAGCACGAGAGCGATGACGATCCCCATCATGACTTTCAGATACCTATGTTCGTCCATCTGCCACCTCCGTCATCTGCACCTTCCCCTCGCATGGTACCGCACCCATAGATTCATCGACAAATCAGGCGCATAGTTTCACTATGCGCCCGTGCCGGAGCTTTAGAAACCACGGATAAATTCAGCCACCCATCTTCACGCATCTGCGTAAATCTGGGCGACTTCATTTTATCAGCGTTTCCTTTAGTATGCAACATGAAAGGCAGCTGCGCTCAGATCACCACGATCACACCGCAGACGACCGCGACAACCGACGATTCCGCCGCGGCCGTTTGCGTAGTGACGACCGTCAAGACTTCCACTTCGGTTACGGCTGCCACCAGCTGTACGGCTGCCTCCAGCTGAACCGCCACATCCGACTGCACCGTTGTCACGCCGGCAGCCGCCACAAGGGCAAGCTCCGCTTTTGTCAATGTCTTAGGAGACGCAGGAAGCGGCAGGTAGCGGATGTCCTCCGTATCCTGGATGAAGCGCAACTCCACGCCTTCCGGCAGGATCTGCTCGGTCTTTTCCGCACGGTTCAGCAGCCGCCGCGAAATCTCCTGTACCGAATTCTGCACACCTTCATGCGGCAGCACGAGGTATTCGACGAGTTTCGGCGCCTCCACGACCTTGTAGGTAACGCCCTCCTCAATCGGGATCCCCATCTCCTTCAGTACGCTCTCCGGATCTTCTTTGAAACGCTTGGCAAACACCTCATCGTCCCAGCATTTTTCAATGATTTCCGCATAGAGGATCTTCGGGTTCCTCGTCTTCTTCTCATCCATTGTTCTTCCCCCTTTTTCATCTTAAGGAACCACGGATAAATTCAGCCACCCATCTTCACGCATCTACGCGACTTCATTTTATCAGCGTTTCCTCAAACGCAACATTTTCCTTCCTGCGACGATGCAGAAGAGAGCAGCCAGACCATTCTCACGAAAGCTCATAAGGCTCCAGAAAAAAACCGGCCTGTTCGAATTTCCGCAGCAGAAAGAACACGATTGCCGGCGCCATCCCCCTTTCATCCATCAGCTCTTCCGCAATATCATAGGCACATTTCCCCCCTTTCTGCAAGAGATGCAATACCTCGCAGTAGCAGACCGCCGGGATCGTCTCATCGCTGCAAAAGGACAGCCCGAACCGACCCTCTCGGAAAAACCGGACGCCTTCCGCCGTCTCCTCCGCAGAAATCCCACGGCGCAGGACGAGCGGCATCGTCTTGGAAAAATCCTTCTGCATATACTCCTTGAGCATATACGAAAAGAGACGCTTGAAATCCTCCAGGTCTGCAAAACCTTCCTTCGCGATGATCTGCTCCCCCGTCGGCTGCTCGGCAGACGCCGGACAGGGCGTCAGAAGGCGCACGGAGCGCTCCGCCATGTTGACGATGAAGCCGCTGACGCAGGAAATCGTATCCTCGTCCCCTGCGCCCGCCTTGTCACTGTCTGTGGCGCGGGCACGCCCCACTTTGGAGAAGTGGTTGGCCGGAGCTTCGGAGAACTGCGGCAGAAGCTCGACGCGGACAAGCTCTTCGGGCGTGAAGAATTCATGTATACGATGCAGCGTGTCAAGGCTCAGCACAGAAAAGCGGTGCACGCCTGCACTTCGCTCCAGCGCCCATGCGAGATAATCCCTCGTCCTCTCGGGACGGCGCATTGCAGCCGCCGTAGTGACCTGCGGCACAACGCCGAAAATCTCATAAAAGTCCGCCGTCCATGCCTCATAAGCGGGATTGTCAAAAGGCTCCGTCGCATAATAGCACGTCCCCGAGCCCGCTGCCGCCCCGACCGTCTCCTTCAGATAGAGCAGTATACCGCGCCACAAGGCGCGATTCGCCTCATTCCTTTGAAAAACCTGCTGCAGTTTTCCCGCCGCCAGTCCGCAGAAAGGACAGCCGACCGAACATCCGAGGCTGAGTTCGAAGGTCACGGGCACATGGATCAGAGCGGCATTGTGCAGCCCCATCTCCATCCAGCAACGATTGCGCTGGCGCCCGCGCCATGCCCGGAACGTCGGCTCTTCGGGCACGCAGTCCACATCGATCATGCGTTGACGGCTCGCGACCTTCTCGCGCACGAAGGCGCGGTAGCGCTGCACCGTGCGCGGCAGTGCCTCCGGCGGATCCTCGCTGTGTTTTTCCGCCTCCTGCTCGATGGCAAGGATGCGCAGAGCCTCGATATCGCCCCCAAGGCCATATTCTGTCAGCGTCTTTTCCGGCGCCTCCTGAAAACGCCCGGCAAATCCCGGCTCCATCGTCCACAGCTCCAAAAAGCGCTTTGCCTGCCCGACCTCCGCAAGATATGCCTCATCCTTCATGTCAGTCGTCATGATTTCTCTTACTGCCGCATTATGCATCGCATACCCCTCTTTTGCAAAGCTCTTGCACATGGGAACCACGGATAAATTCAGCCCCCAGCCTCACGCATCTGCACGACTTCATTTTATCAGCGTTCCCCTACTTTCCCGACTCCACCGCCAGGGCAAGGATCTTGCCGCGCATCTCCAGCAAAAGCCCTGCCGTCAGAAGAAAGCCCAGTGCCTCCTCTGTCGCAGCCTTTCCAAACGATTTTTCCAACATCTCGACAAGTCCCTGCTTCTCCTGCGGATCATCCGCCGCCAGATAAATTTCGCGCGCCGCACCGCGCAGGGTGTAGAACGTCTTCTTCGCACAAAGCCGCAGGTCTTGAATCTCGACCCGATCGGGGAACACCTGCATGTCGAGCCTTTCCCGATAATCGCTGGCGTACCTCGCATTCCATGCGTTCACAACTGCTTCCACTTCCTTATAGACCGCGGGCAGGGGCCTCTCACCGATCGCATCGTACTCATAGGCGATATCCGCGATATATGCCTCGTTTTGCCAGGCAACGTAATCATAGATTTCCGCCGGCCGCAGTTCCAGGCCATAGGCGGCAGGATCATTGCAATAGACGCTGCTCCTATGATAGCGGATATGCCGGAAAGCCGTGGGCGGTTCCAGATGGCGGATGAGCGGCAGAAATGCCAGCATTTCCTCGTAGGCTGCCACAGGCTCGCCGGGGAAACCGTAGAGAAGATTCCAAATGATCTTCACCTTGCAGCAGCGTGCCTGCTTCAGGAGCGCTACATGCGCGATCCCGGTATTCCCCTTGTGCATGATATTGAGGATATCGTCATGCAAGCTCTCAATACCCGGCTGAATCTCATTGATATGCACCCTCGCCAAACGCTCGAGATCGCTCTTTTTGAGATTGGACTTGATCTCCGTCAGGATGCCCTTGCCCGGCGGATTTTCTGCCAGCAATTCCGGCAATTCCCGCAAGTGGCGGCGACTCAATATACTGTCACAGAATACGATCTTATGGTCGCCGTATTTTTCCAGAAGCAGGCGGAGCTCCGACGCAAAATGCGGCGTGCTCTTTTCGCGATAGGTGCGCACCCTGCCGTTCAGGCCGCAAAACGTGCAGGGGTGCTTCACACCCCACCAGCAGCCCCGCGAACCTTCCGCGAGAAGGAGACAGGCTGTCTCTTCCCCGTGCCCGAAATATTCGGGATGCGCCTTGACGACCGCGAAGAAATCGTCGAAATCCGGCAGCGGCAGCGCATCAAGATCCTGCGTCAGGCGATGCGGCAAGCATTCCGGCAGAGGATCCCCCCGGCGCAGCACGCCGTAGGGCAGGGGCAGATCCTTTTCGTCCAGAATGTTCCGGCAGACGGAGGAGAAAATCTCATCCGCTTCACCGAAAAACACATAATCGACAAACGGAAAGAAGTTGAGATACGCCCTTCCCCCTTGATCCATGCAGTTGGAGCCGCCGACCATGGTCACGAGGGAAGGCTCCCTTTCCTTGAGCCGTCGCAGGATGGCGAGCGTCGCATTGTTCTGTTCGAACTGCGAAACGATGCCGACAATGCGCGATCCATGCGCGAGCACAGCTTCCACCGTCTCTTCCACGGCAAGCCGCGCCGCTTCCGTCGCACGCGGCAAAAACTCACACACAGCCGCCTGCAGCGCCGACGACATCCCCATGCGGCGGAGGAAGCCGAAATACTCCTCTCTCCCCTTTTTCGCCGACAACCCCGCCAGAGGCAGGAACAGCCATTCCGACATCCTGTAAATGCTGAGCAGCAGGAGTATCTCGGATCTTTTCAAAGCGAGTCGGAAACGCAGGTCGCCATGCTCCACCCGACAGGAAATACCGTCCCGCAGCAAGCACGCCTTCAACAGCCCCATAGCCAGAGAAGGTGATGCAAATTCCACCACAGGAGGAACAACAAGGCAAACCTCGGTTCTCTCTCCTCGAGCCATAGCACACCGCCTTACGCACGACAACGCATCCGTTATCTGCTATAATCATTCTATCATGAGAATCTCATTTATTTATCGAAAAACTAATCCAGCGACTTAAGGAAGTGTGCGCATGAGCCAGACCATACTACGCCTCCCCGAAGGCATGCCCGCTATGGAGCTTCGTGAATTTCTGCAAAAGGAATGCGGCTTTTCAACGACGCTTTGGAAAAAACTGCGGCGCTCGGGCACGTTTTTACTGAACGGCCGTTCGGTGAATGCCGCGTGCGCCTGCATCCAAGGCGGCGACGAGCTTCGCTGGCAGCTGGACGAGGAGAGTCGCATCGCTCCCGCAGACATCCCCATAGACATTCGTTACGAGGACGATTCCCTCCTCATCATCAACAAACCCGCAGGCATGCTCGTGCATCCGACGAACGGCGAGCACAGGCGGACCCTCGCCAACGCCGTACTCTTCCACTACGAAACGCACGGCGAAAATCATGCTTTCCATCCCGTGCACCGCCTCGACTGCCAGACGAGCGGACTCGTGCTCATCGCCAAGGAGGCACACGTACAGCACCTGCTTTCCGCACCCGACAAGATGGGCATGGAGCGCATCTACCTCGCCATCATTGAAGGCGCACCGCCCGAGCCTTGCGGCACAATCGATGCGCCCATCGCACGCCGCCCCGGCAGCATCATCGAACGCATGGTCTCTTCTGCCGGACAGCCGGCCGTCACGCACTACGAAACCCTTTGCACAAAAAACGGACTTTCCCTCCTCTCGCTCCGCCTCGAAACGGGCCGCACGCATCAGATCCGCGTCCATCTCGCACATATCGGGTATCCTCTCTTAGGCGACGATCTCTACGGCGGTACAAAAGAACGCATCTCTCGTCAGGCGCTGCACGCGACCCGTCTCTGCCTCCGGCACCCTTTTTCCGGAAAAACCGTTGCCGTGACAGCTGCCCTTCCCAGAGATATGAGGACATTCTTCCCTGACATCCCCGGATAGTAAACGCTTTTGCAAAACCGTCATGACGCTCCTCTTAAAATATGGTATAATAATCGTGTCAGATTGTATCATCTTTACAGGAGGTTGAGATTATGCCATTAATCGGAACAAAAGAAATGTTCAAGAAAGCTCACGAAGGCGGTTACGCCATCGGCGCCTTCAACGTCAACAACATGGAGATTGTCCAGGGTATCACCGAAGCGGCCGCCGCTTTGAAGTCGCCTATCATCCTGCAGGCTTCCGCCGGCGCCAGGAAATATGCAAAGCCCGCCTACCTCAAGCATCTCGTCCAGGCCGCCCTTGAATGCGAAGATCTGCCCATTGCCCTGCACCTCGACCACGGCCCGGACTTCGAAACCTGCAAATCCTGTATCGACGACGGCTTCACCTCCGTTATGATCGACGGCTCCCACTTGAGCTTCAAGGAAAACATCGAGCTCACAAAGCGTGTCGTCGAGTACGCCCATGAGCACGGCGTCGTCGTCGAAGGTGAACTCGGCCAGCTCGCCGGAATCGAAGACGATGTGAAAGTCGCTGCCGAAGATGCCCATTACACGCGTCCCGAGGAAGTCGAGGAGTTTGTCTCGAGCACGGGCGTCGATTCCCTCGCCATCGCCATCGGCACGAGCCACGGCGCTTTCAAATTCAAGCCCGAACAGTGCACGAAAAATGCCCAGGGCGTTCTTGTCCCGCCCGAACTGCGCTTTGACATTCTCGCTGAGATTGAAAAGCGTCTGCCGGGCTTCCCCATCGTACTGCACGGCGCTTCCTCCGTCATTCCCAAGTACGTCAAAATCATCAATGACAACGGCGGCAACCTGGCCGATGCCATCGGCATTCCCGAGGATCAGCTCAGAAAGGCCGCAAAATCTGCCGTCTGCAAGATCAACATCGACTCCGACCTGCGTCTTGCCATGACAGCAGGCATCCGCGAGCACTACAAACAGCACCCCGAACACTTCGACCCGCGTCAGTACATCGCGCCGGGCCGCGACTATATCCGCGAGCTTGTCGAGCACAAGATCAAGGAAGTCCTCGGCTCCGACAACAAAGCTGACGAAGTCATGGCTCTTCTGAAATAAAATCTTCAAGAGGCGCCAACGAGACAAATTCATAACACTGCAAAAAGAGCTGTGCGCACGAGTCTGATTCAACTCATGCGCACAGCTCCTCTTTATTCGTGCCCGCAATTCGATATGCTATTTCATCTCTCTCATATTTCACAGACAAGAAGGATTTTCCTTTTCATGGCTGCCTTGGTGCATTAAATCAATATGGTTTTCAGATGTGTATTCCTTCTGGAGGTCTTGCCATTGTCCCCTTCTCCAATATTTTCGATTCTTTGGATATGGAAGACGGCCCCCTTGCCTTCGGCGCCTTCATCCGGATCCTGCGCCGGCGTCTCGATTTCCAGCCGCGGCGGATGCAGCCGCCGTTGCCTTTCTATCTCAACCTCCCGGGCTTCATCCATCTGGCTCTGCCGCACGCCCGCATCGGGCGCTGCAGCCTGGACGGACGGAGCCGAAAGGCCGGCGAGGAGCAGGAGCATCATCCCTGCATATCGTTTTGTTTGCATATTCTTCATCCCTTTGAGAGTTTTCCGGGATTTTACGTTTTGCGTTATTATACGCTCCCTGTTTCTTTGGGAATATGGGTTGGAATCAACAACCAAAGGACAGAAAATATAACAACGAATAAAAATAAAACGATATTTAGTATCTCATTTAAGAGAAGCAATGTGCAAAAGGAAAAAAGAATTGTTTTTTTATAGGTAAATCCAACGGCTCGTTTGATCATAATACTCAAGAACAAAACCCTTGAGGAAATTGTAAAAACAAAGATGCTTACGACAAGAATGGCATACAGTTCTCCCGACATATTTTCATCTGCTTTGACGATTTCCATTCCTATAACACAAACGATTTGCATTACAGCTAAGATGATGCATACCACCCACAGCTTCAAAAAACAGATAGAAGCAGGAATAGATATGTTTGGAAATTTTGAGAAGATACGGGCGCCGCTCTTTTATTTTTGATAATTATTTTCAATTTCATTGTATTTCCCCGTCAATCGCGTTATAATATGAACAGTGACCACCATACTAAGGAGGTATGTAAAATGAACCAGGAGCAACTCGATCGCATGAAAAACGGCAAGGGCTTTATCGCCGCCCTCGACCAGAGCGGCGGTTCCACGCCGAAGGCGCTCAAGGCATACGGCGTCGACGAAAGCGCCTATTCGAACGATGAGGAGATGTTCACCCGCGTACATGAGATGCGCACGCGCATCATCAAGAGCCCCTCTTTCCAGAAGCAGGAAATCCTTGCGGCAATCCTCTTTGAAAACACCATGGACCGAAAAATTGACGGCCTCTATACGGCAGATTTCCTTTGGGATAAGAAAGGCATCGTACCGATTCTGAAGGTGGACAAAGGACTTGCCGCCGAGGCCGACGGTGTGCAGCTCATGAAACCGATCGACGGTCTCGGCAGCCTTCTCGACCGTGCGCTTGAACGCCACATCTTCGGCACGAAAATGCGCTCCGTCATCAAGCAGGCAAACAAGACGGGCATCCGCGCTATAATTGAGCAGCAGTTCTCCGTAGGCAAGGAAATCATAGCCAAGGGTCTCGTCCCCATCCTCGAACCCGAGGTAGACATCCATTGCCCCGCCAAGGAGGAGGCCGAGGCAATCATGAAAGACGAGATCAAGGCACATCTCGCCAAACTGCCTGCCGACGATAAAATCATGCTCAAGGTTACGATCCCCACGGCTGAGAATCTCTATGAAGATCTCATGCAGGATCCGCATGTCGTGCGCATCGTCGCTCTGAGCGGCGGCTATCCGCAGCACGAAGCCAACGAAAAGCTTGCTAGGAACCACGGCCTGATCGCCAGCTTCTCCAGAGCTTTGGCGGAAGATTTGCGTGCAAACCAGAGCGATGCGGAGTTCGACAAGGTTTTAAAAACCGCCATCGATGGTATCTACAAAGCTTCAATCACCTGACAGCATAAGAAAGAAAAAAGCGAGGGGAGCACCCGCTCCTTCGCTTTTTTTCTTTCTCCTTGCACTTCCCTTTTCTTTGTGGTAAAATACTTTTGTTGTCTATGGCGCAAGTTTTTTCGCGTCATCCAAAGGAGGTGTGCCCCATGGCAAGTGTTTGCGAAATCTGTGCAAAGGGCGAAATGTCCGGCATGAATGTCAGTCATTCGCATGTGAAGACGAAACGCAAGTGGAAGCCGAATATCCAACGTGTCCGTGCTGTTGTTGAAGGCGAAACAAAACGCGTCAATGTCTGCACGCGCTGCCTGCGCTCCGGCAAGGTGGAACGCGCCAACTGATTTAGTGCACAAAATCAGGAATGATATATCATAAAACAAGCCGTTGAACCTAGGTTCAACGGCTTGTTTTATGATATA
>ERZ773065.848-NODE-848-length-16280-cov-4.655470_pt1 | contig 16280 bp, 14 predicted proteins | sample MGYA00580623_ERZ773065 | MGnify/ENA primary metagenome ERZ773065 (study PRJEB29015, sample SAMEA2738017) | human oral metagenome | biome: human oral; feature: human-associated habitat; material: dental | place: China | collected 2047 ... | reverse complement strand
TCCTTTGAGGGTCCTTCCCGTGTTCAGGCGGAGGCGCGCAGCACGCGTCCCGCGCGCCGCGTCGTCTGCTCCCCGTTCAACACCGCGGCCTCCCCGTTGACGATCACCGCGGAGAGGCCCGAGGGAGGATGATGCGGATCGAGGAAGTCCCCGCGGTCCAGAAACGCGTCGGGATCGAACACGACGAGGTCGGCGAAGAGCCCCTCCGCAATCAGTCCCCGGCCCGCTATGCCGTAACGCTGCGCGGGGGCGGAGGTCATCCTGCGCACGGCCTCCTCCGGCCTCAGGAGCCCTCGGTCCCGGGCGATGCGTCCCAGAAAGCGCGCCGTCGTGCCGTAGGCCCTCGGGTGGGGGCACCCCTCCCCGCTGCGGACGGCCCACGCGTCCGATCCCAGCGCGGTGAGAGGGTGGCCCAGGACGTGCATCAGGTCGTCCTCGCTCTGCTCGTCCAGCAGGACCATCAGCGCGGTTCCCCCGATGCGCAGCAGCCAGTCCATGAAGGCCCCGATACTCTCCGCGTCCATGGTTTGCCGGTTCAGGATGTCCGCCAGGTTGCGGCCCTCGCACGCGGGGTCCGCGGGGCAGCTTCCGATCAGGACCCGCCCCCACCCCTGGAGGAGCATCAGGTTGTCGCCCGGCACGTCATCCCGCAGGATCGCTTCCGCGATGCGGGACCGCTGCGTTCCGTCCCGAAGTCGCGCAAGCAGGGCCTCCACGCCTCCCTCCGCCGCCCAGGTCGGCAGGAGCGAGAGGATCGTCGTGCTGCCCGCCACGTAGGGGTAGGCGTCGCACAGGACATCCATGCCCTCCGCACGGGCCCGCTCCATCGTGCGCAGCGTCTCGAATATCTTGCCCCAGTTTGCCCGGCCGATGGCCTTGTGGTGCGATACCTCCACGGCGGCCCCGGTCTCCCGGGCCAGGTCCAGCAGCTCGTCCACGCACTCGGTCACCGTCGTGCTCTCGCTCGCCATGTGGAAGGCGCAGCGCCGGCCCCGCCGCGCGGCCACGGAGAGGAGCGCGGCGATCTCCTCCCGCCCCGCATAGCTCCCCGGCGGATAGGCCAGGCCGAAGGAGAGCCCGCAGGCCCCCTGATCGAACTCCCGTTCCAGAAGCTCCCGCATCCGGTCGAGTTCCCGTTCCCTCGGAGGGCGGTCCTCGAAACCCATCACGGCGGCGCGCAGCGTGCCGTGCCCCGTGAGGATCGCCAGGTTCTGGGCCGGACGGACCGCCTCGATCCTGCAGGCGAAGGAGGCGAAGTCGCTCCATCCCCAGTCGTACTCCGGAGCCGCCCCCACGAAGGGCCCCATATAGCGGGCCAGGGCCTCGCGGTGCTCGTCCGAGAGCGGCGTCAGGGAGAGCCCGCAGTTCCCGCAGACGGAGGTCGTGAACCCCTGGAGGATGAAGTTCCGGGCCTCGGGGCAGCGCAGGATGCCGTGGTCGACGTGATTGTGTGCGTCGATGAACCCGGGGGCCACGACCCTCCCCGACGCGTCGACCGTCGTCCTGCCGTCCGGAAGGCGGCCCAGCGCGGCGATGCGGTCGCCGCACACCCCGACGTCCGTGCGGAAGAGGGGGTTCCCCGCCCCGTCCGCCACGTACCCGCCCCTGACGACGATGTCGAACGTCATGCCCCCTCGTCGTCCCTCTCGTAGAGGACGTCGAGACAGGCGTCGCAGAGCGCCCGAAGGCTCGACACCTCCCGCTCCTCCGGAAGGCCCGCGGCCGCGTAGGCCAGGGGCAGTTCCGTGCAGGCCGTCGCGATCGCCAGGTCCTTCTCGCTCCACAGCTCCTTTACGACCTCGCGCATCAGACCGGCCGCCTCGGCCATCTCCCCGGCCTTCACGAGGCGCAGGCAGCGCTGCACCCGGTCCTGCTGCCGCTCCGACGGGTGCAGGAACCGATAGCCCCTCCGCTCCGCACAGGCCGGATAGATTCCGCAGGCCCGCGTCCCCGATGTGGACAGGAGCCACGCCCCCTGCGGACTGCGGCGCCGTGCGGCGTCCACGGTGGCCTCCACGATGTGAACCAGAGGGATGGGCAGATCGGCCCGAAAGCGGTCGATGAAGTGATGGGCCGTGTTGCAGGGGACGGCCAGCAGGTCCGCCCCCCACTCGGCCAGGCGCAGCAGGTCCCGGCGCATCGCGGGCAGGGGGTCGGGCCCGGCGCCCAGAATTCCGTCGGTGCGGTCCGGGATGCCGGGGTCCGAGAGCATCAGAAGGTACGGATGCCCGGCATCGTTTTGAGCCGGAGCCCCCGCCGCCAGGAGCCTCAGAAACTCGGCCGCCGCCGCGGGCCCCATCCCGCCCAGAATTCCCAGTTTTTTCTCGGGCTTGGAGAGCAATTCAGTCAAAACTCCTTTTCGGACGTCCCCAGCGATCGGCGGAAGCGGGTCGAGTCCGACCCGTCTGGAAACGTCGTTCCATTTTCGGAACTCAAAGCGCTTTTATGAACTCCCTGGCCTTCGAAAGGTCCTTGTCCGTCGGGTGCTTTCTCCCGATCCCGCCGAAGAGCCCGAACGGTCCCCAGGTGTCGTATCCCCTGCAGGCGTATCGTCCGACGTAGGTTCCGGCCTTCTCCTTCAGGATGTGCTCGACGGAGGCGGCGTAGTTCTTGAAGTTGATCCCCGCCGTGTAGACGATGAACGTCCTCTGGCGCGCATCGAGCTCGATGTCCTTCGCCAGCTGGACGATGTCGGGGCTCAAGGACTGGAAGTACACGCCCGACGCAAACCCGACGACGTCGTATTTCGAGAAATCCACATCCTTCGCCTGGTCCGCGGGATACAGGTCGCAAGCCCGTTCCTCCGCCATCGCCTCCAGAACTTTTTTCGTGTTGCCGTGATGGGTCGAGACATACACGACGGCAATTTTCGCTTCCATATGGATTTGCTCCTTTCCTTGACCGTCCCGGCGGTCCCGGGCCGATATCCCTGTACGTTTCATGCCCAATTATAGCCATTTTCGTCGATCGTGCATCATGGATATGGCCTTACCCGGAGGCGACGCCGGGCCTGGGGCGAAACGTCGGACGAAAAATTTTTCACGAGGTTATTCTTTTCTTACCCTATTTATCCTGAATATGGGATAATTGAGAAGTCGAGCTATTTCATCTTTGTCGGGAGGGATTGTTGTATGAGGAAGAGACTGTCTTTGTTGGCGTTGTCACTGTCGGTCGTGATGCTTGTCGGGGCCGTCGCCTGGGGTGCGCCGATCAGGGTTGGCTTCGTCGTTCCCAGCACCCGCGACGACCTGGCGTGGAGCCAGGCGATGTACGAGGGCATCGTTGCCGTTCAGGAGGAGCTGGGTTCGGACAAGCTGGAGCTCTCGATCAGCGAGCGCCTGGGCAACCCGGTGGATGCGGCTGCGGCCATCCGTCAGTACGCCTCCCAGGGCTACGACCTCATCATCGCCCACGGCGCGCAGTACCAGAGCCTGCTGAACGACATCGCCCCGGACTTCCCCAAGACGACCTTCGCCTACGGGACCGGCTACGCCGCGAAGTTCCCCAACATCTTCGCCTACGATCCCCACTCTCAGGAGGGGGCCTACATCGGCGGCGTGGTCGCGGGCATGATGACCAAGAGCGGCGTGATCGGTTTGGTCGGCCCCGTCGAGGCCGGCGATGCCATCAAGTACAACAAGGGATTCGAGATGGGCGTGAAGGCCGTGAACCCGAAGGCCGAGGTCCGCATCGCCTACACGGGCTCCTTCAACGACCTGGTGGGGGCCGGCGAGATCGCCCGCACGGCCATCAATGCCGGTGCGGACTTCCTGAGCGGTTCCTCGCAGCAGAGCGTCGGCGCGCTCAAGGCCGTCGCCGAACACAAGGGGGTCTACTGGATCTCGACGGACCTCAACATGAAGAACGTCGCCCCCGAGTCCGTGCTCCTCGCCCAGGTCTACCTCTTCAAGAACGTCGTGAGGGAGATGCTCGACTCCCGCGCCAAGGGAGAACTCGGGGGCCGGGCCATCCCGCTCTCCATCGCCAACGGGAACATCGATATTCAGATCAACCGCGAGCTTCCGCCCGAGGTCGCCCAAAAGGTCGAGGAGATCAAGTCGGACATCGCCAGCGGCAAGCTGAAGATCGAACTGAACTGATCGTAATGGGATCGGGGGGCCCGGCTCGTCGGCGGCGTCCCCCGTTTTCCGAATGGCTTGGACGATCGGGGGGATGTCCATGGCGGAACGGATCAAGACCCTCGAGATGAGGGGGATAACCAAGCGTTTTCCCGGCGTCGTGGCGTGCGACTCCGTGGACCTGGACCTGCGTTCGGGGGAGATCCTGGCCCTGCTCGGGGAGAACGGGGCGGGGAAGAGCTCCCTGATGAACGTCCTGTACGGACTCTATCGTCAGGACAGCGGAAGTATCGTCGTGAACGGGAGCGAGGTGGTCATCGACAGCCCCCTCGCCGCCTTCCGGCTGGGTATCGGGATGGTGCACCAGCACTTCATGCTGGTGCCGAACCTCACGGTGACGGAGAACGTCGCGCTGGGGTTCTGCCATCGGCACGCCTTCTCCCTGGATCTGGAGGAGGTGCGCTACAAGATCCTGGACATCTCCCGCAGACACGATCTGGAGGTCAAGCCGGATGCCCTGATCTGGCAGCTCTCGGTGGGAGAGCAGCAGAGGGTCGAGCTGATCAAGTCCCTGGTCCTGGGGGCCAACCTCCTGATCATGGACGAGCCCACGGCCGCCCTGACCCCGCAGGAGACGGACGAGCTTCTGGACCTGCTCGGGGATATGGCCCGCAGGGAGTGCTCCGTCATCTTCATCAGCCACAAGCTGAACGAGGTCCGGCGCGTCAGCGACCGAGTGATGGTCCTCCGGGGCGGCAAGCGGGTCTACGAGGGCCCGACCCGGGAGCTCTCGGACCGCGAACTGGCGGACCGCATGGCGGGTCGGACCCTGGGGCAGGCCTCGTCCCGCACGCCCCACCCTCTGCGCGAGGAGACGGCCCTGGACATCGTGGATGTCCGGGCCAGGGGGGACCGCGACCGCGGAAAACCGGCCCTGAACGGAGTCACATTCGACGTCCGCAAGGGAGAGATCTTCGGCATCGCCGGCGTCTCCGGAAACGGGCAGCGCGAGCTTGCCGAGGTCATCAACGGCCTGCGGAAGGTCGAGAGCGGCAACATCCTGATCGATTACTGGAACATCACCAACCACACGCCCCTGCAGATCATCGAACAGGGCATGGGCTACATCCCGGAGAACCGCATCCGCGAGGGAATCATCCCCTCCTTCTCCGTCCGCGAGAACCTGATCCTGAAGGAGTACGACGGCCCCGAACTCTCGAGCCGGGGCTTCCTGAACCGGGAGAAAATCCGGCGCTTCGCGTCCGACCTGGTCTTCTCCTTCGAGATCAAGACCCCGGACATCGAGACGCCCTGTGCCACCCTGTCGGGCGGCAACATCCAGAAGGTCATCCTGGCCCGGGAGATCACCCGTCAGCCCAAGGTGCTGGTCGCCGTCTACCCGATACGCGGCCTGGACCTCGGCGCGACGGAACACGTGCACAGGCAGCTCCTGAAGATCAGCGAGTCGGGGACCGCCGTGCTGCTGATCTCCGAGGAGCTGGACGAGCTACTGGACATCTGCGACCGCATCGCCGTCATCTACGAGGGGCGCATCATGAAGGTCCTGAACGCCGCCGAGACCGACAAGCAGGAGCTCGGTCTGCTGATGGCGGGCATCGGCGCCGCGGAGAAGAGCCCGGCCGACGGGGAGGCGGAGGAATGAGAAAGAGTACGATCCTGATCTACAACGTAGCGGTCATCCTGTTCTTCCTTTTCTGTGCGCTCCTGTTGGGGGCCGGGCTCTTCGCGGTAGCCGGCGGCAACCCCCTGGCGGCCTACGCCGTCATGTTCACCGAGCCCCTGAAGGACCCTTTTGGGATATCGGAGACGCTGGTGCGCGCGACGCCCCTGATGCTGGTGGCCGTGGGCGTCGCCATCTCCTTCCGCAGCGGCATCCTGAACATCGGCGGGGAGGGGCAGATCCTGATCGGGGCCGTGGCCGGCGCATTCGTGGGGCTGGCCCTGCCCGACCTGCCCAAGTTCCTTCTGATCCCCCTGATCTTCGCCACGGCCTTCGTCGGCGGGGCCCTGTGGGGGACCATCGCGGGATGGCTCAAAGCCTACCTCGGGGTCAACGAGATCCTCAGCACGGTCATGCTGAACTACATCGCGAGCCAGGTCTACATCTATCTCCTGCGGGCTCCGATGATCGACCCGCAGGAGCTGGCCTACGGAACGGGCATCCCCCAGACGGCGCAGCTCTCCCCCAACGCCTGGCTGACCCGCCTGATGCCCCCGATGCGCCTGCACTCCGGATTGATCTACGCGGTGCTCCTCGCCGTGCTGACCTACCTGATGCTCTGGAGGACGACCTTGGGCTACCGCATGAGGGCCTGCGGGGCCGAGCCCCTGGCCGCGCGCTGCGCGGGCATGAACGTGAAGCGCCACCTCGTCCTGGCCATGCTTCTGGCCGGAGGAATGGCGGGGCTGGCCGGGGCCGTGGAGCTGTGCGGCGTGCATCGCCGCGCCCTGGAGGCGCTCTCCGCGGGGTATGGGTTCAGCGGGATCGTGGTGGCCCTCTTCGGCGGGCTTCACCCGCTGGGGATCATCCCCGCCTCGATGCTCTTCGGGCTTCTGATCGTCGGTGCGGACATGATGCAGCGGGCCGTCACCATCCCCGCCCACATCATCCTGGCCATTCAGGGACTGATCATCCTGGCCGTCGTCTCCTCCTCGATCTTCATCTCGAACCGAGGCATACGGGCCCGGATCCTGTCCCGCTTCATCCGAGAGGAGGCCTCCTGACATGGGCTGGGAATCCCTGTTCTCCGTCATGCTCGCCGCCGCCGTCCCCATGGCCGTTCCTCTGCTTCTGGTAGCCCTGGGGGAGATGTTCGACCAGAGGGCCGGCCTGTTCAACCTCGGCGCCGAGGGCATCATGATGATGGGGGCCTTCGCGGCGTTCTTCATCGACCTGAAGTTTCATATGCCCTGGCTCGGCCTCGCGGCGGCCCTTGCCGTCGGAGCCCTCCTCGGGCTCCTTCTAGGTTTGGTCTGCATCACCTTCAAGGCCCGTCAGGGCATCGCGGGGATCGGCCTCTACATGCTGGGCTGGGGGATCTCCGGGACGCTCTTCCGCGTCTACGTCGGCGGCCCCACACCGGTCACCGGGATCCCCGCTCTGAGATTGGACCTCCTGCGGAGCGTTCCCTGGGTCGGGCCGGTCCTGGCGACCCTCAGCCCCATGGACTACGTCGCGTTCGCGCTGATCCCCCTGTCGAGCTACCTGCTCTTCCGAACGTCCTGGGGACTGAAGGTCCGCGCCGTGGGCACCACGCCCCGCGCGGCGGACACGCTGGGGATCGATGTCTCCCGCGTCCGCTACCAGTGCGTGATCCTGGCCGGGGCCTTCGCGGGGCTGGCCGGCGCGTACCTGTCCGTCTGCTCGGCCAGGATGTTCGCCGACAACATCACGGCGGGCCGTGGATTCATCGCCGTGGCGCTCGTCTACTTCGGGCGCTGGTCGCCCTGGGGCGTGGCGGGCGGAGCAGTGCTGTTCAGCATCGCCGCGGCGGCGCAGCGCCTGATCCAGTTCTACGGCATCAAGTTCCCCTACGAGCTGGCCCTGATCGTGCCCTATGTTCTGGTCATCCTGGTGCTGGCCTTGTCCCCGAACCGCAGGCGCGTCGAGCCTGCGGCACTGGGGAAGCCTTACGACCGGGAGAACCGGGGTTAAGCCCGATCCCGATATCCCGGCTCTCCCGCATCCATCGTCTGGGCGGACGACCGGTTTCCACAGGGCCGAAGCTCTGCGGGGACCGGTCGCTTTTTGTCCCGCATCACGCTCCTCTCACGTACATATCCCGTATGCGAAAATCCGCAAGAGCCCCGGCTTGTCAAGGACACGAAGGTCCTGTAGCATAAACGCGTCGCGGCATTTCGGAATTCCATTTCTTGTTATCAAGTTATCGAAAGGAAGTGTTCTTACAATGAAGATGTTCGTTCTGTCGCTCGTTCTGATGGCCCTTACCCTTTCGCCCGCCCTTGCCGGGGAGAAGAAGCTGCCGACCTTGAAGGCTTTGTCCACAGCGACCTGACCCGCATGCGTGCAGATGTCCAAGGTCTTGGACGAGATCAACGATAAGTACGCGGGCAAGCTGGTTGCGGAGAAGGTGAACGTAGAGGAGCACCCCGAGGTCGCCCGGGAGTACAAAGTGCGCTACGTTCCCACCCTCCTCTTCATGGACGCCGAGGGCAAGGTCGTCCAGCAGGAGGTCGGCTACCGCAGCCTCGACGAAGTTCTGGAAATCTTCAAAAAAGCGGGGGTCGCCATAGAATAATGCTTGACATCATCAACGCCATCTCCTCCGTGATGTTCTCGAGCGGGCCCCTGCAATGGGCGGGGGCCTTCCTCTGGGGGATCGCGAGCGTCATCCTCAGCCCCTGCGGCATCGCAGCCATTCCGCTGGTCGTCGGCTACATCGAGAACACGGACAGCCCCAGCCGCTGGGAGGCCTTCAAGATATCCTGCGCCTTCTGCAGCGGAATCGTGCTGAACCTCATGCTGGTGGGGTTCGTCACCTCCAGCTTCGGTCTGCTTCTGGGCGGTAACGAACAATTCCTGACGCTCTTCGTCGCCGCGGTGTTCATCCTTATGGGCATCCATCTGACGGGGTTCGTGCATTTCAGGTTCTTCTCGTTCGGGGGGGGCGGCTCCACGGAGCGGCGCGGGCTTTGGGGGGCTCTGGTCCTGGGCATCGTGTCGGGGCTCGCCATCGGCCCGTGCAGCATCGCCTACATCACCCCGGTGCTTTCTTTGGCTGCGGCTCAGGCCTCGCACGGGCTCTTGTTCTCCTTCGGCCTGATCCTTGCCTATGCGTTGGGCTACAGCGTCGTGTTGATCGTATCCGGGACCTTCGCTCAGCTCGCCTCCGGCTGGCTCCAGAGCGAGCGGGGACAGAAGGCCCTGCGCGTTTTGAACTTCCTTTGCGGCGTCGTGCTGATCTGTGTGGGAATCTATCTGGCCCACGGCGTCCTGTACCTTTATTTCATCTGATTCAGGAACGAAACGTCCGAGTGAGGAGCGAAGCGCCTTGATTTCCGGCGGGCCGACTCCCCTCTTGTGCGAAAAGCGCCCTCCCGTAAAGGGATAGAAACAAAATGCGTAAGTCTGTGTGATGTAACGATTCATAGATATGGATTTATTGGTGCGACACAAAACGAGGCACAAAATCAGGGAGATTTGTGCCTCGTTTTGTGTCGATTGGAAGGGGTGTTATATAATTTTGAAGTAGAGATGATACGGATTGACATAGGAATACCAGGCTCAATGACGAGAGAAGAAGCCTTGAGACGAAAAAAGTATTCAGCGAGAGTGCTGTGAGGATAGTTGCCGAAATGGTAAAAGCAGGGACGGAATAACGTCAGGACTGGATTCCCCGCACCTGCCGGAGGCAAACCATGGAACGACCGACTAGGGAAACACTGACCGTCGAGTTCAAAAGCGACCGCCGGCCTCTGCCGTTGGATGAGCTCTATAAGGCGCTGGTCGCCATGGCGAACACCGACGGCGGCGTCCTTTACCTTGGCGTCGAGGACAACGGGCATGTCTCGGGCGTCAGCGAACAGCACAAAAATCTGATCGAGATGGCCGCAAAGGTCCAGGCCCACACCGTTCCTTCGCTTGTCCTTACCCTTCGCCTGGAAACCTGGGATCAGCGCGATGTGTTGGCCCTGGAGGTGAATCAGTCCCGTCAATTGACGATGACGTCCGACGGGCAGTATCTGCGTCGGCGGCTGAAGCCGGACGGCTCGCCGGAGAACATCCCCATGCAGCCGCACGAGATCATGCAGCGGCTTTCCTCCATCCGGGCCATTGACCCTTCCGCACAGGTAATTGAGACAATCGCCGCCCGCGAGGCGCTGAACCCGCTGGAGCGGGAGCGGCTTCGCGGCATGGTGCGAACATACCGCGGCGAAGCGCCCCTTCTGGAATTGTCCGATGAGGAACTGGATAAGGCGCTTGATCTGGTCCGGGAGCTGGACGGGGTCTGCTATCCGACGGTCGCCGGCCTTCTGTTGATGGGACATGAAAGGTATATCCGCGAGTTCGTCCCCGGAAACGAAGTTCTATTTCAGGTGTTGGACGGCGTCAACGTACTGGTCAATCCCCCGGCGATGAGGGAGTCGCTGCTGCAGATTTTCGAGAAGGTCAGCCTGCTCTTTCAGTCGAGGGTTGTGGAACAGGAAATTCAGGTTGGGCTGTTTCGTGTCCCCGTGCCGAATTATGAGCGGGAGGCGTTTCGCGAGGGCTTTGTCAATGCCTTGGTTCACCGGGATTATTTTGTCTCCGGCGCGGTGCAGGTTCAGCTGCAAAATCGGGCGATGGTCATCTCAAGTCCGGGGGGGTTTCCGGAGGGGGTCAGCGCAGACAACATTCTGTCCGTGGCGCCGACTCCGAGGAACAGGACTCTGGCGGAGGCCGTGAAGCGGATTGGTCTTGCGGAGCGAACGGGCCGCGGAGTGGACAAGATTTACAGCGCCATGCTTCGCAGTGGACACGAAATCCCCGATTATTCCGACAGCAGCGCGGCCAGCGTAATCCTGCGGCTGAACAGCGCCTTACTTGACGAGGAATTCGTACGGATGCTCGTAACGGAGGAGAGACGCATGGACAAAATGATGCCGGTCGACGCTCTGATCGTGCTGGCCACGCTGAGGCACGAGCGCAGGGCGACGCTTGACGAGCTGTCCCACCGAATACAGAAGAGGGAGTCGGACGCGCGCAACACCGTAGAATGGCTTGTGGAGCTTGGAGTGGTTGAGGGTGTCGGCAACGGCAGGGCAAGACGGTACATGCTCAGTTCAAAGATGTATGCGCTATCCGGCAACGAGGCGGGACATACGCGGCAGCACGGGATGACGACCCTTCAGGAGAAGGACATCATACTCCGCCATCTGGAAAGTTTCTCAAGGATATCCCGCGCCGATGTGGTCGAGCTGTGCCGGTGCGACAGAAACCATGCCTATTATCTCTTGAAGCTGCTGCTTCAAGATGAAAAAATCAAAAAGATCGGGAGAGGGAAATCTGCATACTACGCACAGCGATGATGTGTCTGTAAAAGTCAGCGTAAAAGTCAGTGTAAAAGTCAGCGTAAGGCGAATAACACCTTGCAGCGTCTGGAAAATATTGGTATTTGAGTCAGCGTAAAAGTCAGCGATGTATCCAGCAAGGGGGCAAGGGCCTGTGATGAGGTCCGTCCATCTGCGAAGGAACACTCTGAACGGGGCCGCGAGGCCCCGTTTTTTATGGTGCGCAGATCTTGTGGAGCCAGTGCTTAGCCTAACCCATAATCAGTTGAGCGGTGAACCATATTCAGGTCATGTCAGCACAAAAATAAGAAGTCGATAATAAAAGCGAAAAGCAGGAAGTCCAAGAAAATAGTATCCAGCTTATCGCAGCGCGTAGCAACACGACGAAACCTTTTGCCCCTGCAGGCTGGACTGTAAATCTAAGATACTATCATTAAGAATAAGAACGGATAAAAAGAGCGGTGTGAAGAGAGGTGAAATATCTTGGAAAAATTCGCCTATTTCGGAGGATGACTCAGACAGAGCCTGCTCAAAAGATTGGCATTAGAGAAAACTCTATCACCAGCCGGGGGCTCTATCCTTGACAAGTGTTGCGGAAATACGCACAATGGTCGGCGGAATCGCATCCTTTTTCGCGCCGGGGCGTCCCGGAACGATGGACGGAGGTCACGGATAATTGCACATCAACACTGAAAAGGCCGTGGAGGTCAAGGGCTTCTCCTTCTGGTACCGGGGCTCCGAGTCCCCGGCCCTGGATTCGCTCGATCTGGAGGTGGAGCGCGGCCGCTTCGTCGTGATCATGGGCGAGAGCGGTGCGGGAAAGTCCACCCTCGCCAACAGCCTGAACGGACTGATCCCCCACTTCGTCCGGGGCCGGTACGAGGGCTCCGTGACGGTGGGCGGCCTCCCGGCCAGGGATACCCCCGTCAGCCGGATGGCCCGCGAGATCGGCCTGGTCTTCCAGGATTTCGAGGCCCAGCTTTTCTCCACCAACGCGGGGCTCGAGGTTGCCTTCGGGCCCGAGAACTTCGGCGTGCCGAGGTCCGAAATCGTCCTTCGCATCGGCGACGTGCTGCGGACGGTCAACCTGGAGGGCTTCGAGGGGCGACATCCCGCCACCCTCTCCGGCGGCCAGAAGCAGCGCCTGGCCATCGGCTCCGTGCTGGCCGCGCGGCCGTCGGTGCTGTGCATGGACGAGCCCACCACGGACCTAGACCCCATGGGGAAGCTCGAGGTTTTTTCCATCGCGCGGACGCTGAGCGCCCAGGGGGATCTGACCCTGATCATCATCGAGCACGAGACCGAGGAGGCCCTGCACGCCGAGCGCCTGATCCTGATGAAAAAAGGGCGCGTCCTCGCCGACGGGACGCCCGGGGAACTGCTACGGGACGCGGCGCTCGTTGCGGAGGCCGGGATTCGTCCTTTGCAGATACCCCAATACTTCGCGGCGCTGAACGTCTGCCCCGCGGAGGAGCTTCCGCTGCTCCCCGACGAGGGGGCGGAGCTCTTCCGCAACAGGGGGTTCACCCTCGACGACGCGCGCTGCCGGGAGCTTTCGGAGCGCGACGCCGAGCGGGAGAACAGCTATGGGGAGACGGTCGTCGAGGTCGAGGACCTGAGCCACGTCTACCCCAACGGCGGGGCCGCGGTGAGCGGCGTGACCCTGAGCATCCGGCAAGGCGAGTTCGTGGCCATCCTGGGGCACAACGGAAGCGGCAAGACCACTCTGGTGAAACACTTCAACGGCCTCCTGCTCCCGAGCGGCGGCCGGGCGCTGGTCCGGGGCAGGGACACCGCGAAGCACTCGGTCTTCGAGATCGGGAAGGAGGTGGGGTATGTCTTTCAGAACCCGGACCATCAGATATTTGCGGACAACGTATTCGACGAGGTCGCATTCAGCCCCAGGATTCGCGGATGCTCCGCGGAGGAGGTGGCGTCGCGTGTGACCGAGGCCCTCGAGGCCGTCGGACTTCAGGGCTACGAGAAGAGGGATCCCTTCACGCTCGGAAAGGGGGAGCGCCAGCGGGTCGCGGTCGCCTCCGTGCTCTCGGCCCGGCCCGGCGTCATCATCCTGGACGAGCCCACCACGGGGCTCGACTACGGCGAGCAGAGGCGGATGATGGAGCTGATCCGGAAGCTCAACGAGGCGGGGCAGACCATCATTATGATCACCCACACCCTGTGGGTGGTGGCGGAGTACGCCCACCGCATCGTGGCGATGAGGGACGGCCGGGTGGTGATGGACGGTCCCACGCGGCAGGTCCTGGCTCGCGAGGAGGAGCTGGCCGCCTCGCACCTGAGGCCGCCCCACATCGTCAGCCTGGGCAACCGTCTGGGACGGACGGTCCTCTCCGTGGAGGAGCTGGTGCGCTGCACCCGTATGCCTGAAAACGGCCGCTCCCCCCAAAATGCCGAGGGCGCCGCCGAAAGGGGGGACGCCTGATGGACCTGTTCCTCTACCTCGACAGGGACACCCCGATTCATCGGCTCGATCCCCGCACCAAGATCCTGCTGACGCTGCTGAGCTTCGCCATGGCCCTGATGTTCCGGGACATCCCGGTCCTGCTCGTGGTGACGGCCCTGGTGCTGTTCGTCGGAGCCCTGGGGCGTGCGCTTCCGAACCTCGGACGCATCCGCGGCGTGCTGATCATGATCGCCCTGTTCTGCCTGACGATCTGGCCCCTGGCGCGCGGCGAGTTCTCGCTCTCCGGGGTGCTCTACGGCGCGATGATTGCCCTCAAGACGGACCTCATGATCGTGGCGGGCATGGTCTTCCTGAGCACCACCAAGATCGAGGAGATCGCCGAGGGGCTGGTCAGGCTGCACCTTCCCTACAGGGGAGCCTTTGCCTTCGCCACGGCCATCCGTCTGGTGCCCATGATCGTGGAGACGAGCCACACGATCATCCAGGCGCAGAAATCCCGGGGGCTGGACCTGGACTCGGGGAACTTCCTGGAACGAATACGCAGGCACGTCCCGCTGGTGATCCCCACGCTCGTGTCCCTGATCCGGAGCACCAACGTCTTCTCCATGGCGCTCGAGTCCAAGGGGTTCGGCTACAGCTCCAAACGCACGACGCTGCTGGACCTGCGGCTCGGGAGGGGCGACTGGGCCGCGATGGCCCTGGGGCTTGGCGCCTTCGCGGCCCTGCTGGCTCTGAAGCTGGCCCCCGGAGCGTATGCCGCGTGGGCCGCGTTCTTCCCGTGGGGAAGTTTCTGACGGAATCCTCGGGGCTTTGCCCCGAACCCCATCCGGGAGGCTCGGCCTCCCGGAACCCACTGAAATAAAAAGAAACGAAATGAAAAGGAGCGGATGATTGATGAAAGAGGTATTCTCCATGTGGGGAAAGACCAAGATGGTCGTCCTCGTAGCACTGTGCGCCGGCCTGTACGCGGCCCTGCTGATCCCGTTCAAGGGCTTCGTCCTGATACCCGGCGTGACCGAATTCCGCCCCGCAAGCGCGCTGCCGGTCGTCATGGGGCTCCTGTTCGGGCCCGCCGGGGCCTGGGGCTCGGCCATCGGCAACCTGATCGGGGACTTTTTCGGGTCGCTCGGAGTCGGAAGCCTCTTCGGCTTTTTCGGGAACTTCATCTTCGCCTACGTCCCCTACAAGATCTGGACCAACCTCGGCCTCGTCCCGAAGGACGATCTCGAGCCCTGTGTGACCACCCACAGGAAGGCCGCAGCCTACGTCGTCGCAGCCCTTCTGGGCTCCATGGGCTGTGCGCTCACCATCGCCTGGGGACTCGAGCTGCTGGGCATGGTGCCCTACGCGGCCCTGGGCACCATCATCATGCTGAACAACTCCATCCCGTCCATCGTGCTGGGGCTTCCCATCCTGATGGTGCTCTACCCGCGCGTCAAGAAATGGGACCTCCTCTGGACGGATATCGTGGACGAGGCGGACCAGCCCGTGCCGGGCGCCATGTCGAAGATCGGCGCCTTCTTCATGATCGTCAGCATCCTTGGCGGCTGGGCCGGAGCCCTGCTCCTGGCGCTGGGGGCCGGACAGGCCCTGCTGTACGGCGGATTCAATGCGGGCGGCGCCGTCGGTTCCTTTGGAGTCGTCCTGGCGTCCGGCCTCGGGACGGTGGGAATGGTCCTCTCGTTCTTCATCCAGACGACGGGAAAAGCCTCCGACCGCTGAGCGGCGCGGGAAATCCCCGAAAATCGCTTGTCGTCGTCTCGAAGCCTCTGGGCGCGCAAATTGCCCGGAGGCTTTCGTTTTGCGGACGGCTCGACGCCGAACGGTTTTCCCGTCCCTGGGTATCGCCCCCTATTTGTTTGTAATGACGCAATCGACGAACAACGACACATCCGAAGAACGACATGGCTGGCGCATTTTATTGACACACGTACCGCAATGGATTATATTTGTGCAAGTTCCGCATTACAAACAGTAAGGAGTGGTTCTCATGAAAGGCAGGAAGTTTGGTGTCGGCGCTCTTCTGGCCGCGTTCCTTTTCGCTCTGCTGGCTCTGGGCGGATGCGGCGGCGGCGGGGAGAACAACCTCGCGGGGCGGAATCCTCAACCCCAGCCGCAACCCCAGCCTCAGCCCCAGCCTCAGCCCCAGCCTCAACCCCAGCCTCAGGTCGGGGTTCTGGACGGTTGGAAGGGGACATGGAAGAGTTTCTACGGTTCCATGGATGCGCCCGAGGTCGATGCCATCTGCGAGAAAGCGGCGGCGTCCCTGCCCGCTTACACCCCAAAGGGTGTGAAGGGCGCCCTTGGGCAGTCCTACCGGACCGATTTCGACAGCCTGAAGGTGGAGGGAAGCGGGATCACCTTCATGGATTCCAAGGGGACGTCCCTGGGAACCCTCACCTACGCGTCCCGCGGGGTCGAGAAACGGAAGTTCGGGACCTTCGACATCGAGTGGCATCAGTTCGAGGCGACAAGCGGCGCGTCGGATAAGGTGAAGATGTACAAGTATCTGGTGATGCTCGCGGTGCACAGTGATACACCGGAGGGGGTCAAGCACTGGCACATGCGCTACGGCAGCGAGAGTTTCAAGGAGCTGATCGACGAGGCCGCCAGGGCCATGTGGTGGCCGACGCTCTGCGCTCCGGGGGATGTCGCCCGCCTTCTTAAGGATATGTCGACCCCGGAAGCCATAAAGGAAGTCGTCGATATGCTCAAGGACGCCAACCCGCTCGAGGGCTGGAAGG
>ERZ773065.845-NODE-845-length-16344-cov-7.933943_pt1 | contig 16344 bp, 10 predicted proteins | sample MGYA00580623_ERZ773065 | MGnify/ENA primary metagenome ERZ773065 (study PRJEB29015, sample SAMEA2738017) | human oral metagenome | biome: human oral; feature: human-associated habitat; material: dental | place: China | collected 2047 ... | reverse complement strand
TCGTGTGTTGGGCGACTCCCGCATCGTCATGTTCGTTCATGGTCCTCTTCACGAGGGAGAACTCCATCTCCACCGTGGAGACCCTTTCACCGGAGATACGGGCCATGACCTGCTTTTCAAAGCCGAGGGTCTCATAGCGCCGGTAGTAGGCGGTGTTCACCAGATCCTTACCGGCCTCGATATCACCGGCAAGGTAGGCGGCCTGCGCATCATCGAGGATCTGAGCCATTTCCTTGGCGACCTGTCCCCAAGGGCCTGGACTGTAGTCATCGGATGCGCCATCCGAGGAGCCTTTGCCGTCGAGGGTGGCGGCGTCTTCGCGCAGGTAGTTCTTCAATGCGCTCGTGTGTTGGGCGACTCCCGCATCGTCATGTTCGTTCATGGCCCTCTTCACCAGGGAGAACTCCATCTCCACCGTAGAGACCCTCTCACCGGAGATGCGGGCCATGACCTGCTTTTCAAAGCCGAGAGTCTCATAGCGCCGGTAGTAGGCCGTGTTCACCAGATCCTTACCGGCCTCAATATCACCGGCGAGGTAGGCGGTCTGAGCATCATCGAGGATTTGGCTCATTTCTTCGGCAACTTGCTCCCAGGAGTCGGCGTCAGCGGCGCGGGCGGGAGCAGGCAGGAGGATGAGGGCAAGGAGTGCGAGGAGGACACAGGCTTGTATCCAGGTGGTGATTCGCCAGGTGGTGTTCCGCTGTGAGTGCTCCTTCGAGGCTGTCTTCGCTGCCACCCGTTGTTCCCCTTCGTGTCTTGAGCCGCATGGGGCGGCTCTTTGCGTGTACGACGCATGGGATGCGCCGAGCAACGCTTAGTCTAACCAGAATTGCATAAGGTGCCAATTACCTATTTAAGGCTTGCCTCATTAAGGCTGGTGAAAGAGGATGTGAATGCTCGAGCAAGGTTTCTTCCGAGCCTTGAACACCGCGCCTTGGCTGGAGCATTCTCAGGGGTTCACTCAGATTGACACCCCAACTCAAGTCAGCACGGTGTGAGAGCTCAGGCAGCCACCGGCCCTGACTCAGGGTGCACCACACTTTGCCCAGTCCAGACACTGACAGACACGCCTCTTTCCTCGCCGACGCCCCCTTACACGGGCTCCAGCACGCGCTCTCAATGCACCCTTCCTTTGGCCAGCCCTCCCGGCCCTTGCCCGGGCAGACAAGGTCCCCCTGATCTAGAGGCCAACACGCGCCCTCGATGCGCCTCCCTCTGCCCGAGTTCAGTCCTTCTCCTGCCGCCCCCCGTCCTCGCGCAAACATCCCTTGACCATATGAAGCACCCGATCGGCAAAGCGCGTCGCCTCCTCCTCGTGGGTCGCAACCACGACCGCCCTACCGTCGTCCGCCGCACGGCGCAGCATCTCAAGCACCATCACAGCGTTCTCTTCATCAAGGCCCGCAGTCGGCTCATCAGCAAGGACCACTTTCGGGTCCATCATCAGTGCCCGCGCCACCCCCATGCGCCGCAATTCCCCGCCCGATAACTCGCTCGGGGACGCATCCGCAAGCGCCGACATGCCCACCGCTTCAAGGAGCTCCAAGCCCCGCTCAGGTCCCACCGCCCCTTTCGTGGAAAGGACAGCAGGCAAAATGACGTTCTCCACGACGCTCAAGGAGCGAAGGGCCGCATGTCCTTGAGGAACCAGGCCGATCTTCTCATTGCGCAGACTCGACAGCTCCACCTCGGACAGGGAATACAGGTCCTCGCCATCGAGGAGGACCCGGCCCGCCGTAGGCGCGAGAACTCCGGCAAGCATTGACACCAAGGTGCTCTTACCGCTTCCCGAACGCCCCTTGAGGAGCACCAGCTCACCGCACTCGACCTGCAGGTCCACCGGCTCAACCGCAGTGAAGACCGCGCCCGCCGCACGGCGAGTGAATTCCTTCGTCAATCCTTGGGCACTGATCGTCATCTCATTCCCCTTCCTTGAGTACAAGGGCCGCGTCCATCCTGTTCACACGCATCATCGACACCCACGAAGCCAACACCGCCGCAAGGAGGACCGCCGCGAGCGATTCCACGGCCAGCAGACCCATCTGGGGAGGCGAGGGAAGAACGAAGCCAATGCCGATGAGTTGAGTGACCAGGGTGCGGAAAGCGGCGAGCACCCCGCCGGCAAGAACAATCCCCGCTAGCCCGCCCACGAGGTCAATCAGGAGCGCCTCATGTACGACGAGGCGCCCCAACTGGGATCGACTCGCCCCCAGGGCTTTGAGGAGCGCGAACTCTTGCGCCCGCTCATGAAGCATCATCGTGAAAACGAGGACGGTCATGCCCGCTCCGAGCAGCCACACGAGGCCAATGAAGATACTGATGGTGCTAGAAACCCGATCAAGAGCAGTGGCGATCCCCTTCACCATGTTCTTCGCCGTTGCGACATTCACCCCCTCGACCTGTGCGCGGATCTGCTCTGCGACCGTTTCAATATCGGCGCCAGGCTCAACGGCGACCATCACGGAAGAGACCACCGCATCGGGGTCCAGATCTGGATACTTGTTGAGTTCCTTATCCACGGAGGCCTGGAGAAGGACCTTCGCCGTGTCAAAGTTCGTGTAAACAGCATTGTCGAGAGTGGAACCGGTCGGATCGAATTGGCCGACGACTCGCAGGTTCTCGCCGTAGATCCTAAAACTCCCCTCAGGGGGGACGGCGACATTGGCGCCAACAACGACATCCATCAGGCCGATGTCCGCTCCCCCAACGGAGTCGGCAATCCAGGGTTGGACGACGAAATCCGTTGAAGGGTCGAAAGCGACGACCTGGTAGCGGCCCGAACAGCAGCTCGACCTCGCCGATGCGAGGAAGATCTGCCCGGAAACTGCCTTCACCCCATCAATCGCCCCGACCTTTTGAACCGTGCTCTTGTCCATGTAGAAGTAGCCCGGCTCGGCCTCAATGAGGAAGCTCTGAGGATTGAACTCGTTCGCCGCGTCACTTGGGGTGACGACAATATCCGCCCCCAGGCGTGCTTCCACAGTATCGAGACCCCGGTGGATGCCATGAATGAGGACACTTCCCCCGAAAGTCGCGACCGCCATGAGTACGGCGAAGGCGAAGAGGAACGCACTGCGAGCCCCATAGGCCCGAAGATTACGTCCGGGCAGCTTCATCAAGGACAGCAAAGAATCCCCACTTTCATGAGCGCATCAACAGCTTTCACTAACGCATCAACAACATCGAATCATTGTCGGCGCGCATCACCTTCGACTGCGACCAGCGCGCGCTCGCCCACCCGATGAATACGGTGATCGCACCTGCGAGTCCCGCCGAGGCGAGGATGCTCGAAGCGTCAAGGAACTCTCGATGCAGGAAGCCAAAGGATCCGAAGACGACGAAACAGGCGGCGAGCGCAACCCCTCCGAGAGCACCGATCAGGTGAATGAGGAGGGTCTCTCGCATGAAGAGGCGTGCAATGACACGATTCGAGGCGCCGATGATTCTCCAGACACTCATCTCTCGGCGCCGCTCATTCATCATGAGGGATTGAGCAACGCCGAATGCGCCGAGAAGGAGCAGCCAGGTCACTGCGGTGACGACTCCGATCGCCCCGGATTGTTTCGTAAGGGAAGAGGATGTCGAGACGAGGCCGACATCGGAGTGGAGGGCCTCGACCCTTCGAACGTACAGGTTGATCCAATTCGTCACGGATTCCACTCGTTTCCCATCCGAGATTCTCAGCAGGGCCACCGAGTAGTCCCGCTTGGGATCCATGGAGGAATAGGTGTTGATCCCCATGGCCGAGGCGTCATCAATCACCTGTTGGAGGGACGTGAAAGGCACGAATACGGCGTTGTCGTACTCGGATCCGCTGCGCTCAAGTCTGGAGTCGACCCGCCATTCTTTATTGAAAACGAAGGTTGTCCCAGCCTCAGTGACCGGGACATCAGCGCCGACTGCGACCGCGTCAGCTGGGACGAGATGACGGGGGCCCTTGTCCAGCCAGGGGGCGACAACGAAGTCCGAAGCTGGGTCGAAGCCAACGATCCAACGTGCCCCACCCTCGCCACTCGCGTCCGATAAGTAGAGCTGGTAGGCGATGCGCTCGATCTCTTCATTGTCTTTGAGGCGCGCGAGGCTTGCACGTTCCTTGTGGTAGAGGACCGGGGTGCCGAGCATCTGCACACAGCTCTTGTCGAGGCTGCGAAATCCTGCCGAAGGGTAGACGAGGATATCCGCCCCGAGCCGGTCGCGCGCGAGCTCGAGTTCACCTTTCACCGATTGGACGAGAAGGAGCCCCATCATTGCGCTCAGAGCCTGAGCGAGGACGAGGACGAGGAGGATCGTTGAACGCAGCGGGTGGGCGCGAAGACTTTTGAAGGGAATGGCGCGAAGGGACAGGGGACCTCTGTTCATTGCTCTTCTCCCGCCGGATTCGTGTCGAGCCAGAGCGCAGGTCGCACCCCGTAGATCACGTCGACATTCGCCCCGGACACATGAGCTGCGCCTTTCCGGTCGATGAATTGCGCGGTGAAGTCATAGGTGCCGGGTGAGCGCAGCCACCAGTCGGCGTGCCCGTCCTCGTCGAGAGGCAGAGCATCATCCGCAGCCTTCGCGCTCAGGAGGGCTTTGCCGACGAGTTCATGCTCAAGGGGGTCGGCGATGTAGATCGCGGCCTCGGTTTCGCTCAATGCGAAGACTCGGTCTTTCGTTGCGGGCCCACCCGTGGTGCCGGTTTTTGTTTGCGCGGCGTTTGGCACTTCGACCGTGGGGATGAGGGATCGTTCCAGGTCGGTGAAGGCCGTGTTGAGGAACTCCATGTTCATCCATTGACGCAGATCGGAGTCTTGCCAAGTGATCGGCTCGAAGGGGACGGGGTGGTAGGGGCGAGCCTCAAGGCTGTCGAGGCTGAGAAGAAGGAGGCGTCCGTCGAGCTTGTCGAGGACGATCCAGCGGATCGGCTCCGGGCCGTTGCTGTCCTTACCGTCTTGTTCATAGGAGCCGAAGTCGACAAGGCTCCCTTTGGTGGCAACACGGTAGGGAAGGGCCGGGTTGGCGTTGAGCATCGCGCGCAAGTGTTCTTCAGCCTCCGCGTATCCTCCGAGCGCTGCGAAGGCCTCGTAGGCGCGCTCGTCTTCACCGGATTGTTCGAGGCGGAGAGCCTCCTGGTAGGACACCGCCATTCGGTGCTCGCACCAGATGAGGAAAGCACCTACGACAATGAGGGCGAGAACGATAGTTGCAGCGAGTGCGCGCCTCGTCTTCCTCATTCGGGGCGCGCTTGCACGCTTCGGGACTCGCACATCATCACCTAGGCGCGAATCTCTTTCTTCGTATCCCGCGCGTTTGTATCCGTGCTGGCCGTTCCAGCTTCGACTGTGTCCACTTGAGCGGCTTCCGCCTGGGGTGCGCCCGTCTTCTTCATCTTCAGCGAATCGACAAGAGCACCGATTCCTGTGGCGGCGATGAGGACCGTCATCACCCGTGTGAAGGGCTGGAAGACCGTGTAGCAGCGCATTGTCTTCATCATGCACATGGGGCAGATGCCACCGGGAATGAAGAAGACGAAGAGGGAGGCGATGACGGCGAGGGCCTGCAGCACAATCCTCGTGGGCTTGTTCTTGATCGCAGCGGAGGCACCGAAGAGGGCGACAAGGCCGATACCCCCTGCGACGACCGTGTTTTGACACTGGTGGCAGTTCATCCAGGTGCCGTCCTCACGACGGGCACAGGCGGAGAAGACTGTGGCCGCTCCGACGCTGAGGGCGAGACTGAGGAGGGCGGGGGCCAGAGGGACGGCCAGTTTTGTCTTTGACATGAGAGGACTTGCGCTCCTGTGGACGGGTTTCTATTCAGGCTGACCAGATATAGTTAAGTCTCGCCTTACCTAATTGTCAAAATCTCATGGCGCGGTTCCTCGAAAGACTTGGGATCACTCAGGCTGGAATGCGAAAATACTCCTCGGAGGGCCGAGCGCAGCTTTGTCAGGCATTGACGCCGACGAGCACACCCATTCGATTCGTTCACCCGATGAGGACGGGATCGGACCACCGCTCCCCGCCCGCTTCGCTGACACCGACACGAGGAGATCTCAGTGCTCACAACCGCGTTTACACCATCGACCACAGCCATTGCAGGCTCTCTTCCCCTCACCGCTATAGCGGCACTCCTCCCCCTCGCGGTCTTCTTCATCATGCTCGGCGTCTTCAAGATCGCCACCCACTGGTGCGCCATCGGCTCCCTCGCCATTGCGATCGTCATCGCAGCCTTCGGCTTCCACATGCCCCTCGGACTCGCCGCACTCTCAGCGGCGCAGGGCGCCGCTTTCGGCCTCTTCGTCATCTGCTACATCGTCGTTGCCGCGGTATGGCTCTACAACCTTTCCGAGGTCTCCGGGCGCGGCGATGATGTCCGCGCCGTCTTCTCCGCTGTCGGCAAGGGCGATATCCGCATTCAGGCGCTCCTCATCGCGACCGCGTTCTGCGCGCTCATGGAAGGCCTTGCGGGCTTCGGCGCTCCGGTCGCCATCACCTGCGCGATGCTCCTTGCCCTTGGATTGAAACCCCTCAAAGCCGCCCTCGTCACCATGGTTGCGAACTCCCTGCACGTCGCATTCGGCGCAATGGCGATCCCGATGATCACCACCGCCAAACTCGGCGGATCTGAGGCCACCCTCCTGACCCAGACCGGCTCTCGCATCACCCCGCTCTTCCTCATCTGGCTCCCCTTCGTGCTCCTCGCAATGCTCGACGGCAAGCGCGGCGTCAAGCATCTCTGGCCCGTTGCCCTCACCGCCGGTATCGGCATGGCAGTCGGCCACTTCGTCACCGCACACTTCATTTCCTACGAGCTCACCGCCGTCGTCGGTGCCCTCCTCGCTTTCGCCCTCATCGCAGGCCTGCTCAGCTTCTGGTCGCCGACCACTCCCGAGGAAGAGCGCTCCGCCGTGGTCACGGAGAAACTCGGAGCGGGACGCATCACCCTGGCTCTTCTCCCCTACTGGTTCGTCGTCATCGTCTTCGCCGTTGCGAAGCTGTGGAAGTTCGGCGTCGATGTTCCCGCAGCACTGAAGACGACTGATCTCAAGATCCCCTGGCCCGGACTCAACGGAAACCTGCTCACCGCCTCAGGAGAGGTCTCGAAGGAGACGATCCTGTCGATCTCCACGCTCGCTTCGCCCGGCACGATGCTCGTCTTCGCTTCGCTCGTCGTCACCATCGTCTACTCGCTGAACGACTCGAACGGGCGCTTCCCCTTCTCCATCAACAAGGGCATCGCGACCCTCGGCTCGACCGTCATGGGACTGAAGATGGCGATCCTGACAATCAGCGCCGTCATGGCCCTCGCCTACGCGATGAACTTCTCCGGTCAGACCGTCGCGATCGGCACCGCCCTCGCCGGGACCGGCGCCGCCTTCGCATTCTTCGCCCCGATCCTGGGCTGGATCGGCACAGCGGTCACCGGTTCGGCGACCTCCGCGGGCGCCCTATTCGCGAGCCTGCACTCGACCGTTGCCGCTCAAACGGGCCTGAGCCCGCAGCTCCTGCTCGCCGTCAATGAGATCGGCGGCGGCATCGGCAAGATCATCAGCCCGCAGAACCTCGCGATCGCGGCGACGGCTGTGAAGGAAGAGGGCCTTGAGCCCGAGCTGCTCCGCAAGGCGGCCCCCTACTCGGTGGGCTTGCTCCTGCTGCTGTCCATCATCACGGTTCTGGCGTCCATGGGGATCCTCGGTTTCCTCATCGCTGGCTGAGCGGAGCCGCCGACCTAGGCGGGGCACTGTTTTGGCGGGCGCGCCGCCAGTGCGAGTGCGTGAGCTAGTCGGGCGCGCTGACCTCGGCGGACGCGGAACCCGGTCGGGCACGCCGCCTGATTCGAACCTTCACTTCGAAAGGAACACACGAATCCACATCGCCACGGGAGGGGTGTCGAGTCAGTGCTCGACACCCCTCCCATCCTCATGTGGTCGCGCCCGGCATCAAGAGCGCCTTCGGGTCCGTCCAATCACCCCTCCCATCCTCATGTGTTAGTGCCACGTGTGCTCGTACGGGGTGCCACCTCAATCCGCACCGGCCTTATCGTCAATTCCAGCTTTTCCGGCACAAACACGCTCCATATGACAGGAGTAGGACGGAAAACCTGGAGCCCAGGGCACACACCCCCGCCAGACACTCCACTCACACGAGACCACCAGGACACACCCTCTCGGCCCGCGTCTACACCCCAACGCCCGCACACCCCACACCTACAAAAGCGGAGCCCCCGCCCTCGTTCGAGGGCAGGGGCTCCGGCGTTTCAGAGCGAAGACTCAGGACTCTTCGGTGAGGACCGCGGCGCGGCCAGCCTCGAGGCGGGCCACCGGCACGCGGAACGGCGAGCAGGACACGTAGTCCACACCGACCTCGTGGAAGAAGTGAATCGACGCAGGGTCACCGCCGTGCTCGCCACAAACGCCGAGCTTGATCCCCGGCTTAGTCGAACGAGCACGGGTGACGCCCTCACGAACGAGGGTGCCGACACCGTGAACGTCAATCGACTCGAAGGGCGAGACGCCGAAGATTCCAGCCTCAAGGTACTGCGGGAAGAACACGCCCTCAACGTCGTCACGCGAGAAGCCCCAGACCGTCTGCGTCAGGTCGTTCGTCCCGAAGGAGAAGAAGTCAGCTTCCTCAGCGAGGTCCTCAGCGGTCATGGCCGCGCGGGGCAGTTCGATCATCGCGCCGATCGTCACACCCGACAGGTTGACGCCGCGCGCCTCCTGCACTTCAGCGATGATCGCTTCGCCCTCTTCACGGATGAGCTGGAGCTCGCGGACCGAGCCGACGAGGGGAACCATGATCTCCGGCTTCGGGTCAAGGCCCTTCGCGACGAGGTCGGCGGCGGCCTCGCACAGGGCACGCATCTGCAGGGCGAAGAGGCCGGGCAGGTAGATGCCGAGACGGACACCGCGCAGGCCAAGCATCGGGTTCTGCTCGTGGAAGCGACGAACCTCCATGAGCATGCGTTCATCGGCCGGATCCACCTCGCCGGTGGCCTTGGCGACTGCGACCTTGATTTCGAGCTCGGACAGGGCCGGCATGAACTCGTGGAGCGGCGGGTCGATGAGGCGGACCGTCATGGACTTGCCGTCCATGACCTCGAGCATTTCGAGGAAGTCCTGCCTTTGCAGCTTCTCAAGTTCAGCGAAAGCAGCTGTGCGCTCATCCGAGCCGGGAGCGGAGAGGATCGCGCGCTCGACGAGGGGACGACGCGAACCGAGGAACATGTGCTCAGTACGGCACAGGCCGATTCCTTCGGCACCGAATTCGATGGAGCGGCGTGAATCAGCCGGGGTGTCGGCGTTCGCGCGGACACGCAGGCGACGGACCTTGTCAGCGTGGGTGAGGATGAAGTCAACGGCCTTGACGAGCTCTTGGGTTCCTTCGTCGGCACCCGCCGCAGCGAGGCCCGCTTCAAGGCCCTCCGCCAGGTAGGTGGTGACAGGAGAATCAGTCACGGGAACATCACCGGAGAAGATCTCACCAGTCTGGCCGTCAATGGCGATCGTGTCATCGGAGGTGAAGACACGCCCATCGATCGTGACGGTGCGGGCTTCAGCGTTGATCTCGAGCGCTTCGGCGCCGCACACGCAGGTCTTGCCCATGCCTCGGGCTACGACGGCGGCGTGAGAGGTCTTGCCACCACGGGCGGTGAGGACGCCCTCGGCAACAACCATGCCGGGCAGGTCATCAGGGTTCGTTTCACGGCGAACGAGGACGCACTTGACACCCTTGGCCGAGAAAGCCTCGGCCTGCGCGTTGTCGAAGGCGATCTTGCCGACGGCGGCACCCGGGGAGGCGGCCATGCCTCGGGCGACGAATTCCTTGGAGGCCTTCTGGTCGAACTGGGGGAACATGAGCTGCGTGAGCTGGTCGCCGGTGACGCGAGCCAGGGCCTCGTCACGGGTGATGAGCTTTTCTTCGACGAGCTGGATGGCGATACGGAAAGCAGCGGCTGCGGTGCGCTTGCCGACGCGGGTCTGGAGCATCCAGAGTTTGCCACGTTCGATCGTGAACTCGATGTCGCACATGTCGCGGTAGTGCGTCTCGAGCTTGCGCATGATGCCGCGAAGCTTGTCGTAGGAGGCCTTGTCGATGTCCTCAAGGTCAGCCAGGGAAAGGGTGTTGCGGATACCTGCGACGACGTCCTCACCCTGCGCGTTCTCCAGGTAGTCGCCGTACACGCCCGAGTGGCCCGAGGAGGGGTCGCGGGTGAAGCAGACACCCGTTCCCGAGCCTTCACCCATGTTGCCGAAGACCATGGTGCAGATGTTGACGGCGGTGCCGAGGTCGTGGGGGATGCGCTCGCGGCGCCGGTAGATGCGGGCGCGCTCGGTGTTCCATGAGCGGAAGACCGCTTCAATGGCCATGTCCATCTGGGCGCGCGGGTCCTGGGGGAAGTCCATGCCCTTGTGTTCGGACACGATCTTCTTGAAGGTGACGACGAGGCCCTTGAGATCTTCGGCGGTGAGTTCGGTGTCACCTTTAACGCCACGTTCTGCTTTCAAGGAGTCGAGGGCGTCGGAGAAGAGGTCGCCGTCGATGTCGAGGACGGTCTTGCCGAACATCTGGATGAGGCGGCGGTAGGAGTCCCAGGCGAAGCGCTCGTTGCCGGAGATTTTCGCGAGGCCGAGGACCGACTGATCGTTGAGACCGATGTTGAGGACTGTTTCCATCATGCCGGGCATGGAGAATTTCGCGCCGGAGCGGACGGAAACGAGGAGCGGGTTGTCGGGGTCGCCGAGCGTGCGTTCCATTTGGTCTTCGACCCCGCGCAGTGCGGCGGTGACCTCGGTGGCGAGGGATTCAGGGACGAGTGAGTCTTTGAGGTAGGCGCGGCATGCCTCGGTCGTGATGGTGAATCCGGGGGGAACAGGAAGGCCGAGCTTCGTCATTTCGGCGAGGTTTGCTCCCTTGCCTCCGAGCAGGTCCTTCATGGACTTGTCGCCCTCGGAGAAGTCGTACACGTACTTGACCATTGAGGTCCTCAACTTCCGTAGTCGCGTGGGTCGGCCCTCCATCGGACCGCTAGGCGAAGGATAGCAAGAAAGGGACCTAAGTCACCACGCCCATGCGAAGCTGCGTTTTGACATATGTTCCAGTCGCGTTGTTTCAGGGTGCCGACGAGGCCGAGATGGGTGCCGTCGTACAGGGGTGTATCGGCACGGCTTGCGTCTTTGCGTGTCACTCGAGTTTGAGGAGGGGCTGAGTCTGCGCAGCCCCGCACAAGGGGCGGCGGGTCGAGATCCCGAAGAAGCGCCTGAGCCAGTGCCGCCAAGCCCCGTACAGGGGGCGGTGGGAGGCGGGAAGGGGGAGGCGGGGAAGCAGAGGTAAACGAGGCAACACAGCCCCCATACAAAAGACGAAGGGCGGCTGGAGGGGAGAGGGAGACAAGGCAAGCGAGGCCCTCACAAGGGGCGCGTCGCCTGCGCTTGCAGCACCCGCGAAGCAATAGTGCCCGAGCCAGAGGGACGAGAGAACTCAGCCCCACACAAGGGGCGGCGCGCCCCGGAATCGGGGTGCGCCGCCATCGAAGGTCTCTGAGCTAAAGGCCTTTTACTGCTGGCCCTCTGGAGCTCCGTTCGTGGGAGGCGTGTTCTCCGGCGGAACCTGAGTGTTCACTTGGGGCTGCTCAGGAACTGCTTGCCCTTGCTGAGGCTGCCCCTGGGTCGGCATCTGCTGTTGGGGCTGGCCCCATCCCTGCTGGGGCTGGCCCTGCGCAGGCATCTGCTGTTGCGCCTGGCCCCACGCCTGCTGGGGCTGACCCCACCCCTGCTGAGGCTGGCCCTGCGCAGGCATCTGCTGCTGAGGCTGGCCCCATCCTTGCTGAGGCTGAGCTTGGGGAGCCTGCCCCTGAGGACCCTGACCCCATCCCTGCTGAGCCTGCTGCGCCTGGCCCCAACCCTGAGGCTGCCCCCAAGCCTGCTGGGGCTGACCCCAGCCCTGGGGAGGCATCTGCTGTTGGGGCTGGCCCCACCCCTGCTGAGGCTGGCCCCACCCCTGGGGCGGCATCTGCTGTTGTTGCTGCCACTGCTGCTGCATCTGCGCCTGATTCGACTGCGATGCGGCTCCCATGAAGTTGCCGGATGCGGACATTCCCATGCCCATACCCATGAAGGCCATGCCCGCGCCGGCCTCGTTCGAGCCTGCAGCCTCCATACCGCGAGCAACCGCACCTTGGACGTAGCCTTCACGAACCGAAGGATCGGAGAGCATCGCGCCCTGGTTCCGCATGTCGATGAGCTTGCGGGATTCGTCATCGTAGGAGATCGAGGCGATACCGACGGACTGGATCTCCATGCCGCGTCCGCGCAGCCAATCCTCGTCGAGAGTGTCACGCATGTACTTCGACAGCTCGCGCATCTTCGAGGCGACCTGGGAGATGCGGATGCCGTCAACGCTCATCTGGTTGATCGAGGTTTGAAGGGCCTCAAGGAACTCCGACATGTACTGTTCTTTGACTTCGTCGAAGTGCACGCGCACGGCATCACGGGGGATGACCTGCTGGTAGAAGAGGATCGGATCGGTGATCCTGATGGAGAAAGTGCCGTGGCAGCGCAAGAAGAGCTCGGCGTTGTAGAAGGTGTCGAAGTAGTTGAGGGCGCTCGGGGTTCCGAACTTGATGCCCTTGATCTCCTGGAGGTTGACGTAGAAGATCTGCTGCTTCTGGGGGCTCGTCCCACCGAACTTGAAGCGTTCCCAGGTGTCGAGGAGGCTCCCCTTGAGATCACCGGTGAAGATCGTCGGCTGACCCGTGTTATCAAGGGTGTAGACGCCGGGCACGGCGGTGAAGTCCGTGATTCGTCCGCCGTCGGTAACCATCATGGCTTGAGCATCGTAGACGTGGATGCGCGAGCCTTGAGTGACGAGGTCGTCTGTGCCCTTGCGGTTCTTGTTCCGTTCGTCTCCGGCGCGCAGTTTCACGCCTTTGGTAAAGACAATGCCCTCACCCATGTCATTGGCTTCGAATGCATCCTGCCACTGGTCACCAAGCGAGCTCCCGATGGCACCGCCGGCCGCCTGGGCGACCCCGGAGCCCGTAATCATCTGAATCAGTCCCACAAAGAACCCCTCCATCTGCTGGTCGAAGGCGTGGCGAGCACCGACAGTGCTCACATCGTGTCCACCATCATCCCAAAGGACACGGCGATACAGAACACCCAAAAGGGTGATTCCCCCACCCTCGTTCCACCCCCGAGGGTCTGCTCTTTTCTTGTAGCTCCCCCTTAAGGTGGCAGTGGTAATCCAGCGCCACCCTTGGGGGCGCAGTTTCTTCAGGCGTCAAATGCGCCCTCGGATGAGAAGGGGACGGATCGTGAGCGAGATCCAGTACAAGTGCCCATCATGCTCGGCTCCCATCGAATACAGCCCCACCAAAGCCAAAATGGCTTGCGAATATTGCGGCTCCACCTTCGAGGTCGCTGAGGTCGAGCAGTTCAATGCCCAGTTGCTCTCCCCCGCGCCAGGAGCTGGCCCCTCCCCTGTGCCAGGAGTTAGCGTGCCCGGTGCCGCTGCGGGCACCCCCGACGCTTCAGGGCCTGCGATACCATTGCCGGGCAGCGCACAAGCGGGCGAGCAGTGGAAGTCCTCTTCGCCGACTTACATCGACGAGTCGGAGATCGCCTCCATGACGACCTTCGTCTGCAACTCCTGCGGCGCTGAGATCGTCGCAGATCCGACAACGATCTCGACGCGCTGCGGTTTTTGCAATAACACCTTCGTCGCTTCCAGTCGCATCCGCGAAACACGGATCCCCGACTTCATCATCCCCTTCGCCCTCGACAAGAAGGGAATGCTCGCTGCCTTCGAAAGGGCGACTACGGGCAAATTTCTCCTTCCCAAGGAGTTCCGCGACACCCATACCCTTTCTGAGGCGACAGGCGCATACATCCCCTACTGGTATCACGATGGCACGGCCTCGGGGACGATCACCTACAGGGCGACGAATACGCGCTCCTGGTCCGATTCCGAATACGACTACACAGAGACCGATGTGTACGAGGTGAGCCGTTCCGCCTCCGCCACATTCCGCGGCATTCCCGTGTGCGCAACGACGAAGCTCGAACCCACGCGCGCCGAGGGCGCTGAACCCTTCAACCTTGTCGATTCCAAGAGCTTCGCCACCCCTTACCTCTCCGGCTACGCCGCATCCTCCTACGACATCGACGCGAAGGCGACGATTGATCGTGCTGATGATCGCGCGAAGAAGACACTGTCGGAGCTCATACGAGGGACGGTCACCGGTTATTCCTCCGTCCAGCAAAAGTCTGAGCAACTCTTCGTTCAACGTGATGCCGTCTGGTATGCGCTGCTGCCGGTCTGGCTCATCGTGATCGGCTATGAGGGCAAGCAGTATCCTTTCGCGATCAATGGGCAAACCGGCGAGGTCGTTGGTTCCTTCCCCATTTCTCAAAAGAAGCTGCGCGCCCTGCACATCGGTTTCTTCACGCCGTTCCTCGCCTTGTTCGCGGTGATCGGCTGGTACCTCATGTATCTGCTCGCGAACTGAAAGGAGGACGACAATGCACCGCACCACTCAACACCCGTACTCTCAGACCATGCTTACGCGCGGCCTCCGCCTCGGAGCTTTTTTCGCCCTCGTCCTTATGGCGGCGATCATGCTGGCGCCGATGGCGACGGCATCAACCCGTCATGTCGTTGACGATGTCAACTACATCTCCCCAGAGCTCGAGCAGAACCTCGAAACTGAGATCTCCCGGATCTCTACACGCTACGGGCAAGACATCGTGCTCCTTTACGCGAACCTCGAGTCCGGTAAGTCGCCAATGGAAATGGCTGACGACTACTTCGATTACAACGGTTACGGCTTGGGGCCCGATCGCTCCGGGGTTCTCCTCCTCGTCTCTCCTTCTACACGCGACTGGTGGGTTTCGACGCGAGGTGATTCCATTCAGACTTTCACCGATCAAGGCATCGAAGCACTCGGCACGGTCCTTAAGCGCGATCTTTCCGAGGACAATTGGGAGGGCGCGGCGAAGAGCTTCGTCGAGCAAACGGAACGCTACATGAAGGCCGCTGAAGAGGGGCACCCGATCACTTCCCCTCCGAAGACCCTGAAGGATTGGCTTTTACACTCGGCGGGGGCACTGGTCGTCGGTGTCGGCGGAGGTATTGTGGCGAGCCGAGCAGCAGTCAAGGCGCTCTTCGTGTCAAAGATGACGAACGAAGGGCTTGAGCCCACGGCTCATTCCTACGTCTCGGATAAAGGTTTCGCCGTCACAGGAGGAGACGACGTTTTCGTTACGACGAACGTTTCACGGACCAAACGTCCTGAGCCTTCTTCTTCCGGGGGTTCTTCCTCTACTCACACCTCGTCGAGTGGCGCCACTCATGGGGGCGGGGGCGGCAAGTTCTGAGCCCGGAATCAGGCTCGCCCCTCGCGTCCGCTCCGCGAAGCGCTGGGGCGGAGCATCATCAATAGGAAAAAACGATGAGCCAAGGAGGCAGGCATGGGACTGTTCAGCACAAAGACGTGCGAACTGTGCGGTGATAAGGCTGGAATGCTCACCAAACTCAAACTCTCCGAAGGGTACTTGTGCGGTTCGTGCAAGAAGAAAGTCTCGGGGTTCTCCTCGGGATGGTCCTCGAAGACAGTGGAGGACGTGAAAACTCACCTCGGAGCCCGCGAAGCGAATAAGGCGGTCTTCGCCACCTTCTCCCCCGATAGGGTCGTCGGCGCCGATTCCCTCCTGCAGGTTGACACGCGCCAGGGCCTTTTCGTTTTCGGTTTCGGACGAGACTGGTCGGAGGGAAATCCCACGGTCTTCCCCGTGTCTTCGCTCGTGTCTGTTCGTATTGTGCCGGCCTTCGATGTCTTTTCCGATGATGCCGACGAGGACGGGATCCCTGACCGATTCGATTCGACTCCAGGCACTGAAACTGTGAGCGGGGTTGGTGCTGGAGTGGGCGCGGCTTCTGGTACGGGTGTCACCATGGGGAGTGCGGTCTTCGATGCAACAGCCTTGCAGAACCTCGTCGCTTCGACGGGTATGGCGGGCGTGGTCGAGATCGGCTCTTCAGCGCGTGATGAGAACGGCTTCCCCCGCGAGGTCCGTTCTTTCGAGTTGGCTTTTACTCTGTCTGATCCTTTCGTTCACGAGGTTCGCTGGCATTCGAGCAGTGTTGAGGGTCGAATGCCTGCAGCGATTGAGACTTTCAACAGGTGCGTTGAAGTCGTCGCTCTCGTTCAGCAGCTCAAGGGCATGCCCATGATGGGTCAGATGCCGGGGGTCATGCCCGCTCAAATGCCCGGTGCTTATCCGGTCCAAGGCGGCTATCCCACTCAGCCCGGATTCCCCGCTCAAGGAGGCTACGCGGCACAGCCCGCCTTCCCGGCACAGCC
>ERZ773065.843-NODE-843-length-16374-cov-51.796311_pt1 | contig 16374 bp, 16 predicted proteins | sample MGYA00580623_ERZ773065 | MGnify/ENA primary metagenome ERZ773065 (study PRJEB29015, sample SAMEA2738017) | human oral metagenome | biome: human oral; feature: human-associated habitat; material: dental | place: China | collected 2047 ... | reverse complement strand
TGAGTATCTCACGTTGAGCAGCTTAGCAATGCGTCTATTAGATGATAGTGAGGTGCGAGAAAAAATTGAGCAACCAAAAACGAAGCTAGATAGCACCAGTTCCTCAAAAAAGATACAAAAAAACGCTATGGATGAAACTCGAGTAACACTTGATGCAATTCAGATTTTAGCACTGAGGCTCTTTGGAGCCATGACTGACTACAAGGAGCTACTCGTTTTGCGAACTATGGGTGGCAGTTTCATTCGTCCGGTAGGAGAGATTAAAAACGCTAGTCTTATGGACGAATTGAATAAAGTAGATGCGGCCGAATTTGAAGCGAACCTTGACCAAATGGTTTTATGGGGACTGTTAACTCTCGAGTATAGCTCAAGGGGCACGCCACGTTATAAACTTGCAAAACCCGGATATGACATCCTAAAGGAGCATCCTGAGCTCACTTCATGTTCAAGCGGTAAAACTGATGTCTAGAGTTTGTGTTTTTTGCGGTTCTAGTAAAAATATTTCGCGAGAACATATATTTTCCGACTGGCTATCTCAGAAGTTTGCGAAAGGCACTAAAGGTAATAATGAAGTAAGGGGCGATGATTTAAGCAGAAATTGGCAAAGCTCAATTTTTCAAGACAAGATAAAAATTGTTTGCGAAAAATGCAATAACGGATGGATGTCTGATATAGAGACAAGAGCCAGTAAGCTACTCGGTCCGCTTATTTTTGAACACAGACCAGCTAGTTATTCTAGAGATGAACAGGCCATTATTGCATTATGGGTGCAAAAAACCGTACTAATAATTAGTAAGACAATAGGAGGTGCTTTTCAGATACCAAAAGAATTTTATTCACAACTGTATAATTCAAGAATTGTACCACTAGATAATATGATGGTTCATATTGGCTGGCGACTTGAGTTTGGAGGTATGAAACACACCGAACAGCCGATTTCTTCATTTGAAATAAAACAAGTAACGAGAGCTGAAGTCGATAGATTATCAGTAAATAAGATAAAGGATCAGATTAATGATGGAAAAATGATTTGGGCTGCATCATTGGCTATAGGTTATGTGGTGTTTAATATATTTGGGTCTAATCTTGATGGTAATGTTCAAGTTGGTAACAGTGATGATCGCATTTTCGTATGTATACATCCCTACCTAAGTGATTTTGACTGGCCAACTGAATGGCCAATTAACGCTGTAGGGGGATTGATAGGTGTTCGCAAAGGACTTTATGGTGATTAAAATTGCTTAGCCAAAGTTATAACTTCATTTATCGTAGTGAGCAAAGAAAATACACTCCTATGGAGGCGTCTTTTCTTTGCTCTGATTTTGTGATGGCTGATGATAGTTTGTTAAAAATTTTACCTAAACTCATAGGTCTACTTAATTTGTGGTTGGCCAAAATATAATATTCCCCGAAAATGGCTTAAAGTATTTTTACAGAGAGATTATTTATAGTTGCTAGCATGACTATGAAAGCAGCAACCATAACCCAACCGCTGGCTCGGTCGCGACACCTCGCCGCTACTGAGAGCCAGCCGCCATTTCGGGCGATTACCCGTCCGCTCATTGATATTGTCGTGCCGGTGCTCAATGAAGAAAAGATTCTCCAAAAAAGTATCACGACGCTTGATGAGTATATGGCGAAACATTTGCCGTATCGCTATCAAATCACCATTGCGGACAACGGCAGTCAGGACAAGACGCTGGAAATTGCCAAGAACTTAGCGGAAAAGCACCAATCAGTTCAGGTCGTTAGCCTAGCGGAGCGTGGTCGCGGACGAGCTCTCAAACAGGTTTGGCAGAATAGTCCAGCCGACATCTTGACTTATATGGATGTTGATCTGTCGACTAGCCTGGATAATTTTCTACCGATGATTCAGCCGTTGGTGGCGGGCGAAGCTGGCGTGGCGATTGGCTCGCGGCTGATGAAAGATTCTAGAACCAGTCGTGGCGTGAAGCGGGAGTTCATCTCGCGTTGCTATAACAGAATTATAAAATGGACGTCGCGTACTAAGTTTAGCGACGCGCAGTGCGGTTTCAAGGCGATTCGCCGGGATGTTGCCGCAAAGTTCTTACCGAAAATCAAAGACAATGAGTGGTTTTTTGACACTGAGCTGTTGATCAAAACCGAGCGAGCGGGTGTGCCGATTTATGAACATCCGGTGACCTGGATTGAGGATACGGATAGCCGCGTAAAAATCGTGAAAACGGCCGTCGATGATCTGAAAGGACTGTACCGCGTCAACAAGGAACTGGACAAGCGGTCGTGGTTTGAGAAGTGGACGCTACCAGTGTTGTTGGCACTGACTGGTGCGTTGTATTTGTTTGGCGCACTCCATAACGGCATGGCGAATAGTTACTATGCGGCGGCGGTGCAAGCGGCCAGCCAGGATTGGACGGCGTGGTTGTTTGGTAGTCTGGACGCGGCCAATTACGTGTCGGTTGACAAGCCGCCACTGGCGACAATGCTGATGGGGCTGAGTGCTCGACTGTTTGGCTTTTCAAGCTTTTTGATGTTACTACCGAGTGTGCTGGCGGGAGTTGGTTCGGTATGGCTGGTGTACGGAGCGGTGAAACGGCAGTTCGGCTTCGCCAGCGCCGTGATTGCTGGGGCGACACTGATGCTAACGCCGGTGGCGGCACTGATGTTCGGCTTTAATAATCCTGACGCGATTTTGACATTGATGTTGACTGCTAGTGGTTACATATTTTTACGCTCGCTGGAAGGTAAGCGGCCATTGCTGTGGCTGGGTCTAGCAGGGCTATTCACGGGGCTGGCGTTCAACACCAAGATGCTCCAAGGATTGATGGTGTTACCAGCTATGGTACTAGTTTATCTGGTGTTTGCCAAGCCGCCGATTGTAACGCGGTTTTTGCACCTGATGCTTGCGGGCATCATCACCACGATGTCGACGCTATGGTGGAGTGCGTTGGTTTGGCTGACGCCAGCTGGTAGCCGGCCGTGGGTGGGTAGCACCAACGATAACAATATCTGGAGTTTGATTTTTGGCTATAACGGCTTTGGTCGATTGCTTGGCGGACACGGTGGCGGTGGTGGCCCGGGTGGTGCGCCACCAAGTGGTGGAATAGGTGGTACTACAACACTTCAAACTGCTGGTAGCACCACGCAGACTGTGGCAGATGGCGCCGGTATGATGCCGGGTGGTATGGGCGGTGGTCCTGGTGGCGGACATGGTCCAGGCGGTACGGGTTTCGGCGGGCAGACGGGAATTTTCAGAATCTTTAACAATGATTTTGGACCAAATATTGCCTGGTTGCTAGTCTTGGCGCTGGCGGGTGGTGGATTGCTGCTATGGATTTTACGCAAAACGCCACGGACGAATCGTGGGCGGGCGGCAGTAATTTTCTGGATGCTGTGGCTACTGATTCATATCGTGATTTTCAGCATGACCAGTGGTGTGATTCATCCGTACTACGTGGTGGTCATGGCGCCGGCGGTGGCGGCCCTCGTTGGCATCAGTCTGCCGTTCCTATGGGGTGCGTATACCAGACGTAAACCATATGCGTGGCTACTGCCAGTGCTGGTCGGCGTGACGGCGGTAATTGCAGTGATTATCCTCAGTTACGCCGGCACGATGACATGGCTGATGTGGACGGTTGGTTTGATGGGTCTGATGGGGATGGTTGGACTGCTGGTCAATCTCTATGCTCTGCGGCGGTGGCTGCAAAACTTGGCAATCATCGCTGCCATAGCCGCCTGCACGCTCGCCCCGATGGTGTATACACTGGCGACAGTCAACGTCGCGCACACCGGCAGCATTCCGACCGCTGGGCCGAATTCCACAGCAATGCAGGGTAGTAATAATGAATCGTCGCAGGCGGACAGCCAGTTGGTGCAATACCTCTTACAACATCAAAACGGCGCCACCTGGCTGGTGGCGGTAGTCAGTGCCAATGAATCAGCGGCGATTCAGCTAACCAGTGGCCAGCCGGTGATGGCGCTCGGTGGATTTAACGGTAGCGATACGCCACTGACGCTGGAGCAATTTAAACAGTTAGTTAAGGCCGGCAAAGTTAAATACTACGCCATCAGCTCACATGGCCGTGGTGGCGGCGGGCCAGGCGGCGGTAACAATGAAATCACGACGTGGGTCAAGCAAACCGGCACCGTCGTTAATTATGGAGGTAGCGATGTAACACTGTACGAATTATCGAGAGAGTAACGTAACGAAAGGAGAAATTATGGCAATTTCACAAACCAAGCAAGCACAACTCACCACGCCAGAAGCGGTCTATGATCAGCCGCCCGCACCGCGTCCAAACGGCACAAACTCTGGCAAGAACGGGTTAAGCGCCGGGGTAATTACCGGTATAGCGGTCAGTGGCGTAGTGGTCTGCGCGCTCAGCTTTGTCGTCGGCATGCAAGTCGGCGGCTCGCAAAATAGCGTCGTGAACAGTCAGGCTGGCGGTCCGCCGGTCATGAGTCGAACCCAGAATGGTCAGCCAGGCGGGCCGGGTAGACAAATGGGCGGTGCGCCAGGTGCTAACCAAAATCAGACTGGTCAAAACTCACAAACGCCATCAACACAGAACAATAATAGTGCCAACCGAAACAACCAAACTGCTCCGTCGAGTCAAACCGACTCAGCACAGCCGTCAACCACCAACATCGCGCCGCAGTCCAATTAGCTGGCGGCGAATAGTCATAAAGCAGCGTCTACCTCCTCGGGCGCTGTTTTTTATGCGGCAATTCTCGCGCTAATAACCAACACCCACTCCCAACCCTTTACAGCGAAATTACAGATTGTTTGGCTATCATATACTCATCACTAACAGAAAGGATGATCATGAACAAGGTGCAAGCAAACGAAATTAACTTAACCACCAACGAGGCGTTGGTACTCCAGCAAGTCTACGAAGACGGCGGCGACGATGCGGCCATGTTGGCAGCACAAATGGGTATGCCACGTCGAACGACGATGAATGTGCTGGCGGACTTGCGGCATAAAGGTTTGATGGCAATCGACCAGGCATACGGCGACGCTTGGGTGCGACTAACCACGCGTGGTAAACGGCTAGTGCAGCGAATTTGGCCGGAGGCGCAGGCGATAGTATACTAAAGAGTATGAGATATATCCTGCTGCTCCGGGGAATCAATGTCGGTGGTAAGAACAAAGTCTCGATGAATGACCTCAAGGCAAGTCTCGAAGATTTGGGATATCAGAATGTGGTCACGTATATCAATAGCGGTAATATTATATTTGACACTGATGATGACCTAGCAATAATCAAAGAGAATATTGCTATCATATTAGGGCGTTTTCCGTTTACTATCAAACACGTCATTTTGACGAAAGATGAGTATTTAAACGAAGTATCTAATCTGCCAGAGTGGTGGCACCAGCCCCTGGCGCGGAAAGATGTATTATTCTATACCGATGATGTTGACCCTGAGAATATGAAAGATAGGATTAGCCAAATGCCGCTTCATGATGAGATCGTTCATTTTGGCAAAAAGGCGGTCTTTTGGGGCAAGTATACGGAGAAAGAATTTTTGCGTACCTCATACCATAAGTTATTGATGAAAGAAAAGTTTTATCCACTAATCACTATCCGCAATGGGCGAACATTTGATACGTTAGGCGAGATGCTGGGGTAGGTTATACGAATTTTACAGATTGAGCAGTATGAGTAGAGATAACGCAAAGGCAGTAATTTTTGATGGTGACGGCACGCTTTGGCGGCCTACTGGCGCGGATAAAAATTCCCGGCCGGATAGTATCTACAAAGGCAATCAAGTTGAGAAAGATAGCCATAACAACTTAAGCTTAGTCAATGGCGTGTATGGTTTCCTGAAAAGTCTTCGGGCTTGCGGATATAAAATATTTATTGTTTCAGCCCACCCCGTCCCAGGACCAGAAGCACTTGAAGAGTTAAAAGCCAAAATTGTTAACCTTAATATCAAGAGGCTTGTTGATGGATTTTTCTGTTCGGACGGTAGTGATAGGAATGGTAAAACGTATGTGATACGAGATATCGTACGAGATTTTAATCTTGATGCTAGAAATGTATATATGGTCGGCGACAGCTACTATTATGATTACGAAGCTGGCATTAACGCTGGGGTAAATAGTTTTTTCATAAAAAACGACTATTGCAAGCAACCAACACCGTTACCGGACGATGTGCAGGCTATTGATAATGTTACGGATCTGTCTTATCGTTAAGTCGACTTTGGCATAATATCTATATGACGAAATTATTTTCACAACATCACCATCATCCCCACGCATAAGCAGGAGGTGTTTTGTTGCTGTTTTATGCCTCCTGCGGGAGGTTTTTTGATTGATTAATTTTAGGAAAGGAAATATATGATACCAGATAAATTAAAGCCAGGTGATGAAGTGAGTGTGATTTCACTGGCGCGCTCAGCCAGCGATATTAATGAAAGAGTTTTAGAGCAAGCAAAAACAGCAATAGAGTCACTTGGGCTAAAAGTTACGTTTAGTAAAAATGCTTTTTCTCGGAGTCAACGCGGTTGTCCGACGGACGATGAAAAGATTGAAGATTTACACGAAGCGTTTATGGACGAAAACGTGAAGTGTGTCTTGGTGGCGATTGGCGGATTCAATTCCAATCAGTTATTAGGCAAAATTAACTGGCAAATTATAAAAGACAATCCGAAGATCTTTGGTGGCTTTTCTGACATCACCGTTCTTAATCATGCGATTTTGGCAAAAACTGGGCTGGTGACCTATGCGATGCCAAATTTCTATTGTTTTGGTTTGCCGTCAGAAGCCGATTATTCGTTGGAGTATTTTCGGCGGTGTTTGTTTTTAGATCAGCCGGCTGAATTTGTCGTTCAACAATCGGAAATATTTTACGATCTTCCGTGGAATTATGACGAAACTTCGTCGCGCCAGGCTTTGAAAAATAATGGGCCGCGAGTCGTGCAGAACGGGTCTGCTGAAGGCGATATTATTTTGTGTATTGAAGACGACAGCTATGATTCAATTCCCGAAACGTTTGAGCGCCACGTGCAGGCGTTGATGCAACAGCCTTTCTTTCGTCAAGTAAGAGGAATTTTGGTTGGGCGTTTTCAGTGCGAATCTCGGGCGACTGACGATATGATTAGCGATATCATTCTTTCAAAGAACATCGATCCAAAAATTCCAGTGATAGTTAATCTCGATTTTGGTCACACCGACCCGAAGTTCACGTATCCTGTCGGCGGCAAGTGCCGGGTTGTAGCGGGAGATAATATTAAAATTGTCATTCATTGCGATGACTAAGCGACTTTTGAGCGGTGAACTTTAAGCAATTTTTCAGATACCTGTGTTAAAGTTGAAAAAGAGGATAATTAGCTAATGAGAATTTTACTAGTAGAAGATGACGTGGCGATTGCGCGGTCGCTGAAAGAAGGCCTGGAGGATGAAGCCTATGCGGTCGATGTGGCTCATGATGGCGACGAGGGGTATCGGACGGCGACGGCGGACGAGTATGATGTGATTATTCTGGACGTGATGCTGCCGGAGATGAATGGCTATGAGGTGTGCCGAGCGCTACGCAAAGATGGTAATCAGACGCCGATTTTGATGTTGACAGCGCGTGATGCCGAGCGGGATATTGTTGAGGGTCTGGACGTGGGCGCTGATGACTATTTGGCGAAGCCGTTTAGTTTTGAGGTATTGTTGGCACGTCTGCGGGCTTTACTGCGCCGTCCGAATGAGAAGCTGGAAGAAGTTTTGCGGGTTGGTGATTTGATGCTTGATCCGAGTTTGAAAAAAGTGATGCGGGCGAATCAGGAAATTAGTCTAACCGCCAAAGAATACGGCGTTTTGGAATATCTGATGCGCAACGCTGGCAAGGTCCTGTCCAAAGAGCAAATTATCTCGCACGTGTGGGATTTTGATGCCGACGTCTTGCCGAACAACGTTGAATTATTCATCATGTTTTTGCGGCGAAAAATCGACAAACCATTTGACTCAAAATTAATCCACACCGTCCCCGGCTTTGGCTATAAACTGGAGGATAAATCATGAAACAGCAACGGGTGCGGCGCTTGGCGCTGAGTTATCTGGCGGTGATTATGACGCTGTCACTGGTGTTTAGTGTGATTATTTATGCTATCACTTCCATCCAGTTAAATCGGCCACTAACGCCAGGCGAACATAATCAGCAGCCGCCAGCACTTGTCGAAAGTCAGTTCAATCGCCGCCTAGAACGGCGCAATAGCGAGACACGCGGGTCGGTCATCGTGTCATTAATAGTACTGAACGGCGTGATGTTATTGGTCGGGTATTGGTTGAGTTTGTTGTTGGCGCGGCGGACCTTGGCGCCGATCGAGCGGGCGATGCGGGCACAGGTGCAATTTGTGTCGGATGCCAGTCATGAGCTACGGACGCCACTGACGGCGTTGATGACCACTAACGAAGTGGCGCTACGCAAAAAAACGCTGGATGAGAAAAAGGTGAGAGCGGTATTTCAGCGCAATATTGACGAGGTTGAAAAATTGCGTGAGCTGACGGACAATTTACTGCGGCTCACCCAGGTCGATAATCAGCAGATTGAAAAACAGGCGGTCGATATGGCGAAACTTGTCCGCGACACGGTTGATCGCTATCAGCCAGTGGCTGACAAAAAACAAGTGGTGCTGGATATGCAAGTGGCGCCAACAAAGCACACAGTAGCGGTCACAGCGGTGACGCAAATTCTGGGTACGCTGATCGATAATGCCGTCAAATACTCATCATCAGGTAGTACAGTAGTGATTCGGCTGGATGGACAAACGCTATCAGTCGTCGACCAGGGGATTGGTATTGCCAAAGAAGACCAGGCGAGAATTTTTGACAGATTTTACCGTAGCGATGAAGCGCGCACACGTGGGCACAGTTCGGGCTATGGACTCGGGCTGGCTATCGCTAAGGCGGTGGCTGACAACCACAGCTACCAATTGAGCGTTAAAAGTGAAGCGGGTCAGGGCTCTACCTTTAGCTTGCATTTCTGAAGGCTGGTTGGTTGAGACCACTTACAATTAAAGAAAGTTACGTTTTGATCTGGTGGTGTAAACGCCCACTATGCGATATACTGAAACCATAGCAAATGATGACTAAAAGGAGTCGTTATGAGTGATACTTCACCGCTGATATTACACGGACTTACCAAGCGCTTTGGCCGCAAATTGGCAGTCGACAATGTGTCGCTGGAGCTGCATGAAGGCGAGGTATTTGGTTTTCTTGGTCCGAATGGTGCGGGTAAAAGCACGACGATTCGGTCGGTGATGGATTTCTTGAGGCCTACGGACGGCTGGGTAGAGTTGCTGGGCGGTCGGAATTCTAAGGAACGAACAGCGCTTCATGATCAGGTTGGGTATCTAGCGGGCGACATCGCCCTGTATGAGACTATGACTGGCCGGAAATTGCTGAAGTTTTTGGCGCGGACAGGTCGAAAGGTTGATTGGCACTATGTTGATGAACTAGCTAAGCGTTTTGAGGCGGTGCTAGACCGACCAATTCGCCAGCTTTCCAAGGGTAATCGTCAGAAAATTGGTCTGATTCAAGCTTTTATGCACCGCCCGAAGCTATTGATTTTGGACGAGCCGACTAGCGGGCTGGATCCGCTGATGAAACAAGTTTTTTACGATTTGGTGCACGAAGTTTCCGAGCAAGGTGCCACGGTGTTTGTCAGCAGTCACGACCTGGCTGAAGTGCAAAAGATTTGTCACCGTGCTGGCTTTATTCGCGATGGAAAATTGATCGCCATTGAACACATCGCGACCATGAAGCACCTGTCAACACACCGCTACATTGTGACCTTTGCTAAAAAACCGCTTCTAACGGCAGCCAAAAAACTACCGTCCATCACCGACGTTCAACGTCGCGGCGACGAATACGAATTCACCGTCAAAGGCGACGCAGCGGAGTTTGTCTCGTTCATCGCCGAATATAAACCAAAACTATTGCGTGAATCAGAATTAGAACTAGAGGAATTATTTATGCGCTATTATGAAGGCGAGGAGGCAAAGCGATGATGTGGCAGACGGTGCGGCAAAATTACAAATTGCCGCTGTTTTTGGGTATTGGCATTAGTGTTGTGGCGGTGTTGTTTTCGGCGCTGTTCAATAAATTTAGCGATCAACTAAGTCCGTTCGTCAGCATGATGCCGGCTGGTATGAAAGCGGTAGTTGGCGATTTGGCGATTGGCACCACGCCAGAAGGTTGGCTGAGTATTGAGCTGTTTCCGCTGGTGGCGATGGTCGGCGTGGTGATTACGGCGATTATTTTGGGCGCTGGGGTAATTGGCCGGGAAGAAGATTCGGGAACGCTGGAGTTGTTGCTTGCTAGTCGGCGGACTCGCGTGATGATCGTACTGCAAAAATATGCGGCGATGGCGGGGTTATTGGTGATTCCTCCGATGTTGTTGTGCATGACCATTGCGCTCATCGGTCCGCTGTTTGATTTTCATCCAAACCTCACGCACGTTGCCGGGGCTTGTGTGAGTTTGTGGTTTTTGAGTCTTAGTTTTGGCAGCCTCACCTTTGTCACTCAGGCAGTGACAGGTAGGCGCGGGCTGGCTGTCGGCGTTGGTAGTCTAATTTTTCTAGCAATGTACGCCCTGTCGATTACCGCCAAGTTGATCGAAAGTTGGAAAGATTACGATGTTTGGTCGCTGATTCATTATTATAATATTCCGGGTACTTTGATGGACGGACTGGACTTAGGGAGATTGGTCGTTTTGGTTTGTGTGAGTTTGGTGTCTCTTGGCGTGGCAGCGATCGGATTTTATCGGCGAGATACGGGAGTATAATTCAGGAAACTGACGTTATATGACTGGTATAGATCTGTTTGATTATATGGCGCAATAGAACAGGTATATGGTAAATGCTATAGTTTCCATATGGAAACTTCGCTCAGCCCCAACAAACTACTGACCGACAGAGCGCTGCAATGTGCGGCAGCGGAGCTTGGTGCTGACCTGTCGGATTTACGAGTTACGCCGGTGAGCGGCGGCTTTTCGCGTAATCGCCGCGCCTTGGTGTCGGCGGGCGATAAGACGATTTTTGTCAAAGAAGTTGATATTGATGTATTGCCAGGCGAAGGCGAGCGGGAATTGGCTTGGTTGAAAAAAGATTATGAGGTGACGCGGTTGTTGCAGAAAGTTCATCCAAAATTTGTTGCCGATTGGATAAAACTGGATGGCGACGGGCACGTGCTGATGACCAGTAGTTATGCGTCTGCCGACGGTTGGTTGTGGCGGCCGCCAGCGGAAAAATCTGTATCCAAGCGGTATATTTCGGCAGTGGTCGCGGCGGCGCGCGAGTTGGAAGATACGCAGCTGCCAGATGAGGCGATTGAGAAATTGGGGTTACAGCCGTTTACGACGGCGGAGCTTGGCTTGGATGACGGCATTGATCAAGTTATTGCCGAGGCTGACATTCGCCGTCAGTTGATTGATAAGTACCGAACATTGTTGCCAGAACAGTCAAAAGTTAACCAGCGGCGCTGCCAAAAGATGATTGATTTACTGGGCGAGAGCGATAAATTAGTTAATATTTCGGTATGCGCTAAACACTTCGCCAAGCAGCCAGAAGACTGTTTTGATCATAGTGATGTTCGCAGTGATAACTTGGCGTTTCATCCGCAAACTGGTGAGCTGAAATTGGTCGATTGGAATTGGGCTTCCTATGCGCCTCGGGGTTCTGGGGCGACGGAGTTTCTAATCGATATGGCGCGCCATGGTCAGGATGTAACGCCGTGGCTAGACGAGCTCAATACGGAGATGCTAGCGGCATTTGTTGGCTTTTATCTTATCCGCAGCCTCAAACCGCCGCTTAAGCCGGGTGATAATCTTCGCCAAATGCAGGCACTATCGGCCGCCGCCGCTTATGATTTACTGGAGCGTACGTGACGACCTCTCATCCGCTGATTATTCTCCGCGGTAATTCTGGTTGCGGTAAAACCAGCACGGCGCACCTGCTCCAGCGTCAACTAGGCTACGGCACGATGTTGGTGTCGCAGGATGTGGTGCGCCGGGAAATGCTTCGCGTGAAAGACAGTGAAAGTAACCCGGCGATTCAGCTGATTTACGATCTATGCATGTACGGCAACAACGTTGGTTATACGGTGATTTTGGAAGGTATTTTGAGTAGTAAAAAATATGGCGCGATGCTGCGTCGGCTGCTGAATGATTTTCAGGGCGAAAAGCTGATTTATTATTTTGACGTATCGTTTGAAGAAACGGTGCGCCGCCACGCCACAAAGCCAAACGCTCGTGAATTTGGCGAATCGGAAATGCGCCAGTGGTGGAAAGATCAAGATGTTTTGGGTGTGCCAGGCGAGCGGCGAATTGGCGAGAAGCTAGCTCAGGCGGAGATTGTTGATATGATTTACCGCGACGTTTTGGTGTTATCAGAGGAAACAAAGACTTCCGCTTCTCACATGTAAATAATACAATGTATTTTCGTTGACAAACGCTATATATCGCGTGTATATTCTATATTAAGCACTAGATATGGTGTTTTAGAAAATAAATAACGTTTTTTGCAACACAAGCCCCTCGGGGAGGTTGGGGCTGGTTTGTTGTTGCCAGAATAAGGAGGGGTATGTATAAATCAATCAAAAAACGCGACGGTCGAACTGTTAAATTTGACCGCAAAAAAATCGAGAAGGCCATCGAGAAGGCGGGTCTGGAGACCGGCGAATTTGACGCCAAACAAGCCGCCAAACTAACTGACAAAGTGCTGGCGGTGCTGGAAACTCGCAACCCAAAACGCTTGCCAGGTGTCGAAGATATCCAGGACGTCGTCGAGGATGTCTTGATTGATTCTAAGTTTAAGAAGACCGCCAAAGCCTACATCATTTACCGTGACCAGCATAAAAAACTGCGTGAAATTACATCCAGCGCGCACGTCGATTTGATCGATAAATACGTCAATAATCTAGACTGGAAAGTCAAAGAAAATTCCAACATGGGCTATAGTTTGCAGGGTTTGAATAATTACGTTTCGGCGGAAATTACCAAGACCTACTGGCTGGATAAGATCTATTCGCCGAAAATCGGTCGGGCGCACAAAGAAGGAGATCTGCATATTCATGACCTGAACCTGCTGAGTGTCTACTGTGTTGGTTGGGATCTGATGGATTTACTGCGCCAAGGTTTCACGGGGGTAAAGGGTAAAGTTGCTTCCAAGCCAGCCAAGCACTTCCGCTCGGCACTGGGCCAGGTGGTGAACTTTTTCTACACCTTGCAGGGCGAGGCGGCTGGTGCTCAGGCGTTCTCTGATTTTGATACACTGCTGGCGCCGTTTATCCGTGCTGATAAGCTGAGCTACGATGAGGTTAAGCAGGCGCTGCAAGAATTCGTCTTTAACGTCAATGTGCCAACGCGGGTTGGCTTCCAGACGCCGTTTACCAACATCACGCTCGATCTGGAATGTCCGAAGCACATGGCTGGCAACCCGGTGATTATCGGCGGCGAGATGCAGGATACTAACTACGGCGATTATCAAGAAGAGATGAACATGCTTAATAAGGCGCTGCTCGAGGTGTTGTCTGAGGGTGACGCCAACGGCCGGGTCTTTACCTTCCCGATCCCGACAGTCAACATTACCAAGGACTTCAACTGGGATAATCCGGTGATCGAAAGCTTGTGGGAGGCCAGTGCTAAATACGGCATCCCGTACTTCTCAAACTTCATCAATTCCGACATGGATCCAGAGGATGCGCGCTCGATGTGCTGTCGCCTGCGGATTGACAATCGTCAGCTGGAGTATCGCGGCGGCGGTCTGTTTGGCTCGAACCCGATGACCGGCTCGATCGGCGTGGTGACGATCAATCTGCCGCGTTTGGCGCTGAAATCAAAGAATGAGAAAGAATTTTTCAAAGGCCTGGGCGAATTGATGGATATGGCGCGCGACAGTCTGGAGACCAAACGCAAGGTGCTGGAGCAGCTGACCGATTCGGATATCAGCCTGTACCCGTACACCAAGTTTTACCTGCGCGATATTAAAAAGCGCTTTAACGAATACTGGAAGAATCACTTCTCGACCATCGGTTTGATTGGCACCAACGAGGCGGCATTGAACTTGCTGGGCGTTGATATTGGCACTGAAAAGGGTAAGGCATTTGCTGAAAAGACACTTGATTTTATGCGCGATCGGCTAGTGGAATACCAAAAAGAAACGGGTAATAATTACAATTTGGAAGCAACGCCAGCTGAGGGTACGACTTACCGCTTAGCGCAAATTGACAAAGCCAGCTTCCCTGATCGAGCACACTTTGCTAATGGCCTGGGTGCGGCAGTCAAACATCCGTTCTACACCAACTCCAGCCACTTGCCGGTCAATTACACCGACGACTTGTTCGAGCTGATGGATTTGCAGGATAATTTGCAGACCAAATACACGGGCGGTACGGTGATTCACTTCTTCTTGGGCGAGCGTATGGATGATCCGCAGACGCTGAAGAAATTGGTTAAAACGATTTGTGAGAATTACAAATTGCCGTACTTTACCTTTACGCCAAGCTTCTCAATTTGTGCTAACCACGGCTACATCGTTGGCGAACATCCGGCTTGCCCGAATTGCGGCGAAAGCACTGAGGTTTACTCGCGGGTGGTTGGTTTCTTGCGCCCAGTTTCCCAGTGGAACAACGGTAAGCAGGCTGAATTTGACATGAGGGAGCATTATGACGATGCCGCCGAACACCAGCGAGCTTGCGCCGTCGCTGTCCCAGCTTAGGGTAGCGATCGGCGGGATTCAGAAGCTGTCGCTGGTGGACTATCCAGGGCACGTAGCGGCAGCGCTGTTTCTCTCGGGCTGCAATATGCGCTGCGGCTATTGCCATAATCCGGAGTTGGTACTGCCCGAGCGTTTGGCGCCGAGCATCCCGGTCGAGGAGGCGATGATATTCCTGAAATCGCGCATTGGCCGGCTAGACGGCGTGGTGATTTCTGGCGGTGAGCCGACGGTCAACGAGGATTTGCCGGTGCTGTGTCGGATGATTAAGCAGCTCGGTTTTGATGTCAAGCTGGATACTAACGGTACGCATCCTGACATGGTGCGCGGCATGGTCGAGGAGGGAACGATTGACTTCATCGCCATGGACGTCAAGGGCCCGCTGGAAAAATACGTGGAGATTGCAGCGCGGCCGATTGATCTAGCGGCCATCAAAGACAACGTGCGGCTGATGATTGATTCAGGGATTGGTCATGAATTTCGGACGACGATCGTTCGCGAGCAGCTGGAGGTAGCGGATTTTGAAAAGATTGGTGAGCTAGTCAAAGGCGCCAAGCGATTTGCCTTGCAGCATTTTCGCACCGGTACCACCATTAGTCCGAAGTTTGCCAATTACCACACTTTTACTGACGAAGAATTTAGAGCCGCTCAAAAAATAATGGAAAGGTATGTTGACGAATGCGTGATTCACTAACTGTCGAAATTGTGCGGGTGCGCCAGGAAAATCCCGAGGTGACGACGCTGTATTTTGCGCGGCCGTTTGACTTTATGGCGGGGCAATATATCACGGTGTTCATTGAGGGCAGCCAGGTGCGCGAAGGTAAGGCCTATAGTATTTCCTCGCGTCCAAGTGAGGAGCTGATGTCGATTACCGTGAAAGATGTTGGCGGTGAGTTTTCGAGCTATTTGTGTTCGCGCCAGGTTGGTGACACGCTACACATTAGCCGGGCGTACGGCGATTTCAATCCGCAGACCGAGCGGCCGCTAGTCGGCATCGCGGCGGGGTGCGGGCTCAGTCCGATTTGGAGTATTTTGGCGGACGCCCAGCAGCCGACTTTTCTCTATTTGAGTCAAAAATCGCCAGAATATATGGTTTTCTCGGAGGAGTTGGCGGTCTCATCCATCCAGGTCAACAAGTTTAGTACTCGTCAACAGGTTGAGGAAGCAGACGGCTGGCATAACGGGCGGTTTGAGGTGGCTAACATTGTTAGTGAAGTGCCGAGTGAGGCGCACTTTCTGGTTTGTGGCAGCCTGCCGTTTGTGCGCGATGTTTGGCAAAAACTAACTGCCGCTGGCGTCGACGAATCACATATTTCAACGGAGACATTTTTTGAACAATGAGCAGGGTGGCGACGGCTGAATTGGGATTGGCGTCGACAGCCGTTGCTGACAACAACAACGGCGGTGATTTTGATGTATTTTTGTCGTTGAGGAGCGGCGCTGTCGGCGAGGATTTTTCGTCTGGCATTGGCGAAATGGTGGCTGATAGTGTTGAGCAGTTTGATTTGGTGGCGGTGGCTGGCGGCAAAGAAAAGCTTGATACTTTCATGGATGGCAGCACCGACTTAAAAGATATGCCTGATGCGCCGGTTGACGCGTTATCGCTTGCCGGCAAAAGCGAGATTAACTCGTCGGAAAACCGGATGAGTGATGAGCGAAGGGCAGCAATATGTCAAGGTGTGG
>ERZ773065.842-NODE-842-length-16388-cov-5.095451_pt1 | contig 16388 bp, 6 predicted proteins | sample MGYA00580623_ERZ773065 | MGnify/ENA primary metagenome ERZ773065 (study PRJEB29015, sample SAMEA2738017) | human oral metagenome | biome: human oral; feature: human-associated habitat; material: dental | place: China | collected 2047 ... | reverse complement strand
CTTCCACGTCACGTTGAAGCTGGTGGTGCCGTCGCCGGTCCCCCCCACTACCATCGCCTTCAGGTCACGGGGGGGTTCCGGGGCGCTGGGGAGGGTGACCCGCGTGGAGACCGCCGCCGAGCGCCTGCTGTTCGTGTCGATCGCGACGACCGAGACCGTGTACGACTCACCAGGGGTCAGTCCGTTCATGGTGTACGAGGTCCGGGAGGGGGGGACCTGCACGGTGTCGCCGCCGCTGCCCGTCACGGCCACCTCGTAGTTCATGATGCCGCTGCCCTGCTGATCGGGGGCGCTCCAGTTCGCGGTGAGGCTCCCGTTGCCCGGAGTCACCTGGAGGCGCCGCACGCCGGACGGATCGGGCGAGAAGTCGAGGGTGTTCGACGGGGCTGAAGGAGCCGAGTCGCCCTTGTTGGTCCTCACGACGGCTGTGAAGGAGTGGGGCCCCGGACCGAGCGGGGAGACGAGGCAGCGCATCTGCGGCTCGCAGTCGTAGCCAGTCCCCGTGTTCACGTCGGTCACCTGGTAGCCCTCGACGACGAAGCCGGCGCCCAGATTCGCATTCGTGATCAAGAGCTCGGCGGCTCCGACCCCCTGGGCACCGCCCCGGCTCACCGCGCGCACACTGATGGGCGGAGCGGGCTTGGTCTGCCTGACCTCGACGGTGATGGCGTTGGAGACTGTGCGGCTGCTGTCCCCGGGCGCGTCCGTGATGCTGTACTGGTAGGTGAATTCGGCCTTCGCCGGATCGGGCTTGATGATGACGGAAGTCCCACTCCAGGTCACGGTGCTCGCGCTCCCAGCGGCGACTCCAGGGCCGGAGTCCACCACCTGGACGGGGCCGATGGCGCCGATGACGCTCTCGGACGCCACGTCCACGGTGACCGACCCGCCGGATTCAACAGTGCGGCGGATGGGGCTGACCTGCATCTTCGGCTTCGTCGTGGAGACGACCTCGACGGGGACGGAGGCCTGGACGGGACCGGAGCCGTCGTCGACGCTCACCACGATCGAGCCCGCCGCACCGGTTGCCGTCCCCGCAGGGGCCGACACCGTCAGCGCAGTCCCGGAAACGGAGGCGGAGACGCTGTCGGGCTTGGACACCAGCGCGTATGCGAAGTCCCGGGGGTTGGCGCCGTCGGGGTCGGTGACCGCGAGCGCCAGGTTCTGCGTGACGGGGTCCTCCCCCGCGCCGACCCGGATGGGCGTGGGCGTGAGCGTGGGCGGCTGGTTCGACGCGGGCCGGACGATGAAGGTCAGGGACAGCCTGGCGCTCAGCGCCCCCGAGTCGTTGGAGGATCCGTCGGAGACGTCGAGGGAGACCGTGGCGCTGCCCGAGAAGCCCTCGCGCGCGTGGACGTCCACGGAGCCCTCCCCGTTGGCCGCGGCCTGGTCGATGCCGTTGGAGGAGACGATGGATCCGCCCTCCGACAGGCGCGCCGAGCGCCCGGGGCGCACGGTGGTGTAGTCCGCCAGGGCCAGGGTGCGGCTCTCGCCCGCTTTCATCTCGATGGGCATGCCCTCGGATCTGACCGTTGGCGGCGTGGAGTCCAGTCCGGGCACGGAGACGACCGCGGAGTTGGACAGGGAGTCGGAGTCCGTGACCGTGTAGACGACCAGGCGCCTGCTCGCCTGGGGGGTGATGAGCAGGTCCTGGCCGTCGACGACGACGCCCGGGTCGGAGGTGGTGACCACCAGGTCGGAGACGCTGCCGTCGGGGTCCTCGTCGTTCTCAGTGACCCGCACGCGCGCGGCGGAGCCGTCGGAGGGCAGTCTGTCGAAGGAGAGGGCGTCGTCGCGGGCGATGGGCGCCTTCAGGGGGGCGTTCGCGGAGACGTAGGCGGTCAACTGCCCGCGGGAGCTGCCGCCGCGCCCGTCGGAGACGCCGTAGGACACCAGGTAGGTCCCCTCGGCCTCGGGCGTCGTGATCGTCACGAAGTCACCGGAGGCGGTGGGCGCCAGCCTGGAGTCGGAGGCCGTGAGGCCGTCCGCGTCCAGGGCGAGGGGGTCCCCGTCGGGATCCACGTCGTTGGCCAGGACGTTGACGGACACCTGGCGGCCGGGGCGCACCAGGACGGTGTCGGGCACGGCAGCGGGGTTCTGGTTGAGGGAAGCGGGGGGCGCGATGCCGACGCGGACCCGCGCGGTGCCGCGCGCGCCCCGGCGGTCCTCGACCACGTAGGTGAAGACGTCAGTGCCCGAGGTGCCCTCGGCGGGCGTGTACTCCAGCCAGGAGTCTCGCACCACCGCCGTGCCCTTGGTGGGCTGCTGGTCGGTGCCGACCAGCCACACGGAGTCCCCGTCGGGGTCGACCCCGGCCAATGGCACGGGGATGCGGGTCGTCTGTTTGCTGGCCGCCCACGCGGTGAGGGCCTTGGGCCTGGGCGGGTTGTTGGCCTCGGAGTCGGGGACCACTTCGAAGGTGACCGTCGAGGCGGCGGTGTTCCCGGAGGAGTCGATGACCGAGTAGACGACGGAAAGCGTGCCCGGGGTGCCGCCCGCTTCGATGCGGACCTCGTTCCCGGTGACGAAGGGGGTGCCGACCGAGGGGTTCGCCTCGTAGTTCAGGGTGGGTTCCACCGAGAGGCTGAGCCCCCCGGGCGAGCGGTCGTTGTCGAGGACGGAGGCGGTGCCGACGTCGCCGACGCGCACCTTGACGGTGTCGGGCTGCAGGACGGGCGGCAGGGAGGAGTTCGTCTCGGAGCCGGGGACGACGAGCACCCGGGCCGTGGCCGAGCCGTAGCCGTTGGAGACCGTGTAGGTGAAGGACACGGACTCCCCGATCCCCGCTGGCGAGCTGACGCGCAGCAGGTGGCGGTCCAGCAGGGCCACTTCGAGCCCGGAGTCAGCGGGGACGTCGACGGACTGGACCACCAGGACGCCGCCGGAGGGGTCGGTGTCGTTGCCCAGCGGCGCCACCAGAACGGATCCGCCCGCGGGCAGGACCGCCAGGTCGTCCTCGGCGATGGGCCCGGAGGCCTCGTCCGCGGGGATGACGTCGACGCGGATGATGCCGATCTTCTGATCGGCGCCGTCGGTGACCGTGTAGCTGAACTGGTAGGTCCCCTGGGCGGTCGCCGTGAAGTCGATGGTCCCGGCCTCCAGGTCGGGCAGGGCGGTGACCGAGGCGGGGGCCGAGATCCCGACGAGCCGCAGGGGATCGCCGTTGGGGTCGGTGTCGTTGGCCAGCGGGTCCAGGGTGATGGTCTCGCCCTCGCGCGCCACGTAGAAGTCGGCGTTGGCCGACGGGGCCTGGTTGCCGGGCTCCTGCACGTCGACCTTGAGCGTTCCTTTGCCCTGCGCGCGCCCGTCGGAGACGGTGAGGTCCACGGTCTTGGGACCGGCCCCCGCGCCGAGCTCGCGGATCTGCAGGGTGCCGTCCTCGGCGAATTGGACGGAGAGGCCCTCGGGGGCCTGGGCGTCCTGGAGGAAGACCTGGTCGCCGTCGGGGTCGCGCCAGTCGCCCAGGACGTTGTACTGGATCTGCGCGCCCTGCCCGATCTTGACGGTGGGGACGGTCCTCTGCTCGGGCGCGGCGTTCTCGCTCCACGGGTGGACGGAGACGCGGACGGTGGCGGAGTCGGTGTCCTGCCCGTCCGAGGCCTCGTAGGTGAAACTGGTGGACCCCGTCTGCGAGTCGGCGACATCGGTGATCTGGAGGGCGCGCCCTCCCCGCGTGGAGACGATCGTCCCGAAGCCGGGGCTGGAGGTCGCGCGGGCGGTGAGGACGTCGCCGTCGGAGTCGGAGTCGTTGTCCAGGACGGTCAGCAGGGTGGAGCGCCCGGGGCGGACGCCGAACTCGTCGTCCTCGGCGTCGGGCGGGGTGTTCTGCTCCTTGCGCTCGGGGTCTTCGACTTCGTCGATGAGGTCGGTGGTCTGCTCCTCCTCCTCGGACTCGGCGAGCTGCTGCTCGACTTCGTCCCAGTTGTCGACGATGGTCATGTTCTCGTCGGGCAGCCACACGGATCCGAGGGCCACGTCGTTGAGGACGATGGCGGAGCGGTTGGTGCGGAAGACGACTTCGCGAGCGGATTTGAGGGTGTCGACGACGTCGTTGGTGTCCTTGCTGGGATCGGCGCACGAGCGCAGGTAGGCGCCGCTGCCGGACCAGGCGCCGTAGGCGCAGCCCATGTGCCACACGGGGGCGGCGGGGCTCCCGCTGGCGCCCGTGTCGACGACGGAGGGCTCCCCGCCTTTGAGGGGCACTCCGACGAGGCTCGTGGGGGTGGCCAGGTAGACGGAGTCCGCGTCGGCGCCGGGCTGTTGGAGCACGGCGCCGGGCGCGATGCCGTAGTCGGTGAGGCTGTACGCCTGACCGTTCGGCAAGTACAGAATATTGCCCGTGGTATCGAATGCGACCGGATGATTGCCGACCGCCGTCATCGCGAGAGTCGCGGCGGGGTCGATCCCCTTGATCCGGGACTTATTGACCGACTGGACGGTTCCTTTTGGTGCGACTGTGACCAGAGTGCCGTCCGAGGCGCTGAGGGAGAACGCGGTGCCGTCGACGGCCACCGTCGAGGCCCCCGCGCCCTCGCCGCTGTCGAGCGCGGCCCCGTCCCCCAGGTCCGCGGCGACCGGGCCCTTCGCGCTGGTCACCCAGAAGGTCCCCTCGGCGGGATTGTAGACGCCGAGGGTGTCCCCGCCCTGTGTGGCGACCGCCCCCGAGGGGAGCGGGGTCGCCGAGCCGAGCGCCACGGCGGTGACGTTGATGGGGGCGATCGTCGAGGTCGCCCGGTCCGTCATAGTGACCGTCTCGCCGGCCTGCCCGATGTCGAAGTTCGCGGACTCCGCCCTCAGGGCGCCGTCGAGGACGCGGGCGTCGTAGTTGAGATGGCCGACCATCTGTTTGGATTTGTCGATGACCCAGATGCCGCCGTCGTCCACATCGACATGGGTGACCTCCATACCCTTGTACAAAAGACCAAGGACCGACACGAACAGCACCACAGTGATGACGAACAGCGCAGGCATCCGGCGCTTCATGCCTCTCACAGCGCATCCCCACCTTTCATCACGTGCCGCTGGTCGGATTTCAGGCCCGTCTCCCTAGTGTCGCACGAGTCGTTACTCCATAGAGAGTTGCCAGGTAAGCGTTTCGGGCCGGGGTACACACTAATTAACGCGGGGTCCCACTGCCATTCGACAAATCCGACCACTGCCCATCATGCCGGAGCGGGCGCGCCCCCGAGGCGGACTTTCGCCCCGATCACCAGCCACAACGGAAGTGAAAGTAATCAAATAATGAATTGTCTCACCAGGTGGGATCCGAGGGCGGGGGCCTGTTGCGCCCGCCCTCGACGGCACCAGCGGCCGGGCCCGGCCGCACAGGGGCTCGGCCCGGGGGACGAGGAGGCCTTCGGGCAGGGCACGGGACGGCCCGCGCGCGGGCCTCACTTGCCCAGGGTGAACTCCCTGGTCACATTGACGTTGGCGGCCTCCGCCTCGTTCTCGATGAGCAGCGTCAGCGTGTAGCCGCTGAGGCCGCCGCCCCCGGACCCGGTCTTCGGTGCGACCGTCCACGACGAGTAGTACTCGCAACTGGCGTCGGTGCACAGGTCGATGGACCGGTCCCCGACCCGCCAGTTGGTGGCGTTGGACATCAGGGGGGCGATGCTCTGGTCCATGACGACCGTCTTATCGTCCTTGAGCTGGAACTTCCCCCCCTTCGCGGAGGGGTCGTCGAGGACCAGTTCGGCGCCGACCACGGCATCGACCTGGTTCGCCTCGGTGAGGATCTTCTGCTTGTCCCCCTCCGACGCCTGGTCCATGCGGCTCTGGTAGTCCGCTTTCGTCCCGGCCCCGAGGTTCTCGAGCTGGTCGAGGGGCTTGTTGGAGGAGGCCCCCCCGCCGAGCTGCCCGCAAGCCGCCAGGGCGCAAACCGCCGCGACGGCCGCGAGCGCGCCCCCCATCCGCTTCACATGAGTCCCCATCTTGCCGCCCTTTCGTTGATCGGTTCCACTAGGGATTCTACAGACTCCGCATTCGTTCCGGTATTACTCCGATTGCGGCTGCCATGCGATCTGCGCTCGGAAGAGGCCGGAGTTGCGCGCGACGACCTGTGCGCGCCCCGGCCGCGACGGCATGGCCTTCACGCGCCCGATGACCGCCCCGTCGTCGGGGTTGCCGGACAGGATCAGTCCTGTCCCGCCCAGTTCGCGGAGCTTGGTGACGAACCTGTCGCTCATGATGCCGCTGCCCGTGCGGCGGGCCAGCACCATGTGCAGGCCGACGTCCCTGGCCTGGGCGAGCAGCGGGTCGAGGGGCAGCAGCATGTTGCTCATGCCGCTGGACAGCATCTCCGCGTCGTCGACGAGCACCCAGACCTCGGGGCCGGACCACCACGACCGCTCGCGCAGCTGGGCGACGGTCACGTCCTTGCCCGGGGCGCGCTTCTTCGTGATCGCGCCCGCGATCGCGCGGAGCTCCCCCTCGATGTCGTCGTTGAGGGACAGGTACGCCAGCAGGAACTCCTCGGGGATCTCGCCCAGCAGGGAGCGCCGGGGGTCGACGATCACCAGTTTCGCCGTTTCGGGCGTGTTGGTGCGCATGATCTCGTGCGCCATCAGCCGGATGAACGAGCTCCGCCCCGACTCGCCGTCGCCGACCGCGAAGATGTGCTGGTCCTTGAGGGGGTCGAAGACCAGCGGGCCCAGGCGCCGCTCCTCCACGCCCAGCACCAGGCACTTGTCGTGCAGCGGGACCGCGGGCTTCTCCAGGGGCGCCTCCTCGACGGCCTCCCCTTCGGGGGCCGCCGCCCGCGCGGCTGCCGCCTCCTCGGCGAGCACGCGGGTGTACTCGGCCTCCAGCTCGGCCATCGGACGGCTGAGCTCGGGGATGGCCGCCAGCAGTTCGCGCACTCCGACCCTCTCGGGCAGCAGCCGCAGCCGGGGGGCGTGCATGCCCCTCGCGGCCGCTTTGATCGTGGTGATCGACTTGCGCACGCCCTCGCTGAGGGTGTTGGGGTCGCGCTCCCCGTCGATGCGCGGCAGGGTGAGCAGCATCTGGTGGGCGTCCATGTCCAGGCCGCGGCCAGGGCGGTCGACGGGCACGTTCTTCTTGGCCTGGCGGTCGATGATCGAGGCGGACTCGTCGTCGACGCGCAATTCGATCTTCGTCCCGAACAGGGGCTGGATGTCCATGCGCAGGTCCAGCCAGCGGCCAGCGGCGACGATCAGGTGGACGCCGAAGTTCAGCGCGCGCTCCATCATGCGGCCCACGTGCCTGTCCTCGCCCTCGTACTCCTCCTTGAAGGTGGCCCACCCGTCCAGGATGAGGAACACATCGCCGTAGCCGTCGTCCGCCTCGCCGGCGGCGCGCATGCGGCGGTAGTCGCTCATCGTGTCGATGCCGTTCTTGCGGAAGTACGCCTCGCGGTCGGCCAGGATGGCTTCGATCTCGGCCAGCATTCGGGTGGCGCGCTCGTTGTCGCCGCGCGCCGCGATGCCCGCGATGTGCGGCAGGTTGCGCATGGAGGAGAAGGTACCGCCGAAGTCGAGGACGTAGAACTGCACCTCTAGCGGGGAGGCGGTGAGGGCCAGGGACATGACGAGGCTGCGCAGCGCCGTGGACTTGCCGGTCATGGGGCTGCCGACCACGATGCCGTGGCCCTTGGCGCCGGAGAAGTCGTACTCGAGCGGCTCCTGCTTCTGCTGACGGGGCAGGTCGACGGTGCCCATCGGGATGCGCAGCGGGCCCTTGTCCCGCCACGAGGGGGAGATGAGTCCGAGGCGGGGGTCCTCGGCGAGGTCCCCGAAGAGCATGTCCAGGGTGGGGGGCGTGTCCAGGGGCTCCAGCCAGATCTTGTGCGCGGCCAGCCCGTGCCCTTCCATGCGCTTGACGGCGATGTCGAGCTGGCTCATATCGGCGTACTGGGAGAAGTCGGGCGCTGCCTCCTCGGCCTGCGGGACGGGCGCGGCGCCGGGCGCCGGTGCCGTGCCCGGCGCGGGCGGGGCCATCTGCCCGCCTTGGCCGGCCTGCTGGGCGTGGTGGGGGGCGGGCAGGGCGACCCTCTCGATGACGACGGCGTCGTCGATGTCGACCCGGTCGACGGAGAAGGGGAGGATGTGGCGCTCCTGCTCGTCCTCGGGGGCCTCGGCGTCCACGGCCTTCACGGCGTCGCGCGGGGGCGCGGCCACGTACGAGGCGCGGAAGCGGACCATCTCCTCGCCGCCCGCCAGCAGGTACCCGGAACCGGGCAGTGGCGGCAGTTTGAAGGCGGCGTCGGAGCCGATGATGGACCGGGATTCGGCCGCGGAGAAGGTCTTCAGGCCGATCCGGTACGAGATGTGCGACATGAGGTCGCCGGCCTTCGTGTCGATGCGCTGCGAGGCGAAGAGCAGGTGCACGGACAGCGAACGGCCCAGGCGGCCGATGGCCTCGAAGACCTTGATGAAGTCGGCGTGGGCGACCAGCAGCTCCGAGAACTCGTCGATGATGACGAAGAGGGCGGGCAGGGGCGGGCCGTCGTGCTTGCCCGCGCGGCGGGCGTTCTCGTACTCCTCGACCTTGGCGAAGTTGCCGGCGGCGCGCAACAGTTCCTGGCGCCTGCTCATCTCGCCCTGGAGGGCCTCCTCCATACGGGCGACCAGGAAGGACTCCTCCTCCAGGTTGGAGATCATGGCGGAGACGTGTGGCAGGGTGTCCATGCCCGCGAAGGTCGCGCCGCCCTTGAAGTCGACGAGGACGAAGTTGAGCTGGATGGGGTCGTGGGTGAGGGCCATGGCCAGGACCATGGTGCGCAGCACCTCCGATTTGCCCGAACCGGTGGCGCCGATGAGCATCCCGTGGGGGCCCATGCCGTTCTTCGCGGACTCCTTGATGTCGATGATGACGGGGGTTCCCGACTCAGTGAGACCGAAAGGCACGCGCAGGTAGTCGCGGCCCTTGCGGTGGCGCCAGCGCTTGTCGGGGTCGAAGAGGCGCACGTCCCCCAGGCCCAGCAGGTCCATGAGGTCCGAGGACGCCTTCTTCTCCGACTTGTTCGTGATGGCCTGGGCCATCCCCTCGGTGAAGCGGGTGAGGCGGCGGGCGACAGCGGTCGCCTCTGCGATGCCCATCTGGTCCGGCCGGTACATGGCGGGAGCGACATCCTGCTGCACCACCTGCCCCAGGGGCATCACCTCGACGGTGCGCTTGCCGTCGACCATCTTGTCGCCCTTGCCCCGGCGCAGGATGAGCCGCAGGGTGGACGGGTCCTCCAGATCCTCCCACGCCGTCCTGATGACGACCCGGGTGAGGCTCTCCATCCCTTTCTCGGACATGGGGATCCAGTTCGATGGGTACTCGGCGCCGTCGACGACCAGCAGGATGTGGGGGCGCGGCCCGTGGCCGGCGGTCTCCTGGCGGAACTCGCCGCGGGTCTCGACGCCGGGGCCCATGAGCTCGTCGAGCTCCTCGGCGCTCGTGGAGACCATCCGGGCGGGGCCGACGGCGTCCTCCACGTCTTCCGAGCGGCAGTGGGGCAGCCACTTCACCCAGTCCCACATGCCGATGGTCTCCTCGCCCGCCAGGACCGCGATACGCAGGTCCGCGGGGGGGACCATGACGGCCAGGTGGACGATCATGGCGCGCAGTTGCGCCTCGGTGAGGGCGCGGGGGCCGCACAGCTCGACGGTGAGGAACTGGTCGAGGTAGGTCGCGAAGGGCGCCAGCCCCAGGTTGGACTGGACGTCGACGAAACGCGCGACGGCGGACTGGCAGACGACGTCCGGGTTCGCCAGGACGCCGAGCTCGGGGGCCTTGAGGGTTTTCGAGAGCTTCTGCTGGGCCAGCCCGAGGCGGACGTTGAGCAGTCCGACGTTCTTGGTGCGCCGCTCCCACACGCGGGCGCCCGACTCGGCCAGCAGGACCAGGGAGTCGGGCTCGGGCAGGGTGTACTGCAGGTACTGGTAGTGCTGCTTGGCCAGGTCGCGCACGAGGCGGCGCGTGTCTGCCAGGTAGGCCAGGTACTCGCCGCGCATGTCGGCGACCTTGGTGCGGTAGGCGCTCACCTGGCGGTACATCTGCGTGCCGACCATGGCGACCATGGCGAAGACCATCGCCCCGGCCATGAAGAGCATCCTGGGGTTGTTCGACTGGGAGAGGGCCATGAAGGCCATCATGCCGACGGATCCGAGCATGGGGACGACGGAGGTGAGCAGGTTGGAGGCGTTGGGCGGCTCCTCCCGGTCGGGAGGGGGCTCCAGGGCGAGCTCGCCCTGCGGCCGTGTGGGGATGTTCTCCTCCACCGGCTCGGGCTCTTGCTTCTTCCTCGCCAGTCTGGCCATGTCTCCTCCGAATGCCCTTTTTTACCGGTTGATTATACCCGCCCGAGCCGTGGGGCCCCTCCGGCCCCCCGTGGGAGGACTGGGGCACGGGCCGCACTGGCACACGCCGCCGCACACGTGAAAGAATACACGCAGCGGCGAATCCTAACCGTATGTCATGAAGGACAGGAGAAGAGGAGACGTGTCAGATCTGCTGGTGCCCTTCACGCTCCGCCTACCGGACGCCTCCTTGCGCGATTGCGCGGCCGCCCAGGGGACCCCGTTGTCCGAGGCACTCCATTCGGTGGGCGTGGATCCGGCGTGGGTCCACCTGTGCCGGGTCTCCGGCTCGGAGGTGAAGCCCACGGACCGCGTGGGCTTCGAGGTGGCGGCGGGCGACGTCATCATGTTCGTCGCGGATCCCTCCGCGATGCTCTCCCACGGGGGCTGGCCTTTCCGCGACCCCCGAGCCTCCTCCGAGGAGGAGGCGGAGCGGTCCGCCCGCGCGCGCGCGATGTCCGCGGGGACCCTGGTGGGTTCCGCGCTGGCGGTGGTGCTCGTCGAGGTCTTCGTCCTGGCGAGCCCCTTCGTGTGGGGGTGGCAGCCTGATGTCTTCTCCCGTTTGGGCGTGGGGGCGCTGAGCGTTTTCTACTCCCTGCTCCTGGGGTACATCGCACCGACGTGGGCCAGGACGGAGTCCGTGGCGGTGGCCAGCCTGGTGTTCGCCCTGGCGTGCCTGCAGATCGTTCCGGCGGACAACCCAGTGGGCGCCGCCGTCGCCCCCATAATCGTGACATGGGGCGGTTTGCTGTACTGCTTGACCTACGGAGTGCGGCGCGTGGAGGGCGTGGACGACGCCGTCTCGGTCCCCCGGGCCGCGTGGGCGGTGGCCACCGCGTGCGCCACCCTCATGATCCTGGGTAACTCCCTGGTGGCCCGCCCGGCGTTCCTGGCGGTCGCCGTGGGGGCCGTGCTCGTGTGGCTCTCGCCCCAGTTGACGGTGCGGGCCGGGTCCTTCGTCCTCATTGACATCCGCGAGGTGATGACCGTCGCACTGCCGGGGCGCCAGCAGGAGCCGCCGAAGCCGAAGGCCATGAACATGCGCACCTCGCACGACGCGTACGTGTCGGCGCGGGTGCGCTCCCACGTGGTCGTCGCCCTGGCGTGCATGCTGTGCGTGCTGGGCGGCCTGGGGTCGGGGGCGTACCTGGGCACGCAGGACTGGCACGGGCGCGCCGCCCTGGCGACTGTGGTGGGCAGCGCCCTGACCCTTGCCCTCGCGGCGCGCGGGCAGCGCGGTGGGACCCGGGCGCTCCTGACCGTCGCCTCGGCCGCCCTGGTCTCGGCCGTCGCGGCCTCAGCGGGTGTGACGACGGGCGTCCCCGGGGGTTCGGCGGCGCTGCTGTCGTGCTCGGCTTTCCTGCTGGTGGCGCTCTTCCCCATGCGCGACGGGCGCTCCAAGAAGTCAGCCCCCTCTCCCCTGGCGGGGCGGATGCTCGATATCGTCCAAGCGTTCACCATGGTGGTGGTGCTGCCGGCGTCGGTGTACGCGTCGGGGCTCTTCGACGCGATCCGACAGGTGGTCTGAAGCCCCGCCGCTGCGCCCCGGGTGGGTCTCGTGCGATGCAGGCGCACAATGCGTCGATGATCCTGCCCGCCCGGGCCTGCTGGCGAGCCAGTGCCCGGGGGCGGCCCCGCTCAGCGCGGTTTGTAGGCCACGATCCCCGTGTCGTCTTTGAGCAGCACGAGTCCGGGGGCGCTCAGGAGCGGCCAGTCGAGGTGGTCGTCGCTGGCAGAGCCCATGTAGGCGCCGCTGGTCAGGTCGACGAAGACGGCGTTGCCTATCACCAGGACTTTCCCGCTGTCGCTGATGGCGAGCTGCTTCTGGAGCACGCCTCCCAAGTCGCCGAGCGTGAATGCCCTCTGATTGATGTCCCTGGTGAGGTCGAGGTCCGTCGTGGTGCCGTCGGGGGCCTGGTAGACGATGTTCCCGCAGTCGGTGGGTGTCAGGGTGCCCCGGGTCCCGCTGGTGTCGCCGTCGCGGTAGAAAGCGGTGGCTTGGGCGAGCGTGGGGGTCTGTGCCCACACGGGCGTGGTGGCGTCGGAGCACTGGCTCTTCGCCCGGGTGGACAGCGGCCAGTAGGTGGCGGCGAAGGCACCCGCGGACTCGCCGTCCGCCGTGAACGCGGTGATCTCGGCGTCACCCTGGCATGCGATCAACCAGCCGTCCGACGCGGCGGCGTGCCAGCAGGAGTCCCTGGACCCGTAGGTGGTGCTCTTGACCTCACCGGTCGCGGTGTCGACGAAGGCACTGCGCCCGGTCCCCGCGTCGAGCCGGATCCACGTGTGGCCGTCGGTTTGGGCGGTCCCGCGCAGCGTGTAGGAGGACAGCCCTGTGGAGGCGGTCCACAGCTGGGTCCCGTCCGCGGTGTGCGCGGAGCACTCCCCTGTTCCGGGATCGCAGGCGACCAGCACCAACTCGGGTGTGACGACCAGGTCGTTGCCATTGGTGCGGCTGCTCTTCGCGGACCGCAGCCAGCTGATGGACGCTATGTCCCCCGTGTCGCCATTGATGGCGTACTCGTCGATGAAGAGGGTGTTGCCGACCCACACGCCCTTCTCCTCGGCGTCCAAGTCCGGCTTGTCGTTGTCCTGCACGGTGTGGGACCACAGTTGGCGGGGCTGGTCGCCGCTGACGTCCCACCCTTTGAGGGTGCTCTGCCACGTGTTCGCACTCTGGCTGGTGATGACGAGGACGCCGTTCGTGGCGTATGCGACGCGGTAGTTGAAACTGCCGCTGCTCCACGCGGGTTCCTCAATGGTCCAAGCACTGCCGATTCCGTTGATCCAGTCGTCGGACGGGGTGATGGCGTCCCCCGGCAGGCGGATGTCTCCTTGGACAGCCCAGGGGACGCGGTCGGTCTTCTGGATGTCGGACGCCTGGAGCGCGGGGTCGTTCTGGCGCTGCTGGTTCGACGAGTGGGCCGACCAGAAGAGCAGGCATGCGACGACCAGGAATGGAAGGGCGACGACGATTCCAATGATCATGGGCCAGTTCCTGCGTCTGTTCCTGGGCGTCAAGGGCGTGGAGTACATGCCCGTGCCCGCATGCGCGGGGATACCACTGGGTGCCCCGGGGCGTGCCGTTGAGCCATCCGACTCCCCCCACGGCCCGGCCCCGCCCGCGGTGGGCCGCCCGTAGGATTGCCACTGCCCGTTGGACGGGTCGGACGGATTCGATGGCGTGGTCATGCTCTCACTTCCTGGCTGCGGGTGTTCCCGGGGTCCCCGGCGCCCGGGGCACCGCTACTGGTCTTTCTTCTTGTGGTAGCGGGGCGAGGTGCCCAGGGCGGAGCGGTCCGAGTGGGCCAGGGCGACCTGGGGGTCCACGCCCCGGTACACGTAGGACGAGTCCGTGTCGAACACCGACTCAGTGCCCAGCACCCCGTCGCGGTAGTTCGCCACAGTCTGCGCACTCGGCTCAGTCCCCGGGAACTTGTCCAACAGGGGGTTCTCATCGGGGAGCTGAGTCGGATCCGTCGTGTCCAAACCAGTTGGATTGATCAAGGGCTGGCCGGTGGGCCCCTTCGACGCTGTCTTCACCAACGACTGCACCACCTGGTTCCCACTCGCCGCCGGCCACCGCTGCATCGTCACCGCCACAAAACCCGCAACAATCGGAGCCGCATACGACGTGCCGTAAGAATCAACAATCTGCCCCGCGCCCAGCTTGCGCCTGGTGACCCTATCCCCCGGAGCCAGAACAGTCAAACCTTTCCCGTAGTTGGAGAAGCTCTGGAAGTTCCCACTCGAATCCGACGCTCCCACACCCACAGTGCCATTCACAGAAGCAAGCGAATCAGCAGGATCCTGAGCGCTCTCATTGCCCGTCGCTACCACAACAACCACACCACGCGCAATAGCACCAATAATCGCTCCACGTAAACGCTCAGCAAGATCGCCGCCACCAAGGGAAATCGACAACACCCTCACACCATCAGCAACCGCCGCATTGATAGCATCCTCAATATGTCCCTTATCACAATCAGCCCCCTTACTCAAAGCCTCCCCAGTGGGCGTGGAGTAGTTGATGATCTCGGCGCCTCTTGCCACGCCGTAGCCCCGGGCCGCCAAGATCGACACCATAGCAGTGGCATGCGAATACCCTTCATCGGGATCGGTGAAGGTGCACATGGGTTTCACAGTGACATTAGCGCCCTGCAACTCAGGCACACTCGTATCAGCGGCGCTGTCGATCACGCCGATCTTGATGCCCTTGCCCGTGAAACCAGCCGCCGCTTCCTTGTCCACACCCAAGGGGCCCACGTACCCCTGTGTCGTGATCTCATCATCCGCACGCGCACCGGGCGCGCCCGCCACGCACAAACCGACAACCACGCCCAACGCCACCACAACGCGGGCAAGGCACGCGCCGACACTCACAGCGCCGACGCGGGCCCTCCTCTGGCGAGCCACTCTCACAGCCCCCACTCATCCAGGTCGACTTCGAAGACAACGCCGTCGTCCTCAGAGCCGGGGCCGTGGGCGGGGTCCCACACGGGCCCTATGTCGTCGGGCTGGTCGGCGAAGAGGCCGGAGAAGGCGCGGCGCTTCTTCTTCTTGTCGTCGCCCGCGCCGCCGGCGCCCGCTCCGGCACCGCCCATGCCCATCATGCCGCCGGCGCCGCTACCGGCGCCCTTGAGGCCGGCAGCGCCCTTGAGGCCGGCCGCACCGGTCCCTTTAAGGCCACCAGCGCCCGACCCGGCCGCGCCCGCTCCGGCGGCGCCCAGGCCGCCGGCTCCGGGAAGGCCGCCGCCCGCCAGCAGGCTCTTCGCGCTCACTGCCCCGGCGCCTCCGAGGCCCTTGAGGGCGCTGGCCGCCCCGGCACCGCCGAGGGCGCCCAGGGTGCCCGCGGAGGCGGCCTTGGACACGTCCGCCACGCTCGAGGGGATCTTGTAGGAGGGGTCCCACCGGGGGTCGGAGTAGTTCGTGGCGGAGGGGGGTGTATACCCATCGACGAGGCCGTTGGGGGTCACCGTCTGGTTCATCGGGCGGTCCACCAAGCCGACGCCGTCGAGGTCGTCGACGGTGGCGGTGGGGGGCGGGTCCTGGAGGCCGCCGGGCTTCTGGAAGCCCTCCGACATCCAGTCCTTGCCCTTCGCGGCGTAGGGGTCATCAACATCGGAGGTGCCGTAGGTCCCCCCGTCCCCGAGGCCGCTGGCGTCGTAGCCCCCGGCCCCCGCTCCGCCACCGAGGCCGGTGCTGGGGTCGTAGCCGCCCATACCGCCACCGCCGCCGATCCCGCCGCCCCCTGGCCCATTCGGGTCATCAAGCCCGGGCATTGTTGAATCAGGAGGCGGGTAGTCACCGCCTCCCTTCCAGCCGCTGCCCTTATCGTCAGTGTCGGCGTTCATGCCCTCGGCGCCCTTGGTGAGCTGGGCGTTCATATCGTCGAGGACCTTCTTGCAGTACTCATCGCGCTGCTTGTTGCGCTCCTTGCCCAACCAGTTCCAGAACGCGTCCGCAGCCATCTTCGTGAGATAGCCGCCGATGGGAACGGTGACGATCGACGTGACATCCATCGTCGTCTTGAGCGCCTTCTCAGCAGTAGAGTACAGCTCCGGCGACACATTCGTCCGGAACAAGTCGCGCGCTTGACGCATCACCGCCCGCGCCTGGCCCACGGTCTGATAGCCCGTGGTCAACTGGCTCTCAGTGGTCTTCAGATCCTTGCGGAACTTCTGGGCCCACTCGGTGATCGCCGCGCGCACCTCCTGGGACTGGAACCCGTTGTTCTGCTCGTACTTCGTCACCAGATCACGGCACTCGTTGATCTTGGCGATGACGGTGTTATAACCCTTCTCATCATTCGAATCGTTGTAGTCCAAGTCCGCGACCGCCTGCAAGCGCTCGAACGGAGTCGCATCAGAGGGGGGCGGAGCCGGGGTCTGCTGATCGAAGGGGCTCGGATCCCCCGCCTTGCACTGATACTGGTCGTCACTCATGTGTAATCCCTATCCTCTCACTGGTACACCGACATCGGGCGCGTCAGAAGCCACACCCGTCCCGTTAGGAACCATCGTAAGTGCCGCTGCTCCCCTGGAAGCCCGAACCGCCATCGGAACTCCCGCCGCTCCCGCTCGC